>Ga0082335_1009313_pt1 | contig 10641 bp, 10 predicted proteins | sample Subgrocontami58m_FD_72375 | JGI IMG/M metagenome (GOLD analysis project Ga0082335, IMG submission 72375) | Subsurface groundwater microbial communities from S. Glens Falls, New York, USA - GMW37 contaminated, 5.8 m (SPADES assembly) (version 2) ... | reverse complement strand
CGACCGCCTACATCTTCCGCGGTCTGTTGCAGAAGTCACAGGACCTGACCGAGCTGATCCTGGCCATCCGAGGTGCGGAGCAGACCAACGACGTCTCGCTCGTTCCGGACCTGCAGCGCGTCAAGGAGACCTCGACGGACGAGATGATCCGCGAGGCGGCCGACAAGGCGATCCAGAAGCTGCGCGGGTACTGAACCATTCCCCGAACCCGCGGCCGCTCCCGGAGCGCGCGACGGGCCGTCGCTGCGGCGGTTCGCGGCGTGGCGCCTCCCGGGGCCGGACTGGTCTCCGACCCGCCACGGCGGAAGCCGCAGCTTTACTCTGGACGGGACACCAGCCATTCCCTACACTCATCCGCGAGTCCCAGAGTGAGGAGGGTGCCATGAGTCGTCTGGCCGTCTATGCGCTGCTTGCCGTCGGCGTCGTGTTCGGGGCCGGGTGCAAGAGCGACGTTCTCGCGCCGAATATCTCCGACAACGAGCGCCAACAGGCCCGGTTCGACTGGAACCACGACCAGTTCCTGCTGCACGAGAACCAGCAGGGGATCCTGCACGGCGAAGGCTCGCCCCGCGAGCTGTACGAGACCGAGCTCCAGCTCGCCGATCTCGAGTGGCGGCTTGGGCGCCTGCCGTTCCCGGATTGGCACACGCGCCGGCGGGACTCGCTGGTGCGCCTCCGCGACTGGCTCCAGGGGCAGCGCAAGTCGGGCGGGACGACCCAGCTCGAAATCGACCGCGCCGGCCTGCGGGTGCAGAAAGAGCGGCACGCGTTGGGCGAGATCGGGGCCGGGACCTGGGACCGCGCCCTGGCCGACTTCCGCGCCCGGTTGGCCGAGCACGCCCGCACCAGCGCGTCCAGCCCGGGGGCCGCGGCGGGGGCGGAGGCGGCCGCGATGCAACAGCTCGACCAGGAGTTGGGAAGCTAGCCTGGATCATGATGGATGAAGCCGCCGAGGCTTCGGCGGGCGGACCGGCTGCGGCCGGACCCCGCCCGACTGCGCGCGCAGCCCATGGGGTGCCGCGGCGCGGCGAATGGGGAATTGGCCTGCGACGAGGAGGGTTGACATGCGATCCTGGAAGACGATCCTGGCGTGCTTCGTGCTGGCGCTCGCGGTCGGCTGCAAGATGCAGGTTCCGGAGACCGACCAATGGGTCCGGGCCCGCCCCCTGGAGATGATTCAGGAAAATGCGGCTCGCGCGGCGCGCACCGGCCTGGTGACGGTGATGGAGACCGCGCATTACCGGGTGGAATCGGTCCCGATGTACCGGGGCGACAGCCTGCAGCGGATGGCGGTGGTGACCTGGTCGTATTCCAAGCATCCCGGCGAAGGCAAGCCGGTGTACGCGCCGCTGGGGGACTCCCAGGGTGACGGCCATTCCCCGCACGTGGATTGGCTGTCGTCCTCGTTCGCGCCGGGGCTGGCGGAGCAGGTGCTCTCGGGCCAGTCGGTCTGGACCCACGCCGGCGACATCGACGTGCGCACGCAGGCGACGCCGGGCCCGGAGTGGCACCCCGTCTATCTCTTCGAGAAGAAGTCGCCGGCCGGGCACGAGTCCTTCTTGAAGCACACGTTCGTCCGCTGATTCCCGCGGGCGCGCGCACGCGCGCGCGGCGGCGTTGGTGCTGAGGGGCGGCTTCGCCTGGCACCAAGCGACGGAGCGCGCGGCGGCGTTGGCGCTACGGGGCAGCTTCGCCTGGCACCAAGCGACGGAGCGCGCGGCGGCGTTGGTGCTGAGGGGCGCTTCGCCTGGCACCAAGCGACGGAGCGCGCGGCGGCGTTGGCGCTACGGGGCAGCTTCGCCTGGCACCAAGCGACGGAGCGCGCGGCGGCCGAATCGGGGTGATTCCCGCTGCGTTTCCGCCCAGCCTGGGGGCGGACCGGGGCTCGCGGACTCGTGCTCGTGCCCGTAATCGTGCACGAGCACGATCCAGGGTGAGCGTTCACGGCCCGAACGGCCGTGAACGCTTACGTTCGCGAATCGGAATCCATCGGGCTACCGCACTTCCTTGGGCTCGATCACCATCAGCGCGCCGGCCTTGAGCTTCAGGTTGGTGATGCCGGACTTGGGATCGTAGTTGTCGCTCCCCTTGGTGACTTTCCCGTCGGGGTCGTACTGCGTCCAGCCGTAGCCGAACGTGGTCCGGCCGGGAAGCTGGAAGTTGGCGGTCGTGTCTTCCATCGCCAGCACCGCGCTATAGGTCCGGCCCATCACGTAGAGATAGCCCGCCGGTTCGAGCATCCCGTGGCCCTCGGTGAGCACGTTGGTGAGCAGGAACACCGCCTCCAGGTCGAGCACGCTGCCGTTCACGAAGTAGTTCGGCTTGCCGCCCCGGTAGATCCGCTTGGTGCAGAGTGGGGTTTGGTTCCCGGCCTGATAGCCGAGCGCGAGCACTTCGACTTCCGGGTCCATGTCGTCTTTGGCCATCCCGGTCATCCACATCATCTTCGCGCCCAACGGGTCGGTCTCGCCCGGCCGCCCGGGCAGGTCCCACTTCGTGTTCCCGTGCTTGTACCACTTGCCGTTGAGCACTCCCTGCTCGGGAATTTCGTCCAGCTTGAGGGGGGGGAATGCCTTGCCTCCCAGGCCGAAGTATTCCCGCATGATCATCCAGTTGGAGGAACCGGTCACGTTGGCGGAGGGGAGCACCGTGGCCACTTGGACGAAGATCGGCGTGTTGCCGTTGCGGATCAGGTCGAGGTTCTCCTGGCTCAGGTCGCGCCCTTGGTTCGACGGATAGAAGTCGTTGGCGGCGCGGTCTCCCTCCCAGCCTTTCATGTACAGATAGTAGGCGGCGACCTCGGAGCCCTCCTCGGTCATCGCCCGCTCGGTGATTCGCGGTTCGTAGCCGGCGGCGACCGCGGCCATGCAGAGCGCGACCAGGTTTTGGCCGAACTTGCCGGGGCCGCGATCGGTGCTGGCGTCGCCGTGGTCCTGGGGTCCCAGGTCGGTCACGATGTTGAAGATCGGCGGTCGCTCGCGCTGCCGCGCGATCTGGGAGGTGAGGTCGAGGAGCTTGGGCGCCCCCTCCTCCGGCGGGACGCCGAAGTCCGGCGGCAGCTTCCCCGTGGGCCCCGAGAACAGGACGCCGCGGGGGCGCGTCGCGATCGCGCGGAACAAGAGCGCGTTTCGCAGCAGGGTCGGACTGCTCCAGCCGACCCCGTCCTCTCCCTTGAAGCGGATCCCCGCCAGGCACGGATTGGCGTATCCGAGCGCCGTGGCATTGAGGGCGCAACCCCAGGCGAGGTCGCGGTACGTATTGTCGGAGGTGGTCCACCACGCCTCGATGCGGGTCTCGGTCGGCGGCGCAGTCTCCGCGACCTCGAGCCACCAGCGCTTGTCGCGGGTGTAGCCGGCGATCACGGGACGCCATGCGGTGGGCAAGCGGTCGGAGTAGAGCCCCTCGAAGCCCTCCTGCTTCAACCGGTCGAGGTAATGGCGAAGAACGTTTGGGTCGACCTTCGCCAGGGGGTCCTCGGGACCACCGGCCAAAGCGGACTCGGCGAGGTCGCTGAGGTCGGCCATCAGCTTGATCTTCTGCGACTTGGCGAGGAGGACCTTGTCGCGCAGGGTGGACTGCGGGGCCGCGTCCACGCCCACCGCCTGCAGCAAGTCTGCGCCGGCGGTGGCCTTGACCTTGTTCCCCTCCCGGTAGGCGACCTGGAGCACGACGAACGTCATGCCGCGGTCGGCGATGGCCTTGCAGAAGCGGGCGAAGCCGTCGGGGATCGCGTGGGACGGGTCGTCGGGAAAGTCGGCGGCGTGGCCGTTCAAGGTCGCGCGGAAACCGTAGTACATCACGTCCCGATCCTCCTCTCCGGCCCCAGCGCGCGCCGGCGCGAGGGCCGCCAGGAGCAGGAGCACCAGGGTCGTCCGGATCATGAACGGGCCTCCCTCTGTGGGTCGTGGGCCAGGGGCATCTCCGCGAGCGCGAGGCCCAGGGCGGGAATCTCGCGCAAGCGCAGCCATGCGCGGGTCACCAGATCCGCCCGCGCGCGCGCCGCCGCCGGATCCATCCGGCGCCGGTCGGTCAGCGGATCGTCGTCCGTCATCGACGGGAAGTCGGCGTTCTCCACGAACTGTCCGATCTCGGGATTGCAGCGGAGGTGGCGATCGGGCATCGCCTGCAGGCGCTCCGCCGGGAACTCCCCGAGCACGTAGCGCAGGTAGAGTTCGGACTCGGGCATGGTGTCCACCGGCTCGTGGCACACCATGCACAGGTATCCGCGATCGCAGCGCGCCATCTTCGCTTCCCCAACCGGATCCGAATTCTCGCAGGAACCGCGCAAAATCGCAAGTGTCCCCTTGCGGGCTCCGTGGGCCGCATGATACGTTTGGAGCCGGCGCAGCACCGGGGGGAGGAAACGCCGTGAGCGATCGCGAGGGACGTCAGCGGTCCCGAAAAATAGTCATGTTCCGGATGGGCAATCCGGTCAACGACAGGACTCTTTCGGACCTCAAGCGCGAGGTCACCATCGCCGCCCGATCGGGCGACACCTCGATCGTGGTCGACCTGCAGCAACTGGTCACCGCGACCGAGGAATCGGTCCGCGATATTCACCAGGCCTTCGCGGAGGCGATCGACCTCAAGCGCGTGGTCCTCCTCAACGTCTCCGTGCATGTCCGTCGCGTCCTCGAGGAGATGGGAATGCACGCCGAGTTCGACGCGGTCGTGCCGAGCTCGGGCGCTGGGCCGGAAACGGTCGCGGAGCCCCCCCCGCCCCCCCCGCCCCCTCCCCGTCCGAAGCCCGCGCCGCCCCCGCCCAAGCCGGCGCCAACGGCGGCAACGCCCAAGCCGCCGGCGATCAAGCCACCCACCTCGGCCATGCCCAAGCCGGCGGCCGCCGTTGCCTACGTGCTGCCGAAGAAGCCCAAGCCGCCCGGCGTCGATCCCGCCGGCCTCGCGGGCAAGCTGTGGTTGGGGATGAAAATCGGCGAGGAGATCGGCCGCGGCGGGCTCGCCACGGTGTACTCCGCCGACCAGGCGGGACACCATCTGGCCCTCAAGGTGCTCCACCCGTGGTATTCCGACAGCAAGGCGATCGTCGACCAGTTCCTGGCCGAGGGCAACCTCGGTCGTCGCCTCGACAACGAAAACCTGGTCAAGGTGTACGGCTGCGGCCGGCACGGGAAACTCCATTACGTCCTCCTCGAGCACGTCCCCTCGATCTCGGTGCTCGACCTGATCTCGATCGAAGGCGCGATCGAGGAACGGCGGGCGCTCGCCATCGTCGCCAACGTCGGCGCGGCCCTCGAATACCTGGAGGCCAACGCGATCATCCACGGCGACGTCAAGCCGGGGAACATCCTGGTCGACGAGAGCGGACGCGCCAAGCTGTGCGACTTCGGGCAGGCCTCGCAGCTCGAGCTCGACCCCGACCTCGGCGTTCCGGAGGACAACTTCGGCACCCCCGGCTATACCGCGCCCGAGCGCTCGGGCGGGCTGAAGACCTCCGACCCGCGCGGCGAGATCTACTCGCTCGGCATCACGCTCTATCGCATGGTTGCGGGCATCAAGCCCGGCGTCTCGGGCAAGATTCCGCTCCACCCCCTGCACCCGCAGTTCCTTTCCGACAATTCGATCTCGCCGACCGTGCGCTATTTCATCGCGCGCATGACCGTGCTCGACCTCGCGCTCCGCTACTCGGGCGCGCGCGAGGCGCTCAAGGAGATCAAGAAGAACCTCGTGGGAGGGCGTGAGTTCAAGCGCGACATGCAACTGTTCGGCGACGAGTACGTCGAGGCCTATCGGCGCTACATGCGCGAGCACGGCACCCGCAGCCAGAAGAAGGGGGGCACCCCGAAGTGACCTTCCGCGCCCTCACCCTCGAGGATTTCAACTGCCGCGTCCAGGCCCGAGAGCCGACGCCGGGCGGCGGCTCGGTCAGCGCGGTCGTCGGTGCCCTGGCGGCCTCCCTCGGGGTCATGACCGCCCAGTTCACGCTTGGCCGGGAGGAATTCGCCGCCGTCGCGGGAGACGTGGAGCGGCTGCGCGGCGAATTGGCCAACGCCTCCGCCGCGCTGCTCGCGCTCGCGGACGACGACGCGCGCGCCTACGATGCCTTTTCCTCTGCGCAGAAGCTCGCGAAGGCCACCGTCGAGGAGAAGAAGACGCGCAAGGCGGCGATGCAGGAGGCGCTGCGCCGCGCCGCCGATGTTCCCCTCGCGGGGATGCGCGCTTGTCGGGACGTCCTCGGCCTGCTGCGCGAGTTGCTGCCCAAGAGCAATCCGCACCTCGCGAGCGACGTGGGCACGGGCGCCCATCTCGCCCTCGCCGCGCTGCACGGTTGCCGACTCAACGTACAGGTCAACCTCGCTTCTCTCCAGGACGCCGACGCGGTCGAGCGCTTGCGCGGCGAAGCCGGCCGATTGACCGAGGAGGCGGAAGCCGCGCTGCGCGACGTGGCCCGCGCGCTCGCTGCCGCGAAGTAGATCGCCGGTCCAACCCATGAGATCGAGATCGAGGGCCTACCAGGATCCATGGATACCGAGCCGCCCGGGACCGGCCCGGAGCCGGGCCCTGCGCCCCGCCCGCGACCCTTCCTCAGCATCCTGTTCGAGTGCTGCCGGGTGTACCAGCACGTCTATCTCAATCGGGAGCGCACCGCATTCGTCGGTTGGTGCCCCCGCTGCTGTGCCCGCGTCGAGATCCAGGCGGATCCCGGCGGCAGCGACGAGAGGTTCTACCTCGCCCGGTGATCCGCCATGGGCGGCGTAGGATCGCGCGGCGGGAGGTTCAGGGGACCCGATCATGCCCGATGACCGCTCCGCTCCGATTCGCCTCGCCGTCCTCATCAGCGGCGGTGGACGCACGCTGCAGAACCTGCACGACCGCATCCGCGCCGGCACCCTGACGGCGCGCATCGCGGTGGTGCTCTCCAGCCGCCCGGACGCGCACGGAGTCGAGCGCGCCCGCGCCGCCGACCTCCCCGTCGTGGTGGTCGACCGCCGCCCGCAACCCGACGACGAGGCGTTCAGCCGCGCGGTCTGGGACGCCCTCCAACCGCATGGGCCTGGCCTGGTTGTCCTCGCCGGATTCCTCAGCTTCCTGCGGATCCCGGCGGAGTGGACGGGCCGTGTGATCAACATCCATCCCGCTCTCCTGCCCCGGTTCGGCGGCAAGGGCTGCTACGGCGACCGCGTCCACCGGGCGGTCCTGCGCGCCGGCGAAACCGTGTCGGGCTGCACCGTCCACCTGGTCGACAACGAGTACGACCACGGGCGGATCCTGCTGCAGCGCCCCGTCCCGGTGCTCGCGGGCGACACGGTGGAAACGCTGGCCCACCGCGTCTTCGAAGCCGAATCCGAGGCCTACCCGGAAGCGATCCGGCGCTGGGCCGCCGGCGAGTTCGACGATCCTTCGCGTCCACGCACGACCGCTGCGCGGGGCGGGTAGAGGGCGAGGGGTGGCGGCGGGTCGAGGCCCCGGAACGTCGAGAACGCAGGGTCGATTTGCCTTGCAAACCCCGCAGCGAACCGTACTATACGAGCCGCATCCATAACAGATTGCTTCACCGGAGGTTAGCCACCGGCCGGTGTCCCGTGCGGGGGGCCCAACGCGGTCCGCGACGGGTGGGAGGAGCAGGCGGGAGCGCCAGTAGGATAGGAGAAGAGGGATGAGCGATCTGAGCAAGCTGGGCAAGGGCGACATGAGCGCGACGCTGTACCTGACCGGAGTCGCGGTGCTCGGGGTCGGATCGGTGGGCGCGTTCCTCTATCTCCTCGAAGTCAACCACACGATGGTCACGATGTGCGTGACCTTGGCGACCACGATCGGGCTGAGCATGCTTCTGATGGGCCTGGCCCAGACGGGCGCCCAGTTCCGCGCCCTCCGTCAGGCGCTCGAAGATGTGGAGCGCGCGGTGCAGATGGCCGCCATGGGCGGCGAGAAGGTCGAACAGGCGATGAAGCAGGATGCCGCCCAGATGCTGAGCAGCATCTCGACCTACATCGAGATGGAGATGTGGGTCGAGGCCTACAAGAAGGCGGAGGAGCTGATCGCGAAGTATCCGAAGGGCGAAGAGGCCAAGAAGGTCAAGCCGAACCTCGATCACATCAAGTCCAAGGCGCAACAGAAGCCCGCGGCCAAGTCGCCCACCGGCAAGGCCCCCCAGCAGGCGCCTGCGCAGGCACCCAAGTAAGCCGGACCGTTCATGCGACTCGCGGGGCGCGCTTTCGCGGGCGCGCCCGGCTTGCGTTTCGGAGCGGGCGCCCGGGCCCACCCGTCGCGGTTCCCCTGGCGGAGGATCGAGCATCCGTCGCGCCTTCCTGCCCCTGCTCCTGCTGCTCGCGCTCGGACTCCGCCTCCACGAACTGACCAGCGGGGCGCTCTGGCTCGACGAGGCCTACACGGTCGTGCTCGCCCGGCCGAGCTGCTGGGACATCCTCCGCCTGTCCCCGACGGAGGGCAATCCGCCGCTCAGCACGTTCGCGTACCGGTTCTGGATCGCGATCTTCGGCAGCGGAGAGACCGCGCTCGAGTCGCTCGCCGTGGTTTTCGGTCTTGCCAGCCTCGTCGTGATCCACCGGCTCGCGAGCGAGGTGTACGACGAGGCCACGGCGCACCTGAGCCTGGTCCTGGCGGCGATCTCGCCGTCGCTGGTCTCCGTTTCCCAGCAGGTGAGGAGCTACTCCCTCGCCGTGCTGCTGGGAGCGCTCTCGGCGCTCTTCCTGGTGCGGCGCCTGAAGCACGACCGACCGCGCGATCGGGTCGCCTTCCTGGTTGCGTCGTACTTGTTTCTCAACACACACTATTACGCGCTGCTCGTGCTGTTCGCGTTCTTCCTCCACATGTGGATCCGCTGCTGGCCGACGGCGGAGCGGCGGAATCAAGCGATCCGCGACACCCTCCTCCTCGGTCTGGTTTCGGTGCCCACCCTGGTGGCGCTCTACCTGCAGTACACCCGCTATCGAAACTATGGATGGATCCCCCCGCCCGATCTGTCGCTGCTCGGGGGCACCTTCACGGCGCTGGCCGGGGGATCGGTCCCGCTCTTCGACCTTTTCCTCCTCCTGGCGGGAATCGCGCTCGTGACGCACGCGCGCGCGCGCGACATCGCCCCGGCCGTGCCGCTCCTGCTCTGGCTGCTCGTGCCGCCCGCGATCGCCCTCGTCGTCTCCCTCCTGGGCTGGCCGTTCCTGTTCCCGCGCTACGCCGTGCTCTGGGTCGTGCCCTTCCTGCTCATCGGTGGACGGGGGATCGCGGTCGTGCGTTCCCTGCCGCTCCGCGTCGCCCTGCTCGCGATCGCGTGCGCCGTCACGGTCCCGGTGCTCTCCTCCTATTACGAGGAGCGCCGGTCGACCTCGGTGGAGCAGGAGGCCAGCGATCTCGCCAGCGTCCGGCGGCGCCCGGGGGAGGCGATCCTCCACCTCACCAAGGACACGTACATCCCGGCCCTCGTCCACCATGGCTTTCCCGCGGACGAATTCCTGATGGCAGGCGCGAGCACCTCGAACGTCATGCGCTACTGGATGACCGACCGCCAGGTCGAGATCCGGCCCGAGGAATTGGCGCGATTCGACGCGGTCTGGGTGTTCATCGGGCCGGATCTCTCCCCCGATCCGGTGCATACTCTGCTCGCAACTCCCGCGCTCGCGGCCCGCGCTCCGCGCGTGGAGTTCCTCGGGCCCGACGGGCGCGTGGCCCGGGTCGAATGGGGACGCTGATTGCGGGGGCGGCGCTTCGAGCTCCCCTCATTGCGGCGACGGTCCCGCGTCGGGGGCACCGATTCATGGCGGTCGCGCTCCTGAGGTCCTGCGCGTCCCGGTGCCTTCGACGAAGCGGTTGTGAACCGCGAAACCGAGGCGGGAGAACGCTGTGATCGCCGGCTCGTTGCCTTCGACCACGTTCAGGCCGATCCGGTCGGCATGCTCGATCAGTCGCCCGAGCAGGGCGGTGACCAAGGTCGACGCGAGGCCGCGTCCGCGATGCTCCGGATGGGTGAAGACCCCGCCGATCGCCGCGACGCGGTCGCGCAGGTTGAGCGCGTGGGTGCCGGCCACGGCCACCAGGCGGCCGGCGTCCCGGATGCCGAACCAGGGTCCCCGCCGCAGGGACACGCGCACCGCCTGGGCGCCGAAGTACCGCCGCTCCCACCCCGCGTAGAGGCGGTGGACCTCTTCGGCGTCGGCTTCGGCCAGCGGGACCGGTTCTGCCGCAGCGGCCGCGGGCCGAAAGCGATCGCGGTCGAGCCCCATGCGCAGCATGCGCTCGAGGTGCGGGAGGTCGTAGAGCGCGCCCACAGCCTCGGCGTGCTCCTCGAAGAAGTGGAACCGGGCGGCGAGCGGCCGGTACGGGTTGCGCAGGAGCTCGAGCACGCCGCCGGAATCCCCCGCTGCGAGCACGGTCGGGATCTCGTCGAACTCGTAACGCGCAACCAGAGCGGTGATGGCACCCGCCTTTCGCGCGACGAAGAAGCGGGTGGCGGAGAAATAGGGCGGCTCGAGATCGCCGAGCAGATAGCAGTGCGCGATCGGGTCGTGGGCGAGGAAGGCGCGCAGTGCCGCCACGTCACGAGTTTCCGCCAGGGCGAGTCCCCTGGGCGGGGACCCGGGGGCCGCGGCGCCGCCGGTGGAGGCCGTGGCGACGTCGGTGGCACCGACGGAGGCGCCGGCGGCGGGAGCGCGGCCGGCCGCAGCGGTC
>Ga0082335_1009312_pt1 | contig 10646 bp, 10 predicted proteins | sample Subgrocontami58m_FD_72375 | JGI IMG/M metagenome (GOLD analysis project Ga0082335, IMG submission 72375) | Subsurface groundwater microbial communities from S. Glens Falls, New York, USA - GMW37 contaminated, 5.8 m (SPADES assembly) (version 2) ... | reverse complement strand
CGGCCGCTCCTTGAATTTTTTCCAGGGAGGCACGGCGGCGGCGGCGACGTTCGAGCCGTCCGGACCGATGATCAGATCGACTTTTTGGGTCTGGATCAGATCGTTTATGATTGAGACCGTCAACGCGTTGTCGGATTGCGTATCGGCGAAAATCAATTCGATCTTGCGTCCGCCTGCCGAGTCGCCGCGCGTTGCCTTCCACATCTCAAGCGCGTGTTCGATGCCGTTTTTGGCTTGCACGCCGTAGGCGACGTATTTGCCGGAGAGCGACGCGGGCGCGCCGATCTTGAATACACCTTGGGCCTCCGCGCTGGAGAGCCCGATGCCCAGCGACAGCACGCCGAGCCCCATTGCGTAAACCAGATTCCAGAATCCGTTCAGCATCTCCATCTCCTCCTTTACCTGCGTGATTGATATTTCGCCGCTAAATACGCCACTTCGTTGCGCTACTCCTCGGGGGACCGCGGGGCAGCATAAGGCACACCATCCGACCGGGAGTTCACCGCGCAAACTTCCTATCGCGAGGCTGCCCCACTTCAGTCCGGCGCTTTTTTTGCGCTTCAGTTTTAATACAGTTTTACATGCAAAGTTGCTGAAGTCAATGCGCGAGTCCGTTCCGAAATGGAATAGGGAGGCAGGCGTGGTGGTCATTGGTTTCGTCGGCGCGGGCGCTGCGACCGCGATAACGGCACATGACCTGGGCGCCACAGCCCTGCCGCTACAGAAGGCGCCCGAGGCAGAGGAGGGCGGCAACACGCCCATCCGAGACTCTACAACGCAGGCGAGCTAGGGTCGATCTACGGCTGCCTGAATTAGGGCAGGCAATATCGGTGAATGCCTGGCGTTCGGCCGCATTTGCGCTCGCAAGGGGGTCGCAGAATCGCCTTGGGGCGAATAGGATCGATGCTCGTTCGCGAATCCCCCGCTGAGGGAACAGGGCCAAGTGCTGGCATCGGCGCGCTTTTTGAGGCAAAATCTCTCGTAAGCGCTTGATCGCCGCGGTTTTTCGCGTCTTGTTCCGCCGTGCATCAAGTCCGGTTTCGCGCTCATATTGAAGATTTGAGGTAAGCACATGGCGGAGATTCCGCTCATACTGACGCTCGACATGCACGGAGTCCCGCATCGTTGGGTGACCTGGCAGCAGTCCTGCTATTACTACGCCAAGAGCCTGGTGGCATGGACGTTGGGCGAGCGTGCGTTCACGTTCTACGGCGGCACATCGCGCAAGACCGGCGAGCGCTCCAGCATCACCGCCAATTCCATCATCGCCATCAAGGGCAAGGCGATGGCGGCGCGGGGCTTTTCCCAGGTGCCGCCGCTCAGCAATCGCGAGCTGTTCCGCCGCGACCGCCACATCTGCGCCTACTGCGGTGCCGAGTTCGGATATCTGCGCCTCACCCGCGACCACATTACGCCGCTGTCGCGCGGCGGCCGCGACCACTGGATGAACGTGGTGTCGGCCTGCCGCCACTGCAACAGCGTCAAGCGCAACCGCAAGCCCGAGGAAGCCGGCATGGAATTGCTGTACACGCCTTACGTGCCGAACAAGGCCGAATACCTGATACTCACCAACCGCAAAATCCTTTCCGACCAGATGGGTTTCCTGGTCCAGCACGTCGCCGCGCACAGCCGCGTCATGCCGCACGCTTTGGTGCGCGCCTAGGTGACTCCCGGTTACTGGCTGCGCGCCAAGCGCGCGCTGGCGCGCCGCGACGCCGTGCTCGCGCGCATCATCCGCGCCCATCCGCGCATCGCGCTCGCGCGCCGAGGAGAGCCGTTCAAGACGCTCGCCCGGTCCATCGTCGGCCAGCAGATTTCGGTGAAAGCGGCCGAATCGGTATGGAACCGGGTGCTCGCTGTCGCTCCAGCGGCGACGCCCGAACAGATCCTCAAGGCGCGCCGCCGGCTGCGCCGATGCGGCCTGTCACAGCGCAAAGCCGAGTACATCGCGGACCTCGCGCGCCACTTCTCCGACGGCACCATTCATGCGCGCGACTGGCCGCACATGGACGACGAGGCGGTGATCGCCGAACTCATCCAGGTGCGCGGCATCGGCCGCTGGACGGCGGAGATGTTTCTGATGTTCAACCTGCTGCGGCCCGACGTGCTGCCGCTGGACGACCTGGGCCTGCAGAAGGCGATCAAGCTGCACTATTTCGACGGCGAGGGCGTCACGCGCGAGCGCATGCGCGAGCTTGGCGCAAACTGGGCGCCGTGGCGTTCGGTCGCCGCCTGGTACCTGTGGCGCAGCCTCGACCCGGCGCCGGTGGAATACTAAGGGCGCCTAACGGAATTTCCGTTAGGCGACCGATTTAGGAGAGCACGAGGGGCCAAGGAAGGGGTGGGACCCTTCCTTCCCACCCAGGTTCCCTCGTGTTGTTAAGCACTTTTTAATGCTGCCGCAGCGTCTGCGTACGCTGGCGGGACAGTGGGATAAAATAAGATGTTCTTCGCATTCATCGCAGCTTGAGCATTTGAAAACGACTTTCCTCGAATTCGAGCAACCCATTTCCGATCTTGAAGCGAAGATCGAGGAGTTGCGTTTTGTGCAAGACGACTCGGCGGTGGATATCTCGGAGGAAATCGCGCGGCTGCAGAAAAAGAGCAATGCGCTGACCAAGGACATCTACGCCAAGCTCACCCCCTGGCAGATGGCGCAGGTCGCGCGTCATCCGCAACGCCCGTTTACGCTTGACTACATCAATCTGTTGTTTACCGATTTTGAGGAACTGCACGGCGACCGCTCCTACGCCGACGACTTGTCCATCGTCGGTGGCTTGGCGCACTTCAACGGCCAGTCGGTGATGGTGATCGGGCAGCAGAAGGGCCGCGACACCAAGGAAAAGATCCTGCGCAACTTCGGCATGCCGCGTCCGGAGGGCTACCGCAAAGCCATGCGCCTGATGCGTCTGGCGGAAAAATTCGCGATTCCCGTGCTCACGTTCGTCGATACGCCCGGCGCCTATCCCGGCATCGGCGCCGAGGAGCGCGGTCAGTCCGAGGCGATCGGCCACAGCCTCTACGTCATGGCCGAGCTGAAAGTGCCGATCATCTGCACCGTGATCGGCGAGGGTGGATCGGGCGGCGCGCTCGCGCTTGCCGTGGGCGACATCGTGATGATGCTGCAATACGCCATCTATTCGGTGATCTCGCCCGAGGGTTGCGCCTCGATTCTGTGGAAAAGCGCCGACAAGGCGGCCGAGGCGGCGGAAACGATGGGTATTACCGCCAACCGCCTGAAGACCCTGGGCCTGATCGACAAGATCATCAGCGAACCTCTGGGTGGCGCCCACCGCGACCACGCGGCCATGGCGCAGGGTTTGAAAAAGGCGCTACAGGACGCGCTACGCTCTCTCGCCAACAAGGGCGTCGACGAGCTGATCGAGGCGCGCTTCGACCGCCTGATGGACTATGGCAAGTTCAAGGAAGCCGAAACCGAATAGCGCGGACGGCGTCGAAGCCGCGGTAGGCGCAGCGCTCAAGCCTTTGCTCTTTCCCCGGGCGCGGCTGGTGCTGGGGCTGTCGGGCGGACTCGACTCGGTGGTGCTGCTGGAGGTGCTGCGCCGGCTTACCGGGCAACTCGGTTTTCGCCTGTCGTGCGTACACGTCAACCATGGCATCAGCCCGAACGCGCGCCGCTGGGCTGCGTTTTGCGCACGCCACTGCAAGCGCCACGCAATCGCGCTGGCATTGCACGAGGTCGATGTCGAACATTATCGCGCCGAGGGTTTGGAGGCCGCCGCGCGCCGCGCCCGCTATCAGGTCTACGCGCGGCAACAAGCCGATTTCATCGTGCTCGCCCAGCACTCGGACGACCAGGCCGAGACAATGCTGCTGCAGTTGCTGCGCGGCGCCGGGGTGAAGGGCGGGGCGGCAATGCCGCTGATGCGGGAGCAGGATTCGGGCAGGAAAGGCAAAAGGACACGGGCACCCGCCATCCTGCGGCCGATGCTCGCGCTCTCGCGCAAAGAAATCGAAGCCTACGCCAAGGCGAACAAGCTCAAGTGGATCGAAGACGAGAGCAATGCCGATACCCGCTACGACCGCAATTTTCTGCGGCACCGGGTGTTGCCTGTGATCGGGCAGGCCTTTCCCGGCTACCGCGCTACGCTGGCGCGTGCCGCCGGACATCTGGCCGAGGCGAGCCAGGTTCTGGATCAACTGGCGGAACTCGACGCGAAACTCGCCGTGAACGGAAACAAGCTCGTGTTGGCCGAGTTGAGACGGATCGGCGTCGCTCGTACGAAGAATCTAGTGCGCTGGCTGTTGCTGCAGCAAGGCGATGCGGCGCCCGAGGCGGATCGCCTGCAGGAAGGATTACGTCAGTTGTTCCAGGCGCGCGTTGACGCCGCCGTGCACGTTCCGCTCGGTGCCTGCGAACTGCGCCGATATGCCGGCTGCGCCTATCTGCTGCGACCGCTGGTGGAAGTGCCTGGGGAATTGCGGCGCGACTGGGACGGCAACCGCGTGTGGCCCCTGCCCGAACTGGGCGGGACATTGCATTTCGTGCGCGGACCAGGCGCCGGCCTGGATTGCGCCTTGATTGGCGCGAGAGGACTGAGCGTAAGTTTGCGGCAAGGAGGCGAGAAACTGCGCTTGCGGTCCGGCGGTTCAACGCGCAGTCTGAAAAACCTGCTGCAGGAAGCGCGCATGCCGCCCTGGGAGCGCGAGCGCCTGCCCCTGATCTATTGCGCCGATGCGCTGGTAGCGGTTCCCGGCCTGGGCGTGGCAAGCGGCTGGCAGGCCAGAGGCGGCAATGTCGGTTGGACGATCACTTGGCGGCGGCAAGAATAGACCACTTCCGCGGCTGTCATGCACCATGCATGGCGGCGCTACCTGCCGACGCGACACTCGGACAATTCACAGATTGTTCCGGTAACAGGCTTTCGATAGAATAGACAAGCCAGGGTGTTTTCGCGTTTTCGATGCCGGTATCGCCCCCCTCTCCCCCTCCAATCAATCAACCGAGAGGAAATCATGACGCCTATGTTCCGCCGTTACCTTGTCCTGCTGTCCTTAGTATGCTGCCTGACGCCGCTTGCCGCCTGGAGTGATGCCTACCCGAGCAAGTCGATTCGCCTGGTCATCCCTTTCTCTCCCGGAGGGGCGACCGATGTGGTGGCGCGGATCGTCGCGCAAAAACTGACCGAGGCGTTTAAGCAATCGGTGGTGGTGGATTCCCGGCCCGGCGCCAACGGCATCATCGGCACCGATATCGTCGCCAAGGCCGCTCCCGACGGCTACACCCTGCTGGCATCGGTGGCCAGCGCCCACACCTTGAATCCCAGCATTTACAAGCTGCCCTACGATCCGCTGAAGGATTTCGTGGCGGTGTCCCTAGTGGCCAACCTGCCCATTATGGTCGTGGCCCATCCGTCGCTACCTGCCAAGACCATCCAAGAGTTTATCGCCTTGGCGAAATCCAAGCCCGGTCAGATCAACTTTTCCTCCGGCACCAGTCTGATCCAACTCACCGGCGAGTTGTTCAAGTCGGCCACCGACACCAATATCGTGGCCATCCCCTACAAGGGCACCGGGCCGCAACTGACGGCAGTGCTGGCCGGAGAGGTTTCGCTGACCTTCGATCCGTTCACTGCCCTGTCCCAGGTGAAAGCCGGCAAGCTCCGCGCCTTGGCGATTCTCGCTCCCAAGCGCTCGCCCCTGCTCCCGGATGTCCCCACTCTCGAGGAAGCCGGCGTTCGGGGAGTGGATGTCGCTTCCTGGGTCGGAATCCTCGTTCCGGCCGGCACTCCCAATGAAATCGTGAATCGCTTGCAGGGGGAAATCGCCAAAATCGCCGCCATGCCGGACGTGAAAGAACGATTCGCCAGCATCTCTTACGAACCTGTGGGCAGTACGCCGGAACAGTTTGCCAATCTCATTCGGGTGGAACTCGCCAAATGGGCCAAAGTCGTGAAAGAGACCAATTTCAAAGTCGAGTAATCACTGTCTATCATATTTGTGGGGCAGGGATAATGGACAAGACAACTTTCCGATGGAAATCACGCAGGAGGCGAAGTGGGCCGATCGCAGACAGATAAGCCGCAGTTTCCGGACACCGGGAGCTTAGGCAAGGCTAATAAGCGGAGCACAAAAATTGCCTCCGTCGACGAAGTGGTGAGCCTGATTAAACCGGGATGCAAACTCGGCCTTGGTGGCGCCCTGCACGAATCGCGGCCCATCGCCTTGCTTCGCGAAGTTGTCAAACGCCGAATCGGAGATCTCTCCCTCTATTCCGGGCCGGTTGCCGGCTATGATGTTGATCTGTTGATAGGCGCCGGCTTGGTGAAAGAAACCTTCATTCCGGCCATTACGTTCGAATCCCACGGCCTAGCCCCAAATTTCCGTCAGGCGGTGGAGGGAGGGTTGGTCAAGGCTCATATTCTGGACGTTCTCACCGTGGTGGGCGGCCTGATGGCGGCTGGATTGGGTTTGCCGTTTTTCCCGATAGCCGCGTTGAAAGGAACGGATGAGGTGAAGTACAACCCCCTCATCAAGAAATTCACCCCGCCGTTTGGGGATGAAGATATTTACGCTGTCCAGCCAATCGTCCCTGATGTTGTTCTATTGCACGCGGCCGAGAGCGATCCTTTCGGCAATATCAGGAACTATGGCGCGTTTCGCTCTGTTGACCAACTCCTTGCCAAGGCAGGCAAGACGGTCATTGTGAGCGTCGATAAGATCGTCAGCCCGGAAACGATCATGCAGGATCCCTATCGGACAACCATCCCCTGTGTATACATACACAAGGTGGTGGAGATTCCCTATGGAGCCCATCCGACTGCCTCGCCGTCCATCTATTCGATGGACGATGATCACATCGCCGATTACTGGCAGGCTGCGGAACTTAAGAGAACCGGGCGGAACCCGGAGGTATTTAAGGACTATCTGCGCCGCTATGTCGATGAACCGGATTCGATCTATCGCTATTTGGAGCTGGTGGGCGGCATGAGAAAGCTCGTTGAGCTCGAGAAAGAGGAGCGGCAATTGTGACGAGCCTAGCCTGCAAACCCGTCGAGTTGATGGCTATTGTCCTGGCCCGGGACATCGGCGATGGCGAAAAAGGTGCCGCCGGAATCGCTGCCGCGGTACCGAATGCCGCAATGTTTCTTGCACGGCGCCTGCACGCCCCCAACTTCAGTATTTGTGGTGAATTGGTCGTCAACCCCAAGCCTAAACGCCTCTACGCATCCGTCTCGGATCACCGCTACCACTATGGAGCGGAAGCCGAGGAAGGGTTTCTGGAACTTTTTGGCAGCTCCCACAAAGGTCTGGATTTCTGGTTCCACAGCGGCATTCAGATCGATAAGTATGGGAACGTCAATCTCCACCTGCTTGGGAGCGTAGAGCGTCCCACTTTCAGGGGCCCGGCCCTCGCGAACGTGTCCTTTGCGGTGACTTCGACGCGCTTCTATTTGTATCCGATGGTCCATAATCGACGGGTGTTTGTCGACAAGGTCGACTTCATCAGTGTGCCAGGCAACCTCCAAGGCCCGGAGAGCAAGGCAATGGCAGGCCTCAGGAACGAGGGCCCCAGGCTATGCGTTTCGCCCTTGGCGGTGATGGATTTCGACCCCGTCACGCTGCGCATGCGCCTGCGCTCGGTTCACGCAGGACACACGGTAGATGAAGTGCTGGCAAATACGGGCTTCGATCTCATCGTGCCTGAACGCGTGCCGATTACCGAGCCTCCGACCGAGGAGGAACTGCGTGTGCTGCGCGAGGAGGTTGACCCCGATGGCTTGCTGCGCAGTTACTAGACCGGCCCGGAAATACTTTGGCCGTTTCGGCGTGACGCACGAGGATACTTGGTTGGGAGCCTAGCTAAGGAGGGTCTGCAGGATGGAGCAAGCACTGACGGGAATACGAGTGCTGGATCTCACGCTAGCGTATTTGGGCCCCTATGCCACGCAACTGTTGGCGTATATGGGCGCGGAGGTCATTCACGTCGAATCACCCCGCGGCGAACTGAGCCGTGGAATTGACGCCCGCGGCGGCACCAGCCATTTGTTTGCTCTGTTGAACAACGGCAAGAAGTCCATCACCTTGGACCTGCGTACGCGGGAGGGGCAGGACATCTTCAGGCAACTCCTGGGGCGAACCGATATCCTCGTGCAAAATTACGCGTACGGTATTCTGGAGAGCTTCGGCTTCTCATGGGAAACGCTGCGGGAGATCAATCCCAGGCTGATCTATGCGACCGCGACGGGCTACGGCAGCTACGGCCCCTACCGGGACTGGAGTTCAGTCGATATTGCGGTCCAGGCCAAGTCGGGGCTCATGAGCGTTAACGGCTACCCGGATCGTCCGCCATGCCGATTAGGTGCGGCAATTACAGATCCGTTCGCCGGCCTGCACCTGCTCACCGGAGCCTTGGCGGCGCTGTATCAACGGGAAAGAACCGGGCGCGGGCGAAGGATCGAGGTATCGCTGCACGACGCCACCGTAGGCTCATTGGCCGTCAACCTGGCGGCATACTATGCAAGCGGCCGCGTTCCGGAGCGCCAGGGCAGTGGCCAGACCTCGGGGCTCGCGCCAATGGGCGTGTTCGAAACTTCGGACGGCTATTGTGCGCTGACAGCCGTTCAGGACAACTGGTGGAATGGTTTGTTGGAAATTTTGGGTCGCGCCGAACTGAAGTCGGATCCGCGCTTCGCTACGCCAAGCGCCCGCCGGGAAAACAAGGAGTTGGTGGACCAAATCGTCAATTCCTGGACGCACACCAGGACCAAGCATGAGGTAGAGCAGGAGTTGAACAAACACGGCGTTCCCGCCGGAGCGGTGTTGGATTTGGAAGACATACTGGGTGATCCTCAATATGCGGAACGCGAGACCTTCGTGGAGACGGAGCACCCAGTACTCGGCCGCCTGAAGACATTTGGCAATTTCATCAAGTTCTCGGATTCACCGTCACCGAGGCTGAACCCCGCGCCGGCACTCGGTGAAGATAATGATTCCGTATACATTGATCTGCTCGGCTACAGCGCCGAGGCGGTGGCCAAGTTCAAGGCGAATGGCGTCATCTAATCTCGAGGAGAATGTCCGGGTCTCTCATTCGTAGCGATGAATGGGGCACGGAATTGGCCAAGCGGGGTAAACCCGTCGAGTGACGCTTCCACCGCCCTCTTCCCAACCCGGAGAACTGCCCCAAGAGAGCCATCCACCGAATCCTCGTCTTATTGACTACCAGCTTAGCTGTCGCTTCCTTGACGGCATACGCTCAAACCTGTCCCAGCAAGCCTATCCGGGTCACCCAGCGCATAAAAGGCCATGGCAGGGTTGCGAATGTCGAGGCGCTCGAATCTCGTGAAGCCCGCTTCGCGTGCCATCGCTCTGGCCCGCCCTTCGCCCCAACAGGCACCCAGGCCCGGCCCGCCCTGCGCCAGCGATTGCGGCACGCAGTGTAGGCAGCTCATTCCGTAGAGCATGCGCGCAAATGGGTTCTGGATGTTTTTCTCCAACTGGTCGGCTACCTTGGGCTCCACCATCAGATAGGTGCCGCCTTCGTTGAGCGCGGAACGGATGCGTTTCATCGCGCCCAAAGGGTCGGGCAGATCGTGGATTACGTCGAAGGTGCTGATGAAGTCCCAGCCAGGATCGGTGGGCAAAGCTTCTACAGGCTCGGCAAAAAACGCGATTCGGTTGCCCAAGCCAACTTCGCGCGCATAGCCGCGCGCGATATCGATCGAACGCGCGTCGAAATCGAGCCCGGCGATGGTCGCGGCCGGGAAGGCCTTGGCCAGCGTTACCGGCACCACGCCGGTGCCACAGCCCACATCGAGCGCGCGACCTCCGGCCTGCAGGCGCGCTACCACCTCTGGCATCGCGGGCAGCCAACTGCGCACCAGGCGGTTCTCGTAGACCGAGCGATTCATCGCCTCCAGAGAACCGGGCAGTTCCGCACCAAAATCGGAAAACGAAACACCTTTGCCCGTCTTGAATGCAGTTACCAACCGCGGCGTCATCGCCAGAAAACCGGGAAGGCCCTGGAACAAACCGCCGAGGTAGTATTCCGACGAAGCGTCGGTCAGGTACATGGCATGTTCGTCCGGCAGCGCAAACGTGTCGGCGGCGGGGTCATGCTCGACATAACCCGCGCCGGCCATTACGGCGAGCCATTCCTCGACATACCGGGAAGAGGCCCCGGCGCGCTCAGCGAGCGCATCGGGGCTCAACGGCCCCGCCCCAGCCATGGCCTTGAACAAGCCGCTGCGATCGCCAACGAACAGCAGTCCGGCAGCCAACGTGGTACCTACATCACCCACGAGCTTCAACATGAACCGCGTGGATTTTTCCTTGTCCATTAGCGTCTCCTGAACTTTTCGTGCAGCATTGCGGTGGCACGGCACTCTACGTAGTTGCAAAGTTGAGCGTCGGTGCGTGTCCGGTTCGGGTCGCAAGCAGCCAACGGCATCGGCTTCGGCTGAATCCCCGGAATAATGTCCCCTCGGAACATTTCCGCTGTCGGTGCCGTAAATGTGTCATCGAACGTCCGGGCTTTAAGACCGCGAGACGCAACGTGCAGACTCGACTTCAATCGCCTACTTCAAGTCCGGGAAATCCTCTTCTCCAAAGTCAAGCGGGCCGCGTTGCTGGCTGGCGCGATTGCGTGCTTCGTTGTTGCGCAACTCGACCCGGCGAATCTT
>Ga0082335_1009311_pt1 | contig 10647 bp, 12 predicted proteins | sample Subgrocontami58m_FD_72375 | JGI IMG/M metagenome (GOLD analysis project Ga0082335, IMG submission 72375) | Subsurface groundwater microbial communities from S. Glens Falls, New York, USA - GMW37 contaminated, 5.8 m (SPADES assembly) (version 2) ... | reverse complement strand
CGGCCAGTTCGCCCAGCCGCTCGCGATCAGCCCGCCGAAGGACGTCGACTTCGCGCCCTCGGGGTCGGTGTGATAGACCTGCGTGTCGTACTCGCGCGCGAACCCGACCATCTCGCTCTCGGTCATGACGTGCGCAGGCGACTCGTACTGCCAGCCGGGGACGAAGTCTTCCCAGTAATATTTGATGTCCATGAGTTCGGCATTATAACTGTCCCTCGTTTGGGCCGAGAAGTACGCGTAGGTTGGGCTGAGGCCGAAGCCCAACATCAACGGCCACCGTATCGTTGGGCTTCGCTGCGCTCAGCCCAACCTACCGCGGGGTTCCCGACCCGGTGTCCGGCGCAAGGCGCTCGAATTGCAGGATGGCGCTGCGGAACGCTTCGGGCCATTGCGAGGACTTGCGCGTCTTCGGGTCGGCGTTGACGTAGATGAGCTCGCCGCTGGTGATGTGCTCCGCGCCCTTCCAGATGCCGAGGACGAATTGCAGCGAGGAGCGGCCGATGCGCCCGACCCGGCAGCCGATGTCGAGCACGTCGTCGTAGGTCGCCGAGCCGTGGTACTCGGCGATCGCCTTGACCGCGAAGACGTCGGTGCCGTAGGCGTCGACGTAGCCCTCGGGATACGGAACGCCGATCGCGCGCCAGTACTCGGCCACCGCGACGTCGAAGTACAGGAAATAGTTGCCGTTGAACACCACGTTCTGCCGGTCCACCTCCGCCCAGCGCACCCGCAACGGGTGAACGAAAGTAAAATCGTCCTGCCTCATGTCCTGACCCCTCGATCCGTCAGTCTCGAATGACTCGCATGTTGACAGAAATGACGAAGATATTGGTGTTCAATAGGTCTCCCGATTTCGCGCAGTTGCAACTTCGCAACTGCGCGAAATCGGGAGATCTGGGATGAAGAATCACGGCACCCTGTTCGGTTGGGCCTGTGCCGGCTCGGGAATGACAGGATAGGCCGGATCATGGACGAGATGGTGATGCGCTCGATGCTGAAGTGGCCGAACGTGCCCTCGGTGTACGGCTGGCTGCGCCTGGACCGGCGCGGGGACTGGCTGGTGCGCATGCCCGCCTCCGTGCCGGGCGGCGCGCCGCGCTTCGACCGCATCCGCAATCCGGCAGTGGTCGAGTTCATCGGCCGCAATTACGCGCGCGACGCCGAGGGGCGCTACTACTTCCAGAACGGACCGCAGCGCGTCTACGTTTCGCTCGACTGCACGCCCTGGGTCTACCGGCTCGACGATTCGGGCGCCCTGCTCGTCGCGCAGAACGGCGCGCCGGCGGGAACGCCGCGGGCCGCGTTCTTCGACGAGCGCGATGCGCTCGTCCTCGACTGCGGCCACGGACCCGGCGTGGTCGCCGACCGCGACCTCGCGGCGATCGCCGAGCGATTCGCCGATGCCGCGGGGCGGCCGCTGGATGCCGGGTCGCTGTTCGAGCGCGTGCGCTCGGGAGAGCGCGTCGAGGCGCAGTGGATGGGCGCGCCGCTGGCCGTCGCCGGCATCGATTCGGGGGAGCTTGCGGCGCGCTTCGGGTTCGTCGCACGCCCGGCGCCGCCGCCGGGTGAGCCGGATTGCTGAAAAGTTTCCGCCGGGCGCCCTATAATGGCGCGCATGAACCCGATCGATTTACGAAAGACCCCCGTGGTCCTGCTTGCGGCGCTGCTCGGCGGTTGCGGCGGATTCAGCCTCGAGCGCCTGAACCCCTGGGCCGGCCCGACGGAGCGGGTGCAGTCCCTGCCCCGGGATGCGACGGCGTACGCCTGCGACGGCGGCAAGCGCCTGGTGGTCCGCTATCTCCCGGGCGAGAGCTCGGTGATGATCGTCTTCCCCGAGCGCGAATTCAGGCTCGACCGCGCCCCCTCGGCTTCCGGCACGCGCTACACCAACGGCAGCGATACGCTGCATTCCAAGGGCGACGAGGCGACGTACGAAGAGGCCGGCGCGACGACGTATTCGAATTGCCGCCGAGCCGCCGGCTGATTGCGCTCGGTTCGTAGGTTGGACTGAGGCCGAATGCCGAAGTCCAACGATCGATGTTGGACTTCGCTGCGCTCAGTCCGACCTACGCGATCTCAACCTGTCAGGAGCACGACCTTCCCCTGCACCCTGCGCGCCATCAGGTCCTGCAGCGCCTGCGCCGCGCGCTCGAGCGGATAGGTCGCGCTGACGTAGGGCCTGAGCTTTCCGGAGGCGAGCCAATCGCTGAGCTCCAGCACCCCGGCGCGGCTCGCCTCGGGGTCGCGCCGCGTCGATTCGCCCCAATACACGCCGAGGATCCGCCGCTCCATGAGCAGGGCCTGGTTGAGCGGAAACTTCGGGATCTCGCCCGAGGCGAAGCCGATCACCAGGTAGCGCCCCCGCCAGGCGGTGCCGCGAAACGCGGGCTCCGCGTACTTGCCGCCGACCGGGTCGTAGACGACGTCGACGCCGCGGCCGCCGGTGAGCGCGCGCAGCGCCTCGCGAAGGTCCTCTTTCTCGTAATTGATCCCCGCCGCGGCGCCGCGATCCATGCAGGTGCGCAGCTTCTCCTGCGATGACGCGGCTGCGATCACGCGCGCCCCCGCCAGATGCCCCAGCTCCACCGCGGCGAGCCCGGTCCCGCCCGCGGCGCCGAGGACCAGCAGCGTCTCTCCCGCCTGCAGCCGCGCCACGTCCTTGAGCGCGTGGTGCGATGTGGCGTAGGCGACGACGAACGCGGCCGCGACGGCGTAGTCGATGCCCCGGGGCATCGCCACCACGCGCGAGGCGTCGACCTGCATCTCCTCGGCGTAGCCGCCGTAGCCCGCGAACGCGATGACCGCGTCGCCTTCGCGCAATCCCTGCACGCCTTCGCCCACTTCCTTGACGACGCCCGCGACCTCCCCGCCGGGGGAGAACGGCAGCTCGGGCCGGACCTGGTACTTGCCCTGGATGATCAGCGTGTCGGGGAAGTTCACCCCGCAGGCCTTCACGGCGACGACGATCTGCCCCTTTGCGGCCCTGGGCGTGGCCACGTCCTCCACGACCAGCGATTCGGGCGGCCCCCAGGACTTGCACAGCACGGCTTTCATCGTCACCTCGCGCGTTGCGGCGAATGATACATCGCGGTTGCTGGAACAACTTCAACCGGCTACCATGCCTGTTCAGGCGCCGGCGTCATCCTGGGCGTCGCCTCGAGAACAATCATGGACCTCAACTACTCGGCGGAAGAACTGTCTTTTCGCGACGAGGTGCGCAGCTTCGTCCGCGATCATCTCCCGAGGGACATTTCGCGCAAGGTGCTCGAGCACCGGCGCCTGCACAAGGACGACATGGTCCGCTGGCAGGACATCCTCGCGAAGAAGGGCTGGCTCGCCGGCCACTGGCCGAAGGAATTCGGCGGCTGCGGCTGGACGCCGATCCAGATCCACATCTTCGACGAGGAGACCGCGGCGCAGGGCGCGCCGCGCCTGGTGCCCTTCGGCCTGTCCATGGTCGCGCCGGTGATCATGGCCTTCGGCAACCCCTGGCAGAAGGAGCATTACCTGACCCGCATCCGCGAGAACAAGGACTGGTGGTGCCAGGGCTACTCCGAGCCCGGCTCGGGCTCCGACCTCGCCTCGCTGAAAATGCGCGCAGTGCGCAAAGGCGATCGCTACATCGCCAGCGGCCAGAAAACCTGGACCACGCTCGCCCAGTACGCCGACATGATCTTCTGCCTGGTGCGCACCTCCACCGAGGCGAGGAAGCAAGAGGGCATCTCCTTCCTGCTGATCGACATGCACTCCCCGGGGGTGACGGTGCGGCCGATCATCATGCTGGACGGCGAGCACCAGGTGAACGAGGTGTTCTTCGAGGACGTCGAGGTGCCGGCGGAGAACCTCGTCGGCGAGGAGGGCAAGGGCTGGACCTACGCGAAGTACCTGCTCGGCCACGAGCGCACGGGAATCGCCGGCGTCGGCGCGTCCAAGCAGGAGCTCGTGACGCTGAAGGAGATCGCCCGGCGCGAACAGAGGAACGGCAGGCCGCTCGCCGAGGACCCGCTGTTCGCCGCGCGCATCGCGGAGGTGGAGATCGAGCTGATCGCGCTCGAGATGACGGTGATGCGCGTGCTCTCCGCGCGCGGCAAGGCGCCGGGACCCGAGGCCTCGATCCTGAAGATCCGCGGCAGCGAGATCCAGCAGACCCTGACCGAGCTGATGATGGAGGCCGTCGGCCCCTACGCGCTGCCCTTCGACCACGAAGCGATGGAGCTCGACTACGCGGGCGAGCGCATCGGCCCCGATGACGCCGCGCCGCTCGCCGCGCATTACTTCAACTACCGCAAGACCACGATCTACGGCGGATCGAACGAGATCCAGCGGAACATCATCGCGCAGATGGTGCTCGGATTATGAGGCGGGAATCGGAGGGGGTAGGTCGGACTGGGCGCGTAGGTCGGACTGAGCGTAGCGAAGTCCGACAATTCGTTGGACATCGGCCTACGGCCTCAGTCCAACCTACGCTCGATCAGGAATAGAAATGGATTTTTCATTCACCGAAGAACAGACGCTGCTGCAGGATTCGCTCAGGCGCTTCGTGCAGAAGGAATACACGTTCGAGAAGCGCAAGGCGATCCTGAGTTCGGCGGACGGATACTCGCGCGAAGTCTGGTCGCAGCTCGCGGAGATGGGCGTGCTCGGCCTGCCGTTCGCCGAGGAGGTCGGCGGCTTCGGCGGCGGCGCGGCCGAGACGCTGATCGTCATGCAGGCGATCGGCGGCGGCCTGCTGGTCGAGCCCTACCTGGCCACGGTTGTCCTCGGCGGCGGCCTCGTGCAGGCGCTCGGCGAGCGGCCGCAGCGGCAGATGCTCGCCGAGGTCGCCGAGGGCAAGCTGCTGCTCGCGTTCGCGCACGGCGAGCCGCGCTCGCGCTACGCGCTCGCGCAGGTCGAGACCCGCGCGCAGAAGGTCGGAAAAGCGGACGGCGCGGGCTGGAAGCTCTCGGGCCGCAAGGCGGTGGTCCTGAACGGGGCCCAGGCCGACCGGCTGATCGTCTCCGCGCGCAGCGGCGGCGCGGCCGGCGAGCAGGCGGGGATCAGCCTGTTCATCGTCGAGCGCGGCGCGGCCGGGCTCGCGGTGCGCGACGTTCCCACGATCGACGGCCTGCGCGCCGCGGAGGTCGAGCTGAAGGACGTGCGCGTGGGCGCCGATGCGCTGCTCGGCGCCGAGGGCGGCGCCTTCGCGGCGATCGAGCAGGCGAGCGACGCGGGCGCCGCAGCGCTGTGCGGCGAGGCGGTCGGGGTGATGGAGGCGCTCGCCGCGCAGACCCTCGACTATCTCAAGACGCGCCAGCAGTTCGGCCAGCCGATCGGGCGCTTCCAGGTGCTGCAGCACCGCGCGGCCGACATGTTCATCCACTGCGAGCTGTCGAAGTCGATGGCGCTGCTCGCGGCGATGAAGGCAGGCGAAGCGGACGCGCGCGAGCGGCGGCGGGCGGTCTCCGCGGCCAAGGCGCACATCGGGCGCTCGGGCCGGTTCGTGAGCCAGTCGGCGATCCAGTTGCACGGCGGCATGGGCGTGACCGAAGAGCTGCCCGCGAGCCACTACGCCAAGCGGCTCACCATGATCGACTTCTGGCTGGGCGACACCGCGCACCACATCGAGCGCCTCGGCGCCGCCTGAGAAGGGGTCCCGTGGCGAACAACAAGCAGGTCCTCTTCGCGAGCCGCCCCAAGGGCTGGGTCAGCGAGGACAATTTCCGCCTGGTCGAATCGCCGCTGCCCGCGCCGGCCGAGGGCCAGGCGCTGGTGCGCAACCACTGGCTCTCGCTCGACCCGTACATGCGCGGCCGCATGGACGACGCCAAGAGCTACGCGAAGGGCGCGGAGCTCGGCCAGCCGATGGTCGGCGGCACCGTGGGCGAAGTGCTCGAGTCCAGGTCGCCGAAATTCAAGCCGGGCGACTGGGTGGTCGGGGCGCTGGGCTGGCAGGAATACGGCGTGGGCGAGGCCGCGGCGCTCTCGAAGATCGACACCGCGGCGGCGCCCGCTTCGTACTACCTCGGCATCCTCGGCATGCCCGGGGTCACCGCGTGGATGGGGCTCCTGGACATCGCGCAGCCGAAGGAAGGCGAGACCGTGATCGTATCGGCCGCATCGGGCGCGGTGGGCAGCGTCGTCGGCCAGCTCGCGAAGATCCGCGGCTGCCGCGCGGTGGGCATCGCCGGCGGCCAGGCGAAGTGCGATTACGTCACGGGCGAGCTGGGCTTCGACGCCTGCGTGGACCACAGGGCGGGCCACCTCCACGCGAACCTGAAAGCGGCTGCCCCCGGCGGCATCGACGTGTGCTTCGAGAACGTCGGCGGGGAGATCTTCGACACCGTGCTGCGGCTCATGAACCCGTTCTCGCGCATCACCATCTGCGGCCTGGTATCGGACTACAACGCGACCACGCCGTATGCATTGAAGAACCTGCGCTCGATCCTGGTGAACCGCATCCGCATGCAGGGCTTCATCGTCTCCGATCGCATGGAGCTGTGGCCCGGGGCGATCGGCGAGCTGGCCGGCTGGCTCAAGGCGGGCAGGCTCAAGTACCGCGAGTCGGTCGCGACAGGGCTGGAGAATGCGCCCGGCGCCTTCATCGGCATGCTCAAGGGGCAGAACTTCGGAAAGCAGTTGGTCAAGCTCGATTGAAACTTCTCTCGGGAGGCACATGATCGACGTCTACACCTGGCCGACGCCGAACGGCCACAAGGTCCACATCATGCTGGAGGAGACCGGGTTGCCCTACAAGGTGCATCCGGTCAACATCGGGCAGGGCGAGCAGTTCAAGCCCGAGTTCCTCGCGATCAGCCCGAACAACAAGATCCCCGCGATCGTCGATTCCGACGGCCCGGACGGCAATCCGATCTCCATGTTCGAATCAGGCGCGATCCTGATCTATCTCGCGTCGAAGACGGGGAAGCTGCTTCCGGAGAATCTGCGCGACAAGTGGTCCACGCTGCAATGGCTGATGTTCCAGATGGGGTCGATCGGGCCGATGCTCGGTCAGGCGCACCACTTCCTGACCTATGCGCCCGAGAAGATCGCCTACGCGATGCAGCGCTATTCGAAGGAGGCCGACCGCCTCTACTCTGTCCTGGACAAGCGCCTCGCCCAGAGCGAATACGTCGCCTGCGGCGAATACACCATCGCCGACATCGCGATCATGCCCTGGCTGCGCTTCCCCAAGAACCAGGGCGTGGACCTGGAGCAGCACCCTCACGTCAAGCGCTGGTTCGAGGCGATCAAGGCGCGGCCCGCGGTGCAGCGCGGGCTCGCGGTGCTCGCCGACGTGCGCCGTCCGCCCCCCGACGACCCCAAGTGGCGCGAGAATCTGTTCGGCGCGACCCAGTACCAGCGCCGGTGAGACCTTGTCATTCCCGCGAAAGTGCGTAGGTTGGACTGAGGCCATCGGCCGAAGTCCAACGACCGACGTTGGGCTTCGCTGCGCTCAGCCCAGCCTACGCCCTTTGACGTAGCATGATTGCTCGACGGGTTTGTGATTCAGGACACGAGAGGAGGGCCTGCAGATGACCACGAGTCCCAGAATCGCGCTGGTCGCCGGAGTCGGCGAGGGTCTTGGCGGCGCCATCGCGCGGCGCTTCGCGCGCGCGGGCTACTCGACCGTGCTGGTCGCGCGCGGCGCCGAGCGCCTCGCGCGCATCGCCGAGGATATCGAACAAGCCGGAGGGCAGGGCGTCGCCTACGTCGCCGACCTGCGCGAGGAAACGGCGGTGTCGAAGCTCTTCGAGGACGTGGAGAAGGAGCTGGGTCCGATCTCGCTCGCGGTGTTCAACGCCGGCGCCAACTACCGCAACTCCATCCTCGACACGCCGGCGGACATGTTCGAGAAGGTGTGGCGCCTGTCCTGCTACGCGGGCTTCCTGGTCGGCCGCGAAGCCGCGCGCCACATGGTTCCGCGCGGGCAGGGCACGATCATCTTCACCGGCGCGACGGCGTCGCTGCGCGGGAGCGCGCAGTTTGCGGCCTTCGCCTCGGCGAAGGGCGCGCTGCGCCAGCTCGCCCAGAGCATGGCGCGCGAGCTCGACCCCGAGGGCATCCACGTCGCCTCGGTGATCATCGACGGGGTCATCGACAGCCCGCGCATGCACGAGCGCTTCCCCGAGCGCATGGCGCAACTGCCCCCCGAGGGCGCGCTCACCCCCGGCCACATCGCCGAGGCCTACTGGCAGCTTCACAACCAGCCGCGCGACGCGTGGAGCTTCGAGCTCGACCTGCGCCCCTGGGCCGAGAAGTTCTAGGCCAGGCCTGCACCGCACCTGTCATTCCGAGGACGCACACAACAGTGTCATTCCGAGGGCGCAGCCCGAGGAATCTGCTTTTGCACTGTGTAGGTTGGACTGAGCGCAGCGAAGTCCAACACCCCCACCGCCGCCACTCGAAAACCGCCCGTAGATCCACTATCCATGCGGACCTCCACCGGTTTTTCCTTGGACTGCCGGCTTTCGAAAGACAAAAGAATCCTGTCCGGTGGTCAGTAGAGACGGATATCGGAAAAGTCGAGATCGAGAGTAATGAGTATTCGACTCTCGATCAGGCACGCATCGAGAACCCTGATATCCGCACTGCCCTCGAGACGTTCTTGGCGCACCTTCTGCACCTCGTGGCCGGCATCGCGAAGCAATTCCTCAGCGTCGCGAGGAAGGTTCTCATCCAGCTTGAATCGAACCACCATCCGCTCCGTTATGCGGGGATGGGGACGATCCGCCCGCGCGCCAGTTCGGCGGCGTAGCCGATTGCGGCAGGTATATGCTCAGGTTTCAGAGTTGGATACTGGTCGAGGATTCTCTCCGGGGTCTCGCCGGCGGCAAGATTGTCCAGGACCACCGACACCGGGATCCGCGTGCCACGGAAGCACACGGCACCATGCATGATCTCAGGATCGCTAGTGATGTAAGGCTTCCAGTCCGTCACGGCTACGCTCGGTTGATTATCGCCCGGTTCTCGCATCAATGCATTAGGCTCGGAATCGTTATTAATACGCCTAAGCAATGACGCTCGCAACAGGAAGCCGTGGCCGAGTACCGGACACTCACGCAGTCTTGCCAGGGTGGTCGCGCCGAGTCGAAAGCAGCCAATATGCGAGGGCGGCCGGAAGCGACCGCCCGGGCGAGCACTTCGGTCTTTCCATCGTTTCGGTGTGAATTGTCGCCTCGTGGTCTGTCGACGATAATGCACGGGTAGCCGCCGCGCTCGAGACCGCGCGCGCACGGGAAGATCGCCTTGGACGGACGCGGCCGGATTGCGGCAAGGCCGCCGCGTGCGACGGCCCGGTGAACGAACTCCAGGAACCCGGATGAGCACGATTACCAGACGCCGTCTGATCAAGGCGGCCTGCGCGCTTCCGCTTGCGGCCGGCCTGCCGGGAATCGGGATTGCTCAGGGCATCCCCGATCTCCCGCAGTTGAAAGCCGGGTATGCGCAGCGGTTGAGGAAGATCCTGGCCGCAGGGGAGCTGCCCTACGTCGACATCGAGAGCTCGTGCAATTCATCCCGGGTGGACATCGATGCCGTCGCGAAGCGCATGGATCGGCTGAACATCGGGCTGATGGCGCTTTCGGCGGACATCGGCAGGAACTCATTCGACAAGGGCGTGCGATTCGACGACTTGTCGCAGCGGTTGATCGCGCGCTATCCGGACCGCTTCATTCCGGTCGGAAACGGCGGGCAGCCGCCGGCCCTGACGGAGGCCCCGGACCCATTCCTCGACGCGCAGGAGGCGGCCGCGCGCGGGATGATGCTTCTCGGGGAGTTAGAGTTCCGCCACTACCCTTCGCCCAGGCAGGTGAAGCGCGGCGAGACGCATCGCGACGTCCGCGTCCCGATCGACGGCCCCGTGGGGCATCGCGTGTTCGGCCTGAGCGCGAAGACCGGTTTGCCGTTCCAGATCCACTACGAAGTGGAGGACGAGCTTCTCGCGCCGCTCGAAAAGATGCTGGGGCAGTATCCGAAAGCGCGGGTGATCTGGTGTCACCTCGCGCAGGTGCGCTACATCGAACGCGCCACCCGATACACGCCCGCGTACGTCGACGCGCTGCTCAGGCGATACCCGAACTTGTATTTCGACACCGCGTTCGGCGACGCCGCTTCGGTGTATCCCCTGAGCAATCAGCGGCACGCGCGCGTCTGGACGGCCTTCGGCGGCCTCGCGGACGAATGGCGCGACCTCATCGTCGCGCATCCGGGGCGATTCCTGTCGGCGCTCGATCTGGGTCAGGACCGCATCGACCGGATCGACGAATACGACCGGCGCCACAGGGATTTCCTGGCACGGCTGCCCGCCTTCACCCGGCATCAGGTCGCCTACCTGAGCGCGTGGTCGCTGCTGTTCGGCGAGGATTTCAGGTCGGCGGGTTGACGAGGCAGGCGCCCGGAGATCGACTATCCATGCGCTTCCCCGCCGATTCAACGAGCCCCCGCCCGTTCACGTCCAACCAAAGGAGCGTCCAGTGGAAACCGTAGGCTTGGGACTGCACTTCGAGGACCTTCCGGTCGGAAGGCGTTTTCGCACCATCGGCCGCACGGTGACCGAGGCGGACATCGTCAATTTCTGCAACTGCACCGGGATGACCGAGGTGCTGTTCACCAACCTGGAATTCCTCGCGCACGAATCCGACATCAAGGGCCGGCCCGCGCCGGGGGCGC
>Ga0082335_1009310_pt1 | contig 10652 bp, 6 predicted proteins | sample Subgrocontami58m_FD_72375 | JGI IMG/M metagenome (GOLD analysis project Ga0082335, IMG submission 72375) | Subsurface groundwater microbial communities from S. Glens Falls, New York, USA - GMW37 contaminated, 5.8 m (SPADES assembly) (version 2) ... | reverse complement strand
CCCCCACCTGCTTGATGGATTTGACCTTGGGCTTGCGGCGCTTTAGGCCTTCGATCAGGGATTCGATCATTCCCGGCATGGCCACCAGCCAGCCGATGGGCTCCCGCTCCAGGACATCGCACAGCAAGTCCATATCGAGGCCATCCCACACCAGCACCTTGCCCCCGAGCATCAAAGTGCCCAGGCTGAAATCGGTTGCCGCCATGTGAAATAGCGGGGACCACGCGATGTAGGTATCCCGGCGGGTAATGCCGAACTCGGAGGAGAACGCCGTCAAGCGGGCGATCATGGCGCGATGGCTGATGACCGCGCCCTTCGGAAATCCGGTGGTGCCGCTGGTATAAAGGATCACCAGCCCATCCTCGGGCTGCACCTGCGCCTGTGGCTCCTGTTCCGAGGAACGCTCAAGCATGGCTTCGTAATCACTGTCCAGGCGCACGACTTGGGGCACGCGATGGTCAATGCGCTGGAGAGTCGGCGCATAACGGTCTGAAACAAAGATCAGTGAAGGCGAAGTCAGTTGAATGCAGTGAACCAACTCCGAATCCGAAAGCCGCCAATTGAGGCAGGGTACGATGGCCCCCAGTTTGGAGGCCGCCAATTCAAGCTCAATGTAAGGAATGCAGTTTTCCGCCAGGATGGCGACCCGGTCGCCCCGCTTGATTCCCTGTGCCGCCAGGGCATTGGCGAGACGGTTGACCCTTCGGTGCAATTGGCCGAAAGTCCATTGCGTGGAGAGGTCCTGAATCGCGACGGCTTCCGGCTGAATCCGCGCCTGCTTGCGCAGCAGGTCGCCGACGGTCAACTGGAAAGCTTCCGGGTACGAGGACAGCATGACCTGCTCCTGCGGCAACGACTCGATTTTCTGCCAGGGTATGCTAGACGCAAAGCCCCCTGGCCGCAAGTGCTACTGCACCGACGTACTACTGTACCGCGTGTACTTCTGTACCGCGGCGCGACAGTACCGCACGGCAGAGACCTTGCCCTTGACGCGAACGGAACCGAGCATGCACGCGATGATCCTGTAGGGCTGCGCGGCCTGCCGCGGTATCGATCCGATGCGCACACTGCGCTGCCGCAGCCGGCGTGGCGCTGCGCTGATCCCGCGCCCCTACATGCGGAAGACCGCGAACTGCGTGTCCTTGGCCGGGACACGGCCGGCCAGGTCGAGCAGCAGGGCGAGCACCGAGCGCGTTTCCACCGGGTCGATCACCATGTCGCACCACAAATGGCGCGCCCAGTTGAGCGCGCCGGAGAAGCCGTCCTGCTCCGGGCGCGGCGGTTGGCCCGGCGTCGCTGCCGGTCGATGCGGCCGCACCAGGGCGGCGCGCGCGTTTGGCCACATCAGCAGCGCGTTCGGCCTGAACGCGCGGCCGCACATCGCCAGGTAGGCCGCGCCGTAGGCCTCGCCGGTGATCAGCGTGTACTTCGGCACGTCGGCGTTGGCGATCGCGTTCATCAGCTTGGCGCCATGCTTGGCGATGCCCCGGCGCTCGGCCTTGTTGCCGCCGCCGAATCCGGGCGAATCGACCAGGAACAGCAGCGGGATGTCGCGCTGGCAGCAAAGCTCGATGAAGTGCGTGCCCTTGACCGAGGCTTCCGGGCTCAGCTCGCCGTCGTTGGCGACGATGCCGATCTCGAACCCGTGCAGGCGGGCGAAGCCGCACAGCAGCGTCTCGCCATGCAACTGCTTGAACTCCTGGAAGCGGCTGCCGTCGACCAGGCGCGCGACGATCTCGCGGCTGTCGGCCCGCGTCGTCGAGTCGATGCGGGCGATGCCGTACAGCTCCTGGGCGTCGTGCAGCGGGGGCTCGGGGTCGGCGAGTGTCCAGCGCAACTGCGGCGGCTCGCCCAGATTGGCGACGATGCGGCGCGTGATCGCGAGCGCGTGGCCGTCGTTCTCGGCGATGTGGTCGGTGACGCCGCTCAGCCGGCTGTGCATCTCGGCGCCGCCCAGCGCCTCGATGTCGATTACCTCGCCGGTGGCGGCGTAGACGAGCTGCGGGCTGCCGAGGAACATCGCGCCCTGGTTGCGGATGATCACCACCTCGTCGCACAGCGCCGGGATGTAGGCGCCGCCCGCGGTCGACGGGCCGAGCACGATGGCGATCTGGGCGATGCCCTCGGCCGACATCTTGACCTGGTTATACATGATCGAGCCGCCCTGGCCGTCGTCGGGAAAGATGTTCGCCAGATCGGGCAGGAAGGCGCCGCCGGACTGGACCATGGTGATGCACGGCAGCCGGTGCTGCCAGGCGAACAGTTGCGCCCGCGTGTGCTTCTTGGTGGTCATGCCGAACATGGTGCCGCCTTTCACCGTGGCGTCGTTGATGATCAGCATGCAGGCGCGGCCGCACACCTGGCCGACGCCGGTGATGATGGTCGCGCCCGGCGGCACGCCCTCGTACATGTCGGCGCCCGCGAGGTGAGCGAATTCGAGAAAGGGCGAACCTGGATCGATCAGCGCGCCGATGCGCTCGCGCGGCAGCAATTGGCCGCGGTCCCGGTGCAGCTTGCGTGCCTTGGGGCTTCCGCCGACGTTGGTCTCGGCGCGCCGGGCGTGCAGCTCGGCCAACTGCGCGAGGTAGGCCTGGCGGCGAGCGAGGAACGCCGGACCGTCGGTGGCGAGCAGGGATCGGATCGAATTCATGGCCAATGGGGGGAGTCCTGGAATTAGGCGGCTTGTTCGGGTATGCTGGCAACTCGCGGCGCACGGCAGGCACCACTTCCGGCGCCCTTGCAGTATGACATTCCGTCACCACCGCGACAACAAATTAGGAGACCGTCACATGTCCCGTAACCGTTTCACGCCAACTCTCAAACAGGTCGGTTGCGCCGTCACCCTGGCTATCGCCGCACTGGCCGCCGGGCCTGCTCCAGCGGCCGAACAATTCGTCCCCGTCAACACCATCCGCATCGGACCCATCGCCTCCATCGGCATCGGCATCGCCGCGGGCTGGCTCGATTACATGAATCTCATCAACGACCGGGACGGCGGCGTTCACGGCGTCAAGCTGGTTTGGGAAGAATGCGAGTTCCAATACAAGGCGGACCTGGCCGTCGAGTGCTATGAGCGGATGAAGAACCGGGTCCCCACCGGCATGCCGTTCTACAACACCCTCAACACACCGGCCTCGTATTCCCTCACCGAGCGCGCAGGCCAGGACAAGGTACCGCTGATCAACATCGGCCTGGGCCGGGCCGATGCCGCCGACGGCCGGATCTTCCCCTGGGTGTTTCCCCTCATGACCACCTACCAAAGCGCCAACACCGCCCTGGTGCAATATATCGGCCAGCGGGAAGGGGGCATGGACAAGCTCAAGGGCAAGAAGATCGGCTTCATCTACCACGACACCGCCTACGGCAAGGAAGTGCTGCCTATCCTGGAGCTGCAAGCCAAGAAATACGGTTTTGAACTCTTTTTGATTCCCGTGGCGCCGCCCGGCGCCGAACAGCAATCCCAGTGGCTGCTGGTCCGTCAGCAAAAACCGGACTGGATCCTGATGCGGACCCTGGGGCCCATGACCATCGCCGCCCTCAAGAACGCCCAGCGGGTGGGTTATTCCACCGACCGCATGGTCGGGGGATGGTGGTCCAGCACCACCGACGACATGGTGGCCGCCGGGGATGCCGCCAAGGGTTATATCGGTGGCCACCTCTATGCCGACGGCGCCAATTTTCCCGTCACGCAGGAGATCATCAAGCGTTATTACAGCGGCGGGCCCAAGAAGGGCAACATGGCGGACTCCAAGCTGGTGGGATCTTCCAACTACAACCAAGGCCTTGCCATGGCCATTATGAAAATCGAAGCGATCCGGGTGGCCATGGACAAGTACGGCAAGAAACCCGTCAGCGGCGAGCAGGTGCGCTGGGCCTTGGAGCACCTCAACCTCGACGATAAGCGCTTGAAACAACTGGGCGCTCTGGGTTTGATGCAGCCCCTCAAGACCTCTTGCGCCGACCACGAAGGTGGCGGCTCGGTGCGTTTCAATCAATGGGACGGCGCCAAGTGGGTGGCAGTGGGCGATTGGGTGAAATCCGACCGGGCGTTGGCGCGGCCCTTCCTGGAAGAAATGGCGGCCAAGTTCGCCAAGGAGAAAAACATCACTCCGCGGGATTGTTCCAAGGAGAAATAAGGATCCGGCGCCGTTCCGCGGCGCCGACCCATCTCGAATCGCGCCCTCGGGCGCGATTGTTTTTGGTGCGCCCGAGGGCGCACTCAGTACGACTTCGGTAAACCCAGCACATGTTCGCCGATGTAGTTGAGCAGCATTTCGTTGTTGATCGGCGCGATTTCCATCAGCCGCACCATCGGCCACAGCGTCACGATGTCGTAGTCGCGGTCGAAACCGTAGCCGCCGTGGGTTTGCAGCGCGACGTCAACCGCGGCCACGGCCGCCTGCGAGCCCAGCAGCTTGGCCATGTTGGCGTGGGCGCCGGCGTCCTCGCCGGCGTCGAAGCGCTCGGCGGCGTTGTAGGTCATCAGCCGCGCCGCCTCGAGCTGCGCCTTAGCCTGCGCCATGCGGTGCTGCAGCGCCTGATACGAGCCGATCGGCTTGCCGAAGGGCTTGCGATCCTTCGAGTAGGCCACCGCCTTGGCCAGCGCATAGTCGCCCAGCCCGATGGCGGCGCCGGCGGCCAGGAGGCGCTCCGAGTTCAGGCCCACGAACATCAGCTTGGCGCCCTTGCCGGCCTCGCCGATCAGTGCGTCGGCGGGCAGTTCGACGTCGTCGAAGAACACCATGTACTGGCGCTCGGCGGTCTCAACCTGAATGTTAAGTTGCGTCAGCTTGATGCCGGGCGTCTTCATGTCGAGCACGAACAGCGACATGCCCTCGGTGCGCTGCTTCACCTCGCTCGCCTTGGTGGTGCGTGCCACCACGAGCATATGGTCGGCGTCGCGCGCGCCGGAGATGAACACCTTCTGGCCGTTCAGCGTCCAACCGCCCGCGTCGTTGCGCGCGGCCAGAGTCGACATCGCGAAGCTGTTGGTGCCGGCATTCGGCTCGGTGATGGCAAAGCACATCTTCGTCTTGCCGCTGCAGGTCGGCGTGACGAACTTGCGGATCTGTTCCGGCGTGCCGTGGCGCACGATGGGTACCCGCGCCAGTCCGGTGACGATCAGGAACAGCGTGGGCACGCCGGCCAGCGCGAGCGCCTCGTTGAGCGCGGTGATCTCCAGCACACCGCCGCCGGAGCCGCCGTATTCCTCGGGGACGGACAGGCCGAGCAGGCCGAACTCGCCGAGCTTTTTCCACAACTCGTCGGGGAAGCGGTCTTCCTCGATGCATTTGAGGATGTAGCTGCGCGGGTACATCGTGGTGACGCCGCGCGCGGCTTCCTGCACGTCGCGGATGCGCGTGCGCAGGTCGGCGGCGGTGTTGTTGCCGTTGAATGTCGAAGCTGTGTTCATCGTGCGTCCGTGTGCCGGGCCGGGTGGTGGGAGTTATAGAAGTGCCAGGTCGGCCGGGATCGGCACCGGAAAATCGAGCAGCATCTGCGCGTAAGCTTTGCCCTGCGGGTCCATGCGGACCGAGGCGATGCCGCCGCCGCCCAGGGCTTCGTCCAGCAGAAAATTCAGCGCCTGCGTGCCGGGCAGGTCGAAGCGCTGCACGCGGCCTTTGACGAGGTGGGCGAACCAGGCGGCCACGGCGGCTTCCGTCAGGGCGGCGCGGATGAAGGGCAAGTAATGGGGTTTGCGCGCGAGGATGCCGATGTTGGCGGCGTCACCCTTGTCGCCGCTGCGTCCCCACGCCAGCCGCACCAGCGGCAGCGTGCGCGTGCCGCGCGCGAAGGCGTCGGCGCCGGGCAGGGGACCGCCTACCTGGGGCAGCGCCGCCGGATCGAAGGGCTTGCCGCTCCACTGCGGCGCGACCACGGCCTGGCCGCCCATGTCGATGCTCGCCGATACCTGGGTCTTGGGAATCAGGCAGGAGAACAGCCGCACCACCGGCTGCACCTTAGGCCGGCCCCCGGTGAATCCGGTGATGGCCGGGGCCGACATCAGCGCCATTGGCGCTACCTCGCGCGAGAACAGCTCGAGCGCGTCCTTGACCGGATGGCGCACGCCGACCTTGAGCATCACTTCGCGCGCATCGGGCCGCGCATGCGGGCCGTAGGTGTCTTCGGCGCCGATGGCCTCGACACAGGTATCGGTGAAATCGGGCCAGCCGCGCTGCGCATAATGGCGGCGCATGCGCGCTAGCAGGGCGGCGCCGACGCGCCGCGCCTTGGCGCCGGCATCGATGCCGCCGATCATGAACAGGCTCATGGCCCTGAAGCCGTCGGCGTAGGTTACGCTGACCTTGGCCTGGTCGGTCGGCGCGAGACCGCGTGCGCCCTTGACCTCGACGCGGTCGAATCCGTCCTGAGTCAGTGTGACGCCGGTAAAGTCGCACACCACGTCGGGCAGCACATAGGCGCGCGGGTCGCCGATTTCGTAGAGCATCTGCTCGCCTACCGTCGAGGGGCAGACCAAGCCGCCGGTGCCTTCGGGTTTGGTGATAACGAAGCTGCCGTCGGCGCGGCATTCGGCGATGGGGAAGCCCACGTCGTCCCAGCCCGGCACCGTCTCCCAATCGGTATAGTTGCCGCCGGTGACATGCGTGCCGCACTCGATCAGGTGACCTGCCAGGCTGCCTTGCGCGAGGAGGTCGTGGTCGGCGGCGGTCCAGCCAAAAGCATGGATCAGCGGCGCCAGCGCGACCGCGCTGTCGACACAGCGGCCAGTGACCACGATATCGGCGCCGGCATCGAGCGCGGCAGCAATGGGGAACGCGCCGAGATAGGCGTTGGCGCTCATCACCTTCTGCGGGAACGGCTCGCCGGAGAACATTTCCTTGACGCCGGCCGCCCGCAACGCCTCCAGCCGGGGCATCAGGTCGTCGCCCAGCACCGCGGCGATTTTCAGATCGACGCCTTCGGCCCGGGCAGCCGCGACCAGTGCCGCGCGACAAGCGGACGGGTTGACGCCGCCGGCGTTGGCGATGACTTTGATGCCGCGCGACTTCAGCTCCTTCATCAAGGGCTGGATGGTCGTCACGAAATCCGGTGCGTAGCCTAGCGCCGGGTCTTTGGCCTTGGCGCGGATCAGCAGCGACATGGTGATCTCGGCCAGATAGTCGAACACCAGGACATTGATGCCGCCGCGCTGCACCAGTTGGGCGGCGGCGAACTCGCTGTCGCCCCAGAAGCCCGAGGCGCAACCGATGCGAAGCGTGCTTGGTTTCATGCTTGTCTCCTTTCGTGGTCGGGGTTTTGAATCAGGCGCGAGTGGAAGCGCCGGCGCGCGGCCGGAACACGCGCCAGATGGCCTTCGCCGTGGCGCAGATATTGCCGACGGCGACTTCCTCCACCTCGAGGCCCTGAGCACGCAGGCAGGCGCTCTCGTTCCAGCGGCGCTTGTGCTCGGCGATGCGCTCGTGCTCGGATGGGGCAGCGTTCAAACTTGGTACTCCGTTGGGGTTGTTGTGGCGGCGGGTGTTCAAAGCAGCGCCAGTTGCCCGATGCGTTGCACATGTGCTGCCAGTGATCGTTTGGCCAGCGGCCAGAGCGCTTCGGCTGTGTCGTCGTAGGCGAGAGCCACCCACGCTTCGGGGCCGGCCTGGGGCGCCGAACGCATGGCGGCCAGTACCTTGGCCTCGCGCCGCAGCCGGTGCGCTTTCAACTGCGCAATGGCCCGTGCGGCAAAGCCGATCACATGGCCATGCGCCGGCAAGATGAACTCGATGTTATTTTGCTCGCAAACCGTCGCCAGACGGTCCAACGAATCGAGGTAGGCGCTCATGTCGCCGTCCGGCGGGTCGATGATGGTAGTGCTGCCGCTCAGGATGTGGTCTCCCGAGAACAGCAGCCCGTCCTGTTCGAGCACCAGGCAGAGGTGATTGGCGGCATGGCCCGGTGTGTGCACCACACGCAAGGTGATCGGGTGGTCGCCGTCGCGCAGCGCCAGACGCTCGCCGTCGCCCAAGACGCGGTCGGGTGTGAACTGCGAAGCCGCTCGGGCGGTTGCGGTCGACGCCAGACCCAAAACAGGCGGCGTGCGGCCTGTCAGTCGGGCGCAGGCGGCGGCCAGCGGCCGCGCCGCCGGCGAGTGATCGGGGTGCGAATGGGTGCAGACGATCGCCTCGACCTCACCCGCGGTCAGCTCGAGCAGGCGTTCGACGTGGTCCATGTGCAGAGCGCTCGGGTCGATGACGATGTAGCCGCTGTGCGCGCTGCCCACGATGTAGCTGTTGGTGCCGGGCCCCGTCATGACGCCGGCGTTGGGAGCCGTCAGGCGCCGCAGGTGCCGCAGCAGTGGAACCGGCCGCTCATGCTGCCAGTCGAGCGAGTGTTTAAGCTGCCCGTCCGGGCACACCAGCGCTAGCTCGCCGTAGGGCGGTTCGTGTTCCATGAAGCGCTGCGCTTGACCGTCGACAAGGCCGCCTCTCGGGCAGGAGTTCCACAGCGGTTCGTCTTGCGCACAAGCCGCGAGCGCCTGTTCGGCGCCGGCGAAAGCCGACAACCAGAGCAAGGTGCGGATGGTCGGAAAGATCATGAAGAAGTTGCCGGCCCGTTGCCGCGCCAGCGCGTCATGCGGCCTTACCCAGACCGGTTCGAACTGCTCCAGTTCGTCGGCCACCGGCTCCTGCCGCTCGGGCATCAGCGCGGCGAAGAAGGCGGCGTCGAAGCGCTTGGGCACGTCGCGGTCGGTGGTCCAGCGTGCCAGCGCGCGCACGCTGTCGACCGCCAGCAACCAACCCCTGGATTGCAATTGCGGGTACAGCGCAAGGCCGCGGTCCAGGCCTTGAAGATCCGCCGCGGTGACCGGCGTGCCGTCCGGGCGCGCCGCCAGCAGGACGCCCAATTCCTCGAAGGTTTCCCGCAGGGCCGCCAGCACCGCTGCGCGCTGCAGCCCATCCATGCCCGGCTTGGTTCGCGCCGGCGGATGTGCGTGCCGGTCTTCCGCGTCGATGCGCCCGCCCGGGAACACGTAGGCGCCGGGCAGGAAGCTCGCGTTCGGCGAGCGCCGGGTCATCAACACCTCGACCCCGCGCTCGCCATCGCGCAACAGCAGCAGTGTGGCAGCCGGGAGCGCGGCTACGGGTTCCTTTCGCGGGTGCAGTTGCTGTGCGGCGCGGACCATGGGGCAAATAGCGTCGGGGGGCGCCTCAGGCGCTGGCCGAGTGGGCGCGCAGCAGCGCGTCGAGTGTGCGCTCGAGGTGCATGATGGAGTTGCATTCGCGGGCTATGTGGCAATAGGGCGCGTAGCGCTTCATTTCCGAGTCGCCCAGACCCCAGAACGCGACCGGCTCGGGGTTGAGCCAGATGACCCGGCGGGCGCGCTGGTAGAGCAACTGCATGATTTCGGCCCGGGCTTCGCCGCGGTTGTTGCGCGCGTCGCCGAGGATCAGCACCGTGGTGCGGCGACCGATGTCATCGAGCAACTGCTCGCGGATGTCGAGCAGCACCTGCCCGTAGTCGGTGCCGCTGCCGCCTACCGCCTGCATCACTTTGTCGACCGCCTGTTCGACCGGGAGCGATTCGAAGGTCTCGCTCACGTCGACGAGGTGGTTGGTGAACGCGAAGCTGCGCAGGTCGCTCACCTGCTCGCCCAGGCTGTGCAGGAACAACAGCAGGAAGCGCGCATATTGGCGCACCGAGCCGCTGACGTCGCAGATGGCCACCACGCGCGGCCGATCGACCACCTTGGCGCGCCAGAAAGTCTCGAACATCACGCCGTCGTAGGCCGCGTTCTTGCGCAGGGTCTTGCGGAAGTCGAGCTGGCCGCGCACCCGGCGCTTCTTGCGCCGCGAGTGGCGCTCGGCCAGCCGCTTGGCCATCTTGTACACGATGACGTGCATGCGCGCGAAATCGCGCGCCTCGATGTTGGACAGCCTCTGCGACAGCAGGAAGTCGTCGTGCAACTGGCGCGTAGGTGCCGTCCCGTAGAGCGCGAGCTTGCGCTCGACGTAGTTGCGCACCTCCTCGAACAGCCGTTTGCGCGCCAGCTCGAGCCGGCGGGCATGCTCGGGCGCGAGGGTCTGCCGTCGCGCGTCGGCAATCTCGCGCTCCAGCAATTCCAGGCCCATGGCCTGCTGGATCTTCTGCGTGTAGTAGCCCTTTTGCGTGAAGAACCAGATGTCGGTCAGTCCGATCTCCCGCGCCGCTTCCTGCATGCGCTTGGCCAGCGCCGCCGAGTCGCCCGACAGCAACAGCTGCGACAACGCCTGACCGCCGCCGCCCCGGCAGCCGCCGGATCCGCCCGAGCCGGCGGCGCCCTGCGACTTCGCCGGCTCATCGCCCGGTGGCGCTGCCGCCTCGCTCGGGCCGGCGCCCGAAGCGGGCTCTGCCGGGGCCTGCGGCGCAAGCATCTTTTCGAAGGACTCGAAGCGAAAGAAACGCTCGAAGACGTCGTCGCAAAGGGCTCGGTCGGGGATCGTCTTCGCGAGCGTCGCGCCGAGCGCGCTTTTCAGCAGAGTGCGGTCGCGCCAGCCGACCAACTGGACGGCGCGTGCCGCATCCACCTGCGCGTTCAGGCTGACATCGAGGTCACTGCCGCGCAGCGCCTTGAAGAAGTCTTCAAGCGTGGCTTGCATGGTGGATCTCCGCGTCCTTGCGCGCATGGTTGAGCAGGGCGGGCAGTTGCTCGCCCGCCGAGTCGATGTCGC
>Ga0082335_1009309_pt1 | contig 10653 bp, 8 predicted proteins | sample Subgrocontami58m_FD_72375 | JGI IMG/M metagenome (GOLD analysis project Ga0082335, IMG submission 72375) | Subsurface groundwater microbial communities from S. Glens Falls, New York, USA - GMW37 contaminated, 5.8 m (SPADES assembly) (version 2) ... | reverse complement strand
TATTGCACTCGCTCTTGCACATGGCGCTGCACCAAGCGACATTACCGGCTCGCGCCAAAATGTTTTTGGCGTCGCCACCATCGACCCTGACCAAAGCCTATATACTGCAATAAAAATACTCATCAAGACCGGTGATATACCTGTCTATCGATGGGCTGAACGTCTGGCGGATTGGGGTGTTATGGAAATGAGTAGACAAGCCGATGAAGGAACATTTGATATCGGTCAGATTCTTGAAGAATCTGAAAGACTGTGCGTAGAGTAGCCATGCTGCCGTTAAGAGTGTTCCTTTTGATTAAAGAATCATGTGGTGACTGGCGCGTCAGTGTCCACAGGGATTTCGAGTCCACGATTGAAGCTTGGAGAACGGCGTATCATACTACCGATATAACCGGTGTGATTCATGTGGGATTCACAAGGTCGGATACATCTCTATTTGAGGACCTTAGCATCAGATTCGCTGGCAAGATGCTCCTCACTGCTCCTGCACGGTATGCATTCGCACGCATTGGTTCCTGCGCACCGGAGCAAGCAGGGTCGATTGAAGGGATTCCTGTTTATGTGGCGCTCTCGGGTTGGGGTTATGTGACGTCGGCAGAAGAACTCTGCCTTGCATCTGAACTATCGACAGAGCGGCAATACCACAAAAATATTCTCAGTCAACATGAACTTGATCCCGGCTGCAACTGGCTTAATATATTTGCAAATATATTTCCACAAGACGTAGAAATGCTAAGGATAGCCGGAATAATCGATGACGAGAGCTATCTCAAACTTGAATCAAAGCTAGAGGATGAACTTCGAATCAAAATAGGTAGGCACCGCTTCAATTGTCTTTTAGAGAATATCAACCGCAATAGCCCAGAAGAGGTGGTTGGCATAGCACCGCCATATATTCTTAGTACCCCGATCAATCAAATTAAGTTGAGTGTGCGTTCATATAACTGTCTTAGCAGAAAAGACATCAAATTTATTCGTGAATTAGCTGATTACACCGATTTGCAGCTTCTGAGCTTGAAGAATTTAGGACGCAAAAGTGTATCTGACATTGCGAGAGTAATTATATCTGCAATTGGCGAGCAGCCACAGACAGTAGATTTGGTAAAGTCACAGCACTTGGTACAAGGGCAAACAAAATTCTTGAAATACTTGAAAGAGCGCACAAGGAAGCAAGCCACCGAGTCACCTACCTTTGATGAATGGCTAAATATGTACGCAAAGACTCTCCCACAGGACGCAGAAATGCTAAGGATAGCCGGAATAATCGATGATGAGAGCTATCTCAGACTTGAATCAAAACTAGAGGATAAACTTCGTATTAAAATAGGTACGCATCGCTTTTATTATCTTTTAAATTATATCAATCACAACAGCCCAGAAGAGGTGGTTGGCATAGCACCTCCATATATTCTTAGTACCCCGATCGACCAAATTGAGATGAGTGCGCGTTCATACAACTGCCTTAACGAAAAAGGCATTAAATTCATCAGTGAATTGGCTGATTACACCGACTCCAAGCTTCTGCGTTTGAAGAATTTAGGACGTAAAAGTGTAGCTGAAATTGCGATAGCAATTATAACTGCAATTGGCGAGCAGCCAGAGACAGTAGATTTGATGAAGTCACAGCACTTGGTTCAAGGGCAAGCAAACTTCTTGGAGTACTTGAAAGAGCGGACAAGAAAGCAAGTCACCGAGTCACCTACATTCGAGGATGCACTCATAGGACTATTTAAGTATTTGGATGACAGTAATTCCATGGTGATTAAGCAAAGAATGGGCTATGGCACTAAACCAGCAACATTGGAAGAAATAGGCGCTTTGCTTGGTGTTACTCGCGAACGCGTAAGGCAAATAGAGATGAATATTTGCGATAAGGAGAAAAGTAAACCATTCTGGCGTAAGCGTGTTGAAGAACCTATCAAAAGGGCATTAGCTAATAGAGATACTCCTCTTCCTGTTGTGGCACTAGACATTGTTGATCCTTGGTTTGCAAATATCAATAATTTGGAGGATCCGCTCAAGTACGTTCTCGAGAAGTTCTGTTCCAGCTTGGTGGGTGTGGTAAAGATCAACGGGTTCTTATACTTGTCGGCGATAGACCAAGAAGAATGGGACTCTGCCGTAAAAGAGGCATGTAGTGTTCTCGAACATGGGGTTTCCCATAATTGGAAACAGTCCGAAGCAAAATATGTAGTAAGTTCCATATTGCCAAAAAAAGCACTTGAACTTTGTGATGAACTATTTTTTGCGGCATCTAAAAATGCAATATTTTCAGTAGTAGAGGAATGCGATGAGCCGATTTTAACTGGCATTGGTAGGGGAGCCGACGTGTATGTCGAGGCCGCGATGTTTGAATCGGACCGTCCACTTCATTTCACCGAGATATTCGACAGGATAGTCGCCAAGGGACGTCAAATTGACACAAGGAGGGTGCACAATGCAGCGTCTGAAATCGGATTACTTTATGGGCGCGGGACCTATGGTCTGATGAAGCATTATCCTTTATCCGAAGAAGAAACCCAAGAAATAATAGAAACAGCGGAGGAAATCATCGCGTCAGGTACTGAAGGGCGCCAGTGGCACTGTTCGGAGCTTCTTGAGATAATGTGTGAGCGAGGCTTAGATATGGATGGCAGGCTAACTCAATACATTATCAATATCGGACTAGGACAATCGAAAACGCTGGTTGATCTCAGAAGGCTTGTCTGGATGGCTGGAAAAACAGCAACAAGGATAACAGCAAGTGATCGCATCGAAGTACGACAGGCTATAGAATCCTTGTTGCGCATAGAAGGGAAGCCACTTTCTGGTCCCGAAATCCGTAAACGTCTATTAACGGAAGGACGCGGTGTCAGTGGGTCCTTTCAGATCCATGAGGAAGGGAGCATAATAAGAGTCGGGAAGAACTGCTGGGGATTGGTTGATCGCGATATACCATTTTCCATAGAGCAGCAGAAGATGATCACTGAAATCCTGGAGACAACCCTGTTTAGAACTCAAAAAGGGATACACAAGACTGAAATATATAAAGTTCTCAAAGAAATGCCAGAGATCGAGCTATTTTCAACAGTTGATCCTGCTCTTTTTATATCAATAGCTCTTAGTTCTGGACGAATGCGCTACGCCATCGGCGATTACCTATGCATAAGTGACTGGAGTGATACACGAAGACTGACAGCAGAAGAAGCGGTTCGAATCGCGTTAGAGGAGGCGGGACCTGAAGGACTCGTCACAAAGGAGCTGAAGGAGCTTGCCAGCAAAATAATGGGTGTTCAGATTTCTACTGACAATATCTATGCACGTTTATCGGCCATCGGTGCGCGTCTTAACTCTGTCACAAATCGATGGCAACTTATGACAGGCGAAGAGCATTTCGATACCTCCTCATGATTATAGTTATTTTCATCTATAACAATAAAATCTAATGGGAAGTAATCGCTGGCACATATACAATTAATTTGAAGGACAGGTTATTTGTCATTAACCTGTAGAAATACCTCCCCCCGATCAACCTTTTCACAAAACTCAAATATATTTTGGTAAGCGAACGACCAGTAGTCCGCTGAAAAGCTGCAAGATGACGTCTTGTGCGTTCGATGTTTGTACAGATTCCCCAAATAGTCGAAGTAATGCGAGCAATACCATCCGCATGACAGGTGAGAAATGAAATATATTTATGGACAAGTCAGGGTCAGCTCTTGAGTGCGGCCGGGCAAGGTCGCGTAATCCAGCGGGTGTGAGTCCCGCCCCGGAAGGAAGGCCATCCACCGGGTAGCGAGTCCTTGGAGGCTGACTGGTACCAGTCAGTTTTAAGCGTAGGACAGCAAGCAGACAGGCCGTAAACCGAAAGGCTGAAGGGATTGAGCCCCGTAAGTGACGCGTAGGGAAGGACGACACTGTTCAAGAAGTGGAAGTCAACACAGGCATTTTCGCAAATGGCAAGGAATGTCTGCTTCCTCGGGGTCTGAGACCATGGCATGTTTGACATCGTGATTACACGGCAACCCGGGAGGCCCTGTGTCTCTCTCGGAGCAAAGAGAGTATGCCGGACAACTGAAGAGGGAGGAAGGCAAATGAGGCACAGGGAGTCGGATCGCCTAATAGTACCAGTGAAGGCGGGTAATGCTGCTGGAGGGAAGGAGGCGACACATGTTAGCGCGGGGTGAGGAAACACCAGCCGCTCTCAGAAGCGGGGAACCGGTGACAACGAAACTGTGCCGCATAGCGGAGAAGGCCGAATGTTCGGATTCTCTGTGAATTGACTATGTGAGGAGCCGTGTGCGTAAATAGCGCAAGCACGGTTCTGAGAGGGGTCAGCGACAACTGATGTATGGTTGAGATGATGTGGCACCGCCGGGAAACCAGGCGGAAACGGAGAACACAAACATTGACCTACAGCGTCGGGAGAAACTGATCTACTCGACAACGTGCATTGCCTTACCTCACGTTCAAATTCTGGTATTTTACACACGCGATTGTCAATGTTGCATAATGATTGAGTATTGTCAACGTTCTATCTCACCCGGCAAGGAATATCATTTGAAATAGTGGATGCCGGTCAAAATTATTGGGTGCTACAAGGAAGGAAGAAAAAGAAAGAAAGCGGATGGGCGCGCAATTATCCCCACCCACCCATCCCATCCGCCCCCAGGGGCTCCCCGTCTTGGCTCCTCGGTCGCCCGCCTCTCCACCTGCCGCAAACTGCGCGGCACCATCGTCGCTAAAATACTCAATCAATATCAATCTTGATTGTTTTGGCTATCGCTCTGTGACGGCATTCCGACGCAGAGGTTGTCTTTGCACAATAATTCCACAAAAAAGGCGCAAAGATAATCTCTGCGCCTTTTTATTGTTGGGATACCGAAGCGACGAGTATTGTCGTTTATTTGAAGATCGGTTGAGATTTTTTCATCATCTCATCGTCAAAAGTAATCAGTTCCGTTGCAAATTCCTGGGCCACCTGAATGACCAGGGCATCCATGCCCCGGACTCCCATCCGAATAGCCAAGTCGGCGGCCTCCTCAGCCGCTTTTTGATCCAGTACGACAAAAGAGACATTTTCAATCGCGAGTAGTTCCGACTTTACCTTGTGCGCCAGCTCTTCAGAGCTCGTTCTGCGCCTGATCGCCGCCGCGACCTCGACAAATACGGAATAAGGCATAATGGCGACGTCCCTGCCCCGCTATGACGGCCTCCCAAATCCGCAAGGCTTCTGCATGCCGTGGTTCATTCTCAAGCAGGGATGAGATGATGACCGAACTGTCGATGGTCAGCTTTCTCATCAGATCCTATCCCGCTGCTGCCTGATTTCGTCGACGGCGGAAATATGGTCCCACTGTGCGGAAACCATCCCACTCAACGAGCGCCACGCACTGATTTTCCCGACGGTGGCTGCGGTCAGCGGCACCTTTTGCAGGATCATTTCTTTTTTGATTTCATTCAGTTCATGGACCAACCGGTCCAACCGCTGTTCTATCGCGGTAGACATGATCAGCACCTCCTTCTTCTTAATTCATCCTTATGGCCTGAAGATACCGAAATTGATTAGGCATGTCAATGGGAATCGCTTTTGTCAAAACTTCTCCAGCAGCTTCATCAGGTTCCTCTTCGGCTTGTGGCGAAGACGGACATCGGCAAGGTATACTGCGAATTCCTTCGCTTTTCCCTGCACGTTCATTAGTTCTTGAATCTTGCCGATCATCCCGGCAGCCTCTTCATAGGCATCATTCTTCTTCCGCTCGATCACCGGTTCCACGAGCCTCTGGTACACGTCGACCGCATCGGCGGGATGGGATTTTTCCCGCACCCTCGCCAGTTCCCGCCAGAGTCCATCCCGACAGCCGCCGGCTTGGGCCTCTTGCCATGCCGTTGCCACATCCTTTTCCCACAGGAATATCTCCACCAGCCGCGAATGGTCGGGCTTCTCATGCCAGTAAGGCCGTTTGGGCGCCTTCTTCTCCCTCTCGATTTCTTGGCGGAGCCAGGCAAGTGCATCTCCGCGCGCCATCTCCTCACGCTTCACTTCCTTCGCGTAGCCGATATATTTCTTGTAGCATTCCAGCACCGGGTGCTCGCAGAATTGAATCCGATACAGGCCATAGGCTTCATCGTGTCTTTTGCGGCGGTGGTACTCTCCGGCCAGAAAGTCCCGCAGGTCGTTGTCGGGACGCTCCTTAAAGGAGAGAAGGCCCTTTTCCGCCCATGCCAACGCCTCGTCGTAGCGTTTGGCATCCTTAAGAATCCGGGCGATATCGAGAAACCGGCGGGGAGAAGAGAGGTCTTGCTTCTTGATGGCAATGAGCCCGTCGATATCGCCGTCCGCCTTGGCCAGAGATTCCATGATGCGGGTTATGGCATAACGTCTGCCAAAATCGCCGCTAGCGTCCCCCTTTATCTTTGCCGGCACTTTCGCCCATTCAGCCTCGGCGAGGCGTCGGTACTCCGCCAGGCCTTCCTTGCCCAGCACCGGCTTATAAGTCTCCGCCGCCCCGGAGAAGATGTCGAGGTCGCTGCCGGAGATTTCGAAATCGAAGAGGCGCTTGGCCAGTGCCACGGGCGCGGGCTTGGCCTTCCTGCATGCAGCTAAGTGGAGTTCCTGTAGCCGCTCGCCGATGTAGCTGAAATCGCCATCAGAATCGTCCACCTCGCCAATGGCCTGGGACGCCTGATCCAAGGCGTATTCGCAAAGGATAACCGTCTCTTCTGCGAAGCCCGCCGTGAACAACCGGTCGATCTTGGCGATCTCCTCATCCACGCCGGCCGCGTAATCCCCCATGCCGTAATAATCCACGAAGCCGCCGGGATGAAAGGCGTTCCGGATACCCGCACGATAGGCAGTAATGTCGATGCCACGGGCGTTCTCGCTCGCAATTTTGAGCAGCAACATTTCCCGCAGGCGGCCATCCTCTTGCACCTGCTCCATGAGCAGATCCAGGAGAACGCCGTGGTCTTGATCTGCGAGCCACTTGCGGATATCCTTCAGCGTCGGAGCCTTTCCTTTGTTTGCCTTCTTTGTGGAAAGGATTTCATCAGAGGCCGTAGCGGCTGTCATGTCAATCCAGGCGAGGCCTAAGGCCACGCAGTGTTTACAAAAATCGCCATCACGCCCCACGGGACAGGTGCATCTGTGGTCGAGGCGAAACATTCCCTGTTCGCCGGACAGGGCCGTAAGCCGCACCTCATACAGGTAAGAGCCGCGGACCTTGGCGGAGATCACGCCGTTCTTTTCGGTAAGCGGTCCGACACAACCGCTTTCAAAATATTTCTCACCCCGGCCGAATGCTTGGCCGCCGGCATGGGTGCGAAGACTTTGCGGGGTGATAATTTCTCGAAATGCGCTCATTTGCAATCCTTTCATGATAGAAAATCGTAGAGATTTAAGCTTGATTTGCAGATACTGAAAATGATAGGGCGTGTCAACGGGAATCGCTTTAGAGAAATGCAGTAATTCTCCAAATGCCGCCCTTGACAAACTTGCCTCAATAATTGAGGAATTGCTAAAATGCTTGTAGTAGATTTGCAGTAGTTGGCCTCCAAAAAGGGGTATTTTATGGTACTTTTCGGGATATACCGGGACAGGCTAAAAGGTACTCAAGATAATGATATTTCTTAGTTTTTTAATAATGTCGCTGTCTTGCCAATTCTGATTGTTCTGTTTCCTAATCCGTGTGCCGCGTGTTCGACTCACGCCGGGGGCACCAATAAAAACAGGGAAAATGGTATCAGGTCTTGGCATATGACAATTATCAGGAGGCAGGCGTCGAGGGCAAAGTCACGGGGCAAGACCTGATACCAATTTCCCACTGATGATGAGGACAACAGTGAAAAAAACAATTATCCTCTATTGGTCCCTCAGCGGTAACACGGAGCGGGTAGCTTCGAGCATCCAAAAAGGTCTGGATGAGGGAGGATTCGAGACACTGCTGAAGAAATTGGACGAGGCGGACAGCATTAATTTCTTCGATTACGATCTCATCTGTTTTGGCGTCCCTTCCCATAACTGGCATCCTCCCAAGCCGGCGGATGACTATCTTAAGGCGAAATTATCGCGCTACAAAAAGGAAAACCGTATTCTGATCAATACCCCCAAAATACAAGGGAAGAATGCCCTCATTTTTTGCACATATTCGGGACCCCATACGGGCATAAGGGAAGCAGTGCCCGTCGGAAAGTACGTTGGTCAGTTTTTTGAGCATTTGGGCTTTCAGGTGGTTGATGAATGGTATGTCCTCAGCGAGCTTCACGGATCAGAGGAGAACAATACCCTTGGCCGTATGGGTAATATTAAGGGGCTACCTAGCGAACATGACCTTGAAATGATACAGAGTCGGGCGCGGATTCTCGCCTCCCGTTTGACAGAATAGCCATCTGCTCCTGATCACGGTTATTTCCGATTTTAAGTTACCCGGTAATAAATATAGTCGGTTTCACATTTCTGAAGGTTGGAAATACGGTTGGAATTTAATTTCTAAGAAAAGAAAAAGGGGCCAGATTTTCATCTAACCCCCTTGTTTTATTGGTAGCGGGGAGAGGATTCGAACCTCTGACCTTTGGGTTATGAGCCCAACGAGCTACCGGACTGCTCCACCCCGCGTCATCGTTTAATTTGTCCCTGCGTCTATAGATAGTAGATGTACATTTGTCAAGGAGTTTTTGGGAGAGCATCGTTATTGCCCAACAACGCCACTGTAGATAAGGGCCGTCCCCTCCGCAAGCCTGAAGCCACGGTTTTTGATCTATTCATTTTTTTTTATTGTGGTATAGTCGCCGCCTGTGTCTGACGTGTGGTGGGAAATAGTCAGATGAGATTGGCTATTGCAAGGTGGGCAAAACTATGAATCTGGCAAGAAAAAATATTATTCATTTGTCGTTGGCGATCATGCTGCTTTTCCTGTCTGTGCCCTGCGTGTTCGCAACGGCGGAACCGATTATAAAAGGGGAGACGCTCGGCCTCAGCAAGCTGGTGGATATAGCTCTAAAAAAACATCCCCAGATTATCGCTGCTCAAAACACAGTGGATGTTGCAAAAAGCAGGGTTGGGCAGGCCAAATCCGGATATTATCCGCAACTGAACTTGTCTGCCGGCATGAGCCGTAACGCTTCCCCGCTCCTGTCTGATCAATTCAATCAATATCAGAGCAGTCTATCACTGGGCCAAAACATCTACGATTTTAACCGGGTGGGAACGAAGGTAGATATTCAAAGCCTCGATCTGGGGGCGGCGCGCGCCAATTTGGACAATGCTGACAATAATATTGTCCTGGCGGTAAAGCAGGCATATTATGAGCGTTTGCGCGCCAAACATTTCAAGGATATCAGGGCCGATACGGTAAAACAATTTGAAGAGCAGTTAGCCAGTGCAAAAGGCTTTTATGAAGTCGGAGTCAAGCCGATTTTCGATGTAACCACGGCCGAGGTTAACTTAGGCAACGCCAAGGTTAATCTGGTAACTGCTCAAAACGCTTTGACCATTGCCATCGTAAATTTGAACAATGCCATCGGTATGCCGGCAGCGCCCCCTTATGAGCTGGAAGACGATGTCACTTATCAGCAGACCGGTTTGGATTTGGAGGAATTACTCAAGAAGGGCTTCCTCAACCGTCCCGATCTGCAATCCCTGATGCGGCAAAAGGAAGCGGCGCAAAAAGCGCTGGAGCTGGTCCAGAAAGATTATTTGCCTACTTTTTCAGGTAATGCCAGCTACGGCTGGTCGGGCCAGGACATGCCTCTGGATAAAGGCTGGAGCGTGGGTGTCAACCTTAATCTCAATCTCTTCAGCGGATTTTTAACAAAGAACCAGGTTTCCGAAGCTTTAGCCGCCCTCGAAGTCGCGCGGGCCACGGAAGAATCGTTAAGGCAGATAGTCAGGTTGGATGTGGAACAGGCCCTTGCCAACCTGCGGGCGGCGGAAGAAAGTATCGTGACTGCGGAAGTCACGGTGCGCCAGGCAACGGAGAACCTTGATCTGGCCCGGGGGCGCTATGCCGCCGGGGTCGGTACGCCCCTCGAACTGACGGACGCCGTAGTCGCCTTGGGCAATGCCCGGCTTGTCCTTTCGGGGGCGATGTACGACCGGAAGGAATCCGAGGCAAGTCTCCAAAGAGCTGTGGGGGGAAAGTGATAGTAATGAAGGAGATGAAGTAATGGAGAGAAGTCTCGGTTGCCGCCTACCCGGCGCCTTGTTGTGTGCGTTTTCCATAATGATGTCGGCGTTATTGTTTGTATCCTGTTCGCAGGGAAAAGAAGAGCGGCCGCCGCCAAAACCGCCGGCGCCCGTTACCGTAGCCTATGCATCCGAAAGAAATGTTCCCGTGCAATTGGCAGCCATTGGCAATGTTGAGGCAATTGAGACGATACAGGTTAAATCCCAGGTAGTCGGGGTGTTGCATAAAGTGCACTTCCGGGAAGGCCGGGACGTCGCAAAGGGGGCGCTTCTTTTTACCATTGACCCGAGGCCTTATGAAGCCCAGGTGAAGCAGGCAGAGGCTAATCTCGCCAGGGACAAGGCTCAATTGGCCTATGCCGTGGAACAAGCCGGTCGCTACGGTGAATTGTTTAAGAAAGGTTATGTCGCCAAGGAACAGGAGGAACAATATCGGACTAACGCGGCGGCACTTGAGGCTGTCGTCAATGCCGATAAAGCAGCGCTGGACA
>Ga0082335_1009308_pt1 | contig 10654 bp, 7 predicted proteins | sample Subgrocontami58m_FD_72375 | JGI IMG/M metagenome (GOLD analysis project Ga0082335, IMG submission 72375) | Subsurface groundwater microbial communities from S. Glens Falls, New York, USA - GMW37 contaminated, 5.8 m (SPADES assembly) (version 2) ... | reverse complement strand
CGCGCACCGTGGAGGCCCGGTCCTCCAGCAGCGGGGTGAGGGCGTCCACCGCCGCGTCGGGCGCGAGCCGGCTGAAGGCGCGGACGGCCGCGGCGCGCACGCCATCGTCCGGGTCGGCGAGGGCGGCGCGCGCCAGGTCGGCCGGCACCGAGGGAAGCGAGCCGAGTCGCTCGAGGGCGGCGGCGCGCAGCTCCGGGTCCGGGTGGGCCGCGAGGCGGGCGACGATGCGCGCCAGTACGGGGGACCGGTTCCGGGCAAGTTGCTCGAGGGCGACCAGCGCATGGCGAGGATCGCCGTGCTCGAGGGCTTCGAGGAGGGCGCGGCGGCCGTGGGTGTCGAGCATCGGCTCTTCGCCGAGGGCGAGGGCGCCGCGCGCGCCGAGGGTCGACTGGAGCGAGGCCAGGTAACGTCGCCGCACGCGGGGGATCAGGAGGAGCCAAAGCGCGACTGCCGGCAGGGTCACGGCCGAGAGCTGCTGGACCTCCATGCGGCCCGCGAGCAAGACGAGCAGGAGGCCGCCGGCGCCGTAGGCCAGCGGCTTGACCACGGCGTCGAGAAAGGCCCGGGTGCGAGCCTTGCGCTGGGGCGGGAACGGGACATAGAGGGCCTGCAACGTCGTTTCGTGGATGGTGTACTGCAAGCCGTTGTCCGCGAACTTCATCGCCGCTGCGAAGACCACGGAGGGCCGGAGCCAGAGGGCGGCGCTCGCGGCGCCGAACACCACGGGCATGATCGCCATGCCCCAGCTGACGCCCCAGCGCGCGAGCAACCGGGGGGTGACGGCGACTTGGAAGACGAAGGAGATCAGACCGGTGCCGGCGTAGAAAAGGCTGAAGAAACGGGCGAGGTCGTCCTCCTGCCAGCGCGCGCGGGCGATCGCTTTGAACTGGTAGTCGCCGAGGGTGAGCGCGACGAACGTGAGGAAGAGGAAGGCGGCGAGGGTGCGAACGTAGGGGTCCTCGCGGAAAGCGGAGCGGCCGCTGCGTACGCGTGGGGCTCCGGAAGGGCCGGCGCGCGGTTCACGCTGGAGGGTCCAGGCGAGGGCGGCCTGCCCGGCCATGAGGGCGCAGAGGACGAAGAGGAGCTGGGCGGTGCCGATCGCATGGACCGCCGCGCCGGCGAGGGCGCCGACGAGCACCACGCCGAGGACGCGGGCGGAGCCGATGGTGCCGAAGAGGCGTTTGGCGGCGCGCGGGTCGTGGAGGTCGTTGGCGAGGGTCCAGAATTGGACCAGGAAGAGGTTCGCCACCACCTCGGACCAAACATAGAAGACGGGGTAGACCCACGACTGCCCGGCGCGGATGAGCGCCCAGGTCGCGAGGTATGTGGCGATGCCGATCGCGGTCCAGAGCCCGAGCATCTGGTGACGTGCCAGGCGGTCGGCGAGGCGGCCGTACGCGACCGCGGTGATCGCGGAGGCGACGCCGTAGAAGACGAACATCCAGGGGAGGGAGCTGAGCGGGTAGCGGCTGAGGAAGAGGGTGTCGCGCACGGTCCGGCCGAGGATGAAGAGCGCGGACGCGAGCAGGAGGAAGAGGAAAAGCAGCGCGGTGCGCCGGCCTTCGCCGGGGCGGATATTGAGCGCGGACTCCGCGAAGGAGCGAGGGATGTGCGGCGGCGTCTCGCGATCCATGCGCGCACGATAGCGCGGCGCGGCGAGGGGGCGCAAGTTTCGCTCCACGCGAGGTCGCCGGGGTGATTGGGTCGGCGCGAGCGGCAGAGGGGCGATGCGGTCCCGGGGACAGCGAGGCCTTGGCCGTGTTCGACGCAGGCTCCGGCTCAAGCCCTCCGACCATCAGGGTGTGCGGTTCTCCATGGCGCGGTCCCAAGGCAACTGACGCGGGGCGACGGACCGCGCAGATCCCAGGTCCCACCATCCCGCGATGTCGCTCGGCGGGTTGAGAAGCGCCTCCCCCAGCAGGGTCCGATTTGCGGCTCAGGGTGGACCGGGCGCTATACGCGCGTCCGCCGCTTTGGTTCCCTCCGCCCTGCATCGTCGGATTTTCGACTCAGGGCGGACCGGGTGCGCGCCGGCCGGCGGCGCGCAGGCGCTCGGCCACCCAGGCGCGATCCGCTTCGGCCGGCGGCGGGTCGGGTTCGCCGCGATAATCGATCCGCAGATCGTACGACGCGCGATCATAGAGGTCATGGAGGATCGTACCCAGCGGCACCTCCGGCTCGTCATCGCCCGACTGCAGGGGCACCCGGAAGGAGGGGATCGGGTCGCGCAGGCCGAAGGCGAGCAGTTCGGCGCGCGGGCGCTTTCCGAACCGGCTGACGAGGATGGAGTAGTCGTACGGGCGGTTCGCACCGAACACAGTCATGCGCGCGCCGCCCCGGAGCAGATCGATCTCCACGAGGTGCGCCGTGGAGCGAATGACATGAACGCGCTTCGCCTCGTTGAGCCGGCGCCCTTCTCCCGATCCCTTGTGGGTCGGGGACAGGATCTCGATGACCGCGATCACGACGTGATCCGCGGCGGTGCAGACCTCCAGCCTCGTTTCGCGGAATTCGTCGAGACCCGGGACCTCGACCTCGATCACGGTGGAGGAAAGGGCGGCGGCGGGCGCCCGGCCAGCGAGTGTCCGCGGCGCTTCCCCCGGCGACACGACCGCGAGATCGGCGCGTCCGGCAAGCACCGGTTCGGCGACCTCTCCCAGGACGAGGCGCTCCTCGAGGGAGACGTAGTAGCGTGGGCGAAGGCGGGGCGAGAGGAAGTCCCCCAACGCCGCGATCAGGCGGTTGTGCACGTCCGGCCACAGCTGGCGCTGCTCGAGATAGGGATCCATTCCGGGGAATGGCGTGGGCATGAAGACCTCCAGGGGCTCGAGAATGCGTCCATGCTAGCATCGCGCGGGGCGGGGCGGAAGCCTGCGTCGTACTGCCGCCCTGCTCCGGCGCTTGGCGTCAGGCCCGATCGCCTGGACCCCGCTCTACGGGCCGACCGCATGACCACGTGGGCTGGCTCCGCGCTTCTGCCTGCGCGGCAGGATGCGCCACCTTTCGCCGCGCTGATGACCTCGCGGCGCATGATATGAGACACAGGCAGTTCGTTCTGACGTGCCCGTCGGTCTGACTGAATCGAATCGAAAGCGAGGAATCTGAAAACTCGCGCGTGGACCGTGACCCCGCCTGACACAGCGGAGTAGTATGCTCCCAATCTCGGCGCATTGATAGATGAGCCCCGCGTGGTCAGGGGCCGCGACCACCCGCTGCCAGCCTCGGAGGGACGGCCATGACGATCCAGGAGCCAAATGGCCCTTTCATCGAGCTACCCCGAGCCTTGCCTGGCGAGGGTATCGACATCCTCTCCTTCGTTGTCACCCGGCGAGGATGGATCGAGTTGGATCGCCGCATGATGCTGCATCACGCGGGTGAGATCCGGGTCTTGACCCGTCTGATCTATGCCGGTGCCCGCGATCTCATCGCCTGCGCGGGAGCCACGCCGAAGTCCTCCTGGCGGCACCTGCCGGGGAATCACGCCAAGGCGATTCTGTACTCGATGCAGCGCAGGGCCTTCATCGGCTCCCCGAATGTCACGTGGAGTTCCCTGGCCGGTAACATCGAGATCTCGCACGAGGTGGACCGTGACGAATTCGCGCAGTTGAGCGAGTTCTACGAGCGGGCTTGGTCGACGTCAGCCGCGGACGAAAGCGCCGTCATCCACCCGATCGATCGTCGACTTGTGGAGGAGATGAGCGCAGGCGTGAGGGCGCTGATTCCCGACCCTTTGGAGGTGATTGGGGAGGAACTTCCGTCCGAGTACATCTTCGACCCGATCCCCGCGTCGGCGCAGTTCGAGTACCAGCGACGGATCGTTGCCGAGATCGCGAATTGGTTGGCACGAGACGAGCGAGCGGGGCGCGGCCGCATCTTGACCCTTCCCCCCGGCGCGGGAAAGACCCTGATCGCTGCCGAGGCGTTGTGCCGGATGCTCGTTGCGCGACCAGGGTCGCGAGTCCTCTGGACCTGCCATGTCCTCGACGTACTCGGGTCGGACCTCGGCCGCTTTTGCGCTCAGGCCGGCCCGGAAGTGCGAACGTACTTTCCTCCCCACGTGGTTCGTCTGGCGCAACAGACTCCCGAGGAACACTACGCGCGGGCTGCGGAGGCCGACGTCGTCTTCTGCCCAAAACGCTCATTGCCGAAGCTGCTTCTGCAGGACTGCGGCCATTTCGACGTTCTCGTGGTGGACGAATGCCATCGATTCCACGCCGGGTCGCAGTGCTACTCACAACTGCGTGACGAATACCCGGACGCCAGGCTGCTCGGGCTCTCCTACACGCTTTCGGACGCAGACTGGCAACGGTTCGGCGAAACCTGGGAGATCGAGGAGACCTTCGGGGCCGGAATCTCGCGCGAGCAACTCGTGAGCCAGGGCATCCTGTCGCAGACTCCTCCCACCAAGTCATGGCCCACGGGCATGGAATTCGAGCTGACCGGCCAACGCGGCAGGAACCGTTATGAGGACCAGATCATCGCGAAGGTGCGCGAGTTCGACTGCGACGAGGTGAACGATGCAGTCGTGGACGCCTTCGGGCAACATCGCGTCGCATGCCGGCGAATCCTGGCGTTCGCAGTGGATCAGGACCACGCCGAGAAGTTGCTCGAGCGGATGAAAGCGCGGTACGGCGTGGACATCGCGGCGCGGGTCATTCATTCGGGACGTCCATACTGGGAGATACGTGCGGCCTACGAGTGGTTTCGTGACGATGCCGCGGAGTGCCGGTTGCTCCTGTCGGTCCTGATGCTGGCGGAAGGAACGGATCTGCCGAAGATCGATTGCCTGTTCATGATCCGTCCCACGTTCAGCCGCGTGCTGTACGGACAGATGCTCGGAAGGGGGCTGCGGGGGGAGAAGGTCGGCGGCACCCCCACGTGCGTGGTCCAGGACTTCACCTACCAGTTCGTCGATGATGCGGGCGAGGTCATCCAGGTCGGGCAAGCCGACTTCGAGAGCGGGTTGAAAGCGCAAGACGTCGCTGACGAGTCCGACGACGAGCCGGACGACGGCGGTCCCGGGGACCAGCCGGACGACGATGAACTGGATCAGCGCGGCCCCTTCGAATACGCATATCAACTGGGCAATAGGGGCAGCTTCATGTCGAAAGGAGTGGACTCAGCGGATGCCGCGAGTCGCATCGCTCGAGAGCGCAGCCTTGCCCCCGCATACCGCAACAAGATCTGCTATGCCCTGCGCAGACGGCCGGGAGACCTCGACTATGAAATCCTGTGGAAGTTTCGCAACGGACACGAGGTGCGATGATTGGTCGCGACCGGCGGACCGGCGGATCAGGGGGTCGTCACGTCGAGGTACACCTGGACGCGCAGGTCCACTTCCTCGGGGGTGCGCACCTGTTCGAAAGCACCTGTCATCGGCCTCCGCGCGGGCGTAGCCGCCTGTTGGACAGGCTTCAAGGTCCCGGAGGTGGACCCGGATGGGCCGTTTGCTCCGGCACCGGCCGGGGAGCCGCGCCGTCCTCCGCCCCGAGAAGTCCCGCGCGCGTAAGGGCCTCGCGGAGACGGGAGGCACGGACGAATCCGATCTCCAATTCGCGCAGGAGCAGCGCCGAGGAGCAGGAGCCCGCGGCAATCACGATGCGCATGGCCTCGCGAAGAAGCGGATCATCCGGTGGTCCAGCCTCGATTACGACGGGGCTCGCAATCACGGGTCGGGATTCGCCAATCGATCGCGAATGGCCCGCGCGTCCAGAAGAGTGCGGTCCAGGAGCTCGATGAACTCCCGCTGCGCATCCAGCACCCTGCGCTCGACGGTGATCGAGGGCTGGGCCGAGCCCGTGGACCCCCGATCCGTGGCTTGAATCACCCGCGCCAGAGCGGGGTCCGCTTCCAGGGCTCCTTGCGCATGAAGAAAGTCCATGACACACCGGCTTTCCCGAGAGGAAATGGTCGCAACCTGTCCGTGCAGGAGTTCAGGGCTGCCCGGTTCCGAGAGCAGCATGTCTCCATTTCCCAGCAGTCTCTCTGCACCGTGCTGGTCCAGAATGCAGCGCGAGTGACGCGAGAGTTGGACCTTGAGGGCCACTCGCGTGGGGAAATTGCTCCGGATCAAGCCGGTGACCACATCCGGCTCGGGATGCCGGGTCGCCAGCACGAGATGGACTCCCCCGGCAGCGGGAATCCGTGCCAGGCGCGCGATCGCGACCTCGACATCGGTTCCTGCCGCGGTGCGCATGATGTCGGCGAGATCGTCCACGACCACCACGATGCGGGGCAGAGCAGAGGATCTCCCGATCCCGCGCCTTCCCTTTGCGCGGGCCGATGTTTCGCGCCGCCTCTTGGCCTGGCCCGCGAGCCATTCAAGAACCTTCGGCCAGCACTGCGGATCGGTCACGACCGGCGCCAGGAGGTGCGGCAACCGCTGGTAGCGGGCGGCGTGGACTTCGTCTCGCAGAAGCAACAGCATCCCGCACTCGTCCGGCGTCCGGGTGAGCAGCACGCTGTGAAGAATCGTGTCCAGGCACATGGACACGTCGTGATCGTCCGTGGCCGCGACGAGCAGATGCTGCATCTTGCGGAGATCCCGGATCAACGGCCGGCCGGAGACGTCCTTGCCAATGTACAGCGGCAGCGATGGACCGTGTCCTGGCGCTTCGCGATGCCGGATCAGAGACTTGAGACCGATGGTCTCCGGGCACCGGGTGGGTACTTCGATCCCGATGGCGGACACTCCCGGCATCGGCACGCAGATGCGGACGACCGGAACGCCCAACGCCGAGGCGAGATCATCTTGCAATCCGAGAATGCGGCCGCAGTCGGTGTTGGGCTCGACGGTCAATGCGAATGTCGTGATCGAGGGCCCCGACGCGACGGATGCGATGTGCGCCGGCAGGCCTGCATCACGCAGGAGGCACTCGATCGTCCAGGTCTGTCCGTCGATTCCCGCCTGGACTATGGCGTTCGGAATTGGAGTCCGGTCCTCCAGAAGATCGAGCGGGGGGAGTTGGTACGGGGGATGGGATGTCCGCGGCGCGCGCCTGCGCCCGGGGGCCAACGCAAGTTCCCTGCGCGTCGTCTTCGCCCTGGCTTTTCGCCCGCGCGTTTCCTTCCGAAGCTTCATGAATCCCTCCGCTATATCCCGCATTCGCCCCTCCCGAGGGACCCCCCGTCTATGGGCGGAGCCGTTTGCCGTTCCGCCAGCAGGCGAGGACGTCGTTTCACCCATCCGGCCGCCGTCGCAGGGCGTAGCAACTCTTGCGACGATGCTGCGGCTGCAGGCTGCACCGTCGCGCAAACTCGCACGCCTCGGCCCGCGACCGCGCCGTGTAGAGCTCCCCCCGGATGCCGATCAAGGCCGCGAACTCCGTCTTGCGTCCCGCCATGGTCTTCTCCTCCCTACCGACCATTCACCCTCGGCCGCCGGCCGTGTGCGCTGCGCCGCTGCCGGCGTCTCCGCGCCGCCTTTTCGACCTCGCATTCAGGCACCTGCCACACCCCCCGGGCGAGGTCCCGCAGCGGGCACGGCGCCGGAGCGGTGAGCACGAGGAACACCTCCACACGCTCGCGCCGAAGCCGCCGCGCGAGCGCCGGATCCAATTCCGCCATCCCGTCGGTCAAGACCAGGATGCGGCGGTAGCGCCGGGCCAGCGCGTGCTCCGCCACGCAGTCGAAGTCCGTCCCGCCCGTGCTCTCCACCACTCCCGCCCGCAGATCGCCCAGGCCGATCTCGCGCACCGCGTTGCTGAACGCATGGATCGGCTCGCCGATCTCGTCGGCCAGGTGCAGCACGAGACCGTACAGGAAGGGCCAGAGCGCGCGCGTGCTGCCGGAGACGTCCACATACACCTGGACCCGCCGTTCCTCTTCGTCGGGGGCGCGCACCTGGCTCGGGAAAAAGGCAGGCCAGATCCCGGCGGCCAGCAGCCAAGCCTCGCGGCGCCCGGGGAACGGGACCACGCTGCGGTCGCCGCCCGCGGAGTCGTGCGGCCGCGGGCGCGCCGGGTCGCTCGTGATCGCGCGGCGCACGGCCTCGAGGAGCACGCGCGACTCGCGGGGCTCCGGCGCATCCGTTTCTTCGCGCGTGACGTCTTCGCTGTGGCCCGGCCCCAGCCCCGGTCCGGACCAATGCCGCGAGTCCAGCCCGGCTTCGTCCTCTCCATGCTCCCCCAGCCAGAGGACGGATGTCTCGAGCACCCGCGCGTCCGGCAACAGGCGGGCGAGGCCTTCGACCAGGGAGGAGAAGGAAGGCGCATCCTGCCACGCAGCCAGGTAGAGGCGGGCGGCAGCCTGCGGTTCCGGCGCTCGCGCGGACTCGAGCACGCGGGCGCAGCGCCGCTCGAGTTCGGCGCGCGTCAGGGACGAGCACGTGCCCGGCGGAAGGTCGAGCAGGAGGCTGGGCGGCAGGAGCAGGTTTCCCGGGAACGAATCGCGCGGATAGAGCGCGCGGAAGTAACCGGGGGTGCCGCCGAGGACGGTCTCGTGCAGGTCGGCGTTCACCAGCATGTCCGCCGCGAGATTGCGCAGGGCGCGCCACGCCGGTTCGTCCAGCCCGGCCGGGCGCGGGCGGCGGAGGTCGCCGCGCACGGAGTGCAGCAGTTCGTGCAGCAGCAGGTGGAGCAGATCGGCGGGTGTCCTGACGAAGCGTTCGACGAACTGCGGGGCGATCTCGACCGTCGGCCGGCCGTGACGCAACCCGATACGCGCGCTACCCGCGCCGTCCCGGAACTCGACCTTCGCGACCTGCCCGAGGTGCAGCAGCACCTGGTACGCGGCGAACCGGTCCCTGCGGCGGGCTTCCTCGGCCGCGACCAGGAGCAGCGCGCCGGCGTCTTCGCACACGAGGGCGTTGCGAATGGCATCGTGCTGCTTCATGACGCCGCCCTGCAGGCGATCAGCCAGCCCGCGTGCCCGGCCGGCGGGGCGCCGGGGATGGCGGCGTCTTCGGGCACGTAGATTCCGTCGTGGGTGCGCGCGAGGATCGCCAGGGCGGCGGCCGGATCATCGACGATCGGGAGGCCGGGAGGCAGCGCCACCGGCGCACGCGTGTCCACCATGTAGAGAGGGGCGGCGCAAAGCGGTTGCGCGGGAAGCGCCGGAGCGGCTTCCGGCGACTCGAGCGCCTCCGCTTCATCGTCGGTCGGCACGCGCAGGAGGAAGACCGGATCGAGGGGCAAGGGCAGAGGATCGGGGACGGCATCCGCCAGCGGGCGTCCGAGCGTCTCGAGTCGGCGCAGCAGCGAGCGCGGCACGGAGGCCGGAAACGTGCCCCGCCCGCCGCGCACGCCGTCGTGCGCGTTGAGCTTGACGAGCACCGGAAAGTCGTCGCCGACCGCGGCGCGCACCGCGAGCACGGTCTCGCGCAGAAACGTGAGCCGACCGTCGAACGAGCCGCCCCACCGGTCGCGCCGGCGATTGTCGCGCGGGCTGAGCGTGCGCGAGAGCAGGTAGCCGTGCGCGGCGTGCAGCTGCACGCCGTCGAACCCCGCTTCGCGCGCTCGCCCCGCCGCGAGCCCGAAGTCGCGCGTCAGAGCACTCAGCTCGTCGTCGTCGAGCGCTCGGTTCCAGAGCAGGTTCGTTCGGCAGAAACCGCCTGACGGCGCGACGGCACCGAGCCGCTTGGCCTTGGCGCGCGGCAGCTGGGGAGGTGCGTGGCAGAGCTGGGCGAAGATGCGACCGCCGTCGTCGTGGCTCGCGGCTGTGAGGCGCCTGAGCGGCGCGACGAGCGAGTCGTCGTAGAGCCCGATCTCGCGCCCCGTGTACGAGAACCCCGGGCGGATGTGCGCCATGCCCGTGATCGCGAGCCCGACGCCGCCGCGCGCCCAGCGCCCATACATGCGGCAGAGTCGATCCGATGGCCGCCCGTCGGCGTCCGCCGCACCCTCTGCCATGGCGGACTTCACGATGCGATTGGCGATCGTGACGCCACGCAGGGCAATCGGGTCGAACAGCGACACGCCTCGCTCACGCTTGCCGACCTGCTCCACGCGGCGCAGTAGAGCACGATGTCGGCCGCGATCGAAAGCGATCGAGCGTCATCGCGGCTCGCCGGGCGTGGCGATGCCGACCACGAGCGCGCCGCGTCGAGGCACACGGCCCGCGCGCGCATCCGCATGGCGCCGCCGCGCGTGAGCCCCAGTCGCAGGACTGATGGCCGTGGGTCGAGCGTGCGAGGCAGCGGCCCTTCCTGCAGCGCCTGCCTCGCCCCTGACCGAACCGCCCGCCAAGACCGCCTTCGCACCGTTTCCACGTTGGATCGATTGCCCCCACCCCCCGTCGGCGGTCAGCTCATCACGCCGGCCCGTCGTCGTCGTCGAGGGCGGGCGGCGCGTAGAAATCGCGTTGCTGGAACGCACGAGCGGCGCGGACTCGGGTCTCGGCCGCCGCATACCGCTCCTTGTTCGCGCGAACAGCGGCGATCGCCTTGAGGAGGTAGTCGGTCGTCGAGAGCAGGGGGCGCGTGCGGGAGCGGTCGAAGGCGTGGAGGATCTTCGCGTCCTCGACGAGGCGCTTGAGGTCGGCGCCGGTCAGGCCCTCGCAGACCTGCGCGACACGTGCGACGTCGGGCATGGGGATCGACGCCGGCAGCGTGGCGAGCAGGTCCTCGATGATGGACCTGCGCGCGGCCTCGTCTGGCAGGCGCGTCTCGAGCCACAGCTCGATGCGGCCAGAGCGCACGAGCGCGGGCGGCAAGCCA
>Ga0082335_1009307_pt1 | contig 10655 bp, 11 predicted proteins | sample Subgrocontami58m_FD_72375 | JGI IMG/M metagenome (GOLD analysis project Ga0082335, IMG submission 72375) | Subsurface groundwater microbial communities from S. Glens Falls, New York, USA - GMW37 contaminated, 5.8 m (SPADES assembly) (version 2) ... | reverse complement strand
CGCGGCTAAACCTGAAGCGCAGAGTCGGTTGAAGGTGACGGCGGCAACATCAGTTGGAAACCCGGCGAGCAGAACTGCCATACGCGCCACGTTGCGATTATCCTCACCGGCTTGGTTGGCGCAGCCTAAATAAACTTCTTCGACAAGTGAGGGCTCGACGTTGGCGCGTTTGACGACTTCGCTAATGACGAGCGCGGCAAGATCATCGGGGCGCGCGGATTTTAAAATGCCGCCATGTTTGCCAATAGGTGTACGAACTGCGGAGACGATAACGGCTTCGTTCATATTGAGTCTTTCCGAGAGGGAGTGGGCTTATTATACAATCGTTATGCTATCATTGATGATGAGGTGATGATTATGACGACTTATTCGGTAAACCTAAAGCCACAAACGTATAAGCGACTGTCAGAGATGGCAGTGCAAGAAAATTACAAGGTAGAGCAGTTGGTGGAAAAGTTGCTCGAGGCTGAACCGGAGGAACATACGCGCCATGATTCTCGTTACACCATCACCCTTGAGCCTCAAACGTATAAACGTTTGGCAGAACGCGCCGCGCAAGAAAACCGCACCGTAGAACAGGTCGTGGCGTTTTTAATTGAGGCGCAACCCACTGAGCATCCACACATCGTTAGACGTGAAGGTTTTCGCGGCGGCAAACCGATTGTGCGCGGCGCAAGCATTGCTGTGTGGTTAATTGTCGCTATGTGGAAAGCGGGCGATTCGTTGGAGGAGATTCAGGCGGCATACTCTCATGTCAATGTGGCAACGTTCTACGATGCGATTAGTTACTACTTTGATCATCAAGCCGAGATCGATCAACAAATTGAAGACAATAAAATTGAGAATGCATTGAAAAAGCATAATGCCACGATGACGGAAGATGGCATTATTAAATTCAACGATGTCAAATGAAATTGAATTGTTCGTTGCGCTTTATACCGACGAAGATATAACGAACCTGATTGCCAAACTACTTCGAGAACGCGGCTACAATGCGATTAGCGCTCGTGATGTTGGAATGGGTGAGGAATCTGATGAAGAACAACTTGTATATGCGGTGGAGCGCAAGATGACTATCCTCATATATAACCGAGACGATTTTCTCGAAATTGACAAAAAAATGGCGGGCGGCTCAACGCACACACCACGGCATATTAATCTCCGAACAGTTATCGTCGCGCCAAACGGGTGAGTTCATACGCCGCCTCTCCAACTTTTTAGATCGTGTCGCCGCCGACGAGATGACCAACCTCGTGCGCTACCTCTCCGACTTCAAGTGAGTCACCCTTCGCAATTTGAAACTCTAACTCAAATCAATATAGATGATTTCCTCAGCGCGTGGGGATTGAAACGATTCGGATTCGCGCGGATGCTGGCTCGCCCAGCCGCCCAAACTTTCGCGCGCGATGTGATCGCCTACGATGACGCCGTCGGCGCGAGTGGATGGCAAGCGGGCGGAGCAACATTGGTCAAGCGTTATGCAGGCGGGTTGCAAGTAGCAGGCGTACAAAATATCCCGCGCGAAGGTCCCACTTTAATTCTTTCCAATCACCCCGGGCTCACCGACTCGGTTGCCTTGTTCGCTTCGATCCCGCGAAACGATCTGCGCCTCATCGCCTTAGATCGTCCCTTCCTTCGCGCTTTGCCGCACACTTGGTCCCGAATTTTTTATCTGCCCGATGATCCAACACAACGCGCGAGTGTGACTCGCGCTGCTGCTCATTACATCAAGCAGGGCGGCGTGGTGTTAACCTTCCCCGCCGGGCGCATCGAACCCGACCCGCTCGTTCTTGATGGCGCAGTTGAATCACTCGCTTCATGGTCAGCGAGCATCGGTTTGTTTGCCCGTCTTGTGCCGCAAATGAAAATTGTGGTGGCGATTGTGGGCGCAGTGTTGCTGGAAGAAGCGCAACGCAACCCATTAACAAAGTTGCGCCGATCAAAAAAGGATCAAGAACTGCTCGGCGCGGCATTGCAGATTTTGTGGCGACCTTACCAGCGCAACATTGTGCGAGTCGCCTTTGCACCGCCACTGCTTGCCGCCGATCTTTTAAAGGCGAACCCTGATCCCGTTGAAGTGACGAAAGCGGTGACGGATGAGGCGAAGAGGTTGATTGAAGCGATGTCGAGTAGTCAAATAGTCGAATGGTCGCGTGTAGTCTAGCGCCTTGTGCGCGTTTGGGATCGCCCACAAGGGGCTATGCTACATCTATGGTTACCACGAAAGCAAAAACTTTCTCGCCTTCCTCATACTTTCCTCCCACGTCGGATGTTGATTGAATCGGTGAAGCGCGTTAAGACTCATTCGAGTCAGAAGATCACGATTAAAGATTAATGATTGAAGATGTTGGGCGAGCGATTCTGAATTATCGCGCTCGATCAAGAATCCATTTTCACCATCTGTAATGATCTCACTCGCCCCACCCGAAGTGGTCGCAATCGCTGGCAAGCCAAACCCCATCCCCTCTAAATACACAATCCCGAAACCTTCGTATTGTGATGGCACAACGAGCAGATGGCTGATGGCAAATTGTTGTGCGAGTTGCTCGTCGTTCAACGTGCCAAGCATTTTCATTTGTGGGGTGAGTCGCCGTTGCATTGATTCGGCGTAACGGCGATCTATATTCGGATTCCCCACAATTACCAATCCCCAATTACCGCTTACTTTTTCTAGCGCATCCAACAGTGTGTGCAACCCTTTGCGCGGAATCAAATTGCCAACGAACAAAATTTTGAGCGGGGTTTGCCTGGCGCGGGCGCGAATTTGATCAGGGGTGATATTCACATTGAAGCGATCACCGGCTGGATAGGCGACCACATATTGTAGGGGCGATGCATGCATCGCCCCTACAACGGACAACACAACCGTCTTCGTCGCCTCACTATTGAAAATAAATCCATCAATCGAATTTAAATAAGCGCGTTCAACAATTCGATAAACCCAAAACTGCGGCGATTGAAATCGCGGCAACACAAAGCGAAGTCCATCCTTCGACAAGCTCAGGATAGGCTCTGCGTGGACTTTACTTTGTGTGGGTATAGATTTATCCGAAGGGTCGGTTGGCTGTTGCTCGCTAATGCGAAGATGGTGGACGATGGAGATGATGGGGTAACGACGCTTGAGGAAGCGGTTGAGAAAAAATAGCGAAGGGTGATTCAGTTCGTCTTGGAGGAGAATGTCGAAGTGAGAAGGGGCGAAACGATTAAAGATTAATGATTGAAGATTATGAGTGAGGTGAACTGCGTAGTTGCGATACGGAAGAGAAATAATCTCAACCTTATCGCCGCATTTTCGCAAATGCTCCACAAGTTTACGATCATAGAGATAGCCACCCGATATAGTAGCAAGGGAGTTGTAAATGACGAGACCGATTCGCATATAGCAAATAGCGAATGGCTATCAGCAATCTGCGAGAACAATTTTGTTCATTGTTTCATTGTCTCATTGTTCATTGCCCTTAACTTGCCACTTTATTTTTTATCGTTCCAATCCCCTCCACCTCACACTCCACCACATCGCCCGGCTTCAACCATTCGGGCGGGGTGCGCCCGGCGCCCACACCACTGGGTGTGCCGGTGGCGATCACGTCGCCCGGTTCGAGAGTCATCCCGCGCGAGAGCGATTTGAGGATCGCTGGAATTTTATAGATCAAATCTTTGGTATGTCCGTCTTGCTTCGTCACGCCGTTCACGCGACAGCGCACATACAAGTTGTGCGGATCGGGAATCTCATCGGCGGTGACAATCCAGGGACCCATCGGGCAACAGCCATCTAAACTTTTGCCCTTGAAGAACTGTCCGTGATTCTTTTGCATGTCGCGCGCCGTCACGTCGTTGATCACCGTGTAACCAAAAACGTAATTCATTGCATCCGCTTGCGAAATGTTTTTGCCGCGCTTGCCAATGATTACCACCAACTCCGCTTCCCAATCCATGTTGGTTGAGACATTGGCGTCAAACGGAATATCACCGTAGGGTGCGTTGATCGTCGTCGTTGCCTTAGTAAAAAACATCGGGAACTCCGGCGGCTTACCTTGACCGTCTTGACTCATCTCTTTAGCATGGTCAGCGTAATTCTTGCCCAAGCACATCATGTTGCGGCGCGGCGCGTGGATCGGCGCGAGAAGATTTACATTCTTCAACAACACGTTTGCATGCTTTTGTTTGCTCAACTCGGTTAACGAGCGTGTGCCGGAAGAGATCAGATCAAAGATAGACATGCCGGGGATCGGCACGACGGCATCCCCTTTGATCAAGCCAACAGTCGGTTGATTGCGGTGAAGAAAAGTCACGATACGCATAGAGTCTCCTTAGATGGTGCTATGATCTGTATTATAAGCCTACACCGAGTCTTTACTATGGACGATTACAAGATCATTGCCAGTAAAATCATTTTTGAGATTCCATCGCGCCTGCGGATCATACACGACACGCTCGAACACAACGGGCGAAAATTTCCTTACGTCTATATCGAAGGTCCGGCGGGCGGCGCGGCAACGGTGGCGGTGGATGATCAGAATCAACTCATCCTCACTCGCCAGTATCGTCACGCCATCCGCCGCGTCATTTACGATCTACCTGCCGGTCGTTTAAATTCCGGCGAAGACCCGCTGCAGGGCGCGCGGCGCGAGTTCGAAGAAGAGACCGGACTCTACCCCAACACCTTCACCCATCTCGGCTACTTCTCTCAATTCCCATCCACGATCAACGTCGGCACAAATTTATATTTCGCGCGCGATCTCACGCCGACAAAACAGAATCTCGACGAAGGCGAAGAGCTCGACGTGGTGCGCCTGCCGCTTGCCGACGTTTTGCAAATGATCACCCGCGACGAACTGATAGATGGCTCGCTGCAACTTGGCGTGTTGTTAGCCTTACAAAAAGGATTGCTGCGTATTTCGTAATGCGTATTGCGTATCTATTTTGTCAACAACGGAATACGCAATACGCAATATAATCTGATCACCATGTGCGGACGATTCACGCTTACGCTTGATCCCACTCAACTGCAAGACCTCTTCGGACTCACGGGGACGCCGCCTCCCGCGTGGTCGCCGCGTTACAACATCGCCCCGACTCAACCTGTGGCAGCGATCATCCTCAACGATAGCTCCCACCGCGAGTTGACTCATTTTCAGTGGGGCTTGATCCCTTCGTGGTCCAAAGACCCGACAATCGGCATGATCAACGCTCGCGCTGAAACGATCCGCGAAAAGCCCGCCTTTCGCGCCGCGCTGAAGAGACGACGTTGTTTAATTCCGGCAAACGGTTTTTACGAATGGCAAAAGACGGGCAAAGAAAAAACGCCGATATACATCACCCTGAAAGACGGCAGCCCCTTTGCCATTGCCGGTGTATGGGAACAGTGGCGGTCACCGCAAGAGGATGTGATTCGATCTTGCGCGCTCATCACCACCACGCCTAACTCATTGATGGAAACGATTCATGATCGGATGCCGGCGATTCTGAATCCAAAAGATTATGATCGTTGGCTGGCGCCGGGCGAACTTCCCGAAATGGATCTGCGCCACTTGCTCAGTCCGTATCCTGCATCCAATATGAAAGCGGTTGCTGTCTCGCGCAAAGTCAACAGCCCGAAGTTTGATTCGGTGGAGTGTATTGAAGCGGTGTAATGTTTTGTAGAGACGTTCCGCTGGAACGTCTCGAAGATGGACCGTCGGATCGTCCCGGAGACGACCCACCGGGTCGTCTCTACGTAGGAGAATCTATGAAACGCATGAACATCGTCTGGGGAATTTTGTTGATCGGCATCGGCCTGATCACGTTGATGCAAACAATGGGCGTCATCGTCGGTGGCTTAGGCATTGTGTGGGCGTTTGTGTTTGCGGCTGTCGGCGCCACCTTTTTGTGGGCGTTCATCACAGATCGATCACGCTGGTGGGCGCTCATTCCGGCTTTTGTGTTGTTGAGTCTCGCCGCGACGGCGTTTTTGGAAGGCGCATTGCCCGAAACATCAGACCGTTGGACGGGCGCAGTGTTTATGGGCGGATTGAGTTTAAGTTTTTGGGCAGTGTATCTCGTCCGCCGAGATTATTGGTGGGCGATCATTCCGGGCGGCGTGTTGCTTACCATCGCCGTCGTCGCCGCCATGCCTGGGCGCGAGTCCCTGTCGGGCGGAATTTTTTTCTTGGGTCTTGCCCTCACCTTTGGTTTAGTTTTTCTTTTGACGCGCATGATGTGGGCGATCATTCCGGCAGCCGTGTTAGCCGTCATCGGCGGAGCGTTGGCAATTGGTCAAGAGGTGTGGCTACAATATCTTAACTATGTGTGGCCCGTGTTCTTGATCGCGGCGGGTTTGTATCTCATCGTCCGCGTCATGCGTCGCAATTAAAATTTTTTTCAGGAGGAGATTTTATGAAAGCAATTCGCGTTTCGCAAAACGGCGGTCCCGAAGTATTGAAATACGAAGACCTGCCCACGCCCGAACCTAAAGCAGGCGAAGTGTTAGTCAAACTCACTGCCACCGGAGTCAACTTCATCGAGGTCTATCATCGTCTCGGGCGCTACCCCATGCCATTGCCGTTTATTCCGGGCAGCGAAGGTGTGGGCGTTGTCGAGTCGGCAGGCGCAGGGGTTGAAGGTTTCAAGAAAGGTGATCGCGTGGGATTCGTCGGCGTGAACGGCAGCTATGCCGAATACATCGCCGCACCGGCTGCGCGTTTGATCCCGCTCCCAAAAAATCTTGACGATCAATCGGCGGCGGCGGCGATGCTTCAGGGGATGACTGTTCACTATTTAGTGAAGGACACTTTCCCGATCAAACAAGGTGACACCGTCCTCATTCATGCGGCGGCGGGCGGCGTGGGGCTGTTGTTGACTCAAATCGTCAAACGACTCGGCGCGCGAATCATCGCCACCGTTTCCACAGAAGCCAAAGCAAAGTTGGCGCGTGAAGCCGGAGCGGATGAAGTGATCCTTTACACGCAACAAGATTTTGTATCCGAAGTTAAACGACTCACCAACAACGTGGGCGTGGACGTGGTGTACGATGCAGTCGGCAAAGACACATTTGAAAAAAGTATGGACTGCTTGCGCCAACGCGGCATGATGGTGCTTTATGGTTCAGCCAGTGGTCTGGCGCCGATGGTAGATCCCAATTCGCTTGGCGCGCAACGCGGTTCGCTTTTTCTCACGCGCCCGTTGTTGTTCCATCACATTGCCGATCGCGAATCACTTTTGCGCCGCGCCAGCGATGTGTTCAACTGGGTTGCCTCCGGCGAGATGAAGTTGCGAATTCACGGCACATACAAACTTGCCGACGCGGCGCAAGCGCAGCGCGATCTCGAAGGACGACTGACGACGGGCAAGTTGTTGTTGCTGCCTTAGCCTACCAAGACTTCCGAAGTCTTAAAGACTTCGGAAGTCTGAGTCTGATACTCAATGACCGATCATCAAGAAGTGGAATGGCAATTCGACGCAAACGATCTCAACGCGATTGAGCGCTGGCTGCTCGCCCGCCCTTCGGATTCAGGTGTCGCCGTCTCTGCCTCTTCTACCGACCACTTAACGGATACCTATTACGACACCGACGACTGGCGTTGTCATCGCGTGGGCTTTGCCTTGCGCGTGCGTCAACATGACGACGAGATCGAAGCGACCTTGAAAGCTTTTAAATCGCAAACTAAAATTGCCGGTTTGCGATCCCGGCGCGAGATCACGCAACACCTGACAGATCGCAAAGACCTTTCGGGGTTGAAAGAATTAAAAGGCGCGGTCAGTGATCGTGTGCGGCTTGTGACGGGATCGTATATTTTGCGTCCGATGTTCGACGCGCAGACTCATCGCAAGTCGTTCGATTTACTTTTAAAGCCGCCTGAAGGCTTGAAGCCTTCGGTGAGGTTGGGCGAAGTGACTCTGGACGACACGACAATCACCGTCGGCGAGAAACAAGCGAAGTTGACTCGCGTTGAGATCGAGATAAAGCCCAACATGATCAAGAGGCTTCAACCCTTTGTGGACGAAATGCGCGCCGAATGCAATTTACAACCCGCCTCCGCCTCCAAGTTCGGCACGGGGATGACGTTGGGTAATTACAATCCAACCTTCACTCTCGATCTGGGATCGTTGATCATTAATCACGACTCCTCTCTCGGTGACGCCGCCTTTGCCGTGATGCGAAAACACTTCATCGCCTTTCTCGCCTGCGAACCCGTCGCCCGTTTGGGCGAAGACTCGGAAGCCATCCACGATATGCGCGTGGCAACTCGCCGACTGCGCGCGGCGATGAGTCTCTTTAGATCGATCCTCTCTCCGCGGTTTGAGCGCGTGCGCGCCGAGTTGAAATGGATCGCTCAAACACTGGGCGACACGCGCGACTTGGACGTGCAGATCGCGCAGTTGAGCGAGTGGACTCAAGATCGCTCGTTGATCACTGTCTTGATCAAAGAACGTGAGCAATCTCAGGCAAAACTGTTAGAGGCACTCGACTCGAAACGCTATCACCAACTAATTCGCGTGTTAACTGAATTGTTGAAACGCGGCGCAGTGAATCGAGTGGGAGCCAAAGCCCGCGCGGTAGACGCCGCGCCACCGTTGATCGCCACACGCTGGAAAAGATTCTGCAAAGCGGCTGACGGCGTCACCCTCGACTCATCGGCGGAGGAGTATCACGGCGTTCGCATCAGGGTGAAGCGTCTGCGCTACGCCGTCGAATTTTTTTCTGATCTGTATGGCGAAGCGGCGCAGGAACTCATTGCGCGGTTTGTGATCGTGCAAGATATTTTGGGGGCGCACCAAGACGCGCACGTGGCAATGCCGCGCTTGCGAACATTGGTGGACAAGCACGGCAAGCAGCTCACGCCGCAAACAATTTTTGCCATGGGCGAGATCGCCCAGCGTTACGCCCATCACGCGCTTGAATTGCGAAAGCAATTTCCAAAAGCGAACAAGAAGTTGGACAAGCGATGGAAGGGTTTGAGGAAGGAAATGAAGAAGAAAAAGGAATCAGAGGAAAAGAAGGAAAAAGAGGAAACAAAGGAGCTAAAGGGTGCGAAGGAGATAAAGGGAGTCAAGGAAAAGACTCCATCCAAGAGAACAGAGAGTGACTCGATCTAATCCGCAGTCAACTTTTTTCTGAACCCAAACTGTTTTCTGCTTACGTTTCCCCTATCTCCTTTATTTCCTTTATCACCTTTTCCCCTATTTCCCTTCTTTCCTTTATACCCTTATGTTCCTATATTTCATTCGTCATGCCGATGCCGGTGACGCCGACCCCACACAATGGGCAGATGATCGCCAACGCCCGTTGAGCGAAGACGGCGCAAAAAAATTTCGCCAAGCGGCAAAGAAGTTTAAGCGCATTGTGCCAAGCGTGGATGTAGTGTTGAGCAGTTCACTGGCGCGGGCGTGGCAGACGGCGAAAATTTTAGAAGAAGAAGCGGGGTGGATCGCGCCGAAACGATTCGAGGCACTCGAAGGTCACGGCGAAGGCGAAGTGATCAAAGCCTTGAAACCGTATATGAAACACGAACGTCTTGCTCTCGTGGGTCACGAGCCGACAATGAGCGCGCTGGTTTCGTTGTTGATTGCCGGAGAGACGAATCGATCTGTGGTTGAGATGAAGAAGGGGAGCGTTGCTTGTGTTGAGATAGATTCACTTCAAGCAGGCACGGGGACGTTAAAGTGGTTGTTGACGGTGAAGGTGATGAGGGAATTGTAGGCAGGTTTTTTAGGCGCCGGGTGTCTATTGCACTTAAACAATTTAATCCACAAAAGAAAAGCCCGATATGTCATTCCGAGGAGTGTTCTTCGCGACGAGGAATCTCTGGGGCTGTCCGAGAGATTCCTCGCTTCGCTCGGAATGACAATTTAGGATTCTGAGTGAACCATTTGTAAATTATTTTCTAAATTTTCAAAAAGACACTCGGTGTCTTTTTAATTACGGTGATCGTGTCGGCGTGCGGGTGCGCGTGGAAGTTGGCGCAAGGGTGTTAGAAGGGTTGGGCGTGGAAGTCGGCAGCCCCGTGTCGGGCGGCAGGCGCAGTTCAAAATCGTCGAACTCCAGCATGACGTCATCGCCGAGTGAGGCAAGCTGCGCGGCGAGTCCAAACGCGCCACCGTTTAATTCCGAAGCGCTCATTCGATCAACAAATTGTCCGTTGATATAAAAAATATAATTCGCCCCATCGCCCACCACCACCAAGCGGTTGACGTCATTGAGGCGGATCGCATAATTCTTGCGCGCGACGACCAACGGCTTCCACTTATTGTCCTGCCACAGGTTGACGCGATAGTATTGGTTGCCGTCAATGCCGAAATAATAAAAATCGTTTTCGCCTTTATGAAAAACCACGCCGTAATCTGCTGTGAAGGGACCGCTCAACTGTTTAACTTCCACGCCTAAATAAAATCTAGACGTTGAGGGAATATCGGTCGTGACAATTTGCATGAAGCCCTTCGCCCCGGCGCTCAGATGCCACAAATACTTTCCTTCAGATACGGCGAGCGTTGCGCTGTTTTTGCCCGACGCATGAGTTCCGTTCAACCAATTTCTGGAATTTGCATCAAAGGCATCTGAGAAGATCAACGGATAACGCGAGCCGTCACTGAGCGCTTGCATGATCGCCGTCGCGGTTTGAACGCGCGCTTGCTCGGTGGCTTTAACGCGCATGGCGGAAGTGAGAGAGGGGGCGCGG
>Ga0082335_1009305_pt1 | contig 10656 bp, 7 predicted proteins | sample Subgrocontami58m_FD_72375 | JGI IMG/M metagenome (GOLD analysis project Ga0082335, IMG submission 72375) | Subsurface groundwater microbial communities from S. Glens Falls, New York, USA - GMW37 contaminated, 5.8 m (SPADES assembly) (version 2) ... | reverse complement strand
CCAGCCCGGCCACGGTGGCGAGGGCGAGGACGATGAAGAGTGCGAGCCGTATGTGGAGCCACAGTCCGTCTGACATGGCCACCCCGCGCGCAACTATAGCGACGGCGCGGGGGCGATGTCAACGCCCGCGCGCTGCGACGGCGGCGCACCGCAGGTACACGCGCGGCCCGCTAGCGACCTGTCTCCGAATTACGTTCCCGATTCCATGTCATACTGGCGGAAGCCGGTATCCAGAGAAGCGCCCGGGAACGCTGGATTCCGGCCCCGTATCGGGTACGGAGCAAGCTTTTCGCCGGAAAGACGGTAAGTGCCCAGGTGCATTTCCTCGAACAGCCTCTCACGCATGACATGGGATGCGTGCTTCTGGTACAGGACACTACGGCTCTTTGCGGAAGATGATGCGCCGCTCCCACTCCGGCGAGGCCTGCGGATAGTCCGTGCGGTAGTGCGCCCCGCGGCTCTCCTGACGGGCCAGCGCGGCCTCGCTGAGCAGCCGCCCCACGACGACCAGGTTGCGCAGCTCATACGAGGACCGGTCGCTGGCCTGAAGGCTGCCCGGTTCCCACTGAGCGAGCTGCTCGCAGGCTTTGGCCAGGCCCTCTCCGTCCCGGGTCATGCCGCCATACCGCCACATGAGGCGCTGTACATCCTGCAGAGAGGGAACCGTCGCCCCGCGGGCCTTCTTCCGGCGCGACGGCAGCGCCATGCGTGTGAACGGAATGGGCGCCTGGTCATGTCCGACCAGCGGGCCTTCAACGGTGCGCTTGATCACCCGCCGCGCGAAGACGATGCCCTCCAGAAGCGAGTTGCTGGCCAGCCGGTTCGCGCCGTGGACGCCCGTGCAGGCCACCTCTCCGCAGGCGTACAGCCCGGGGGTGGAGGCCTCGCCCCAGACAGAGGTGCCCACGCCGCCAATCATGTAGTGCGCGGCGGGCGCCACGGGAATGGGGTCTCTGGAGATGTCCAGCCCGTAGTGCTCACAGTAGAGGGATATGGTCGGGAAGCGCGTCCGCACGTGCTTGGGCGACAGGTGCGTCATGTCCAGCAGCACGCGGTCGCTGCCCGTCCGCTGCATCTCCTGGACGATGGCCCTCGCCACCACGTCGCGCGGGGCGAGCTCCGCCTGGGGCGTGTACTCCGGCATGAAGCGGATGCCGCGCACGTTGCGGAGGATGCCCCCCTCGCCGCGCAGCGCTTCGCTGATGAGGAACGGCGGCGCGCCGGGCAGGTGCAGCGCCGTGGGATGGAACTGGTAGAACTCCATGTCCACAAGCTCCACGCCTGCCTGGAAGGCCAGGGCCACGCCGTCGCCGGTCGCCCCTTCGGGGTTCGTGGTGTAGCTGAACAGGCGTCCCGCGCCGCCGGTCGCCAGCACCACGTACTTGCTCCGGACCTCCTCGGTGGAGCCTGTCCGCACGTCCATGATGCTCACCCCGCGCGCGACCCCGTCCTCCACCGTCAGCGCCGTCGCCAGGCAGTTCTCCAGCACGGCCACCCGCGACGAGCGGACGACGCTGCCCAGCGTCAGCTCGATGTGCTTGCCCGTGGCGTCGCCGCCGGCGTGCAGCACCCGCGGCTTGGAGTGGCCGCCCTCCAGCGTCAGGTGAATCTCGCCGTCGGCGGTGTCGAAGGGCACTCCGAAGCGGATGAGGTCCTCGATGCAGTCCGCCGCTTCCTGGGTGAGGATGCGGACCGCCTTCGGGTCGCAGAGGCCCGCGCCCGCCTTCAGCGTGTCCTCCATGTGGATGGAGGGAGAGTCGTCCGCGGCGATGGACGCGGCGATGCCTCCCTGGGCATAGCGGGTGTTGCACTCCTCCAGCGGGCCTTTGGTGATGACCAGGACGCTGCCGTGCTGCTGGGCCTTCAGCGCGGCGTACAGGCCGGCGATGCCGGAGCCGATGACGACGTAGTCGTAGCGAAGCATCTGTCCCCCTTTTGCCCTCCACCCTGAGTATCGTCCCGTCGTGAAGGGACGTCAAGTTGACGCGGGGACGCGCCTGCTTCCTCGCGCGCCGCGAAACGCTATCCGTATGCTTGACGAGCTATGAGACACGCCGTATAGTAGCGGTACTCAGCGCCCAGGCCCCGTTTAATGCAGTCGTCGTCCTAACATCGTGTCCTGCGAAAGGTGCGGTATGACCACGAGCAGACTCGTGTTTGTCGTCCTGGCGGCTGTCCTGGCCCTCGTCGCCTGTGAGCAGACTACGCCCGCCGTCGCGCCCGCGCCCACGGCGATAGCCACGCCTGTCCCACCCGCGCCGACCGCGCCGTCCACGGCAGTTCCCAGCAACACACCCACGCCGCGTCCACCGACGCCGACGCCCGCGCCGACGAACACACCCGTGCCTATCCCAACCACGAACATCGTCCCGCCCGTCGTCCCGCCGCAAGCGCAACTCCTGCCGACGCCGACGCCCACGCGCACGCCTGTGCCAACGATTACGCCTACTCCAATGCCCACGCGGACACCTACACCGACGCCGACACCCACGCCCACCCCCAAGCCCGTCACGGCGGACCCGAAGGACCTCGTCATGACGTTCGACCAGTTCCCGCTGGCTGGCTACGACCTAGCCAGAACACACGACTATGCGCAACCGGACAAGCCCTCAGCCCTGTCGCGCACCTTCACGGGAAACAGCATCACGAGCGACGGGTACAGCAATCATTCATTTTATGTTGAAGTGCTCTCCTCTGACACGAGCGCCAGGTCATGGGTCGACGGCATTAAATGCGCTGATATTCGCTTTGACGCGAATACGGTCGCCACGGAGGTCCCGGCCCGTTCCGTGGGCGACGCAGCCAAGGCGTGCCGCATTGTCTACCAGAATGCCGTATACCTGTTCCTCTACACTGGAACGCGCAACGTCGGCATCATCGTGCAGGCCAACGTCATCTTGTCCGTACCCCATCCCGCGGACGCCGAGGCGCTGGAAGCCCTCGCGCAGCTCGCGGAGCGGCAGATCGCCATCATTGACCAGGTCGCGCCGCCCGGCGCGGCCATGTCCGTCACCTCCGGCACACCCAAGTTCCAGTTCACCGCGCCCGCCACGCTGCCCGCTGCAGACGCGGGCAAGCCGTACCTGCCGAACGGCCAGCCCTTCTCGTTCTGCGATCCGCCGACCGTCGGTTTCACGACACAATGCCCGCCGCCAGGTTCATCGGCAAGAAACCCGTCCGGCGGCAGCCCACCCTACCACTTCCAGTACGGCACGATGGGCGGCTTCCCGCCGTTCGGAATGGCGCTGGGCAAGGACGGGCAGCTCACCGGCACGCCGAACGCGGCGACGGCGGGCAAGACCTACCGCTTCACCGTCTGCGCCGTGGACCTGAAGGCGGACTTCGTCTGCCGCGAGGTGTCGCTCACGGTCACCGGCGCCGCTCAGCCGCCACCTGTGGTCCAGCCGCCACCCGCGCCGGTCCAGCCGACGTCGAAGTATAACTACTACTCCGGTACGGTCTCGATGAACCTGCAGTACCGGTCGGTCGACGGAAGCAGGTTGAAGACGACCTCGCTGTCGGTCAACGCCACCTTCTCCAACTTCAAGGTGCAGGTCGCGGGGCCAAGTACCTACTTCACGCAAGACACGCTAAAGTCGTCCGGCACCTACCAGTACACATGCAAGGACGACGTCTCCGGGAACGTAGCCAGCACCACTGCGCAGGGTACGATTGGCTCGGTCAACCCGGCCATCATCAGCCTGAGAGGAGAACCGAAGGGGGACACTCTTCCCGTTTCCATTAACACCCGGTACAGCATGAAGGAGACTGGCGCCGACCGCAAGCTACACACTGGCGCCGGCTGGTCCCGCTACAATGACTGTGATTATCAGGTCGGCGCGGCCGATATCCAAGCGGGCACGGCCTTCTTTGACTTGAGCAGCGACCCGCGGACCCGGACGGCGATGTGGAACACCACTACCCGATTCAGTCCGGCCGACGGCGGCTATTTGTTCACACACCAGCCCAAGATTTCGGGCGACACCATCAACTTCACGGGGCAGATCGCCGACCCAAAGTTCACTTACGACTACTCCGGCACGCTGTCGCTAAAGCTGGACCGCACCGAGTAACGGCTCGGGCGGTCACTTCCGGGATGCAGCAATCGCGTGCCGCGACCGGAAGAGCGGCCCCTTTGTATGGCAGGATAACGGGGTACTCAAAGAGCGGATGCCCGTTGTACGGCGATTCAAATCTAAACCACTGTTGAGCGTACATGCCGTTGTTCGTTCAACAATGGCATAAGAAGTCTCCACGGTGCCCACTGACGCTCGGCATGGCGCATCCGTTCTTCCGGTTGCCGCTGTCCGCCGTCCACCAGCTTGACGGACTATAAGACGCGTCGTATCGTATAGTAGCGGTACCCGGCGCGCAGGCCCCGTTAATGCAGTTGTCGTCCTAGCATCGTGTCTGGGGAATGTGCGGTATGAACACGAACAGGACCGTGGTTGTCGTCCTTGCGGCTGTCCTGGTCCTCGCTGCCTGCACGCAGGGCGTTCCCAGCGCCGCGCCCGCCCCTCCGTCGGCGGCGCCGCAAGCCACGGCTGGCGTCACATCCGCTCCGGCCTCTCCCACCCGCGACACCGCCGACATCACCGACGTCGGTTGCTCCGGCAGTTCCGGCGAGGAGCCTAACGCCATCTCCTACCGCATGGCGGCGAAGGGCACGGCGCGCGTCGCCGTCGGAGAGCGCGTGGTCACGAAGTTCCTGTACGAAGGCAAGGAGACACTCTCCGACGAGGCATTCAAGGGTCCCCCCTCCCACCAGGCCGGAGACCCGGAGGTCACGGCGTGGACCGCGACCGCCACGACCGCTGTGGATGACCCCTCGCTTCCCCAGGCCATGCGCGCGACCGTGGTCGTGCTGGTCTACCGGGCCGACCAGTCGCTCAGGACGGACGTAGGCGTCGAGCTGGCCAGGAGGGAGTTCCCCTGCCAGGGGCCGAAGCCGGTCCCGCCCGCGTTGACGATCAACGATGCGGAGTGCGTCCTCCTCGACGAGGACGCCTTCGGACTGACGTACGAGGTGCGGGCTTCGGGCACCGCCTTCGGCCCCGACGGCGCGCTGGTCGCGCTGTCCGTCACCACGGACGACGCTCCCCCTCCCAGGCCCGCCAGCCCCATCAGCCTCACCTCCGCGTGGAGCGCCATCGGAGCGGTCGCCTCCAGCGGCTTCCAGCGCGACCCCGCCGTGCGCCCTGTGCAGCCTGCGAATACCGTGTGGCGGTACGTCGCCCGCACCGTCGCCCTGCCCAGATCAGCATCGCGAAACGCCGTCGCCAGCGCCGCCATGGGCTTCGGGGACCCGAAGAACGGGACCGTGATCACCGCTCAGAAGCGCGTCCCGTGCCCGGAGGCAACGAAGGCCGCCATCGTGGTCCCGCCCGTCGTCCCGCCGCAAGCGCAGCTCCTGCCGACGCCGACGCCCACGCGAATACCCGCGCCGACGCCGACACCTATCGTGACGCCGACGCCTACGCGGATACCTGCGCCGACGCTGACGCCCATACCCACGCCCAAACCCGTCACGGCGAATCCGAAGGACCTCGTCATGACGTTCAATCAGTTCCCGCTGCCGGGCTACCTCGAATCGAGTACGCGAGACGAGACTCTGCAGGGCGAGGGCGGGTCGGCGTTCGTGCGTGACTTTAACGTGGAGACCAGCATCAAGAGCGGCGGGTACGGCGGCCATCAGCTCGTTATTGCCGTGCTCTCCCCTGACAAGAGCGCCAGATCCTGGGTCGCGCAGGTCCAGTGCGCTGCCTTTCGGTCCGCGACCGATACGATTGGCTCGGATATTCCGGTACGTTCCGTCGGCGATGCGACCAAAGCGTGCCGCATGGTCAGTGACAATTTCCTGTTCCTGTTTTTGCACACTGGAACGCGCAACGTCGGCGTCATGATGCAGGCAAGCATTGTCTTGTCGGTGCCCCACCCGACGGAAGCCGAGGCGCTGGAGACGCTTGCGCAGCTTGCGGAGTGGCATCTCGCCCTCATTGACCAGGTCGCGCCGCCCGGCCCGTCCATGACCCTCACCACGGGCACACCCAAGTTCCAGTTCACCGCGCCCGCCACGCTGCCCGCGGCGGACGCGGGCAAGCCGTACCTGCCCGGCGGCCAGCCCTTCTCGTTCTGCGACCCGCCGACCGTCGGGTTCACGACGCAGTGCCCGCCGCCGGGTTCTGCTGCCAGAAACCCGTCCGGCGGCAGCCCGCCCTACCACTTCCAGTACGGCACGATGGGCGGCTTCCCGCCGTTCGGAATGGCGCTCGGCAAGGACGGGCAGCTCACCGGCACGCCGCACCCGGCGACAGGGGGCAAGACCTACCGCTTCACCGTCTGCGCCGTGGACCTGAAGGGCGACTTCGTCTGCCGCGACGTGTCGCTCACCGTCACCGGCACGCCCACGCCGACGCCAACGCCGACGCCGACACCCACGCCGACCGCGATGCCCATAACAACGAGCGTTACCTCGGTGACTTGCACGGTGGCTTCGACAAGAGACGACTTCCAATCCTCCAACAACAGGACCGTTACCTACGTGACCTGGAACATTAACGCAACGGGGAACGCTACAGCCCCGGAGAATCGCCGGGTCTTGATTAACAGTCCGTTGCAAACATGGACATTGAACAGCGGGAGTTGGTCGGCAAACGACGGGGTCTCGACCGGCACCCGGGGTCGCACTCCGGGCATCATCAGACAACCAGGTCAGCCGCAGACTACCAACTGGTCGCTCTCAGGTACGTACACACCTACTTCTGCGTACGCGTCCACAAGACCTTTTCCGAACGAATCCCTGGGACCCTTCGCCATCACAGTCCAATTAGACTGGGGTGGAGGGTCTGGGCAGGCAATCTGCCGGAAGTGAACACCTCAAAACCCCTCTCCCATGAGCGCCACATCTCTTCGCCTCCGGTTGCCGCTGCCCGCCGCCCGCTGCTAGAATGGCGGGTGCAGAGGCTAGACCGGACGCGGCTTTGCTGACATCCCCGCTCGCCCTTCGACAAGCTCAGGACGAGCGGGACTAACGAGCCGCTCGTGGTGAGCCGGTCGAACCATGAGCGGAAAAGGAACGTTGCTCCGAGGTGCGGGATGGTACTGAGCGACCGGGACATCAGGGCCGAGATGAAGCGGAAGCGGATAGTCGTAAAGCCGCTGGGAGAGGGCTGCGTCCAGCCCGCCAGCGTGGACCTGCGCCTGGGGCGTAAGCTACGCATCTTCAAGCAGCACTCGCAGGGGTTCATTGACGTCAAGCAGGAGCACCCGCACCTTACCGAGCTGGTGGAGGTGGACGAGGACACCCCCTTCTACCTGCACCCGGGCGAGTTCGCGCTGGGCGTGACGCTGGAGAGGATCGTCCTGCCGCCGGACATCGTCGGACGGCTGGACGGGAAAAGCTCGCTGGGCAGGCTGGGCCTCGTCGTCCACTCCACGGCGGGATTCGTTGACCCCGGCTGGAACGGCTACCTGACGCTGGAGCTGAGCAACCTGTCGCCGCTGCCCATCACACTCTACCACCGGATGAAGGTGTCCCAGATCTCCTTCATGCGACTGTCCAGCCCCGCGGAGCTGCCGTACGGCAGCAAGCAAATCGGCTCCAAGTACCAGGGGCAGAACGAGCCTGTGCCCAGTCGCTACTACCTGAACTACCGCCCCAAGCGCTGATGTCGCCGTGAGCCACATGCGGCGGGCGCTCGAACTGGCGGGCCAGGCGCGCGGCGCGACAAGCCCCAATCCACCCGTGGGCGCCGTGCTGGTCCGCGACGGCGAGGTCGTCGGCGAAGGCCGCACGCAGCCGCCGGGCCAGCCCCACGCGGAGGTCATGGCGCTGCGCCAGGCCGGTGAGCGCGCCCGCGGCGCGACCCTGTACGTCACGCTGGAGCCGTGCTGCCACTTCAACCGCACGCCCCCCTGCACCCGCGCCGTCATCGAGGCGGGCGTCGCGGAGGTGCGCCTCGCGACCGCTGACCCGAACCCGCGCGTCTCCGGCAAGGGCGTCGCGGAGCTGAAGGCGGCGGGCCTCCGCGTCCGCGCGGCGACGGGCCGTGACCGTGACGCGGCGCGCGAGCTGATGGACGCGCACGCCAAGTACATCACCACGGGCCTGCCGCTCGTCGTCGCCAAGTACGCCATGAGCCTGGACGGCAAGATCGCCACCCGCGATGGCGACAGCCGGTGGGTGTCCGGCCCGCAGTCCCGCGCCCGCGCCCACGAGCTGCGCCGCGTCGCCGACGCCGTCGCCGTCGGCGTCAACACCGTCCTGCGCGACGACCCGCGCCTGACCGCGCGGAACGACCGCGACGAGCCGTACCCGCGCCAGCCCCTGCGCATCGTCCTCGACGACTACGGACGCACGCCGCTCACGGCCAAACTGCTCCACGAGCCGGGGAAAGCCATGCTGGCCGTGCAGAGCATTGACGCGCAGAAGCAGGCCGCGCTGGAGAAGCAGGGCATGGAGGTGGTCGCGCTGCCCGCGCACGAGGGTTCCGTAAGCCTGCGCGCGCTGCTGGCGCTGCTGGGCCAGCGCGAGGTGACGAGCCTGCTGGTGGAGGGCGGCGGCACGCTGCTCGGCTCGTTCATGGACGCGGGGCTGATTGACCAGGTGGCGGCGTTCGTCGCGCCGGTGCTCATCGGCGGCGCGGAGGCGCCAAGCGCCATCATGGGCGCGGGCGTGCAGCGCATGGCGGAGGCGGCGCGGCTGACGCGCGTCCGCACGGAGCGCCTCGGCGACGACGTGCTGGTCACGGGCTACGTGCGTGACCCGTGGACGAGGAGGTAGGGGATGGCCAACTCAGAACATGTAGCCCTCGTCAAGAAGGGTGCGAAGGCCATCGCCGCCTGGCGCAAGGCGCATCCCGACACGCGGTTAGACTTGAGGAGCGCTGATCTGAGAGAGGCTTGCCTGGCGACCGCTGACCTGACGGGTGCCGACGTGCGGGCTTGCCTGATGGGCGCTGACCTGAGGGTTGCTGACCTGACGGACGCTGACCTGGCAGGCGCTGACCTGAGGCTCGCTAACCTGTGGAAGGCTCGCATGACGCATGCTGACTTGCGAGTCGCTAACTTGACGGCAGCTGATTTGACGGCAGCTAACTTGGGGGACGCTGACCTGACGGGCGCCATCATCGGCTGGACAATTCTGGCCGACGTTGACCTGGCCCATGCGACAGGACTGGCCGATGTGAAGCACGGGGGCCCCTCCTCCGTTGGCGTGGACACGCTGGCCCGGACCCTCCGCAGCAGCGGCGGGCAGTTCACGGAGGAGCAGCTCCTATTCTTCACCGGCGCGGGCGTGCCCGCCACTCTCCTGGACTATCTGCCCGACCTGCTGGAGACCAACCCCCTCCAGTTCTACTCCTGCTTCATCAGCTACTCCACAAAAGACGAAGCCTTCGCTTCGGCGCTGCACGCCGACCTGGAGAAGGCGGGGGTGAAGACGTACAAGTGGGACCTGGATGGCGTGGTAGGCCGAGACCTGATGGAGAACGTGGACCTGGCGATCCGCAACTACGACAAGATGATTCTTATATGCTCCCAACACTCTCTGGCGAGCAAAGGGGTGGACAAGGAGATTGTTAAGGCGCTGCAAAAAGAGGAACAGCTATGGAACACGAAGCGGCGGCTTGAACAGAAGGCGCAGGCGGCGGGCGAGGAACCGCCGTTCGTGGACGTGGACGTGTTGGTGCCCGTCTGGCTTGACGGCAGCGTGGAACGATGGGAATCGCCTTACGCCTCGGAGGTCAAAAAGAAGATGGCGGCTGACTTTCGGGGCGTGACACCTGGGAGCGAGAAATACCAGAAGCAACTCGCGCGGTTGATCCATGCACTGAACCCGAAGACCTGGCCGCCCAAGCCGCCGCGGTCGGCGAGATAAGAGGGCAACGGAACGCAGATTCTTCGCTGGCGCTCAGAATCGTTCATGTTGGCGACCAGCACCAAGAAGGATGAAAATGTGGCCGCCAACCCGTCATTCCGGACTTGATCCGGAATCCAGGCTCGTGGCCTTCCTGGATTCCCGCCTTCGCGGGAATGACGAAGAGGCCATTTTCATAGGAACGACATCGGTATTGTGTCACCCCGAGCGGAGCGAGGGGTCTCCCCCGCAGGAGACCTCCGGGGAGATTCCGAGTCCTTCCCAAGAAGGACTCGGAATGACAGGACACAGAATGCAGACATCGCCCTGCAGAAGCGGGTGCAGGGCCGCGAGGCGGCCCGCCGGAGGGCCTGGGAGGTGTCCTCCCAGTAAGTCCTTTATTTCTCCCCCTCTCCCGCGGGAGAGGGGGATACAGGGGGTGAGGCGAAACCTATGTTCACCGGCATCGTGGAAGAGCTGGGCACGGTCAAGGAGGCGCGACCGGGCCGCCTGACCATCGCCGCGCGGGTCACGCTGGAGGACGCGCGCCCCGGCGACAGCATCGCCGTCAACGGCGCGTGCCTGACCGTGAGCGCGCTGGGCAAGGGGACGTTCGCCGTGGACGTGGTGCCGGAGACGCTGCGCCGCACCAACCTGGGCGCCGTCCGCCTCGGCGACCCCGTCAACCTGGAGCGGGCGCTGGCGTACGGCGGGCGCGTCGGCGGGCACCTGCTGCAGGGTCACGGGGAGGGCGACGCCACGGGGCTCCCCGTCCCGCCGGACGGCCCCCACAGCTTCGC
>Ga0082335_1009300_pt1 | contig 10659 bp, 11 predicted proteins | sample Subgrocontami58m_FD_72375 | JGI IMG/M metagenome (GOLD analysis project Ga0082335, IMG submission 72375) | Subsurface groundwater microbial communities from S. Glens Falls, New York, USA - GMW37 contaminated, 5.8 m (SPADES assembly) (version 2) ... | reverse complement strand
GGGCTGGAGGGGACAGTATGTGAATACGGCCCCGGAAGGCACCGTGTGCGCAGCGGCGCGAGCGACTCCGGAGGCCGGCTCCGCCGGCCGGGAGGGGTCGCGGCCAGGGGCGAGAGGAGCGGAGCGGCGCAGGAGTCGAACCTACCCAGCCGTGGGTTACACGACCTCACCGGTTTTGAAGACCGGCTGGGCCACCGGGCCCATGCCGCTCCTTTTTGAGCGTACAGCCCTGAGTGCAAGAATCGCGGCATGGCCCACCTGCGCCTGATCGACGTCGACGAGGCGACCGGCCTGCTCAAGGAGGAGTACGACGCCGCCGTCGGGCGTGCGGGCAAGGTCTTCAACATCATCAAAGCGATGAGCCTGCGGCCGGGCGTCTTGAAGCGCTCGATGGAGCTCTACAAGGGGATCATGTTCGGCTCCTCGGGCCTCTCGCGGGTCGAGCGCGAGCTGCTCGCGACGGTCGTCTCGCGCGCGAACAACTGCCACTACTGAATCCGCTCGCACGCAGACGACCTCCGTGCAGAGGGCGCACCCGACGAGCTGGCCCACAACGCGGCGCACGACTACCGGCAGGCCGAGCTGGAGCCGCCGGTGCGCGCGCTCTGCGACTTCGCCCTGAGGCTGACGCTGACGCCGAGCGCGGTCTCCGCGGCCGACGTGAACGGCCTCCGCGCCCACGGCTGGGACGACCCGGCGATCCACGACGCGATCCAGGTGATCGCCTACTTCAACTACATCAACCGCATCGCGGAGGCCGTCGGCATCGAGGGCGAGCCCGAGTGGGCGCAGGAAGGGAGCTGACATGGAAGAGGGCTTCACGATCAAGCACCTGGACGAGCTCGAGCATCCGTGGCCGCAGTGGCGGCTCGCGCGCAAGTCGCTCGGCCTGGCGTCGTTCGGGATGAACGTCGCCGAGCTCGGGCCGGGCGAGTCGATCCCGGAGCACCACGAGCTCGACCGCGATCAGGAGGAGGTCTTCGTCGTCCTCGCCGGCACGCCGACGCTGGTCGTGGACGGGCAGGACCACCCGCTGCGGCCCGGCTCGTTCGCCCGCCTCGACCCCGAGCCGGTGCGCACGGTGCGCAACGACGGCGCGGAGGTCGCGCAGGTGCTCATCGTGTCGGCCCCGAGGACGAGCGGCTACGAGCCGATGGACTGGGCCTAGCGGATCGACCTGCGGCCGCTCCGCTACCGGCGCAGGATGCGGCCGCGCTACAGGACGAGCGAGGCTCGCGGCTTCGGCGCGGGATCGCCCGGGCCTACGGCACCGGCTCGGGCACCCAGTCGCGCGTCAGGAAGAGCCAGAAGGCGAGCCCGGCATACCGCTTGTAGCGGCGGGCGAAGGCACGGTCGATGCGCGCGTCGGGCACCGGCTTACCGCCGTTGCCGAGGGCGGCGTAGCGCGGCCGCGTCCACGAGTCGAGCACGAGCGGCCGGTAGCGGCCGAGCAGGATCATCACGTGCGCCGCGGCGTAGGGGCCGACGCCCGGGAGGGCGAGCAGCCGCTCCCGCACCTCGTCGTCGGCGAGGTCGGGGTCGTTCAGCGCCTCGAGGTCGAGCGAGCCCTCGGCGACGGAGGCGGCGAGCGAGCGCAGGTACGCGCCGCGGTAGCCCGCGCGGACGGCGTCGCGGTAGAAGGACTCGTCCGCCGCCGCCATCGCCGCGGGCGCCGGGAAGGCGCGCCGGCCGTCGGGCGAGGGCTCGCCGAGGTGCTCGACGAGCGCCGAGCTCATGCGCACCGTCGCGGACCACGCGCAGTTCGTCGTGCAGATCGTCTTGACGACGTCCTCGAAGACCGTCGGGCTGCGGAAGAGGCGGCCGGCGCCTGCGGTGACGACCCAGCCGAGAGCCTCGTCGCCGTCCACCAGGGCGTAGAACGGCGAGAGATCCTCGTCGAGTCGGAGCATGTGCCGCACGGTCGCGAGCAGCGCCTCCCCGGCCGCCTGGCTGACCGCCGGGCCGAGCAGCTCGACCCGCGCCCGCCCGGCCCGGCCGGGCGAGATCCGCACGGTGCGCGGCGCGCCGCGGCGCTGCGGCAGCGTCGCCTCGAGCGCGGGCACCGTCTCCTCGAGCCGGTAGGGCGCGAGGCTCGTGAGCCCGTGGGAGTCCAGCGTCCGGCGCAGGTCGGCGGGCTCGCCGCCCGCCCCGACCAGCCGTAGCTCCGCTCCGCGCCAGCCCGCCGCCATGGCCCGATCCTACGCGCAGTAGGCTTCCTCCCATGCGAGCGCCCGTGACGGTTGCGTGCGTGCAGGCCGAGCCGGTCATCTTCGACCGCGCGGCGACGATCGAGCGCGTCGCGGCGCTCACCGCCGAGGCGGCGGCGGCCGGCGCGCAGCTCGTCGTCTTCCCCGAGACGTACGTCCCGGCCTACCCCTCGTCGGCCTGGGCGAAGGCGTTCGCCGGCTGGGCCGACCCGCGCGCGAAGGCCGCGTTCGCGCTCCTCGCGCGCGAGTCCGTCGAGGTGCCCGGACCCGACGCCGACCGGCTCGGGCAGATCGCGCGCGAGCACGGCGCCTGGCTCGTGATCGGCGTCAACGAGCTCGACCCGGCGCGGCCGGGGACGCTCTACAACTCGCTCCTGTACTTCGCCCCGGACGGCAGCCTCGCGCTGCGGCACCGCAAGCTCGTGCCCACGAACCACGAGCGCCTGATCTGGGGCCAGGGCGACGGCGGCGGCCTGCGCGCGCTCGAGACGCCGCTCGGCCGGATCGGGGGCCTCATCTGCTGGGAGAACTACATGCCGCTCGCGCGCTTCGCGCTCTACGAGTCCGGGGTCGAGATCTACGTCGCCTCGACCGCCGACGACGGAGACGCGTGGCAGTCCACGCTCGTCCACATCGCGCGCGAGTCGCGAGCCTTCGTCGTCGCGCCCTCCCACTTCCAGCGGGCGGGCTCCTACCCGGCCGACTTCCCGCTACGGGAGCTGATCGAGGGCATGGACGTGATCGGCCGCGGCGGCAGCGCGATCCTCGCTCCCGACGGCTCGTACCTTGCCGGGCCGCTCTACGGCGAGGAGGGGATCCTCTACGCCGAGCTCGATCCGGCGCGCCTGTTCGAGGAGCGGCAGCGCTTCGACCCGGCCGGCCACTACCACCGCCCGGACGTGCTGCGGCTCTCCGTGACGCCGCACGAGGCGGCTAGCCCCGCGCCGCCCGCCTGAGCACGCGCTCGTCGCCGACCCGGCGCGTGAGCCCGTCGGCGTCGAAGCGCTCGAGCAGGAGCTGGGCGTCGCGGCGGCCGGTGCCGGCGAGGTCGCGGAAGCGGGCGAGGGCGATCCGGCCTGCGGCCTCGCACTCGGCGACGAGCGCCGCCCGGGCCGCCTCGTAGGCCGCCCGCGAGACGGCGTAGCCGTCGCCGAGCCGGACGAGCCGGCCCGCCTCCTCGAGGAAGCGGACAAGCTCGCGATCCTCGACCTTCGTGGCGGCGGCGCCGGCCTCGGCGAGGCGGCGCTCGAGCTCTTCCGCTACAGCTGTGCGGTCGCCGAGCGAGGCGACCGCCCCGGGCAGGTAGATCCGCGCCCCGCGCAGCTCGACCCCGAGCAGCGGGAGAACGTCACGCGCCCACGGGGCGGCCGGCGGCGGGAGGCCCGGGTCGAGCGGATCGGCCGCGGCGAGCCGCGCGTGGAGGTCCGCCCGGAGCTCCTCCAGCCAGGAACGCGCGAAGACCCACTCGCCGGCGCGCTCGAGGCCCGGCGGCTCGCCGTCGAGGAGGTGGCGGAGCGCCGCGAGGCGGACGGGCGCGTGCACGATCCCGGCGACGTCGCCTCGCTCGAGCCGCTCGAAACGGGCGGGGTCGGAGTGCCGCGGCGGCGCGGGGTCGAGGACGCGGCCGCCGCCGACCGTCGTGAACGTCCGCAGGACGACCCGGTCGCCCCTCGCCGCCACGACCGGCGCCGCGAGGCGGAGCTGCGCCCACCGCTCGCCGGCGCGCGCCACCCGCGCGGGGACCGCGACCGTCCCGTGGTGGACGGTCACCTGGGCCGGCACCTCCGCCGTCGCCTCGAGCACGACGTCGAGCCGGTAGCTGACCGGATACGCGCCCGGCTCGACGAGAACGTCGCCGCGGCGCACCGCCGTCCGCTCGACGCCGGGCAGGCTGACGGCGACCCGCTGACCCGCCTCGGCCCGCTCGACGGGCTCGTCGTGCACCTGCACGCTGCGTACGCGCACTTCGAGCCCGCGCGGCTCGGCGCGGAGCACGTCGCCCTCGCCGAGCGAGCCGGCCCAGAGCGTGCCCGTGACGACGGTGCCGATCCCGCGCAGCGTGAAAGCCCGGTCGACGTGGAGCCGCGTCGCGCCGGCGAGCGACGCCCGCTCGACCCGGTCGGCGGCGCGCGCGAGTGCCGCCCGCAACTCCTCGAGGCCCGCGCCGGTCTTCGCGCTGACCGCGAGCACCTCGGCGCCCGGCACGAGCTCCCGCGCCTCGTCCAGCGCCAGCTCGAGCGTCTCCTCGTCGACGGCGTCCGCCTTCGTGATCGCCACGACGCCGTGCTCGACGCCCAGCAGGCGGAGGATCGCGAGGTGCTCGTGCGTCTGCGGCCGCGCCCCCTCGCCGGCGTCGATCACGAGCAGGAAAAGGTCGATGCCGGTGGCGCCCGCGACCATCGTGCGCACGAAGCGCTCGTGGCCGGGGACGTCGATCAGCGAGAGTCGGCGGCCGTCGGGGAGATCGAGCGGCGCGTAGCCGAGCTCGATCGAGATGCCGCGCTTGCGCTCCTCCGGCAACCGGTCGGTGTCCTTGCCGGTGAGGGCGCGGACGAGCCACGTCTTGCCGTGATCGATGTGGCCGGCGGTTCCGAGCGTGAGGCTCACGTGCGGGCGCGGGCGACGGCGGCGGCGACCTCGCTCGCCTCCGCGTCCGTCAGCGTCCGGCAATCGAGCAGGCAGCGGTCGTCGCGGACGACCGCGACGACCGGCGGCTGCCCGGTGCGGAGAGGCTCGGCGAGCCCCTCCTCGACGGCGCAGGCGTAGCTCGGCAGCTCGGCGAGCGGCAGCGCACCGCCGCCGACGCGGGCGACGGTCTCCTCGACGGCGCCGCCGGTCGCCGCCGCGAGGCGCTCCGCCCGGGCGCGCACGGCCTCGGGCGACTCGGCGAGCATGCGCAGCACGGGAATCTCGCGCGCCGCGCGCTCGGGGTCGAGGTAGAGCCGGAGCGTCCCCTCGAGCGCTCCGAGCGTCAGCTTGTCGGCGCGCAGCGCCCGCTGGAGCGGATGGCGGCGCAACCGCTCGACGAGGTCGGCGCGGCCCACGATGATCCCCGCCTGGGGTCCGCCGAGCAGCTTGTCGCCGGAGAAGCAGACGAGGTCGGCGCCGGCGGCGAGGCTCGCGGCCACGGTCGGCTCGCCCTCGAGGTCGAGCAGGGCGCCCGAACCAAGGTCGTCCACGAGCGGCAGTCCGGCTCGCTGCGCGATGCGGACGAGCTCCGGCAGGTCCGGCAGTGCGGTGAAGCCAACCACCCGGAAGTTGGACTGATGCACACGGAGAATCAGGGCCGTCTCGGGCCCGACCGCCTGCTCGTAGTCGGCCGCGCGCGTGCGGTTCGTCGTCCCGACCTCGCGCAGGCGGGCACCGGAGCGGGCAAGCACGTCGGGGATGCGGAAGCCGTCGCCGATCTCGATCAGCTCGCCGCGCGAGACGAGCACCTCGCGTCCCTCCGCGAGCGCTGCGAGCGCCAGTAGGACGGCGGCGGCGTTGTTGTTGACGACGAGCGACGCCTCCGCGCCGGTCAGGCGACGGAGGAGCGGCGCGAGGTGATCCTGCCGGGAGCCGCGGGCGCCCTCGGCGAGGTCGTACTCGAGGTTCGAGTAGCCCGAGGCGGCCGCGAGCGCCGCCTCGACGGCCGCCGCCGGCAGCGGCGCCCTGCCGAGGTTCGTGTGCACGAGCACGCCGGTCGCGTTGAGCACGCGGCGGAGGCCCGGGGCGCGGACGGCGGCGACCTCCGCGAGGACCCTCGCGGGCAGGTCGCCGGGGTCGTGGCCGGCGCGGATCTCCTCCCGCGCGCGGTCGAGCGACGCGCGGGCGGCGGCGAGCGCGAGCGGCCGCGGCTCGGCGGCGAGGCGCGCGTCGCGGAGCAGCTCGTCCACCGAGGGGAGGTCGCGAAGCCTCATGGGCGGAAGTGTAAGTTGCCGCAGCTCGTGGGCCCCGCGCCCGCCAAGGGTCAGACCCTTTGTCCTAGCCGCCGGCGGACGACTCGGCGTCGGCGCAGCGGCGCTCGTATTCGCCGACGACGATCCGCGCCGCTTCGGCCGGGTCGTCGGTGACGCGCAGCGACTCGACGTCCTGCGGCCGCACGTACCCGCCCGCAAGCACCTCGGCGCGCAGCCAGCCGATCATCTCGTCCCAGTAGCCGCCGTCGAAGAGGACGACCGGGAACCGGTCCACCTTGCCGGTCTGGATGAGCGTCAGCGACTCGAACAGCTCGTCGAGCGTGCCGTAGCCGCCCGGGAAGATGACGAAGCCCTCGGCCGCGTGCAGGAACATCGTCTTGCGCGCGTAGAAGTGGCGGAACGTGACAGAGAGCGAGACGTAGTCGTTGAGATCCTGCTCGTGCGGGAGCTCGATGTTGAAACCGACGGAGAGCCCGCCGGCCTCGTACGCGCCGCGGTTCGCGCCCTCCATCACGCCGGGGCCGCCGCCGGTGACGACGCCGAAGCCGGCTTCGGCGAAGGAGCGCCCGACCGCGCGCGCCGCCTCGTAGACCGGGCTGCCCGCGCGCACGCGCGCCGAGCCGAAGATCGAGACCGCCGGTCGGTCGATCCGCTCGACCGCCGCGAACCCGGCCCGGAACTCCTCGGCGATCAGCGCCGGGTCGGTCGGCAGGTTGCGCGTGCGCCGCGGCGGGACGGGCCGGCTCGGGGTCAGCTCAGAAGTCCTTCTCGATGTGCGTGGCGCTCATGCCGACGGCGAGCAGGACGGCGAGCACGCCGTACGTGATCCCGACGGTGACCCGCTGCCACGTCGGGATCCGGAAGTACCGAGCCTGCTCCGGGTCGCCGCGGTGCTGCCAGCGCTTCCACGCCTCGAGCCCGCCGAGGATCAGCACGAGGAAGAGCACCGGATTCGGCACCACCACCGTCAGCCCCGCGATGCCGGCGAGGCCGACGAGCCAGATCGCCGGATGGAGCGCGGCCACCGCCCGCCCGCCGTCGAGCGGGACGAGCGGGATCAGGTTGAAGAGGTTGAGCAGGAAGCCGACGAAGGCGAGCGCGACGAGCAGCTCCGAGTCGTAGGCCTCGCCGATCCCCCAGCAAACGGCCGCCCCGAGCGAGCCGAGGAGCGGGCCCGCGAGCGCCACGCGCGCCTCTTTCCACGCGTCGTCGGGAAGCTGCTTCATGCCGACGACGGCGCCGAGGAAGGGGATGAAGAGCGGCGCCGAGGCGGGCACGCCCTGCCGCCGCAGCTCGATCACGTGCCCCATCTCGTGCACGAACAGGAGCACGACGAAGCCGACCGCGAACTTCCAGCCCCAGATCCACGCGTAGGCGGCGGTCGAGACGAGCATCGTGCCGGCGGTCGCGAAGATCTTGAGCTTGAAGATCGCAAAGACCACGAACTTGAGCTTCCAGAAGAGGAAGCCGAGCGCTGCCAGCGGCGCCCAGAGCCTCTTGACGACGGCGCGCCAGGCCGGCTGCGGGTGGATCGGCTCGTAGTCGCGGCCGTGCTCGTACGCCGCAGGATCGAGCTCCGGGAACAGCTTCTCGAAGGCCGGCGGCTCTTCCTCGCCTCCGGACTTGCGCGGCTCGTTGTCCCAGCTGCTCACGTCACGATCCCTGCCCTATCCATTCTTCGCCGCCTTCGTAGACTTCCTTTTTCCAGAGCGGAACCGAAACCTTGAGGGTGTCGATCGCGTCCTTGCACGCGGCGAGCGCATCGGCGCGGTGCGGCGCCGAGACGGCGATCACGACGCTCGGCTCGCCGATCCCGACGCTGCCGACCCGGTGGTGAATGGCGACGTCGCAGAGGTCGTGGCGGCGCTTCAGCTCGTCGGCCAGCCCGGCCATCGCCTGCTCGGCCATGCCCTCGTACGCCTCGTACTCGAGGTGGACGACAACGCGGCCGCGCGAGCTGCGGCGGGTCGTGCCGACGAACGTCGCGACCGCTCCCGCCTCCTCGCTCGCCACCTCGGCCACGGCCGCGCCCAGGTCGAGCGGCTGCTCCGAGAGGCGAAAGGCCCCGCCCGAGACCGGCGGGATGACGGCCACCTCGTCCCCGTCCGCGAGCGGGCGCCCCGTCTCGGAGTACGCCTTGTTGACCGCGTAGAGGAGGCCCGGCGGCTCGTCGCCGAGACCGAGCGCCGGCCACACGTCGGCGACGCGCGCGCCGGGCGGCAGCTCCAGCTCGCGCCCGCCGGTGCCGGCCCGCTCGCGCAGCCCGGCGAAGAGCCTGACGGCTACCTTCATGCGGCGGAGCGTAGCCGCTGCGGTTGCCGTCACGGTCGTGACATGTTACATCTCGCAGTACGCGATGACCGCCACCCTCCCCCGCGTCAACCTGAACGAGCAGGTTTACGAGACGCTCAAGCGGCGCCTCGTCCGCCGCGACCTGCGCGCGGGTGAGAAGGTGAGCCTGCACGAGCTCGCGGCGGAGCTCGGCGTCTCGCGCAGCCCCGTGCACCACGCGCTGACGCGGCTCGTCTCCGAGGGCCTGCTCTCGGTGAAGGCACGCCGCGGCTACTTCGTCACGCCCGTCACCGCGAAGGTGCTGCTCGACGCGTACGACGTCCGGCTCGCGCTCGAGCTGCGCGCCGCCGAGCAGACGGTGGGCTCTCTCGACGCGGAACAGCTCGCGACACTGCGCCGCCTGATGGAGGCGACGTGCGCGAACCTCGACGGCACGCGCTTCGTGGACAACGACGGCTTCGACGAGACGAATGCCGCGTTCCACGCGTACCAGATCGCGCTCGCCGGCAATCACGTGATGTCCGCCTTCTACCGCGAGCTGCCGGTGATGCTGCTGATGCAGGTGATCCGGGGCGGCCGCAGCGACGCCGGGGCCGATCTCGGCGGCGAGCACCGCCGGATCGTGGAGGCCTTCGAGGCGGGCGACCTCGACGCGGCGAGGGCGGCGATCCGGGCGCACGTGGACACGGGCAAGCGGCTCTCGATCGACGCGCTCGAGCTCGTCGGCGGCATGGTCTAGAGGATTGACCGGTGACCCGGTCGATCCTCCGCGTACCATTCGGCCGTGGCTTCGACCGAGGACCGGCGCACGACCGACTCCGGGATCGAGATCAAGCCGGTCTACACGGCGGCCGACCCATCGGCGCGCGCCCCTGAGCTGCCCGGCGAGTTCCCGTTCACACGGGGGCCGTACCCCGACATGTATCGCGGCCGGGTCTGGACGATCCGCCAGTACGCCGGCTTCGGCTCCGCGGAGGAGACGAACGAGCGCTTCCGCTACCTGCTCGAGCGCGGCCAGACGGGGCTCTCGGTCGCCTTCGACCTGCCGACCCAGCTCGGCTACGACTCGGACGACCCGCGCTCGCAGGGCGAGGTCGGGCGCACCGGCGTCGCGATCGACTCGCTCGCCGACATGGAGCTGCTGCTCGCCGGCATCCCGCTCGACCGGGTCTCGACCTCGATGACGATCAACGCCCCGGCGGCGCTGCTCCTGCTCCTCTACGAGCTCGTCGCCGAGGGCCAGGGCATCTCCGGGAGCAAGCTCCGCGGCACCGTCCAGAACGACATCCTCAAGGAGTACGTCGCACGCGGGAACTACATCTTCCCGCCGCGGCCCTCGATGCGGCTGACGACCGACCTGTTCGCCTACTGCGCCGAGCGCGTGCCGCACTGGAACACGATCTCGATCTCCGGCTACCACATCCGCGAGGCCGGCTCGACGGCGGTGCAGGAGCTCGCCTTCACGCTCGCCAACGGGATCGCGTACTGCGAGGCCGCGGTCGCGGCCGGGCTCTCGCCCGACGACTTCGGCGAGCGGCTCTCCTTCTTCTTCAACGCGCACAACGACTTCTTCCAGGAGGTGGCGAAGTTCCGCGCCGCCCGGCGCCTCTGGGCGACGATCATGCGCGACCGCTTCGGCGCCTCCAACCCGAAGGCGCTCGCCCTCCGCTTCCACGCGCAGACGGGCGGCTCGACCCTCACCGCGCAGCAGCCCGAGTCGAACATCGTGCGCGTCGCCGTGCAGGCGCTCGCAGCCGCCTGCGGCGGCGCCCAGTCGCTGCACACGAACTCCTACGACGAGGCGCTCGCGCTGCCGACCGAGCACGCCGCGACGATCGCGCTGCGGACGCAGCAGATCCTCCAGCACGAGGCCGGGACGACCTCAACCGCCGACCCGCTCGGCGGCTCCTGGTTCATCGAGACGCTGACCGACGAGCTGGAGGCGCGGGCCCGCGAGCTGATCGAGCGCGTGGACGGGCTCGGCGGCGCCGTCGCGGCGATCGAGCGGGGCTTCGTCCAGTCGGAGATCGAGGACGCGGCCTACCGCTACAACCTCGAGGTCCAGTCCGGGGAGCGGGTCGTCGTCGGCGTCAACCGCTTCGAGGAGGAGGGGGCCGGGCGCGTCGAGCTGCTCAGGATCGACCCGGAGGCCGAGGCCCGCCAGCTCGCGCGGACGGCGCGCGTGCGCGCGGAGCGGAGCGCGGAGGCGGCCGCCGCGGCGCTCGCCGAGGGACGCCGTGGCGCCGGGGGCGGCGGCA
>Ga0082335_1009294_pt1 | contig 10665 bp, 7 predicted proteins | sample Subgrocontami58m_FD_72375 | JGI IMG/M metagenome (GOLD analysis project Ga0082335, IMG submission 72375) | Subsurface groundwater microbial communities from S. Glens Falls, New York, USA - GMW37 contaminated, 5.8 m (SPADES assembly) (version 2) ... | reverse complement strand
GGCGCGCCGATGTCGCAGGCGGGCTTCTGCGGCCTGGCAAGAGGATGCACGGGCAGGCTGCGGCCTTTCATCTCGGGGTTGCCGTTGACGATCACCTCGCCGATGAACTGCAGCAGCTTGGTCGCGCGGTCGCGCCGCGGCTGGAAGTGGAACAGCTCGGGGGTGTCGTCGATGAATCGCGTGGTGCACTCGCCGGAGCGGAACTGCGGGTGCGCGATCACGTTCTCCAGGAACTGCAGGTTGGTGGACACGCCGCGAACGCGGAACTCGCGCAGCGCGCGGTCCATCCGGGAGATCGCCTCCTCGGGCGTGTGCCCCCAGGAGGTGACCTTCACCAGCAGCGAGTCGTAATACGGCGTGATGACCGCGCCCGAATACGCCGTGCCGCCGTCCAGGCGAATGCCGAATCCGGCCGCGCTGCGGTAGGCGGTGATGCGCCCGTAGTCGGGTGCGAAGCCGTTCTCGGGGTCCTCGGTGGTCACGCGGCACTGCAGCGCGTGGCCGTTCAGCCGGATGTCCTCCTGGCGCGGCAGGAACGCATCGGCCCCGCCGATGCGCGCGCCCTCGCAGACGCGGATCTGCGCCTTGACGATGTCCACGCCGGTGACTTCCTCGGTCACCGTGTGCTCGACCTGGATGCGCGGATTCACCTCGATGAAGTGGAACTCGCCCGATGCCGCGTCCATCAGGAACTCGACCGTGCCGGCGTTGGTGTAGCTCGCGGCGCGCGCAATCCGCAGCGCGGCCTCGCACATCGCGGCGCGGGTCGCCTCGGGCAGGTACGGGGCGGGCGCGCGCTCGACCACCTTCTGATTGCGCCGCTGCACCGAGCAGTCCCGCTCGAACAGGTGCACGAGGTTGCCGTGCATGTCGCCGAGTATCTGCACCTCGACGTGGCGGGCGCGCCGCACGAGCTTCTCCAGGTAGACCTCGTCGTTGCCGAATGCCGCGAGCGCTTCGCGGCGCGCGACCTCCAGGTGCCCGGGCAGCTCGGACTCGGATACCACCACGCGCATGCCGCGGCCGCCCCCGCCCCAGCTCGCCTTGAGCATCATGGGATAGCCCACCGATGCCGCGAGGCGTTTCGCTTCCCGGAGGTCGCGCGGCAGGGCCCCGGTGGCCGGCATGACGGGAACGCCGACCGAGACCGCGAGCTCGCGGGCGGCCACCTTGTTGCCCAGCGTACGCATCACCTCGGGCCGCGGGCCGACGAAGACGATTCCCGCGCCGGCGCAGCGCTCGGCGAACTCGGGGTTCTCGGAAAGAAACCCGTAGCCGGGGTGGATGGCGTCGACCTGCGCCTCGCGCGCGATGCGCAGGATGTCGTCGATGTCCAGATAGGCGGCGATCGGCTTCCTGCCCTCGCCCACCGGGTAGCTCTCGTCGGCCTTGAAGCGGTGCAGCGCGAACCGGTCCTCCGCCGAGTAGATGCCGACGGTGCGTATGCCCATCTCGGCGGCGGCGCGCATGACGCGGATCGATATTTCGCTCCGGTTGGCGACGAGTATGCTGCGTATCGGTTGCATGCTGCGGATCCTGTGACGGCATACGCCGCTCGAGCGGCACATCGGCATCATACGAGATGTTCCGTCCGGCGTCCGCGTTCGGCACCGGAATGGTGCGCGACGCCCGCAGCCGGAAATGGGCCTGTATTCCGGTGCTGTTCCGGCTTTACATTCGCGCGGCATTGGCGGACCCTCATTGCGTGGCACGCTGCCCGGCCCACGGATCAGGATGTGAACGCGAAGACACTGGAACTGCCGGCGAGGCTCGCCAGGCGGTGGAACGCCGACCGGGTCCCGCTCGGCGCAATCGTGGCCCTATTCGCCTTGCTCGGCATCACACTGGGATGGGTGGTCCTGTTCCAGCAGATCGAGCGGCAGGAAACCGAGGCGATCGCGGCCGCCGAAGTGTCCAACATCAATCTCGCGCAGGCGTTCAACGAGCATGTCCTGCGCATCGTCAGAGACGTGGACCTGCAGTCGCGGATACTCGCCGAAGAGGTCCGACAAAAAGGCACCGAAGGCGTCCGGCTGGAGGCGTTCCACCGCACGATCGCCGCGGACATGCCCTTCGTGGTGCGGATCGGGTTGATCGACGCGGCCGGGTACCTGGTCTCGTCCTCCCGGCCCGTAGACCGCCTGTTCATGGGGGACCGCGAGCACGTTCGCGCGCTCAAGGGCGCCGATTCCGGGTCGCTGTTCATTGGCAGGCCGGTCACCAGCCGCTCCACCGGCGTATGGTGGATCCCGATGACGCGGCGGATCAGCGCGGCCAACGGCGAGTTCGCCGGCGTGCTGATTTTCGCCGTCGATCCCGAATACTTCTCGCATTTCTACGGCACGGTATCGCTCGGAAAGCACGGGGTGGTCACGCTCTACCGCAATGACGGCATCGTGCTCGCGCGCCAGCCCGACCTTATCCAGTCGATCGGCAGGGATGCGAGCGCGTTGCCCGATGCCAAGGTCTTCCTCGCTCAGAATGCCGGATTCCGGGTCACCAAGGGCGCATTCGACGGCATCCGCCGCGTCATCGCCTTCAGCTCGCTCGCCGACTATCCGCTCAAGGTGGTGGTCGGCACCTCGCTCGACGAGGCCCTCGCGCCGGTGCGCGGCAGAAAGCCGACTTTCTATTTCGTCGCCGCCGTCATTACCGCGTTCATTCTGGCCACCAGCTTCGCCATCGTGCAGTTGCACCGCGAGGGGAAACGCACGGTCGCAGCGCTGCGCGAGAGCGAGGCCCGGTTCCGCGACCTGACCAACCTGTCCTCGGACTGGTTCTGGGAACAGGATGCCGATCTGCGCTTCACCGCCGTGTCGCGCGGGCTGCACTCGACCACGGGACTGAGACCCGAAGCGACGATCGGCAGGCGCCGCTGGGATCCGCCCTTTGCCGATCCGGATGCGGAGCACTGGCGCGTCCACCGCGCGCAGGTGGAACGGCACGAGCCGTTCAGCGATTTCATCTATCGCATCGAGAATGAAGCGGGAGAAGAGCGCTGGCTGTCGATCAGCGGCAAGCCCCTGTTCGGCGCGGACGGCCGGTTCCTCGGCTACCGCGGCACCGGGCGGGACATCACCGCGCGCAAGCAGTCGGAAGAGGCACTGCAGAAGTCCGGGCGCGAAATCCTGCGACTGAACGAGGGGCTGGAACATCGCGTCGCCGAACGCACCGCCGAGCTGGAAACCGCCGTCGGGGAAATGGAGACGTTCACCCACACGGTGGCGCACGACCTGCGCTCGCCGCTGCGGGCGATGAACGGATACGCCAACATCCTGATGGAGCGCCTGGGCAGTACGGCGTCCGCTGAGGACCGCGGCTACTTCGAGCGCATCGCCGGCAACGCGAAGCGCATGGGCCAGCTCATCGACGACCTGCTGGCGTATTCGCGCTACTCGCACCAGTCCCTGCGCAAGCGCGATGTGGACGTCCAGGCGCTCGCGCGAAGCGTGCTCGCCGAGCGGATTCCGGCCGATGGCACGGTCCAGGCGAAGCTCGAGGACCTGCCGCCGTGCAAGGCCGATCCCTGGCTGTTGCGCATCGTGATGGAGAATCTGATCTCGAATGCCGTCAAGTTCAGCCGCGACGCAACGCCGCCGATCGTCGAGATCGGCCATGCCGACGGCGCCTATTACGTGCGCGACAACGGCATCGGCTTCGACATGTCCCATTCGGCCAAGCTGTTCGATCCGTTCACCCGCATGCACCGCGTCGAGGAGTATGGAGGCACGGGAATGGGGCTCGCCATCGTCAGCCGCATCCTCGAGCGCCATGGCGGACGCGCCTGGGCGCAGGCCGAGCCCGGCAAGGGCGCAACCTTCTTCCTGACCCTGGGTTGAGACGCGCCGAATCAAGTAGGTTGGGCTGAGCGCAGCGAAGCCCAACATCGCGGCGCCAAGTCGTCGGGCTTCACTGCGTTCAGCCCGACCTACGGCCTACCGCTCGAGCAGGTTCTTCTTTTCCTTGACCTTCGCCCACTCGTCCGCATCGCCGGGCGCATCCTTGCACTCGATGATGGGCTTCCATTGCTTGGAGAGCTCGGCGTTGAGGGCGATGAAGCCGCGCTGCTCGGGAGGAACGTCGTCCTCGGCGAAGATGGCCTCGACGGGGCACTCGGCGACGCAGAGGGTGCAGTCGATGCACTCGTCCGGGTCGATCGCGAGCATGTTCGGCCCTTCGCGAAAACAATCGACCGGACACACGTCGACGCAATCGGTGTACTTGCACTTGATGCAGCTTTCTGTGACGACGTAGGTCATGGAGGGTCGGCCTGGAGCGCGGTGGGCGATGAGAGGATTTCGAAGGGCTTTCGACGTGCGATTTGCCCGTGGATATTACCACGCGGTGCGGGCCCGCAGCGCAAATATGCCGCATAAATAACCATTTATGCGAAAAGGGCAAGCACGCAGATCACGCTATTCTCCTTCACTTGGGGCCGGTTTTTCGCTAGCATTGATGCCTAGAGGTCATTCCGGATCCCGGCAGCGTCCGCTGCGCTTCCCAACACAGCCCGACACGAGGAGTTCATGAGCGATTTCATTCTGCATGTCACCGACAGTACGTTCGAGCCCGACGTCCTGAAATCCGACGTCCCGGTGCTCGTCGACTACTGGGCCGAATGGTGCGGCCCGTGCAAGGCGATCGCCCCGCTCCTCGAGGAAGTCGCCAAGGAATACAACGGCAAGGTCAAGGTAGCCAAGGTGAATGTCGACGAGAACCAGGACCTAGCCAAGAAATACAACGTGCGTGCGATCCCGACGCTGATGCTGTTCAAGGACGGCAACATCCAGGCAAGCAAGCTCGGGATGATGTCCAAGCCGCAACTCACGGCCTTCCTTGACAGCAACATCTGAACCCTTTAACCTTCTAGCGAAATGTAGAACGGCGGCACCGGGAGTTTCTGCCGCCGTCGACGATAGCCCAGCGCTTCCGGGCGGTCGACCGAAGCGCCTTTCCTTCCAGCCCCTACTTCCCCGAATTGCCTTGGGGTCCGTTCCGCGCAGCCTATATGCACCTATCCGAGCTCAAGACCCTCCACGTCAGCCAACTGCTCGAAATGGCAGTGGCGAACGAGATCGACAACGCCAACCGCATGCGCAAGCAGGAGCTGATCTTCGCCCTGCTGAAGAACCGCGCCAAGAAAGGCGAATCCATCTACGGCGACGGCACCCTCGAAGTGCTGCCCGACGGATTCGGGTTCCTGCGGTCCCCCGACACCTCCTACCTCGCCTCGACCGACGACATCTACGTCAGCCCCTCGCAGATCCGCCGCTTCAACCTGCATACGGGGGACTCGATCGAGGGGGAGATCCGCACGCCCAAGGACGGCGAGCGCTATTTCGCGCTGGTCAAGGTCGACAAGGTCAACAGCGAGGCGCCCGAGGCCTCGAAGCACAAGATCCTGTTCGAGAACCTCACGCCGCTGCACCCCAACGAGCACCTGAAGCTCGAACGCGACATGAAGGGCGAGGAGAACATCACCAGCCGCATCATCGACATCATCGCCCCGATCGGAAAGGGCCAGCGCGGCCTGATCGTGTCCCCGCCCAAGGCCGGCAAGACCGTGCTGATGCAGCAGCTTGCGCACGCCATCATCGCGAACTATCCGGAATGCGTGCTGATCGTGCTGCTCATCGACGAGCGGCCCGAGGAAGTGACCGAGATGCAGCGCTCGGTGCGTGGCGAGGTCGTGTCCTCCACATTCGACGAGCCGGCCTCGCGCCATGTGCAGGTCGCCGAGATGGTGATCGAGAAGGCCAAACGCCTGGTGGAGCACAAGAAGGACGTGGTGATCCTGCTCGACTCGATCACGCGGCTCGCGCGCGCCTACAACACCGTGGTACCGGCCTCGGGCAAGGTGCTGACGGGCGGCGTCGACGCCAACGCGCTGCAGCGGCCGAAGCGCTTCTTCGGCGCCGCGCGGAACATCGAGGAGGGCGGCTCGCTCACCATTCTCGCCACCGCGCTCATCGACACCGGTTCGCGCATGGACGACGTGATCTACGAGGAGTTCAAGGGCACCGGCAACATGGAAATCCACCTCGACCGGCGCATGTACGAGAAGCGCATCTTCCCTGCGATCAACGTGAACCGCTCAGGAACGCGCCGCGAGGAGCTGCTGATCGAGCCGCCCATACTGCAGAAGGTATGGGTGTTGAGGAAGCTCCTCTACCCCATGGACGACCTCGAGGCGGCCGAATTCCTGGTCGACAAAATCCGCGCGACCAAGTCGAACGGCGATTTCTTCGACTCCATGCGGCGCGGCTAGGCCTTCGTTCCTTCGAGCTTGAAATGGCCGCGGGCCGGCCTCATGTAAGTGCCTGACGTGTCGCCCGAATTGCTTCATGGCGCGGTTTTTGGCATAATGTCGCGCTATCCGTACGCACCTGCGGACCCGCGCAAGGACCCGAATCATGAAAACCAAGATCCATCCCGACTACCAGGAAGTCGAAGTCACCTGCAGCTGCGGCAACAAGTTCACCACGCGCTCGACGCTGGGGAAGCCGCTGCACGTCGAGGTGTGCTCGTCCTGTCATCCGTTCTATACCGGCAAGCAGAAGATCGTGGATACCGCGGGCCGGGTCGAGAAATTCCGGCAGAAATACGCCGGGAAGAAGACGGCCAAGGCCGAAAAACCGGCCGCGGCGTGAGCATCGTCTAGGTGGCGAAAAAGGCAGCTTCGGCTGCCTTTTTCGTTTCGGGAGTAACCGCATGCTGCAGAAGAGGCTCGCGCTGCCGTTGCCGCTGCCGTTCGCGGCACTCGTTCTGCTCGCGCTCGCCTACGCCCTGCCCGGCTTGCTCGGCCACGACCCGTGGAAGACCGACGACGCCATCGGCGCCGGAATCGTCCACCAGATGCTCAGGCACGGCGAGTGGCTGGTGCCGAGCCTCGCGGGCGAGCCCTTCGTCGAGGACGGCCCGCTGTACTACTGGCTCGGCGCGGCCTTCGCGTGGCTCGCCTCGCCGGTCCTGGAATTGCACAACGCCGCACGCCTCGCGAGCGCGGTCTTCGTGCTGCTCGCCTTCACCTTCGTACGGCTTGCCGCACGGGAGCTGTACGGCCGCGCCGAAGGCGATGCGGCGATGCTCGCGCTGCTCGGGTCCGTCGGCCTGCTCATCCACGCGCACGAGAACGTCGGCGAGATCGGCGTGCTCGCGGCGCATGCGCTCGCGCTGTACGCACTCGCACTTGCGCGCCGCTCGTCGCTGAAAGCCGGCGCCCTGCTGGGTGTCGCCTGGGCGACCGCCCTGCTGTGCAAGGGCCTGGGCGCAGCCCTCGTCCCGCTGCTCGCCGCCCTCATCGTGCCGCTTGCCTGCCGCGACTGGCGCACGCGCGGCTACGCCGCCGCGCTCGCCCTGGGAACGCTGATCTGCGCCTCGGTCTCGCTCGCCTGGTTGTGGACCGCGCATGCGTACGCTCCGGCTGCCCTCGTGCAGTGGCTGAACTACCAGGTCAATGCGCTCGCCGAGCCCACGCGGGCGGCCGTCGCCGACTACGTGGTCGAACTGTCCTGGGCGGCATGGCCCGCATGGCCCATCGCCTTGTGGGTCCTGTGGGTATGGCGCCGGCGGGTTCTCGAGGCAAGCGTCGCGATGCCGCTCGCCGCGCTCGCATCCGCGTCCGCCTTCGTCGCCATGACCCCGGACTACCGCGAGGTGAACCTGCTGACGCTCCTGCCTCCGCTCGCGCTGCTCGCGGGGGCCGGCGTGCCGCTGCTGCGGCGCGGCGCAGCGAATGCGCTGGCGTGGTTCGGCGGCATGACCTTCGGCTTCTTCGGCTTTCTCGTGTGGCTCGGATGGTTTGCCATGATGACCGGCGTGCCCGCGCAGATCGCGCGCAACTTCGCCAAGCTCGAACCGGGGCATCAGCCGCAGTTCCACTGGTGGGGCTTTGCCGTCGCGGCGGTCATCACGCTCGCCTGGCTGTTCGTCCTGCTGCGCAGCGACCGGTCCCCGTTCCGCAGCGTCACTTTCTGGGCGGCTGGCGTCACGCTGCTCTGGGGACTTATCATGACGCTGTGGATCGGCTGGATCGATTACGGCAAGACCTACCGGCCGGTGGCGCTCGCCCTGAAACGCGCGCTGCCCCAGGGCGCGCGCTGCGTCGAATCGCGCAACCTGGGCGAGGCCCAGCGGGCGGCGTTCGATTATCATGCCGGCATCGTCACGCTGCGCGCGGAATTGCACCCGCGCGGGCGCTGCCCGGTTCTGCTGGTGAAGGCCCGGCCCGGGGATGACGACCGCGCGCTCAGCCCGCAGTGGCGCCGGATCTGGGAAGGCAACCGCCCGCGCGACAAGGAACGCTACCGTCTCTACGTGCGCCGACAATGAGCCAGCTCACCGATAGCCCCGCCTGGAAGGCACTCGCGGCGCGCCGCGGGGAGATTGCGGCCTCGCGAATCGCGGACCTGTTCGCCCGGGACCCGCAACGTACGACGCGCTGCTCGGTCGAGTTCGGCGAGCTGTTCCTCGACTATTCGCGCCACCTCGTCACCCCGGAAACGCTGCAGCGCCTGATCGCGCTGGCGGAGCAGGCGGACGTCGCCGGCTGGACACGGCGCATGTTCGCGGGGGAACCGATCAACCATACGGAGAACCGGCCGGCGCTGCACGTGGCGCTGCGCTCCGACCGCGGCAACTTTCCGGAAAACGCCGACGTGATGCCGCAAGTGCGCGAAACGCTCGCCCGTATGCGCGAGGTGGTCGGGCAGGCGCGCTCCGGCGGACTGCACGGAGCCACGGGCAAGCCGGCGCAGTGCGTCGTCAACCTCGGCATCGGCGGATCGGATCTCGGCCCGCGCATGGTGTGCCGCGCGCTGCGCGCCTACGAAGACGAGCGCTCGCGCTCCCGCGGGGAACGCAGGCTGGACGTGCGCTTCGTCGCGAACGTGGACCCGGGTGACCTGGACGCGGCGCTGGACGGTCTCGATCCGCAGACCACGTTCTTCATCGTCGCCTCCAAGACCTTCACCACGGCCGAGACGCTGGAAAACGCACGCCGCGCGCGCAGTTGGCTCGAAGCGGGGTTGCCGGCGGGCGCAGGGGCAGGCTCGCATTTCTTCGCGGTCACCGCGAACACCGCTCGGGCGGAGCAATTCGGCATCGCGAGGGAGCGGATCTTTCCGGTCTGGGACTGGGTCGGGGGCCGCTTCTCGCTGTGGTCCGCGGTGGGGCTGCCGATCGCCCTGTCGATCGGCATGGAGGGGTTCGACGCGCTGCTGGAAGGCGCGCGCGACATGGACGCGCACTTCCACACCGCGCCGCTTGAGCGGAACATGCCGGTGATCCTCGCGCTGCTCTCGACCTGGTATGTCAATTTCGGGGCCGCGCAGACCCACGCGGTGATCCCCTATGCGGAGGACCTCGGCGATCTGCCGGCCTACCTGCAGCAGCTCGAGATGGAATCCAACGGCAAGCGCGTGGACCGGGACGGCCGCGAGGTGGACTACGCCACCACCCCGGTGATCTGGGGAGCGAGCGGCACGCCCAGCCAGCACTCGTTTCACCAGCTTCTGCACCAGGGCACGCACCTCGTCCCGGCGGATTTCATCCTGGTCGCGGGCGGCCCCGGGCGCGACATGCTGGCCGCGAATGCCCTCGCACAGGCGGCTGCGCTGATGCGCGGCACCGCGAGCCCGGATGCGCACCGCGCGGTTCCGGGAAACCGCCCTTCCAGCATGATCATCCTCGAGCGCCTCTCCCCCGAGGCGCTGGGACAGCTGCTGGCGCTGTACGAGCACAAGGTCTTCGTTCAGGGGGTGATCTGGAATATCAACAGCTTCGACCAGTGGGGCGTCGAACTGGGCAAGACCCTCGCCCGCGCGCTGCTGCCGTCCCTGCAGGGAGAGGCCCTTCCCGCGGACGCCGACCCGGCCACGCGCGCGCTCGTCGAGCGCCTCCGGCGCGTGCGTTGACTTCGCCCCGGGCGGAGAATAGCCTAGACCGGCACAGACGAAACCAAACAGGTTGCCGTGATTTACCATCCCCAATCTCCCTATTTTAGGAAGTTGCGAAGTTGCAACTTCCTAAAATAGGGAGACATATACAAACCCAAGATCTTCGCCAATTCTGTCAGCACGTGAGTGGTAAGAGACCGGAGTACGCAGGAGAGACGCATGAACAAGCCCAAGGAATTGAACGCCACGCTGCTTGAAGAGCTGCGCGGCCTGCTCGGCGAGCGCGTCACGGTTTCGCGCGGCGTACGCGAGCACCACGGCAAGGACGAGTCCTACTACCCGTACGCCCTGCCCGACGCGGTGGTGTTCCCGCACACCACCGAGGAAGTGCGCGACGTCGTCGATATCTGCCGCCGCCAGGCAACGCCCATCATCCCCTTCGGGGTCGGCACTTCCCTGGAGGGCCACGTGCTCGCGATCCGGGGCGGGGTCTGCATGGACCTTTCGCAGATGAACCGGATCATCGAGGTGCGCGAAGCCGACCTCGACGCGACCGTGCAGGCGGGCGTCACCCGCAAGCAGTTGAACGAGCACATCCGACACTCGGGCCTGATGTTCCCCATCGATCCGGGCGCGGACGCGACCCTGGGCGGCATGGCCGCGACGCGCGCGTCGGGGACCAACGCGGTGCGCTACGGCACCATGCGGGAGAACGTGATCTCGCTCACCGTCGTGCTCGCCGACGGCCGCGTGATCCGGACCGCGCGCC
>Ga0082335_1009292_pt1 | contig 10668 bp, 7 predicted proteins | sample Subgrocontami58m_FD_72375 | JGI IMG/M metagenome (GOLD analysis project Ga0082335, IMG submission 72375) | Subsurface groundwater microbial communities from S. Glens Falls, New York, USA - GMW37 contaminated, 5.8 m (SPADES assembly) (version 2) ... | reverse complement strand
CAGCGGGCCGAGGGTAAACGGCAGCGCGTGGATGGTGCGACCGTCTCGGCCGGACATGGTCTCGGCCATACACATCGCGTTGAGGATCGCCTCTTCAGTCGCCTCGGCCGCCGCTCGGAAGAGGCTCGTCATCGCGTCGGGCGCGAGCATCTTCACGTTGCTGATCCTGTCGTTCTGGCCGATGTGATTGCCCGTCGAGAATGCGATGAAAATATCGCCGCTTCCATTTGCACCGATGCCGCCCACCCACGAGAGCCCTGTTGTCGCTCGGCGGGCAAGCCGCTGGCATTGGAGCGGAATGAGAGGCGCGTCGGTCGCCAGAACGACAATGATGGAACCTTCCGTGGCTGGTGGTGGGGCAGCACTTACGCCCGAGCGATGAGCCGGTACCGCGTCCGGTCCGATTTCCCGACCGACAGGCACGCCATCGACGCGCAACAGATCGCGCGCGCCATAGTTCGCCTGCACCAGCGCGCCGACCGTATAGCGCTCGCCATTCTCGACGACGATGCGCGATGCCGTGCCAGTCCCGCCTTTGAACTCGTGACAGATCATGCCGGTTCCGCCGCCGACATTGCCTTCGGCTATGGCGCAGCCGCCGACCGCGCTGTCGAACGCTGCAAACGCGTGCTCCTGCGTCAGCGGGAAGCCCTGGATATCGCTTAGCCAGCCATCGTAGGTCTCGGCGACGACTGGCAGGTGAAAGGCTTGGGAAGCGCCATCGCGAACCGCCAGGGCCGTGATGGCGTCACGGACGATTCCGACCTGATAAGTGTTGGTGATCCCGATCGGCGCGCCCAGCAGTCCCTGCTCCGCGAGCCACGGAAGGCCGGTCATTTCGCCGTTGCCATTGAATGAGAACGTGCCGGCGAAGACGTAGTCGGTCCAGATTTCCTGTCCGCGCGGCCAGATGGCAGTGACCCCGGTCCGGGCAATCCGTGGTCTATCCTGGATGACGGTCGAGTAACCCACTTTGACGCCCGCCACATCGGTAATGGCGTTGAGTGGTCCGGGCGGCAGAGTTCCGACATTGAGGCCGAGATCGCGCAGGCGTGCACGGGGCATTGCTTCGCTCATGGGTTTGTGACGGATGAGAACGCCTCCCAGTCCTCAGCGAGGGTTCATGCCGGCCGGCCGGGATGTCGCGGCAGGAATGCCGTCAGCAGCCCGAGCAGGAGCAGGAAAGGCGTCACCTTGTAGACGGTGTCGATGCTGGTGAGGTCGGCGAGCTGGCCGAGCGCTGCGGCGCCGAGGCCACCCAGGCCGAAGGAGAAGCCGAAGAACATGCCGGCCACCAGCCCGACGCGGCCGGGCAGCAGTTCCTGGGCATAGACCAGGATGGCGGAGAAGGCCGAGGCCATGATCATCGCCACCGCGACCGCGAGCACGCCGGTCCAGAATAGGTTGGCGTAGGGCAGCATCAGGGCGAAGGGCAGCGCGCCCACGATCGAGAACCACATCACTGGGATGCGGCCGACCTTGTCGCCCACGATGCCGCCGGTAATGGTGCCCATGACGATGCCGACCAGGAAGGCGAAGAGGTAGAGCTGCGCGGTCTGCACTTCGACGCCGAACTTCTCGATCAGATAGAAGGTAAAGTAGCTGCCGAGGCTGGCGCTATAGACGTTCTTGGAGAACAGCAGCGCCACCAGGACCAGCACGGCCCCTATGACACGACGGCGCGACAGGCTCGAGATGGTGGGCCCCGCGGCGCCGGCCTTGCCGCGCGCGACCGGCTTCGCGGCTTTCTTTGATTCAGCGCCCTTTGATTCGGCCCGTCGCCGGCTGTACCAGCCGCCAACCTGGAACAGCACGGCCATGGCGACGAAGGCCGCCCCCGAGAACCACACGATGCTGCGCTGGCCGGCCGGTACGACGATGAAGGCCGCCAGCAGCGGGCCCGCGGCGGAGCCCATGTTGCCGCCGACCTGGAACAGCGACTGCGCGAGACCATAGCGTCCGCCCGCCGCCATGCGCGCCACGCGCGAGGCTTCGGGATGGAACACCGAGGACCCCATGCCGATCAGGCCCGCGGCGAGCAGGATCAGCGGATAGGTGTTCGCCTGGGACATCAGCAGCAGGCCGACCAGGGTGAAGCCCATGCCGACCATCAGGGAATAGGGCTGGGGGTGCTTGTCGGTGTACATGCCGACGACCGGCTGCAGCATCGACGCGGTGCACTGGAAGGCGAGCGTGATCAGGCCGACCTGGCCGAAACTCAGTGCGTATGAATCCTTGAGGATCGGATAGAGCGCCGGCACCAGCGACTGCATCATGTCGTTCAGCAGGTGGCAGAAGCTGAGCGAAAGGATGACCGCGAAGGTCGTGCTGTTGGCGGAAGCCGATGTGGTGGTAGATGCGGCGGTGGCGGCCGCTGGTGTCGCGGCGGGTGCAACGCCCGCCGTCATGGTGTTGTCGCTCATCCTACCATGATAGTCGCCGCACCGGATCGGAGCCACCGCATGCCGGCAGGCCTGCGTTGCAGCGGGGAACGTCCTTCGCCGCCGGCCGTTACTGCCTCGACCCCTATGGTTATTGAGCGCGCGCCCCACACCACCGCGACTGAGACCGACGTGCCGGCACGCCTCGACCGCCTGCCGTGGAGCGCCTTCCATCGTCTCGTCGTGACGGCGCTCGGCATCACCTGGATCCTGGACGGCCTCGAGGTGACACTCGCGGGCTCGGTGGCGGCCGCCCTGCAGACCAGTCCGCGTCTCCATCTCACCGCCGAGCAGGTCGGTCTCACCGGGAGCGCCTATCTTGCCGGTGCCGTCCTGGGTGCATTGTTCTTCGGCCATCTCACCGACAAGCTCGGCCGCAAGAAGCTGTTCAACGTGACGCTCGGCGTCTATCTCGTCGCCACGGCGGCCACCGCCTTTTCCTGGGACTTCACCAGCTTCCTGTTCTTTCGCTTCCTTACAGGGGCGGGCATCGGCGGCGAATACTCGGCCATCAACTCGGCGATCCAGGAGCTGATCCCGGCTCGCCTGCGCGGCCGCATCGATCTCGCCATCAACGGCAGCTTCTGGGCCGGCGCCGCCGGCGGTGCATTGCTGTCGGTCTGGTTGCTCGATCCGGAAGTGCTCGGCCCCGACCTCGGCTGGCGAGTGGCGTTCGGCAGCGGCGCGGTGCTGGGGCTGGTGATCCTCTATCTGCGCCGCTTCCTGCCCGAGAGTCCGCGCTGGTTGATGATCCATGGCCAGCCGCAGGAAGCGGAGCGGGTCACGACCGAGATCGAAGCGCGCGTCACCGCGAGCGGGCACGTCACCCTGTCGCCGGTCACGGCCACGCTGATGCTCGGTGATCGGCGCAAGACGACGCTGGTTTCCGTGGCGCGGACACTGCTGCGCGTGTATCCGGGCCGTACGACGCTCGGCCTGGTGCTGATGGCGTCGCAGGCCTTCCTCTACAACGCCATCTTCTTCACCTACGCGCTGGTGCTGACGCGGTTCTACGCCGTGCCCGCCGACAAGGTCGGGCTCTACATCCTGCCGTTCGCGGTCGGCAACTTCCTGGGCCCGCTGCTGCTCGGTCCGCTGTTCGACACGCTCGGCCGCAAGGCGATGATCGTGACGACCTATGGTCTGTCGGGCTTGTTGCTGGCGGGCACCGGATGCCTTTTCGCGGCGGGCCTGCTCGACGCCATGACCCAGACGGCCATGTGGAGCATCGTCTTCTTCTTCGCGTCGGCTGCGGCGAGTGCGGCCTATCTCACGGTGGGCGAGTGCTTTCCGCTCGAAATCCGCGCCCTCACCATCGCGCTGTTCTACGCCTTCGGTACCCTGCTGGGCGGTGTCGGCGGGCCGTGGCTGTTCGGCGTGCTGATCGAGAGCGGCAACCCGAACAACATCGTCGTCGGCTACCTGTTAGGTGCCGCGGCGATGATCGTCGCAGCCCTGGTGACCTTGAAGCTCGGCGTCGCAGCCGAATGCCGCCCACTCGAGGAGGTGGCGCCGCCGCTGTCGACGGCGCCGTAAGCCCTATGCCGGCCCTCTTTACGCCGGCCCTCCTTATGCAGGGACGGGCCGGGCGCGCTGGTTGTACATCATCTTGCGGATGCGGGCCTGTTCCTCGGGCGGCAGCTTGGTGTTGTCGACCGAGAGGTCGGCGCCGACGGCCATGCCCTTCTGGACGGCTGGACGGGCGCCCAGCTCCTCGAACCAGCGCTTGAAGTATTTGAACTCCTCGATGTCCTGGCCCTGGAACTTCCAGTTGATCGTCCACGGATAGCAGATCATGTCGGCGATCGTGTACTGGTCGCCGGCGAGATACTTGTGCTTATAAAGCCGGTTGTTGAGCACGCCGTAGAGGCGGTTCACTTCATCGGTGAAGCGGGTGATGGCGTATTTCTGGTCGCCTTCCTTCGCCTGGTCGACGCGCCGGAAGTGACCGCACTCGCCGGATTTCGGTCCCTGGTTGGCCATCTGCCAGATCAGCCACTGGTTCACCTCGTAGCGGGTTCGCACGTCCTGCGGATAGAACTTCCCGCCCTTCTCGGCGATGTACATCATGATGGCGCCCGACTCGAAGATGACGATCGGCTTGCCGCCGTCCGTCGGTTGGTGGTCGACCATCACCGGCATGCGGTGGTTGGGATTCATTTCCAGGAATTCGTCCTTGAACTGATCGCCGCGTCCGATGTTCACGGGCACGATCTTGTAGGGCATGCCCAGCTCTTCGAGCAGGATGGTGACCTTCTTGCCGTTGGGCGTCGGCCAGTAATGCAGATCGATCATGGTTCCTCCGGTGTTGGGGGGCGTAGGCCACAGGCGCCGAGCGTCGGACGGTCGCCCTGGTTCGTCAATGGTGTATGCTGGCGGGCAACGAGAGGGTCCGGGAGGATCGTATGTGGGTCAACAACGCTTGGTACGTTGCCGGCTGGTCGCACGACTTGGTGCCTGGCCGCATTGAGGCCCGCCAGATCATCGACCAATCGCTGGCGCTCTACCGGAAGGCCGATGGCGAGGTCGTGGTGCTGGAGGATCGCTGCTGCCATCGCTTCGCGCCGCTCTCCATGGGCCGGCTCGAAGAGGACGACCTGCGCTGCATGTATCACGGGCTGAAGTTCGCGCCCGACGGACGCTGCGTGGAAATTCCCGGCCAGAAGCTCATCCCGCAAAGCGCCTTCGTGCGGCGCTATCCCGCCGTCGAGCGCGGCGGCTGGATCTGGGTCTGGATGGGCGAGGCGGCGGCGGCCGATCCGGCATCGATCCCCGACTCGGTGCGACTCGACGATCCCGCCTATCGCATGCAAATCGGCCAGATGGACTATGCCGCGCACTATCTTCTGATCGACGACAACCTGCTCGACCTCTCGCACCTGAGCTTTGCGCACGAGAAGACTTTGGGCCTCGACATGCCGCAATGGGCCGACGAGCGTCCGCGCATCCTGCCGCTGGAGCGCGGCTTGCGCGTAGAACGCTGGCTGCGCGGCCAGCCATCACGCGGCTTCATGAAGCGCTGGGGCGACACGCTCGACCTGTGGAACAGCTACGACTTCCTGTTCCCCGGTATCTTCTTGTTGCGGACGGCCTTCTACGCGGCCGGCACCGCCGAGCGCTGCAAGCTGGCACCACCGGCCGAAGCGCCGCTCTTCCTGCGCTACGACGACCAGGCCGTGACGCCGATGAGCAACCGCACGACGCGCTACTTCTATGCCGCCGGCGCGCGCAGCGCCGATATCGACCCCGACCGCCTCGGCCGTCTGTTCGGCGTGGTCGAGGCGGCATTCAACGAGGACAAGGCGCTGATCGAGGCGCAGCAGAAGTTGATCGATCTCGATCCCGCCCGCCGCATGCTGCCGACCAGCCTCGATGCGGGCCCGACGCAGTTCCGCAAGCTGGTGCAGATGCTGCTCGATCACGATGGCCAGTCCGATCTCATCAGGCGTGACTCCCTGGTCTGAAGTGCGCGACAAAAGGCCATGAATGAAAGTCAGCCCGGACGTTCCGTCCGCCGCCTCGAAGATGCCCGCTTCCTGCTGGGGCGCGGCCGCTACCTCGAGGACGTTGACGCGGGCGCGGCCCTGCAGGCCTTAGTGCTGCGATCGCCGCATGCCCATGCGCTGATCAAGCGGATTGACGTGGCGCCGGCCGCCGCTCTCCCCGGCGTGCATCTGGTCGCGACCGCCGCCGATCTTGCGGCCGATGGCCTTGGTCCTTTGCCCTGTCTGGCGGCGGTGAAGCCGCTGATCGTGCCGCCTCGCCCGGCGCTGGCCGATGGATGCGTGCGCCATGTCGGCGATCCGGTGGCCTTCGTCGTGGCCGACAGCATCGAGGCCGCGCGCGAGGCGGCCGAGCTGATCGAAGTCGACTACGAGCCGCTGGCGTCGGTGGTCGACGGCAGGGCGGCACTTGCGGATGGCGCACCGGCGCTGTGGGCTCAGGCGCCGGGCAATCTCGCCTTCCATTTCCAGAAGGGCGACCGCGACGCCGTGGCGCGGGCGATGAAGGAGGCCGCCCACGTCGTCGCCGTCGAGGTGATGAACAACCGCGTCGTCGTGGTCCCGATCGAACCGCGCGCCGGCATTGCCCGCTATGACGCCGCGACCGACACCATTGACCTCGAGCTGACGGGGCAGGGGCTGCACGGCATCCGCCGCCAGCTCGCCGAGTTCGTGTTCAAGGTCCCGCTGGACCGCATCCAGCTCCATGCCCCCGATGTCGGCGGCGGCTTCGGCATGAAGAACTTCCTCTATCCCGAATGGGTGCTGCTGCTGTGGGCGGCGCGCAGGCTCGGCCGGCCGGTCCGCTGGATCGCCGACCGCGCCGAGGAGTTCGTCTCCGGTGCGCAGGGCCGCGACATCGCAGCCTCGGCGAAGATCGCGCTCGATGCGACGGGCCGCCTCCTGGCGCTCGATGTCGCCATGGTCGCCAACCTCGGCGCCTATCTCTCGGGCAATGGTCCCGGCGCATCGGCCATCGCCGCCTCGACGGCGCACGGCGGCGTCTACGACATTCCCTTGATCGCCGTCGACGTGCGCGGGGCCTTCACCAACACGGTGCCGGTCGATGCCTACCGTGGCGCCGGCAAGCCCGAGGCCAACTACATCACCGAGCGCGCCATCGAAGCGGCCGCGCGCGTGATTGGTCGCGATCCGGCCGACTTGAGGCGGCAGAATCTGATCGCGTCCTTTCCGCACAAGACCGCCATGGGTATGGCCATCGACTCGGGCGGCTTCGTCGCCAACCTCGATGCCGCCGTGGTGCGTGCCGACACCAAGGGCTTCGAGGCACGACGCGCGGCCGCGAAGGCGCGCGGGCGGCTGCGCGGCATTGGCGTCGGCTGCTTCCTCGAGACCTCGCGCGGCGCGCCCAACGAAGGCGCCGAAGTGCGGTTCGAGCCGGACGGCACGGTGACGATCGCGCTCGGCACCGAGTCCAACGGCCAGGGCCACGAGACGGCCTTCGCGCAGATCGCCTCCGGGCATCTCGGCCTGCCGATCGGCGCCTTCCGCTATGTGCAGGCCGACACGCGCCGGGTGAAGAGCGGCGCGGGCCACGGCGGCGCGCGCTCGATGCACATGGGCGGCGCGGCGCTGGTGAAGGCGATGGACGCCGCTCTCGCCAAGGCGCGGCGGCTGGCGGCGCATCTTCTGCAGGCGTCGGGGAACGATCTCGACTACGCCAAGGGCCGCTTCACTGTACGCGGAACTGACCGCGGCATCAGCCTCACCGAACTGGCTGCGAGCGCCCAGGACACCGCGAACCTGCCCGACGGCATGGCGCCCGAGACCGGCATGGGATTGGGCGAGCACGTGCTCAACATCACCGACGTCTTCACCTTCCCGAGTGGCTGTCACGTGGCCGAGGTCGAGATCGACCCCGAGACCGGCGGCTGCCAGTTGCTGCGCTACACCGCCATCGACGACTATGGCCGCCTGATCAACCCGATGCTGACCGAGGGCCAGGTGCAGGGCGGCGTGGCGCAAGGCATCGGCCAGGCGATGATGGAGCACACGGTCTACGATCCCCAGTCCGGCCAGCTGCTCAGCGGCTCGCTGATGGACTATGCGCTGCCGCGTGCCGACGATCTTCCGTCCTTCGACATCGACCTGATCGAACGGCCGACACAGGCCAATCCGCTGGGCGTCAAGGGTTCGGGACAGGCGGGCTGCATCGCGGCGCCACAGACGATCATGGCCGCCATCCTCGACGCGTTGCGGCCAGCCGGCGTCACGGCGCTCGACATGCCGGCGACGCCCGAGCGCATCTGGCGGGCGCTGGCCGCCCGCCTTTAGCCGGCCGTCACCGGCGAGAAGTCGACGTACCAGCTCTTGGGGTGCACGTAGCCCTTGACCTTGCCCGAGATGGCGTTGGGCCATACGTCGTGCACCACCCAGACGAACACCGCCTCGTCGACCATACGCGTGTTGATCCTGGCCAGCACCTTGTCGAGCGCCGCGGGGTCGGCCGTCGTGCGCGCCTCGGCACAAAGCTTGTCGAACTCGGGATCGCTGATGTAGCCCCAGTTCGAGCCCTTGGGCGGCACCATCTGGCTGTCGACGAAGCGCATGAAGGCATTGTGCGGGTCCATCGTGTTCCAGCTCACGTTGATGGCGCCGAACTGGCTGCCCTCCGGCGACTTGGCGCCCTGGCGCATCATGTTCAAGAGCGCGTTCCAGTCCATCACCTGGAACCCCATGTCGATGCCGATCTCGGCGAACTGCTGCTGGATGAACTCGTTCATGATCAGCGGATACATCTGGCCCGAGCCCGAGGTCGAGATCGCGACCTTGGTTTTTAGCCGCTTCTGCGGCCCGTAGCCCGCCTCGGCCATCAGCTTCCTGGCCTCGGCCGGGTCGTAGCGGATCTTGAACGAGGGCGTGCCGAACCACGGATGATCTGAAGGCACGCAGCCGACCGCGGGTGCGGCGAGCCCGCCCAGCAGCTTCACCATCGAGTCGCGGTCGATCGCGAGGTTCATCGCCTTGCGCACGCGGATGTCGGCGGTGGCCTGGCCCGGCAGCAGGTTCAGCGTGTAGGGCCACATGTGCGGGATGGCGTTAGTCTCGATCTTGCAGCCGCCGGCGCGCAGCTTGTCGAGCGAATCGGGGGCGGGCGCCTCGATCCAGTCGACGCGGCCAGCCAGCAGCGCGGCCGTCCGGGTCGAGACGTCGGGGATCGGCAGCAGTACCAGGCGCTCGCTCTTGGGAATGCGGTCCTTGTTCCAGTAGCCGGTATTGCGTTCGAGTTCAGCGCGCTCGCGCGGCGTCCACGCCTTCATCTTCCACGGGCCCGTTCCCGACGGGGACTTCCTGTAGGCCTGCCAGTCGCGCCCGACCTTCTCGAAGTTGGCGGGACTCGCGATCGGCACGCGGTTGAGCAGCGACGGCATCAGAGTATTGACGCCGTTGGTTTGCAGCTCGACCTTGTAGTCGTCGATCTTGCGATAGGCGACGAGCGGCCACAGCGAGGCGATCAGCACGCTGCGGCCGAGGCGATCGAAGGCCGGCGACTTGTCGTTGAGCGCCCGCTCGAGCGTGAAGATCACCGCGTCGGCGTTGAAGTCCGAGCCGTCGTGGAACTTCACGCCCTGGCGCAGCTCGAAGATCCATTTCGTCGGGTCGGCCGGGTCCTGATACCACTTGGTGGCGAGGCCGGGCACCAGCTTGGCGGGCGCCGTGGCCGAGGAGAGGTCCCAGGCCACCAGCGGGTCGTAGAGTGTGTAGCCCATGAAGCGGATGCCCTCGGTGCCCTGGTCGGGCGCGCCGTCGGTGGCCGGAATGTCGGCCAGCGTCATGGCGATACGCAAGGTCGAGGGCTGTTGCGCCGCGGCCGGGCGGGTGAGGGCCGAGGCGGCCAGGGGAAGGGCGGCACTGGCGAGCAGGGCGGCGCGACGGGTGATCATGCGGAACCTCCGGAGTTCCGATACACGAAGCATGAAGCGCGCCAGCATTTGGGCGGCATGCTTCTTGCTGCCATGATGGCGTCCATGCCCACGCCCAATACGCTCACCGCCACAGAACTCGCGCACCAGATCGACTCCGGCGCGGTGACGGCCGAAGCCATCGTGCGCGCCCATCTCGACCGCATCGACAAGCGAGACGCCGACGTGCTCGCGTGGTCGCATCTCGCCCGCGACGCTGCCCTCGAACGCGCCAGGGTGCTCGATCGCGGTCCACGCCAGGGGCTGCTGCACGGCATCCCGATGGGCGTGAAGGACATCATCGATTCGCACGATCAGCCCACGACCTACGGCTCGCCGATCTACAAGGCGCACCAGCCGCTCGCCGATGCCGCCACCATCGCCGCCAAGTTGGGCTCAGTGCCGGTGTTCGGCGCATTCGTCGGCAACGTGAAACCTGGCTCAACTGGCGAAAGAGCCGGACTCCAGCAGGGAGACATCATTACAGAGCTGAACCTGCGCCCAATAAAGAACGCCGATGATCTGGAGAAATCGGTCGAAGGATTGACGGCTGGGGCCAGAGTGGCAATTGTCTTTCTGAGGGGGAACCAGACCCTGCGCGCCGAAACAACTATGTAGAGAACGCGCCCCTGACTGAAGTGCGAAGCAAGTATCGGAGGGGCATCTCCTGGCGAGAAGAACCCCCCGGCGGTTTTTGGCTAGCCCCTTAAACCCAAAGCCCCCCGGGGCTTCTTCTTGTTCGGGAGCCCCCCCGCGGTGGTCCGCCGAGGCCCCGGCGAGGATCAGAAGTGCGTCGGGACG
>Ga0082335_1009290_pt1 | contig 10670 bp, 13 predicted proteins | sample Subgrocontami58m_FD_72375 | JGI IMG/M metagenome (GOLD analysis project Ga0082335, IMG submission 72375) | Subsurface groundwater microbial communities from S. Glens Falls, New York, USA - GMW37 contaminated, 5.8 m (SPADES assembly) (version 2) ... | reverse complement strand
TAGTTTCTGTTATTTGGAAGAAAGGGCTTGTTTAAAAAACTTTTCGTGTCAGAGAAAACATATTTGATTGGCAAACATCAACATGATTTATCCAAAAAACAAAGGAATCACACTGCTCATAGCGATTGTTATCACGGCTTCTTTGCTTCTGGTTTCTACCGGTATGGTTAATCTGGCTCTAAGACAGGCCTTTTTAACTTCTTCGAGCCGTGAATCACAGTTCGCTTTCTATGCTGCTGATACGGGCATTGAGTGTGCTCTATATTGGGATGTAAGAAATCCAAACTATAGTGCCTTTGCCACCTCCACGATGTCTACTATTAATTGCAATGATGCAGATCCTCTCAACCAACCTACAAATCCTACCCCAGCCATAGTTGGAGGGGAGTCCGCACCACCTTTCACCATTACTTTCTTGCCTGATCCGTATTGTGCTATTGTGACAGTAACCAAATTTGATAATGGCACTACTCAAATAGAATCGAAAGGTTACAATACTTGCGACAGCACGAATCCAGACCGTGTTGAGCGTGCTGTGAAGGTGATGTATTAGTATGATCCAAATCAATCCAGAAATTCTAGAGCGAGTAAAAAAACTGCGCGAGATGATTGACTATCATCGGCATCTTTACCATACCTTGGACAAACCGGAGATTCCGGATAGTGTCTATGACAGTCTTCTTTTAGAACTTGAAGATCTGGAGAGAAAATATCCCGAACTTCTTACACCCGATTCGCCGAGTTTGCGTGTGGGCGGGGAACCTCTCAAAGAATTTAAAAAGGTGAATCATATAGTACCCCAGTGGTCTTTCAACGATGCTTTTAGTGAGGAAGACATCAGAGCTTTTGATGTTCGGGTTAAAAAATTATTGAAAGAAAGTTTTAAAAAGGAAATTCAACCAGAATATATAGTGGAATTAAAAATTGATGGTTTAAAAGTGGTTTTAAATTATGAGAAAGGTATTTTGGTAACAGCTGCGACGCGTGGAGACGGCAAGGTGGGGGAGGATGTAACCCACAATGTACGAACCATCGCTTCTGTTCCTCTCAAACTCAAACAAAATATTTCAATCATCACTGAAGGGGAGGTATGGATGGGCAAATCTACTCTTCTAAAAATAAATAAAGAAAGAAAGAAAAATAATGAAGAACCGTTCGCTAATCCACGCAATGTTTCAGCCGGTTCTCTACGGCAACTTGATCCGAAGGTAACCGCTTCTCGTCGCCTGGACTCTTTCATATACGATGTAGCTCGCCTTGAAGGAGAAATACCTGAAACTCAAGAAGAAGAATTGAAATTTTTGAATGAACTTGGCTTCAAGGTTAATCCTCATCACGAGAAGCTTGCAAACATAGAAGAAGTTATAAAATTTTGGAAATCTTGGGAACATAAGAAAGATAAGCAAGACTATCTAATCGACGGCGTGGTGGTGAAGGTGAATAATAGGAAATACCAAGAAGCTTTGGGCTATACGGGGAAGGCTCCACGCTGGGGCATTGCGTTCAAATTTAAGGCCGAACAAGTCACTACAGTGGTGGAAGACATCACTCTTCAGATTGGGCGAACTGGAGTTCTCACCCCCGTGGCGGTTCTTCGACCGGTGCTCGTGGCTGGCTCCACGGTCTCCAGAGCGACACTTCACAATGAAGATGAGATAAGGCGCCTGGATGTGCGCGTAGGGGACACTGTAGTTCTTCAGAAGGCCGGAGATGTTATCCCGGACATTGTGAGTGTGGTGAAGGAACTGCGTACGGGTAGAGAGAAAGAATTCAAATTCCCGAATCACTTTCCACTCTGCGGAGGAGATGGTTCTATAGAGCGCATTCCTGGGCAGGTGGCTTATAGATGTGTGGCCAAGAATTCTTTCGCTCAACAGAAACGCAAACTTTATCATTTCGTGTCTAAACATGTGTTTGATATAGATGGAATGGGTCCGAAGGTGGTGGATGCATTGCTCGAAGCAGGTATCATTTCAAACTTTGATGATATTTTCACTATCAAGAAAGGTGATTTGGAACTGCTACCTCGCTTTGGAGAAAAATCTATAAATAATTTATTAGAATCAATAAACAAGGCTCGTAGGGTCACCCTCGCTCGCTTCATTGCTTCGCTCTCTATCTCGCAAGTGGGGGAGGAGACGGCCATAGACCTTGCTGAGCATTTCAGAAGTGCAGAAAAGTTTGCAGAAGCTACAGAAACAGAACTCACGGCACTCGATGGGGTTGGGCCAGTAATTGCCCGAGAGATAACGAATTGGTTTAAGGACAAAGAAAACAAAAAACTTTTTGAAAGACTTTTGAAACAAGTTCATATTGAAAATTCTAAATTGAAAATTGAAAATTCAAAAATCCTAGGCAAGATTTTCGTCCTCACAGGTTCCCTAGAATCAATGTCTCGTGATGAAGCCAAGGATAAAATTCGTGCACTGGGCGGAAACATTTCAAGTTCGGTTTCAAAAAATACGGATTATGTGGTCGCCGGTTCTGAAGCCGGTGAAAAGCTAGAAAAAGCCAATGAATTAGGAGTAAAGGTTTTAACGGAAAAAGAGCTTTTGGATATGCTAAAATAGCCGTATGAATGCAGAAGAAGTGCTTAAATTGGCCAAACTGGCGAGGATAGAGGTGTCGGCCGAGGAGGCCGAAAGTTTGTCGCACGAATTCGAGGCGATTTTGGGTTACGTGGGACAGGTTAAAGGAATTACGAATGAAGAATTACGAATTACGAATGAACATCCGTTGCGTAATGTAATGAGGGAAGATACGAACCCCCATGAATCAGGAAAATTCAGCGAAGCTGTTTTGAAAAATGCTCCAGATAGAGAGGAAAATTATATAAAAGTGAAGAAAATTTTATGATAGATCTCTCTACCTTCAATATTGTTTCAGCGCGCGAAGGCCTCAAGTCGGGTAAATTTTCATCACACGATCTGACTCAAGCTTGTTTGAATGTTATAAAAGAAAAAAACGAAGAACTAAATGCCTTCCTCGAAGTTTTTGAAGATGCTTTGATTCAAGCCGATGAAGCAGACAAGAAAATTTCCGAAGGCATTGATTTACCCCTGCTTGGCATCCCAGTTGCTTTGAAAGATAACATGCTCGTGACTGGGCAAAGAGTAACTGCTGGTTCTAAGATCTTGGAAGGATTTATCGCTCCAACAGACTGCACTGCAGTGAAGAAATTGAGAGAAGCTGGGGCGGTCATCGTCGGACGAACCAATATGGACGAGTTTGCAATGGGAGCATCAACAGAGAGCTCTGCGTTTGGTCCAACAAAGAATCCAGTAGACCTTACACGGGTTCCTGGAGGTTCTTCGGGTGGTTCAGCCGCAGCTCTGGCATCTGGAATGATCCTCGCCGCTTATGGTTCTGATACCGGTGGTTCAGTGAGGCAACCCGCCGCGTTTTGTGGGGTAGTGGGCTTTAAGCCAACATATGGACGTGTCTCTCGTTCGGGGCTCATTGCCATGGCTTCTTCACTTGATCAAATTTCTCCGTTCGCAAAGACAGTAACCGATGCAGAAATTTTGTATAAAGCGGTTTCTGGTTCTGATCCAATGGACAGCACCACTATTTCTGATGAGACATATCCCAAAAATAAAGAATTTAATAAAACGATCGGTGTCCCCAGAGCTTTCTTCGAAGGAGAAGGAGTGAGCGAGGTAGTGAAGAAAAATCTCGAAGAATCAATAGAGAAGTTTAAATCTCTCGGGTACAAAGTGATGGACATAAGCTTGCCGAACATTGCCTACTCCCTCGCGACATATTATATTCTCATGCCGGCTGAAGTTTCTTCTAACCTCGCACGCTTTGATGGAGTGAAGTACGGACTACATGTGGACGGGAAGGACGGGGTAGACGATTATTTCAAAACTCGAGCAGTTGGGTTTGGTAGGGAGGTGAGAAGAAGAATTATTCTGGGCACATATGTCCTCTCATCGGGATATTATGATGCTTACTATGGTTCGGCCATCAAAGCTAAGCAGATAATCACAGACGAGCTGCGCAGAGCTTTTAAAGACGTAGATCTGATTCTTACCCCGACTGCCCCAACTCCCGCTTTTAAATTTGGAGAGAAATCTACACCTCTTGATATGTACTTAGCAGATATTTTCACCGTACCTGCAAATATTAGTGGATGCCCAGCGATCTCCATACCTTTTGGAGAAGAGAATGGCTTGCCGTTGGGTGTTGAACTCATGGCCGACCTTGGACGCGAGGATAATATTTTCAGAGCCAGCAAAGAATTTTTAGGAGAGTAATATATAGATATGGCAGACAAACCTAAACCTACGATTGGGGAGAACCAGAGACAGACCGAAGTCACCATTTTCCTTTTTATCGTGGCTTTTCTGTCTATTTTTTATTTTAGACTAGAAGACATTGTGGCCTATTGGGGGGCTGGTTCCCTTGAGTCTATCTGGGCAAGATTGGTGGCTTATTTCCTTTCTCATATTTGGCCGTGGCTAAAAACCTTCTCCTTGATTCTAGGTGCTGTTGCGATCTGGGGTATTTATTATTGCTTCACTAAACTTCGAGCTATACACAAAGAAGAGCAACAAATCTACGGCAAGGATTATCCATATATTATTGATTTGATAGAAGGGGAGAAGGTGCTTCCTAAAAATGGGAAGTGGGAGAAGGTTATCACTCATCTAAATTCAACCAATCCAGCTGAATGGAGGCAGGCTATCATTGAAGCCGACATCATGCTCGAAGAGCTTCTACGAGTGTCTGGTTACCACGGAGATTCGGTCGGGGAGATGCTCAAGTCTGTAGAGCCGAGCGACTTCCTCTCACTCGATTATGCCTGGAATGCTCACAAAGTCCGCAACAGAATAGCTCACGACGGTTCAAACTTTGAACTCAATGAACGCGAGGCCAAGGCCACCATTGCAGAATTCGAGGTGGTCTTCAAAGAATTCAAGATAATCTAAGTGTTGCGGGTATCCGATTTGCACGGATGCCTACAGGTTATGAGCCTGTCGAGGTACTGCTCCTCCAACCCGCTATTTCAGTATTATACTCTTAATAGCTCAATAAATCAATATTTATAATTCAACAATTAGTTTAGCCAACCAACCAATCACGAAGATACCCAATCCGTTCATGATAAACGATATAATAAGAAACACTTTATTTTTCACCTTGGACATACCTAGCATAGTGATACCTAGTTCGTCTGGTAATGGTGATGCGATAATAAGGGCCCCAATAAACGGTACGAAAAATTTAAAAAGATGGGTTTTAAAAACCGCAGAGAACCTTTTGTGTTTTGAGAAGGAAAACAAAAATTCTACATCTTTTGATATTCTGTCCTTCACAAAGTGAAATATAATATAGTCACCACAAACTGCCCCTAATCCGCCAACAATAGCGAGTGGTAAAAGTGGAGTTGATTGAGCAAATTCTCCTAATAGAACAATAGATGGTGGGGTGGTAAACAAAGAGGTGAAGAATATTCCTGAGATAAATATGCCCAACCAACGCAAGTCTCCAAGTGAGCTTACGAATTGATACACTGTATCGTCCTTAACAACAACCATAGCAAACAAAATGCTTGCCACAATTAATACAGCATCTTGATATAATCTTCTTTTTTTCTGGCCCATTCAAAAATTATACCAGGTCATATACCCATTAGCTTGTGAGAAAACTATGTTTGAGAAAAGCGGGATTTCGTATTATAGTGTTCGAGACGCCGGTGTAGTTCAATGGTTAGAACGAAGGACTCATAAGCCTTAGACAGTGGTTCGATTCCACTCATCGGCACAAAACTAATGTTAGGTATATCTCCTGTCACGAGGTATAATTAATATGTGCCTATATACAAAAAGGTAAATAAGAATTTCTTTAAAATTTGGAATCCAGAGATGTCTTACGTCCTGGGGTTTTTCGCTGCCGATGGTAACCTCATAGAAACAAAACGAGGTACACATTTTATTAGTTTTGATTCTGCGGACAAGGGAATTATTGAATATATTAAAAAAGCCATGGAGGCTGAGCACAAAGTTTCTAAAAGAAAATCTAACGAGGGTGTTTGGTATCGGTTACAAATAGGTAGTGCAGAAATGTTTGAAGACATTTTAAAAATCGGGTTGAAACCGAATAAGTCTAAAAGGATGAGGATACCAAAGATACCTGATTTTGTGTTCGGGAATTTTGTTAGGGGGTATTTTGATGGTGATGGCAATGTGTGGTACGGTCTTATGAACAAAAAAGACTATAAACCAAGGCGGGTTTTACAGGCCATGTTTACAAGTGCAAGTCAGGGTTTTCTTATTGATCTTCATAGCAAATTGAAGTTATATGGAATAGTAGGGGGATCAATTAGAAAGATAAAAAATAAGGAATGTTACCGCTTACAGCTGAGTACAAGCAATGCTTTGAAACTCTATCAGATTATGTATAATAGGCGAGATACATCGAACCTGTTCCTGAAGAGGAAGAAAGATGTATTTGAGAAATATATGCGGCTGTAGCTCAACGGTAGAGCACTCCCCTGTAGATATTGCAGCTTTTTGTCGAAATGGCAGATTGAAACTCTTTGGGATATCGGTGAAGGCTAAACCTATCAATTGATAGGCATGCGAACACCGAGGGAACCCTGACATGTGTCAGGGAGCGCCGTAGAGACTAGATACCAGAGTACCTAAGGGCCAAAAGCCAATGGTAAAGATATAGTCCACGCCAGTATGAAAATATTGGATAAGTGCACGGGAGAGGCCGTGGGGTCAGCACCCATCAGCCGCGCAAAGATGGTTTGAGAGCTAAACATTTGGAATAGTGCTATACTCTCGGCTCGGTATTACTCTTAAACTAACAAACATTTATGGACGATAACAAATCAGATGCTGCCCAACAGGCACATGACGATGTAATAGAGGCCAAGGAAGCCGTGGTAGAGGCCAAAGAGGCCCAAGTCGAAAGCATGGAAGATGAAGTAGAAGTGGCCAAGGACGAACTCAAAGAAGAGGCTGAAGCGGTAGAGGCAGAAAAGGCCATATAGGAATAAAAAACTCAGGTTAAACCTGAGTTTTTTATATAAATACCAGTGCTATAATTAATCATTATTGGTAAACAAACAAATTTATGAATATGGCCATAAATAAGAATAAGACAGGTTTAACTTTTGGGTTTCTCATAAGTTTTATGCATCTCGTGTGGAGTATTTTGGTGGCTCTTGGGTTGGCTCAAGCAATGCTCGATTTTGTTCTTGGTTTGCACATGTTGAGTATCCCTGTAATAGTGGCTTCGTTTAGTTGGGGCAAGGCCCTTGGACTAATCGTCATAACCTTCATTGTTGGCTATGTTTTCGGTTGGCTCATGGCTTTCTTCTGGAACAAATGTTTCAAGGGAGCCACTCAATAATTCTACAAAATTCATAGCAACCTAAGTTTTTTAGTACTAACTAAAACTGGTATACTTTTGGTATGGGAGAAGGAACCTCTATAGAGAGTACAGAACAAACGCCTAAACTAGAGGTCGTTTTTGGTATTGATAGGGAAATTGAAAGAATCAATTCGACAATTGCAAAACTACCTTGGTACAGAGAACAAGGATATAGTAATGTTCATACCAATTTACCCAAGCAACTATCAGAGTCATCGGGAGTTGAAGATGTCACAAATACTGTTTCTGCGGAATTTTCAGATGAAAAATATAATGATTTTTCAAATTATATTAAAGAGGAATGGGAGGCCGTTTCAAAAGAATTAGAAAAGTTAAGAGAAATATATGGTTTTAAATTACTTGATAACTACACACTTACTCTTACAAAATATGGAAGTGGCGGTAGCTATAATTCAAACCACGGTGAAGTCATAGTAAACATTGAATTTAGAACAAGAGAAAAAATAATAGGAATCATAATTCATGAGATAGTTCACATAGGAATACAGCATTTAATTGAGAAATATGCTGTGAAGCATTGGTACAAGGAAAGATTAGTTGATTTATTGGTTGATAAATTATTTCCAGATTTAAAAAGAATGCAGAAAATAAATGAAGACACAACTGATGTAGATGAGGCATTCAATAAATTCTTCCCAGATCTAGAAAAAATCATTATAGCCATACGAGCCCGTGGGGTTCTGAATTGATATAATTTTGACATGAAACATAATCTAAAAAATCTTGCTGTAATTATTGTTGATATGCAGAATTTTTTCTTGAAGAATTTCAATACAGATATAATAAGGAAACTCATTTCTAATCAAATAGAGGTGATTAATTTCTGTGTTAGGAATGAAGTTCCTTTTGTTGCCACCGAGTATAAATGTCGAGGTATATTTAGGGGTAAAACAATCAATAAAATTCAAAGTAAATTAAAGGGGGCTAAGACGCAAAAAATAATAAAACTTCATAATAGCGGATTTACTAAAACAAACCTTGATCAGATTCTAAAGGATTTAAAAATAAAAAAGCTTTTGATTATAGGTATTAATGCAAATGCCTGTGTACAAGATACAACGATAGGAGCACTCCATAGGGGATATAAAGTTTTTGTGTCTAAGGGCGTGATGGCTTGCTCATCTCGAACAGACTTTGAATTGTCAAAGAGAAACGAAAAATGGTTTGAAAAAAACACCACACTGTTTAAAAACGTGGGGGAGTTACAAAAGTATTTGAGAACTTGATCCAGCAAGTGGAATCCTTACAAGAAAATTTATTTGAGATTAACGGCTGATTCGGTTTCTTTGCCAAAGGGGTTTAAATTATATAGGATTATGTTTGTGCCAAGATAGCTCAGTTGGTAGAGCACTTCCATGGTAAGGAAGAGGTCCCCGGTTCGATCCCGGGTCTTGGCTCCCTTCTTCGCTAAGCTACGAAGGGCAGGCCCCAAGTGCTTGCACTGCGAAGTTTTAACGAAGCAGTGCCAAAGTAGCTCAGTTGGTAGAGCACCACTTTCGTAAAGTGGGGGTCGGCAGTTCGATCCTGCCCTTTGGCTCATGGCATCCAAAGATGAAATTCAAGAGAAAATAAAAGCCATAGAAGAACGCATGGGGGATGCGGATTTTTGGGCTGATAAGGATGTAGCCCAAGCCACTATTCGTGAACTTCAGGAACTCAAGGATGAATTCGAAGGCGTGGGGAAGTATGACAAGGGTGATGCAGTAGTCACTATTTTCTCTGGAGCAGGAGGGGATGATGCTGAAGATTTCTCTGCGATGCTTCTCAACATGTATTTGAAATATTTTGATAAAAAAGGATGGAGAGTATCAATTCTTCATAAAAACGAGAACGATCATGGTGGATACAGAAACATTACACTGGAAATTTCTGGCAAAAGTGTTTATGGGACACTGAAAAACGAATCCGGAGTGCATCGTTTGGTGAGAATTTCTCCGTTCAATGCGAAACAGCTTCGACACACATCCTTCTCTATGGTTGAAGTTATCCCAAAATTTGAAACTCCAGATGAATTAGAAATTCCTCCAGATGAAATCAGAACGGAACTCTCCAAATCGTCTGGTCCGGGTGGCCAGAACGTAAACAAACGCGAGACGGCGGTCCGTCTAGTGCACATTCCTACGAACCTCGCAGTACACGTGGAGACAGAACGTAGCCAGGCGCAAAACAAAGAGAAAGCTCTCACCATGCTCGAAGCCAAGCTGTATAAACTTCGAGAAGACGAGAGGAAAGCCAAGGAGAAGGGGATGTATGTCTCGAAAACCACGCAGATAGAATGGGGGAACCAAATTCGTTCGTATGTTCTGCATCCATACAAGATGGTGAAGGATCATCGCACAGGCGCAGAAACCTCCCAAGTGGACAAAGTTCTTGCCGGAGACCTCGATGAATTCATAGAGGCAGAAAAGGAGCTATAATTTCTTGGCGAATAGTGATTAAAAATGTTAAAATACAGGCATGATTTTCTTTGATCGTGTAGGAAAAATATATGGGGATGGTTCGGTGGCTCTACAGGATGTCACTTTCTCTATAGAACCCAAGGAATTCGTCTCCATCGTAGGCCAGTCCGGTGCTGGGAAGACCACACTCCTTAAAATGTTCCTTGGGGAAGAGAAACCTTCGGGGGGCAAGGTGTTTTATGACTCTGTAGACGTGCATTCCTTGGCCAAACATGAAATCAACGATTTCCGTAGGAAAATTGGTATGATTTTTCAAGATTTTCGACTCCTTCCGGATAAAACCGTTTATGAAAACATCGCCTTCACTATGGAAGCCGCCGGCAGGACTGATGAAGAGATAGAGTCCGACGTGCCCCATGTCCTCGAACTCGTGGACCTTACCCCGAAGATTTGGAATTTCCCACATGAATTATCGGGAGGAGAGAAGCAGAGAGTGGCCATTGCTCGTGCGTTGGTCAACCAACCAGAAATTATCATTGCTGATGAACCGACGGGGAACCTCGATCCGGTGAACACCTACGACATAGTGCAAATTTTAAAAAAGATAAATGACATGGGGACTACGGTCATCCTCGCGACGCACAACAAGGGTATTATAGATTCACTGGGGAAGAGAGTGATCGCGATGGAGAAGGGAAGGCTGGTGCGTGACGACAAGCAGGGCAAATACTTTATTTAATAATAATTATTATCATGTTAAGGACAAATATAAAACGAGTGGCGAGGACGGGATTCTTCGATTTCTGGAGAAACGGCACAGTCTCGCTTGCTTCTGTTCTCATCATGATGGTCACCCTCCTT
>Ga0082335_1009286_pt1 | contig 10677 bp, 6 predicted proteins | sample Subgrocontami58m_FD_72375 | JGI IMG/M metagenome (GOLD analysis project Ga0082335, IMG submission 72375) | Subsurface groundwater microbial communities from S. Glens Falls, New York, USA - GMW37 contaminated, 5.8 m (SPADES assembly) (version 2) ... | reverse complement strand
CCATGGGTGCCGGTTGCCGATGCGCTCCGGCAAGCGGCTGTTGGCAATCCAGTCCATGATGAACTCGCTCGTGCAGAAGCACCCGAGTTGGTACATGCCGACGTCAATCCACTGGCCCTTTCCTGTGCGGTTCCTGTAGCGCAGGGCCAACGCTACCCCCAGCAACGCAGCCCAACAAGCCAGGAAGTCGGCGTAGTACGACGATGCCGCTTTCATGGGTGGGCTACCAATGTAGCTGGTGATATGAGTCAGGCCGTGCGTGGCCTCCAGCGAGTTAGCCTGCGCCGGATACTCCGAGTAGGGACCATTGCCGTGGCCAAAGCCGGTGTTGGATACCATGATGATGTCTGGCTTGAGCTTTTTCAAGTTGGGGTAGTCCAGCCCCCACCGGCGCGTGACCCTGGGCGTGAAGTTCTCCATGAAGATGTCGCTGACCTTGAGGAGGTCTTTCAATGCCTCAAGGCCTTCCGGCGTGTTCAAGTCTAGGGTAAGCGACTTCTTTCCTCGGTTGACGGAGTGATAGAGGGTGGCACGGTTCCATGGCTTCTCACCAGGATCGTTGTCGGCGAAAGTGCTGGCACCTCCACCGCCCCCGCGCGTCCCATCGGGATGGCTGGGCCCTTCCAGTTTGATGACCTCGGCTCCCATGTCCGCCAGAAGGCTGGCGGCGTATGGCAGAGCAACAATGTAGGTGGAGTCCACGACCCGGATGCCTTCCAGCGGCAGCTTTGCCATGAGGTGCTTCCCTTCTCCTTCCCCGCGACTCTAGATGATGCCAGTCTCCTTGAGCCTCACCAGGCCTTCTTTAGAGTAGCCCAGGAGTCGTCCATAGACCTCAGCGTTGTGCTGGCCCAGGAGCGGGGCAGGCGTCCGGTAGCTGGCTGGCGTCGCTGTCATGCCGAACAGGCGGAATGGCACCCTTGTCTTACCTATGATAGGGTGCTCAATTTCCTGGAAAAACTCTCTGGACTCCAGTTGTGGACAGTTGGCCAGGTCCTCCGGCGTCTGGTCTATGCCCAAGAGTAGGCGGTGCTCCCCTGCGCCTGAGCGAAACAGATCAGCCTTGGTGCGGTCCTTCACAGCTTCTAGGACTATCTTGTCCATCTCCGCAGAGTTGATAATGCGCTGGTTGGGATCGGAAAAGCGAGGCTCTTTCAGCTCTTCCCTGCCCAGAAATTCCACTATGTCGTCCCATGTGGTCCGTTGTCCGCCCATTTGCATGACGAAGTAGCCGTCCTTGCACGGCGTGATGTAACCCACGCTGGATCCGCCCGCAGGCTGGCGTCCCCGGACGTCGCCTGCCCAGCTATAGAAATAGTGGTCTGTCACCAGGGTGGAGGCCACCACCTCTTGAATGGAGACGTCCACGTGCTGGCCCTGGCCTGTCATGTCCCGCAGCAACAGCGTGTAAGCAGTGGCTAGGGCGCCGTTGAGGCCGGCCTCGTACTGCGACTGGAACCCGCCGTGCTTCAGCGGTTCCTGGTTCGCTGTGCCGCTGACGCTCATGAGTCCACTCGTGGCATATGCGACTATCTCCTCGCTCTTGTAGTGGCTGTACGGACCGCTCTGTCCGAATGGGGTGATGGAGGTCACTACTATGCCCGGATTGATTTTCTCCAGGTTTTCGTAGTCCAGGCCCAGGGACGCCAGATAGTCCGGCGGGAAGCTCTCCACCACCACCTGCGCCTTCTTCACCAGCTCTTTGAACATGCTTCCGCCTTTGGGCGTCTCCAGGTTGAGGGTGACGCCCCTCTTGTTCAAGTTCAGCAAGAGGAAGAAGGCGCTTTTCTCCGGGTCTGGGTCGTCGTGGAAGAAGGGGCCCATCCGCCTGCCTGGCTCGCCGGCCAGCGGCTCCACTTTGATGACTTCTGCGCCGAAGTCCCCCAGTATCTTGGCGCACAACGGCCCCGCTATTCCCTGGCTCAGGTCCAGGACCCGGATGTCTTCTAATGCCCCTGTCGGAATCATAATGGAGGTACTATAGCCGCCTGTGTTTTCCAAGGCAAGACTGTGGCTGACTTGGAGGTCAGTTCACAGTGGATATGAACGTGTTGTGGGGTTACGCGCCAGCCGTTGGGCGTTGGCCTGAAGTGCTTTGGTTTAGCTCACTCAGGCGTAGAGCCCGCACGCGAGGCATGAACACGGCCATCAACGCTACCAGCAACACCGTGGCGCTTGAGAGCAAGGCCACCATCTCGGGTGCCCCGGTGACATCCGCTCCGGCTCCGGCCAGGAGGCCGCCCAGAGGCATGAGGCCCATACCCAACATGAGAATGCTGGTCACTCTGCCGCGGATATGGTCGGGGACCAACAACTGAAGTACAGTCTGGTTGGTGGTCATGTAGACCATGCCGCAAAAGCCTGACACCGCCAGCAGCGGCAACGCTATCTCCATCGACGATGAGAAAGCAAATCCTATCCCGGACAGGCCGACGCCCAGCAGCGCGAAAAGCAACAGCATCCCTCGGTTCTCGAAACGCCCCAGCGACGCTGTGAACAGGGCTCCCAGTAGCCCGCCGACTCCGTTGGCGGACAGAAGCAGTCCCAACCCTGCCGGCCCGCTGTGGAAAACATCTTTGGCAAACACAGGCATCAGGGTCATGAAGGCTGGCATAACCAGTATCGGCGGGATAAAGGCCAATAGCATGAGCATTCGCACGGTGGGCTCACGGGCTACGTATTGAAAGCCCTCTGCAAGGTTTGTTGCTACGGAGACCCTGCCGGTGTTTCCTCTGGTTGGGGGAAAGGTCATGAGCAAGACAACGACGACCACTGCAAAGTAGGCGACACTCTGAACGAAAAAGTTTCCAGCCGGCCCGAACAGCAAGATTAGGAATCCCGCGACGCTAGGTCCCAGGGCCCTGGTGGCGTTGAACCCTGCGCTGTTCAGGGCAACAGCATTTGGGATCGCCACACGAGGCACCAGGTCAAAGACTACCGTCTGTCGCACTGGCTGGTTAAACACCTGGGCTAGGCTGACCAGAAAGATGAATACGAAAAGATGCCAGGTCGAAACGAGGTCCATGGCAAGCATCACGCCCAGGATGACAGTGAACAGGAAGAGGGCTAGTTGGCTGACCAGCATGATAAGCTTGCGGTTCAGGCGGTCGGCTGCTACTCCCGCAAGAGGCATCAAAAGCAACATGGGAACGGCTCCCGCAGCACTGATGGCTCCCAAAAGTGTGCTTGAGCCGGTCATGTCGTATACAACCCACCCCAGCGTGGTCTGCTGGATCCAGAGGCCGGCGCTGGTGAACAGAGTCCCGATCCATAGCAATCGGTAGTTTAGAAATCGCAGGGAGTAGAAGGTTCCCACCTTGGTGCCAGCAGTAGGCCTATCTGTCACTGCGTTTGCAGGGGCCCCGTTCCCCACAATTCTGGGTGACGCCGGAGGGGCGGGATTGATAGTACCTCTGCCGTTTGCCCTTGTGGAGACTGCAGGGCTGGGCTTGAGGGGTTCTGGCTCGTTGGGCATTGCTTTCTTTCTTTTGCCTGAATCCAACTATTGTAAGCTTTCCGTTCCACGTTCAGCAATGTCGGCGGTTGGGATAGCTTGCCTGGGACGCCTCTGCTTTTCGGCTTCGGTTCAGTTTGATTAGGGTAGCCTACGTTCGCCCTTGTATCTTGGATATGGGTGTGACAGGCAGGTTCGCCCTGGGTTGGAAGAGACCGTGGTTCAGCAAGGCCGTCACACCCCATACTACAGGAGCCTGATCAGTTGCCTGGGCTAAGGAAGCCCGTATCTTACAAGGTCGGGCCAGCGAGGAGTAATCGATGGAAAACACTCAGGCCCCAGCTTTGGCCTTTTGGCGGTTTCTTGTACTTGGCCGTAGCCGCATTGTTTGCTAAAGCGATCGTTCCCCAGAGGAGAACAATCAAAACCTACGTTTCCGATGCGCCCACCGCCTCCGGCTTATGAGCATTCCATGGATTGAGGATCCCACCCCGGGCCTCGCGCCGCTACGGACTCCCAGTTTGTGAATGGGCTCTTAGCCTTGGCGGCATCAGCCGGGGTTTGCCCGTTTAGGGATTCATGGGCCTTGAAGTTGTTGTAGTGGAGCGCCCAACCATCAACGATAAGCCGGGCCATCCCGCTGTTCTGGAGGCGCTGGACCAGTTTCGCACGCGGCTTGACGCTCCCTCTGAGGCGCTCCAGGAGATTCCTGCCGGTGGCTCCTACGGCGCCCTGGAATTGTACATAGCTATCCTTGGAACCAACGACCATTTCTACACTATCTTTGTAGCATCGCTGGTTTTCCCAGGTGATGGTAGTGGGCAAGTGGCAAGCCAGTTCCAGCGCTTGGCGGAAGACTATCTCCGCATCTCTGCTCTGCCAAGTGGTAGACAACCTAGAAGCTAACAGGTAGCAGGTATCGGCATCCATGACATCCCAAAGCCAGTACCGCTTGCCCCCTAGCGTGATTGCGGTCGAGTCTGCAACCTAAGCGTCACCCGTAATGGCTTGAACGCCAGGGCTGCACTGAAGGGCTGCGCTGGTGTAAGCGGCAACCCAACGGTAGATAGTGGACTTGGAGGGAGCCGGCACCTGATATTGCTGGGTCAGATTTTGGCCTATCTCTCTGGTGGAGAACCCACTGTAGAACATAGAAAGAGCAGCCCCCACTTGCTCCACAGGAAACCTCTTGTATAGCAAGGCATTGCTGTCGGCAAACTTCCGCTGGCAGGACATGCAGAAGTACCGCTGCTGCCCCTTGCAAATGCCATACTTCACAACATCAGAGCTTCCGCACCTGCGGCACAGGGTTATCCGCATGCCGGTGGCATCGGTGTTCGTACGTTGATTGGGTTTCGGTCTCTCCAGGGTTCTCACGGCACGCCTCTGCCTGCAACCGGCCACTATCGGCCCGTCGGGTATATCAAGCTGCTTTCGGCGGTGTCCGATCGCGGGGGATATGCCAGGATATCGCGGTACTCCGGCAGGACATAATGATGTAGACACCAAAACCACGTGGGGGCTGGCTATCAGACAGGGGACTGGCATACTTGAGCCGCTATAGGCCACTTTAGAATGGAGTTGACCCGGCCACCGCAAACCGCGAGAATAGCGCCCATGTCAACAGAAGCGGGCAGTTGATGCACGCCTTGCGGTTAATGATGTGGCTGACTCGCAGGAGGCTTCTCGCCTCGTGGCTGGTTGCATTGGCGCTGGGTATGGGAGTGTTGGCCGTTGTGACCGTCACCTCGCTGGTGGCTCTCCGTTCCCGAACCATGGCGGAGGCTGGGCTTCACTACGCACTGGATACCCGCCTATCGGAACAGGAACGAGCAGTGCAGATGGTGGTGCAAGGCCGCCCTCTGGGGTACCAGGACTACCATGACCTGAGCGTGGCAGTACAGAAGGCCATGGAAAAGCGCCTGGGCTGGCTTCCGTTGAAGGCATATCCTGGTGGGCAAGCCCAAAGCCTGCCCTTCGTCAACCAACCAGAAGACGTTCCTCCTGCACTGGGGCCGCCCAGGGCGTACCTCTACTTCAGGGAGAGTTTTGAAGAACACGCTCGCATCATAGCGGGCCGGTGGCCCATCCACTCCACAGAGTCGCCGGCGACGCTGGAAGTGGCGATTGGCGAGTCGGTGGCCACGCGCATGGGCTGGAGCACGGGTAAGCGGCTGTTCCTGGTGCCGCCAGGTGCAACCTCAGGGGAAAGGGTGGAAGTGGTGATAGTAGGGATAATGCAGCCATTGGACGCTGAAGAGTCCTACTGGCTGGGGAACCTTTCGCCATTCAATCTCTCCGATGGGGACTCCGTAGAAGCCCCCCTTTACACCACCCAGGATGTCTTCTTCCACGGGTTTGGAGAGCGGTATCCCATGCTCTTGGGCACCTACTGGTGGTACGTTTTCCTGGGCCTGGATAACCTCACTGCCGGCACAGCGCACAGCCTGCAAGAGTCGCTGGCTTCTCTGGAGACAGACGTCAACCTTGTCTTTCCCCGCTCCCTTTTGCTGACGAGACTGGACGGCTTTCTCCAGACCTATGATCGAGACCTGGCCCTGTCCCGATTGCCTCTTTACGTCTTTGCATTCCTTGTGGTGACGGTGGTTCTGTGCTATCTGGCGCTGATGGCCTTGATGGTGGCTCCGGAACGCGGGACGGAGGCGGTGATGCTGCGCAGTCGCGGGGCCACTACGCTGCAGGTCGCCATTCTCACTGCGCTGGGGGAAGCCTTCGTGATGGTAGTGCCCGCAGCAGTGGCAGGCCCGCTTCTGGCCTGGGGCTTGAACTCTCTCTTGACCCCAGGCTACTCCTGTGCGCAGTGCTCGGTGGGGCTTTCCCCAATGGTTTTCTTGCCAGCAGTCCTGGCCTCGGCTACCTGTATCATGGTGTTCCTGGCTGCTGGACTTTGGGTCGCCCGGAGAGGAATCGCGCAGTTCTTACAGGAAAGGGGGCGCCCCGGAGGGACGCCTGTTATCCAGCGCTACGGGATAGAGCTGATGGCCCTTGTTTTGCTGGGGCTGCTCTGGTGGCAGATACGAGGCCGTGGTGGCTTCGTCACTGAACGACTCCTTGGCGCAGGCGTCCAGGCTGACTTGAGCCTTGTCATGGCTCCCGCCTTGATGCTTCTGGCGGCCGGGATCCTGGGTCTGAGGCTGTATCCCTGGCTGCTACGACTCTTGGCGATCCTGGCCAGCGCCCTGGGTACGGCCTGGGTCGTTCACGCATTCAGGCGCATGGCTCGTGACCCATTAATTCATGCGTCGTTGGCGGTGCTGGTCATGCAGGCTGTGGCCCTGGGGGTCTTTGGCGCCGTATTTGGGACTACATTGGCGAAAAGTGTCGCCGACCGGGCCGGCTACTTAGTAGGTGGAGATGTGGTAACAGAGTTTCCAGAGGGGCGTAGCGCTCCACAGGCTGTTTCTGTGGAAGATATGTCGCGGAAACTAAGGGCCTTGCCAGGGGTGGACGCCGTTTCCCTGGTCTATAGGGGGAAGATGTTCCCTCCTGGCGGAGGGGTCGTAGCCTATGATCTCCTGGCTGTGGAACCCGCCGATCTGGCTCCTACCGCCTGGTTCAGACAAGATCTGGCGGGCAAAGACATGCAGCAGGTGCTGTCGCCCCTCAACAGTTCCGGCGGCCCGGCCAGAGGGGTGGCTTTGCCCAGTGAAACACAAGCTATAGGTCTGTGGGTGCGCCCGTCCAGCAGCCACCCTGGTTATAACCTGTACTTGCGTCTGAGGGACGCCAAAGGCAACTACGAAAACGTGCCCTTGGGGAATCTGGGAAGCTTTTCCTGGGCATACCTGGAAGCCCCAGTGCCTCAGATGGTCGCGCCTCTGGAGGTAATGGCGGCCTTCATCAGTGGTGTGCCCAGTAGCGGCTACGGCAGCGGATGGCTGGCGCTGGACGACGTGAGCGCCGTCGTTCACGGTCAAGAGGAGCTAGTCGCCGGGTTCGAAAGCTCCGGTGGGTGGGTCACTCTTCCATACGATGGAGATAGCCAGCTTACGCTCGCCTTCACCGCTGAGGCGGCCCATTCGGGTGGAGCGGGCGCCCTCTATTCCTGGACAAAGCCTATCAGCGACGCCCCTCAAGGAATATTCATACCTCCGGGGCCCATGCCTATCCCGGCAGTGGGAAGCAGCCACTTCGCCACAGGTCAGACGCTGGTGGGAAGACTGGATACACAGGCTGTGGCATTCTCGGTGAAGGAGACAGTGCCGTACTTCCCCACTCTTTACCCAGACTCTGGAGCCTTTCTAGTGGTGAACTGGGACCAGTTGCAGCGCTACAGGCTCGCTATGCTCCTGCCAAGACCTCTGGACGCCAGAGAGCTATGGATTAAAGTCAGCGAGGACAGTCAGAGAGAGCAAGTACTGAAAGAGATCAAGGGCCTCTTGCCGCCTCAGACCATCCTCAAGGATCGTCAGGTGATTGTAGCCCAGGTTGTAGGCGACCCTCTGTCCGGAGGGTCATGGCCCAGACTGGCGGCGGTGACCCAAAACTCCTTGCTGGTGATCATGCTGATTGGATTCATGCTTTACACGGTGATAGGTTTCAGGCGCGCCGTGCTGGAGCTTGCAATACTGCGGGCTATAGGACTGTCTCGCTATCAAACTGGTTGGTTGCTGGCAGTGGAGGCTGGAACGGTTGGATTGGTGGGCCTTGCGTGGGGCTTAGGAATGGGGACATGGGTTAGCCGCTGGGTCCTGAGCTATATGGGCCTTACGTCTCAGGGACACCCTGTCACGCCACCCATGGAGTTGGTCTTTAACACTGGACTGGTGCTGCTGACTGTCGGTGGGACCATGGTAGCGACTGCAGTAGCCATAGTGCTGGCACACCCTCTGGCGGCTCGATTGCCGGTGCATGAGGTCCTGAGGACCGAGGAGTGAGATGAAGCTGGCGGGTTTAATGCGGTTTGCAGCCCTGGTGGCGGTGAGGCGTAGCCGTGCCGACTGGCGCATGCAGGCGTTGGTAGCCTTCGGTGTACTCTTGGCCGTGGTATTGATGGCGGCGGGCATCATCTACTCCAAGGCCTTGGCTGAGACGGCGCTGCGATACACACTGGCCAATGCCCAGCCACAGGACATGGACGTCACGGTCACGGCGTACCAGCCTCTGGAACGGGCAACCTTCATCTTCACTCAGCAGGTGATAGACGAGACAGTGCGCCAGCCCCTTGCTTCCTACGTGAAGTACGGCTCCTTCTTGATCAACTCATCCACCATGTATCTCTCTCCGCAGCCTACCCTGGTCCTACCGGAAGCAGAGAGGCCCAGAGGAGACCTGCAAGCGGTCCCTGATCTGCGAGAAGAGGTGCGCGTGCTGGAAGGCCGCCTGCCTGGGCTAGCCAGGGGAGAGATGGAAATCGCACTGGACCCACTGGGTGCTACGACCCTTGGCCTCTCCATAGGTCAGAGAGTCTATGCCTTCTCGGCGTCCAAAGGTGACCAGCAAGTCTCGGTACCCTTGCGTGTGGTGGGCATTGTGGAGCCTCTGAACACTGGGGACAACTACTGGCAACTGGGCAACCGCTACTACTACTCTGTGGGTGGGCAGACCCGATGGATAGCCGCGCCGCTCTATGTCGACATGGACTCTCTGCTGGATAGGGTAGGTACCGTAATACCTGGCCTGCCTGTCGACTTCACATGGCACTTCACTCTACGTAGTGATGACCTGCGGGCCACACAGGCCAACTCCGCGAGGCTAGCCGTCATGAGTGCGGAGAGCAACGTAAAAGCTCGTGTGCCTAGCTCTCGTTGGGATACCAAGCTGGACGTCATCCTGAGTCAGTACTCCACACTCCTCACCTTGGCCAGAGTCCCACTGTTTCTGGTGGTCTTCCTAGTGATGGGCATTCTATTGTATTACCTGTTCCTGGTTGCGGGATTGATGGGGCGGCTACGCACCTCAGAGGTGGCGGTATACCGCAGTCGCGGGGCATCCTCCTGGCAAGTGGGACAGGTAGTGCTGATGGAGGGCTTACTCATAGCCGTCCCGGCCACGGTTGCCGGGCCGTTCATCTTCAAGAAGGACGGGGGGCGGGCCGGCGAAAAGGCGGTCTACGTCAGGAATCCCAAGTACAAGCCGCGCAACGAGCCGGCCTCGGGTCTCGCCGGCGGCAAGGTCGCCAAGGTCGACCGGGTCGAATGGCTGACGCTGCCCGACACCTCGACCCAGGTGAATGCCCTGATCAACGGCGAGGTCGACCTGGTCGAAATCGTGCCGCCCGACCTGCTGCCGCTTTTGGCCAAGGACAAGAACGTCAAGGTCATGGTCGTCAACGCGGCGGGCCGGCAATACGCCATGCGCTTCAACGTGCTGTTCAAGCCGTTCGACAATCCCAAGGTGCGCCAGGCAGTACTCTACGCACTGTCACAGAAGGAGTTCCTCGAGGCCAACGTCGGCAACCCGGCCTACTACAAGGAGTGCAAGTCGCTGTTCCCCTGTGGCTCGCCGCTGGAATCGACCAAGGGCTGGGACGACAAGATCTCGGGCAACGTCGCCAAGGCCAAGGCACTGCTGGCCGAAGCGGGCTACGACGGCACGCCGGTGGTGTTCCTGCACCAGACCGACACGTCGGGACACAACAACCTCGCCACCGTCGCCAAGGCCGAGCTCGAGAAGACCGGCCTCAAGATCGACCTGCAGCCGATGGACTGGCAGACCCTGGTGACGCGGCGTGCCAAGAAGGACGCACCGGACAAGGGCGGCTGGGGCGCCTTCTTCACGTCGTGGGGCGCCACCGATGTGCTGAACCCGGTGTCGGCGGCCTTCCTCAACGCCTCGTGCGACAAGGCGACGTTCGGCTGGCCGTGCGACGCCGAGTTGGAGAAGCTGCGCGACGCCTTCTCCAAGGAGACCGATCCGGCCAAGCAGAAGCAGATCGCCGAGGCGGTCCAGCTGCGCGTGCTGGAATATCCCACGCACGTGCCGCTCGGTCAGTTCACGACGCCGACGGCCATCCGCACCAACATCGACGGCCTGCTGCAGACGCCGTCGCTGGCGTTGTGGAACGTGGAGAAGAAATAGCGCGAAGCAGAAGTTGAATGAATTGTCATCCCGAGCGTGAGCGAGGGATCTTTGCAAACACTGCGAAAGATCCCTCACTTCGTTCGGGATGACATCTGGTTTGTTGCAGAGATCTCTTAATCCAGCCGCACGCTCAGACCCTCCAGGCCCTTTTTCGACGCCGGGGAGCGCTCCATGACGTC
>Ga0082335_1009284_pt1 | contig 10678 bp, 7 predicted proteins | sample Subgrocontami58m_FD_72375 | JGI IMG/M metagenome (GOLD analysis project Ga0082335, IMG submission 72375) | Subsurface groundwater microbial communities from S. Glens Falls, New York, USA - GMW37 contaminated, 5.8 m (SPADES assembly) (version 2) ... | reverse complement strand
CAAGAAAACAAATGCCCTGGCTATCTTTCTTCTCTGAAACTGGGATGTTGAACTTTTTGGCTAATTTGCGAACTTCTGATTTTTCTAAATGCCCAATAGGGAATAAAACATGAGACAAGTCTTCTTGAGTTAGTGTCCAAAGAAAATAAGATTGATCTTTTTCTTTATCCTTACCCTCCAACATACTAACTCCCCCTTGAATCCCCCTCTTACTATAAGAGGGGGCTAGGGGTGTTATTTGTGCATAATGTCCGGTTGCAATAAAATCTGCTCCCATTTCATTGGCTTTTTTCCAAAAAGCTCCAAACTTTATTTCTCTATTGCAAAGTACATCCGGATTGGGCGTTCGACCATTCTTGTATTCCTCGATCATATAATCTGCTACACCTTTTTTATATTCTTCTTCTAAATCGAAAAATAGAAATGGTATGTCAAGCTTGATGGCCACCCGCATCGCATCTCTTCGCTCATCTCGCCATGTGCAGGGCAAAAAATCTGGTGACCAAACTTTTATGAAAACCCCGGTTACTTCATATCCAGCTGCCCTGAGGAGAGCTGCTGAGACAGCACTGTCCACTCCACCTGACAATCCAACAAAAACTTTTTTCATATTATTTATTCAAATATTTGGCCCGGTTAACTTTGTGTTCCTCAAAAGTTTCTGCATAGTACACCTTGCCTGATTTGTCTGTTAGGAAATATAGGTAGGGAGAAGATATGGGTCGCAGAGCCGAAGTTATACTATCGAGGCCGGGGTTATTAAGAGGCATTTTGGGCAGACCGGGACGTTCGTAGGTCTCCGGAGAAGAATCCACCTGCAAAGCCATGTTAATTTTCAAACGTTTCCAAAGTATCCCCGAGACAATCCTTCTGTCATTCACCCCCCTAACCTCTGCCTCCAAAATAGAAGCCATCAAAATAATTTCCCTTAAACTAGTTCCTGATTTATTTATCTCTGGTATAAGAGGCGCAATCTTCTTGGTAAAGTTGCCTTTTAAAAGTGCGACAGTGGCCGTGGCATTCATATACAAACCTACATAATAAGTATCTGGGAAGAGATATCCCTGTGGGGCAGATTGAATGAAAACATCGTGATCAAAATACTTGAATCGACTATCAAACAATTTTGATATTTCTTGGTTATCATAACCTTCGGGTATGGTGATGCGCACACTTGAAGGTTCATTCGTTCTTCCTCTCTGTCTATAAGAAGAGTAAACACTCACTATCCCCAAAATCAAAATTATGCCCAAAAAAACTACTTGCCATCTTTTTAGACCGTAGAAAGGTTGTTCCATTCTGTTTTAAATCGGTAAATTCGAAGGTGCCTCGGCTCGCTTCGAAGGAATACGAGAGAGAGTCGGAGTAGCCGCCACAACGTAGCTTGGGAAGTGAAAGACGGTGGCCAACTCTTCGGTCGTAAGGATGAACGGCTTGCCATGAAAGTGTTTGAACGGCGTGTTAAAGAAAGCCCGACGTTTATAAGCTTCAAGCAATTTTTCTTCATTATTTTTTTTGTTCGCCCCTCGGAAATCTTGCCACACATAATCCACGCCAGCTGTGAAATTTGGTTTGAAACCATTTAGAGTTTGAGAATTAAATTGAGCAAAAGACCCTAAAAGCCCGCCGATGTTTGCTGGATTGTACACATCATTTTCTGCGAAATATGTAGCACGAATCATAGTATCAAAGGCATATTTGGATGCAGTGCGCTCCATGGCCGCAATAACTTCGGCCTGACCTTTGGACAAATTAAGACTGGTTGGATTCTTCTGGTCTTCGGTTTTAATCGTAGCCTTCTTCACAATGGCCTTAATTTCCTTCTCTATATCGGATTTCCAATCTGGTTTAGTGAAAACTCTACCATATTTAAGCCCCTCTTTGGAATGAGATTGGATAAGAATTTGAATCCAAGCTTGTTCTCCCTTCTTTAGGGATCCGAGAAATTCTAGCATCGGAACAATTGGATCGTGTTTGTATTCTTCCTTGGCATCCTTATCTAATCCATAATCAATATAAGTTTTGATTGGATAAGCATCGGCCTTGGTCAGAGCAAACTGTCCAAACCACCCAAAAGTAATCTTCTCAGGATTTCTGTGAATTCCCAAAGTATAATCCGCTACTTCCTGAACAGAGACATTTGGAAATTGAGCATAGAGTTGTGCTTCTATGCGACTCTTCATATTTTTGTGTCCCCAAATCAAAAATCTCACCTGTCCGTCGATTGAAATAATTTCTAGAGAAAACCAAGTCCGTACTCGACCCTTTAAATACACATCCATAAGGTTCCCCACACCAGCACCGTAGAGACTGTTCAAAAACATTTCCATTGCCAATGGTGATTTGAACATCTCACGAGGAATTTTGATTTCTAGGAGAACCGAACCTTGAGCTTTGATCCACTCACGGCGCTTGTAGGTGAGCCACAAATCAAACCAGGTGAGAATTAAAGCTAGGGTAAACCAGATAGGAGCCAGGACCCATGCGTAGTGAAGCATGAGCGCAAATAATTCGCTGTGGTAGAACGAAACTATATTAGAAATAAGTGCCGAAAACATTATCTACATTCTACACGATGTGATATTTGTTGTCTTTATCTTTTTTGAAATACTTGGGATTCTGGAGATTTACAAGAATGGTGTTTTCCTTGACATAACGTTCCTTCAAGACCTTCTCTATCACTTTATCTTTAGGTAGTGGACCCTCCTTCTCTATGATCTTTGTGATAACGTCCTTAACTACACCTGACATATAACCCCATTCAGAGAGTGCGTAGAGACCTCGGCCGACAAGAACGAAACGTGGATCCTTGATAAGTTCGTTGTGAGTGGTGGCTACGTGAGCCTTTTTGTCAAAATATTGAGAAATGGCCTTAGCCACTTCCTTAAAGTGAATAGGTGAACCGTGTTTTCTGATAACGAGGAAAGCGTAGTCTCGCATGCCCTTGGCATTTACATTGGCCGAAGAAGTCTTGCCCCATTCGCCTAGAGGATTCTTGCCGATTTTGTGCGAGATTGAGAGCCAGCGCTTGATAACCTCTTCGGTTTTATACTTCTCATTAATATCCTTAACCTCTTCAAGGAAGTTGTTTATCAAATCACCCTCAACCACTAATTCATCATCAGAAAGTTTGCTGTAGAGTCGGCGGAGAGCTGTTTGAATCTTCTTAGAGAGATCTGGATCAACGTGCCATCGATGATTAAACTCTTCGTCTTCCTTCTCTCGTTTGAATTCTTCCCCAATGACCAAAATAAAATTTAAATGATTTTGAGTGTCTTGATCCTTGGCCAAGTGCTTGAGCAAATCTTTCTCTGCGACGATGCCTCCAAGGCTAAAAATGACTTCCTTGAGTTCAGCAAAGACCGGTTGAGTATCTTTGTACTCCTTTGATTTACGAACGGTGATTAAAGAATGATTTTCGATCTGACGAACACGCTCGCGAGTAATACCGTATTTCTTACCAATTGCATCCAGAGTCAAACGTACGTTCTTGGAGCCCAAACCATAGCGACTTTCTATAACATCCCGTCCACGCTTAGTGAGAGTTGAGAGCAAATGTTTAGTGACTTGCTTCGGCTTAAAACTTAATATAATTTTGTCGCTCATATGTTTATAAGGCTTATTTGTATCACTTGACGATTTTTATGTCAAGTTGTCCTTGCACATACTATACCACAACATTGACAATTTTAGCAAGTACCACAATTATTCGCTTGGGAGTTGCCCCATTTAACCATTTTTTGACTTCTGGTAATTCCAAAACTTTTTCTTTCACTTCTTCCTCGGAAACCTCTGTAGACACAGTGATATTGGCGCGATGTTTACCGTTCACCTGAACTCCCATAGTGACTTCCCCGCTCATTAGTTTCTCCGCATCAAACTTGGGCCAGGGTTCAAGGTGAATACTTTTTATATGTCCCAGAGTTTGCCAGAGCTCTTCAGAAATATGCGGAGCGAAGGGAGCCAAGAGTTTCAAATAAATTTCAAATTGTTCTAAAGTCAATCCGGATTTTTCTGCAGTATTTATAAATGTCATAAGAACAGGAACAGCTGTATTCATCTTCATACGTTCGAGACTTTCTGTAATGTTTTTTATTGATTGATGAACCAACTTTTCATCCATACTGCCTGTTCCAACTTTTGTTTGAGCTACGTTCCAAACACGTTCCAAGAAGCGTCGTATACCCACAATGCTATCTGGATTCCAAGGATAAGAGCCAACTTCATTGTACGGGCCAATAAAGGCCAAATAAGCCCTTACTGTGTCCGCTCCCAAACGTTCTACATAATCATCTGGGTCAACCACGTTGCCCTTTGATTTGCTCATTTTTTGTCCATCAGGACCGAGGATTAAACCCCTATTCATGCGGCGAAGGTACGGCTCGTTCTCCCCTACTAGGCCAAGATCAAACAAAACTTTGTGGAAGAATCGGCTATAAAGAAGATGCATGTTGGTATGTTCGGCTCCTCCGGAATAAAAGTTCACGGGCATCCATTGTTTTAGCTTCTCTTTCGATGCAAATTCTTTCTCATTCTTCGGATCTGCATAGCGCATGAAATACCACGAAGAATCTATGAAGGTATCAAGGGTATCGGTTTCTCTCTTCGCATTCTCACCACACTTTGGGCACTTCACGTTCACCCAAGCAGAAACTTTAGACAACGGAGACTTGCCATCATCGCTCGGTAGATAATCCTCGACTTCTGGCAGAACTACAGGCAAATCCTTTTCTGGCACAGTTACAGCTCCACACTTCTCGCAATGAATAATTGGTATAGGGCAGCCCCAATATCTCTGCCTCGAAATTATCCAATCTCGAAGTTTAAAGGTGGTTTTTTTCTGACCTCCAATGAATTCAACTATTTCATTCGTGGCTTCATCCGATTCTCTCCCATCAAATTTACCTGAATTAATAAGAACACCGTTTCCGCTGAAAGAATATCCTCCCTCGTAAAAATATTTCCACGTCATTTTGTCGTCTAAAATGGTGAGATTATCAAGCACTTCATTTTCTGGAACCCATTTCAAATCATGCAATTTTTTCTCTTCTTCTGATATTTCGGTTTTATTTGTATCAATAAGGTCGAAAACAACAGTTCGTACATGAATGGTTCGATTAACATCCTTATGGGCAGCAAAAAACCTAGCTTGTACATCTAGTGGCACTTCTTCTACAAACTTTATATTCTGATAACCTGTTTCTTCTATAGTTTCTCTAATCGCAGCTTCAATAACAGATTCATTATTTTCAATACCGCCGACAATAAAATTTACCGGTCTTCTGTCTCCCCAACCTTCGTGTTTAAGGAATTCCAATAAAACAGTTTTATTTTTTGTATCTCGGAGAATTACGTGCACTACATCTCGTTTCGTATATTCTTTACCATCTCTAGGAGGATTATTTGTGTCTAGATTATTCGGCATTATTACCTGCTTAATCTGCAAGCCGTATTTTTTGGCAAATGCATAATCCCTTTCATCGTGAGCAGGTACAGCCATGATGGCTCCAGTACCGTAGTGAGGCAAAACATAATCAGCAATCCAAATTGGAATCTCTTCTTGGTTCGCCGGATTAATTGCTTTGATTCCTTTCAGTTCTACACCAGTTTTCTCTTTCCCTTCTGCACTTCTATCGATATCTTTTTTATTTTTAGTTTGTTGTACATATTTCTCAACCTCTTCTTTATTCGTAATTCCTAATTCATCATTCGTAATTAAAGAGTGCTCCGGTGCCAACACAAGATAAGTCGCACCAAATATTGTATCTGGTCTAGTGGTAAAAACCTTAATTCGTAATTCATAATTCTTAATTCCAAATTCTATTTCCGCTCCCTCGCTCCTCCCTATCCAATTTTTCTGCGCATCTTTGATTGGTTTGGGCCAATCCAAGCTTTCAATATCATCAATCAATCGATCTGCATAATCAGTAATTTTCAAATTCCACTGAAGCATGTTTCTCTTCTCTACAACTGAATTACACCTCTCGCATTGTCCGGCATTGGTCACTTGTTCGTTGGCCAAAACAGTCTTGCAACTCGGACACCAATTGACTGGAGTTTCTGATTGATAAGCCAACCCTTTCTCAAAAAACTTTAGGAACAACCACTGTGTCCATTTGTAATATTCAGGTGAGGCAGTGATAACTTCTCTCGACCAATCAAACGAAGCTCCCATTGAGTGAAGCTGATTCCTCATATAATCGATGTTGGAGAAGGTCCACTCGCGAGGATTAAGATTGTTCTTTATAGCAGCGTTTTCGGCGGGAAGTCCGAAGGCATCGAATCCCATGGGGAACAAAACATTTTTCCCCAACATCCTTCTATAACGCGCATACATATCCGGCACAGAAAAGGCATACCAATGTCCGACGTGAAGATTCCCCGACGGATAAGCGAATTCTACTAGGACATACTCATTATCCTTGCCCTCCACAGAATCCGGAGTGAGATGAAGCTTTTCTTTCTCCCATTTCTCCTGCCACCTTTTCTCTATTTCTTTAGGATTGTATTCCTGCATTCGTTTGGTTCCTAAACTTTTTCATAGCTATCCAAAATAGAATAACGAGCGCTATTCCGAGGATAACGATATGAACATAGTCGTTGGCAGAACTCCAATATCTCACCGAGGCAATGACAAACGAGAGCACTCCACCCAAGGCTAGACCGCTTGAGATGACCTCGTTGCCCTTAAAGAAATTACCAACCAAAACAGAAAGGGCTCCAAAAATCACGAGGACTACGAAAACATTTCGATCGAACACTTTTCTGGCGGTGTCGTATCCTTGTCTACAGGTAAATTGTAGGTCGCAATACCCGACAGCTTCCATTTTCTGCGGAACATAAGCATTGTTTTCATTCCATTGACCACCCTTTGCTACACAAGTGTTTTTTGTATTGGCTTCTACTACTTGTTCTATGTTTGGACAATAAACATTGAAATCTGGTTCTTTGTAGGCCAAAGAAAGAGCGTAGTTAAAGAAAAGGTTAAGCACAATAATTATTCCAATAATAACCGACCACTTAAGTATTTTTGATTGATTGTTCATATAAGCATTATATCAAAAATTCAATTACATCGCCGTCTTGGACAATATACTCTTTACCTTCGGTGCGGACCCAGCCTTTCTCGCGAGCCTTCGCGAACGAACCAGCTTCAAGAAGCTTGTCATAGTGCACCACTTCAGCCCGAATAAATTTTTCTTGAAAATCTGTATGGATTGACTTCCCTGCTTCTGGGGCGCTGGCTCCGCGCTTGCAGGTCCACGCTCGAGACTCTTTCTCTCCTGTGGTGAAAAAGGTGATGAGATTGAGGAGGTCATATCCAGATTTAATAAGATGGTCCAAACCCGTACCAAAAATCGGATCAATCTCGATGTATGGTCCAGGCAGTTTAGAAATAAAGTCCCCCTTCACTCTCTCACTCGCTTCAGAAGTATTTAATACATAGAGTGTAGGCTTCTTAATCCCCGCTGTCTCGAGTTCAAGATTAATGATTTCAATATCAAAGATTGGATCAACCTTCTCGTGCACATGGATAATATTTGAATCTTCGAAAATACGCACAACTTCTATAATTGCATCCACCTCTCGAATATGAGAGAGAAACTTGTTCCCGAGACCTTCACCCTCGCTCGCTCCCCTTACCAACCCCGCAATATCTACGAATTCAACCACCGCAGGGATGGTCTTCTTCGACTTGCTCATCTCGGACAACTTGTCCAAACGCACATCCGGCACAGGTACGATTCCTACTGATGGATCAATGGTACAAAAAGGATAGTTCTCAGCTGGCACAGACTTCTTCGTAAGCGCATTAAAAAGCGTGGACTTCCCCACATTCGGCAACCCAACAATACCTATAGAAAGTGACATGCTCGAATAATAACCTAAAATATGAAAATTTGCTTCCGTTTTTTTTATAAAAAATTTACGCGAAAGCCCTTTCTCATAACAAGGGCTGCGCGTGTTTCTCCCCCTCCGAAGAACGCCCGCCTGATGAGGTGTAATGAGCTGTGTATTTAATTAAGTTATGGTACCCGCAAGTATTATCCAAGGATAACGACTTTAAATTGGGTCCGCTTATTTGTATATTTGACAGCCTCCTCTTTCAAACGAGACATATTAATAATCCTAGATATTTTATTATATGTCAATACTTTTCGTGGGATAAGCCTGTTAGCAACAAGTGGAAAAGTCCAAAAAGTTGGGGACAAGTCGACTTTTTGTCCAATTATTTCGCAGAATCAAACTCTTCACCATGGAAGCTTGCAAAGGAAACATTGGTCGCTATCTTGCTCCCCGCCATATAGTTATTAACTGAATATACACCAAAAATGAAAACTAGAACGATGAGACCGTTAGTGATGAGAACCGGATGCTTCTTGTCCATTCTGATAAACAATTTAAAGAGTAGCGCCAGTGCAACCAGTGCTCCAAGAATAATAAAGGCAAGATTCGCTACGTGTCTCGGAGAAGTGATGTATTTATCAAAAATATTTGAATTTGATTCTTCTGTTAAAGCTACTTCAGATGAAGCCCCCAGCACTTTTGATGTTGAGGCCTCAACTGCTGGAACAGATGTGGTCGGAGTACTCTTCACCACTTTTGTTGGTTCACTTGTTACAACCGGCTTCATCGGCTTACCATAAACTTGAGCGACGAAAACTGTAGGTCTCCCCTCAAACATACCAGAAGCCACTCCAGTACCAATCTCGGTGTATACGTTTTTTATAATATTGGCTCTGTGTGTAGGAGAGTTCATCCATGCAGAAGTGACATCTTGAGAGTCTGTAAAATCCACTGCAAGGTTTTCTCCAGCATATTCATATTTATATCCAACTAAATTGAACCAATACCAAGGAGCCTTACCATCAGGACTCACATGAGCGAAGTAGCTCTTCTCTGCCATATCCTTAGCTTTTAGTTCAGCGACTTTGTTTAAAAGAGGATTAACTGTGAGGACGGCTAAGTGCTGACTCTGTCGATTTTGGTTTGAAAGGTCATCAAGCACCGCCGGCAATACCGTAGCAATATAATTATTGTTTGCAGGATTTAAAACTGAAATGAAGGGTAGAGCGAAGACCCCCAACTCTATGGCGAAAACTATGAGGACTATAAAACGAATATTTTCACTGCGGAGGAAGTGCGGCTGATGATCATTCCCCTCGTGAGGTATAAAATGTTTTTTGAGCCAAGAAATCATTAAATCTATAATGGACTAAAAAACCGCCCAAGTCAATGGGCAGTTTTTTATTGAGTTTAGAACTTAATCTCTAGCGCAATCCTGCTGCGATAGCTGTCGCAAGTTGTTCTCGGAGGAGACCAATGAGCTGTGCAATCAAGCCCGCAATTTGAGCCTTGATAGCCACAACCGCAGGAGAATCTAGGTTCGTCCCTTCTGGACCAGTTGCAGCACCGAGTACACGTCCTACTGCCACAGGAGAGGCTTGAGTAGGAAGAGTAGGCGAAACTCTGTTGCCACTACGCCCGCCCGATCTTGCTACTGAAATTGGTTCAAGCCCACCAAAGGTCGTGAAGTGGTATGTCCAAATAACAGTATTTCCTCCCGCGGCGACATAGCATTCACCGGAAGTGATGCCCGGATCCGTCTCACTTGCGCATTGTGTTGTGATGAGTTGCCATTCTGTAGAGCCAGCTGGTCTATAACCAACTCTGCCCGTCACACCCGGAAGTGTAATCTTCACTGCTTTGTTAAAAGTTAATGTGAAATCAGGCGAACCCATTTCAATAACCGTATTACCAACAGAGAAACTAGCAGGAGCGGTCCCTGATGAATCACCAGCTGTAGGAGCTTGCATCACACCATTCCATCCTACTGCCGTAACCGTTGTATCTGCAGGAATTTTTACTTCTGCTATACCTGAAGTAATAGTAGTTTCAGGAATTATTCCAGAACCAGTACCATCATCTATAAGAGAATCAAAGTTTATTTCTGCACCTGCAACATTACCCAGATCAATTGTTAGTGCTTGTGTTGAAGAAGCAACCACCACATCCTTATTTGCTTCAGTTACTGTCACATTTCCACTAACGTCAGGCATTACTACTGCGTTAGAGAGTGTGGTCTTACTTGAGTCTATATACCAAGGAGTAAATAAAATATTATCTGTAATACCATCTCCAGTTCCTGTTGGGCTTGTTGTTGCGTTTGTAGGACCAGAAATAGCACCCCACCAGTTGTTGGCAGCATTCACAGTTGGATTTGTAGACTGCACAGCATAAGTATTTCCACTAAATGAATTCTGACTGGCAGTTACTACGCTGGCATCTGTATTCGAATAACCTACATACAATCCAGTTGAATTGTTAGTAATTACGTTACCAGTCACAGTAGCTGTTGTACCAGTACCATAATAATCAGTTACAAGAATACCGGCTGAATCAGAACCATCGGTTGCTGCAATACCTCTTGCGCCAGAAATGGTGTTACCAGTAATAGTTGCCGAAGCACCAGCCCCAACCTCAATTCCGTAATCTAGAAAATCTCCATTTCCTTTACCGACGAAGGTGCTATTTGTAATTGTGGCTGATCCAATAGCTGGACCGCTATATGCACCTCGCACATGCACTCCAATTCTTTGTATGTTTTCAAATCGGCTGTTGCTGATTATGATGTTACCGAATATTACAATTCCCCTTCCAGCATAAGTTGCGTATT
>Ga0082335_1009283_pt1 | contig 10679 bp, 11 predicted proteins | sample Subgrocontami58m_FD_72375 | JGI IMG/M metagenome (GOLD analysis project Ga0082335, IMG submission 72375) | Subsurface groundwater microbial communities from S. Glens Falls, New York, USA - GMW37 contaminated, 5.8 m (SPADES assembly) (version 2) ... | reverse complement strand
CCCCTGGACGCTGTCCCCCTCGATCAACTCCATGGTGTAGTAGAGGCGGCCCTCCCATTCGCCGACGTCGTACACCGGGACGATGTTGGGGTGGCGCACGCGTGCGGCGAGCAGGGCTTCCTTCTCGAAGCGGCGCGCCGCCACGTCGTTCGGTCGGTCGGCGGTGAGCATCACCTTCAGGGCGACCATGCGGCGAAGCTGCGGATCGAAGGCGCGGTAGACCACGCCCATCGCGCCGCGCGCGAGCTCGTCGATCACCTGGTAGCGCCCGAACTTGACCGGCGCGCGCTGGGTCCCGCTCGGGCCCGCGGGTGCGGTGCCCACGCCCCCGGCGGTCAGCACGGAATCGTCGGCAAGGGGGAGCCCGCCCGAGGAGGTCGTCTCCATGGCGTCCACGAGGCCGTGGAACTGCGGCGAGGTGGCCGTGGCCTCGATGTCGGCGAGCGCGGCCAGAGCGAGCGCCGAGGGGGAGAGGACCGGCGGCGGCGGAGGGACTGCGGCCGACGGGGAAAGGACTTGCCCTGGCGGCGGGACCGCGGCCGACGGGGGGAGGACCTGCCCTGGCGACGGATCTACGGGCACATCGTGGAGGACCTGCCCTGGCGACGGATCTGCGGGGGCTGCGGGAAGCGGCGCCTCGGTCGGGTGACTCGCTGCGCCCGCTGCGGTGACCGGCCAGGAGGGAAGGCGTGAGGCGAAGGTCGCGTCCACCTCGTCGAGCTGAGGTTGCGGCGGCGCGGTGAGAGGGGTCGCCGCGGTCTTCGACGGATCCCGGTCCGGCCGCTCGGGCGTTTGCGGCGCGGGATCCTCTTCGTCGCTCATGCTCCCCTTCCCCTCTGGACCCGGATTGTAGCGCGCTCGGCGGCCGACGGGAAGGGTTGGCACCGCGGGACCGCGGGTCGCGGATCACCAAAACGAACCGCCATCTTGCGCTTGACAGCTATCCCTGGTACCGATATGCTCCCACGAGCGGTGCCCAGATCGACGGCGGCATGGCTTCTCGATTCCTCGACCGGGAGGAACCATTCCCAGGAATCGAATAGCCACTCCGAGGAATGGCCCCTCCACTCCCAGGAATGATCGAGTCATTCCGAGGAATGACTCATCCATTCCGAGGAATGACCGGGCGATTCCGAGGAATGACGGGTCCATTCCCGGGAATCGATCCGTGATTCCTCGGAATCGACCTCCATTCCCGCGGCGAGAAATGAGGGTTTGGCCCAAGAATCGCACGCAAGAATATAATACGATGGGCTTTATGGAAAGGGTCTGGAGATGGGCGACTACCTGCCGCAAGCGGACGCCGAATTCGACAAGTGGGTCAAGAACTTCCTCGGCTACCTACCCACTCACTTGGCGGATTTTGGATTGGTCGCTGCCGACTTGACCGCCCTGACGGCCGCCGGGGCGACCTGGAGCCCCGCCTTTGCGGCCAATACCCCCGCCCAAGCGGCGGCCGCTTCGGCTCGACAGGCCAAGGACGACGCCCGCAGCGGGCTCGAGACGCAGATCCGCCTGGTGGTGAAGGGGATCCAGGCCAAGCCGAAGGTCACCGACGCCTCGAAGGCGGCCCTCCAGATCACGGTGAAGGACACGACGCCCACGGACGTCGCTCCCCCCAGCACCGCTCCGGTCGGCAAGGTGGACACCTCGAAGCGCTTGGAGCACACGATCGAGTTCTTCGATTCGGCCACGCCGAAGTCGCACGCCAAGCCTGCCGGAGTGCGCGGGTGCCAGATCTGGGTCAAGGTCGGCAGCCCCGCGCCGGTCTCGGCGAGCGAGCTCCACTACCTGGCGACCGACACCCGCTCCCCCTACGTAGCCCAGTACGACGGCGCCGACGGCGGCAAGCAAGCGCACTACTGGCTCCGCTGGGAAAACACGCGCGCGGAGACGGGTCCCTGGTCGGCGTGCGTCAGCGCGACGATCGGGGGGTAACTGCCAATGGCTGCGGAAAAAGCGGGGCAGGTCAGGGGACAAGAGCGCGAGAGGTTACAGCATGCCTCGCGCGAAAGTACCCCTTGCGCCGAAGCGGGCATGCCCACCAACCCCTCGAACTCACCCCTGGCGGTCAGCCCTATCGAGGATCAATGTTCCCATGCGCTTTCTTGGAACCTCTCAAGGACCACTGCCCCATGACCGAGACGGACGACTTGGGTTCGAAGAAGCTGCGATTTGTCGGAATTGCGATCTACGCCGTGCTGCAAGTGTCCATGGTGTTGGGCTGTGCCGCCGTCGGTCCCGAGCCAGATGCTCGTAAGCTGATATACCTGCTCTCAACCGAGCGAGCCGATGCTGAGGAGATGGTCGCTCGCACACACGCGAGACTCGGAGGTAGGCAGGAGGACGAGACGACCATGAGGTCGTTGTATGAAAACGCTCGTTCACGAGCGAATGCTTGGCTCGATGAGGTCATTCGGGATGTCCGCGCCGATTCGCTCCAGGACACCGATTACTACGTGTCCACGTTTTCCCATTTCCGCGAGGCAATCGACAGACTCAGGTGGTTCGGGAGGACCGTTGAATCCAGGAGACCTAGCACTACGGATCCGATAGGGAGCGCGCTAGTTGACGTGGCCCTGGTTGCAGATTGGATTCGAGAGTTGATATCGGTGCTTGACAAGAGACGAGATAAGCAAATTGCTGAGTACGTTCAATTGCTCGAGAGAGAAAAGTGGAAGCCCTTTGACCAGATCGGGAAGATTAGCGCCCAAGCCCTCTACCCCATTTGTACCACGGACGATCCCGTCGTCGAGATGCCTAGATCGCGGGACGAGAGACTTCAATTCGCAAGCCGGATGTCTGCGGGCCTTGTCGAATATGATCCAAGGAAGAAAGCCGCCAAGTACGTCTGGGACAAGGACCCCATCTCCGTTCACTTTCTAGACGGCGACGAAGTTCTCAAGAATTGGGTGAAAACCGTCGCCGAAGAATGGACGAGGTACGCCAATATCAGGTTCGACTTTGAGCCGCCTAGCGAAAAACCAGCCGACATTCGCATTACATTCAGAGAAGATCGGGGAGTTTTTTGGTCTGCAATTGGCACCCTTGCCACGACGGTAGACTTGAACAAGGCGACGATGAGCCTCGGTGGTCTAAGCAAGCTCGTGATGAAAGGCTGGGAAGATTATCGTCCGTATGTCCTCCACGAATTTGGCCACACTTTGGGTCTCTTGCATGAGCATCAATCCCCAAATGCACCCGAACTCGATGAAGAGGGCGTGCTGCGATGGTTCAAGAAGAAGAAACCCGGCTGGCTCGAAAAGGATCAATCCGGCCACACAATGGTGGAAACCGAGGTGCTGAATAGGTATCCCCGCACCGACGTACGGGCCTCAACTTTCGATTCAAGCTCGATAATGATCTATGAAATCCATGATGAGTGGACGAAGAACGGTAAAGGGGGCACCCCTCAGCCGAAGGTACTATCCGAGCAAGACAAGAAATTTATTGGGACGCTATATCCGCGCAAGCGATAGGGTACTGGGCGCTTCGCCGAGCGTGGCCACTCGGGCGATCGGGGACAGGCCGCGGTGCTCGACGGAATGGACGATGGCGAGCGCAAGGTGCGCGCTGGGCAGAGCGTTCGCGCTCCCCCCTGTGCCGACGTCGCGCGCCGCGACCCGTTCGTGCAGGTGTTCCGCCGCCTGGCCGCGATCGCCATGCCGACGGAGGGCCCTGCGTAAGGGAGTTGGAGATGGAGAGCGAGCCGCGGTCGCCCGGGCAGACTCATCACGACTTGGAAGATGAACCGTAGCTTGCGCGTCACTGCCGGAGGATCGCACATGGGGCGCCAGCGGGGAAAGGACGATAGAGATCGTTGGAAGAAGTCACAGAGCCACCTGAGTGGATCATGGGGACCTTCACCAGCTCGCCCTCGGCAGTGACGTCGTCATGCACCTAGCCCGCGCCCACGGGCTGCATCCCTGACCGGTTGGCGCCGCCGCGCCGTCTGGGGTCGCAGCCCCGAGTGCCCGTGACATCCTCCACCAACCGCATTCACTCGGAGCACGGTTCACTACCGGGCACGTCCATAATGCACTCGTCGGTCCTATCGGAATTCGTCAGCCATGTGTTGATGAGTCCGGTAAGGCGGATCAGTTCCTTGACGAATACCCGTCTCTGGCGGGATTCGGTGGCTAGGCAGAGGTTGCATGCACCATTCGCGTTTTGACTGCAGCAACAACTCCCTCCCTTCAAGCACACGGGGATGATCACCCGAAAACTGGATAGGAGGCATAGCAATCGCCGCACATGCACCGAATCGGAATCCCGCAATATGCTCTGGTAGACATAATCAAGGTCGCTCGGATCTTGTCGGTCTAGGAACACCCACCAAATCGCTGCCTCGAGTTGATCTGCCGCTACGTCTTCGCGCACATGTTGAAGTGCGCCGACCGAGAGTCGCAGCACTTGGGTGTCTCCAAGAAGCCGTTCGAGCCATGCTTTGCCATGCTGTTGTTGTTCTCTTTCCAGACTCTCCGGTAGGACAACTCCTTCTTGGCGAAGGACCCTCTCAATTTCACGCCAACCAAATAGTTTCTCGTCTCGTCTCGGCTCGTTCAGGTCGTCCCTAGACCTTGTGCCACCGAGTACAACCGACTGATGCAAGGGGTCTGATGAGGGGACTCCGTCCGGATTGGCGGCAATCCCGGGCTTGGGCGTGGATCCTAGTAAAGGTCGGCGCGAGTCGTTTGCACTCGCGCTTCCTTTTTCGCCCCGGCAGGGCAACGACGGTTTGTGCTGCTTCACGAATGACGTAACCAAGCAGGCCGAGACCACGAACAGAGAACAGGCGCATGCGAATAGCTTCACCGAGTGTTTGCCAGCGGTGCGGCGCATCTGCTTCACCTAGCCACGACGATGAATGCGCGGGTCACTTCGAAGTGTCGCTCCAAATCTGGGTAGCCTTTCTCTTTGCAAATCACGTGGAATTTCACTTTCACGTATCCGACCCCCAAACCTGAAGGAATGCCCAGTCGATAGGTCACCCCGAGTTTCCCATTGCTGCGGGTCACTCTGGGCGCTTGGTCGGGTGACGTAATTCCCACGTTGGCCTGACCAGATCCGCCTACCCCCAAGTATTCATAGGTAGCTGTTACATTGTTCTGGACGACCGCGCACGGGATCGGAAAAGAGATAATGAGGTCCTCGGATCTCTCGATGGTGAATGCGTAGCCATCTCCGGCGTCCCCACTTACTACCGTGACATCCCCAGGCGTCGGATCACCGCCCGGGCTCCAGCCACCAGCTTCACGCCAGATCATCGCAACGATTCGATCGCACAGGAAGTCGTATTCTTCGTTGCTAAACGGACCAGAGCCGCTAAGTGTCGACATTCCTTGTGCGGCGACCGCACCCATCCTGGAAGAGTCTCGGGCCTTCTCTTCGTTCGATCGGCCTGATTTGTCAATCTGATCCTGCGCCTCCCTCAAGGCCTGAATGATCGCCGGGACGCAATCCCGACGAATCACACCTGTGTCACCTGTTCCGTAGTCCAACGAGGTTGTGGAACCTTGTCCAATGACCGACAGCAGTTGACTGATGGAAGAAGTAAACAATGCTCCGATCGACAGATCACCTTGCCTCGGCCCATGCCACGTAGCGTCAGCTGACATCGCGCTGCTCTGCGGGCTAGCCGTGCCAATGGGCCCTCGGCGGCCCTGTTCGACCGCCGCATTGGGCTGACCGAATTGTGTGTCTGGGGCCACCAGCGCGGGCAATCCGTCAACGTTGACCCCGAGCATGGCTAGGACTTGATCCGAGGTCATTGGAGGCGGTGGAGGAGTTGCACCAACTCCGCCACTCGTTCCTGGAAGTCCTCCGCCCGCGTCCGACGATGATTCGCCGGGAGTAGCAACTCCAGCAACTCCGCCGCTGATGCCCGAACTGACCGCTACCGCTTGCGAGCCGCCTCCTAGGTTCGGGACGGCTAGCGGTTGCGGAAGTCCAGTGGCCGAAAGCCACTTCGCGACGGAGAGGGGACCCAATGCGGCGACCCAAAGCGGAACTCCGCCAGGGCCGGTCATTTGCGTAGGCGCGTTCCATGGCCCGCTCGGACCCACCAGGGATTGCAGACCATAGGCAGACATGAATTGCGCGATCAGTGAATCCGATCGGATGATTGGTTGGCCATTGCTCACGGGGTCTGCTCCTCGGCCATGCTGAACGGCTACTCTACCGGATCAGGGAACAGGTATATCGCCCCGTCTATTACATCCCATTCTTCCCAGTCTCTAGCCAATTGCTCGATGATCTCATGCACCGAGTTGTGGCCCTGCTTGAAGGCAAAGGACTCATTCGCTTGCCAGATGCTCGAATGCACATAAACGGGAATTCCAGCATCCTCTCGGATCCGCGCGACCACTGAATTCAAGCGAATCGTGGCTACGCCGAGATCAATCGACGCTTCCAGCACCCGACGCACGATCTCGTATCGTTCTGCCACCTCTTGTTGAAGCGCCACGCCGTCTCCTTGAGGCACTACAAAAACGGTGCAGGTATAGTAATACTCCAGACCAAGCGGCCTGAGAACGAGATTCAGGTACTCATCCCAAGTGTTCACGACTCCTGATACTTCAACTAGTTGAGTCGCCAACCCTTCGACAAGGCTATCTACGAATTGGCCCAAGTATATTGAGGTGCGGGCATGTTCGCGAAAGTAGTCCAAATGTTCTCCCAGCGTCGCCCTTTCGGGTGGCTTCGGAGGCTTCCGAGTAAGCACCGCCCTAATTCTCCGCACGTCCTGGAAAAGCGCCTCCTCTCCAGAGTGAGATCTGCCGCTCATGAAGCACAATACTCGCTCCGGAAGAGTCTTCACGCTCATTGAGGCCCATGCAATGCGGCCTGCTCTGCATATCACGATTCTTCCCTCGTAAACGCAGTAGTCCGCGACCGGGTAGTCTCCACCGGAAATGTACGAACCGCAAAGGCAATCTTGCAGAGCCGTGAGAACGCTCGGCTCTCCGCGGAGTACCTCCGGAAGAAGTCCGGTGCCGACCCCAAGCGAATCGAGCGGCCCAATACGGTCCTGCTCTATCCGGATTCCGGTATGCTCACTGATGTACCTGAATAGGTCTTCGTAGGTGCGAAAGGTACCCTTGATACGCGTACTGAGCAGGCGCGCGTACACTTCCCTCTTGGTTGCGGGGAAGAGGAACGAATACCCGTCCCCTTCGAACCCGAATCGTCGGCGTGCATCCTGCGCCTCGCCGGAAACACCGAGTAGCAGAAAGAGGAGTCCCAGCAACACATGCGCGCTCTGTGGTGGGATCTTCATACCACGCACTCCGATGTGATGCGCGGATTGTTTGAATCGTCGCTTCTGAAGATCCACTTGGATTGCAGCGGAACTGGACTCCCATCGAACAAGAACGGTCGTGATTTCCCATCGGGGTCCACGCTGAAGGGACCGTACTGCCTGACGTGCAGGTATTGGTAGGTGTATTTCCATTGACGGCAGCATTGAGGCCGCGGACATGATTCGTCCGGAAAAAACATCACAACCGATATGTGTTCAATCACGACATTCATGCACACTTGAGTGTCGTCAGTAACGCCTGGCATCTCCTTAGTCTCGTCAACCAACGATCTCAGTTCCGATAACTCGCCAGGAGTAATCCCGCCTCGCTTGACCTTCCCGGGCACGACCTTACGGTCCTTCACTGTACCGTGCTCGTAGTTCCTGTCGAATACCCCTTCGAGGTATTTCTTCATGTCCTTCAGCGGACGGCCACAGCCCTCAACCTCACCGACTACAATGCGGTGAAGGTCCTTGTCGAAGTTCTTATCCCAGAAGACCTGAGGAGGCAGCCAGGACGGGCACTGAGTGCTATCGCATTCTTGAGGTGCAGCACCAGGACCTGCGTCCTGCGCAACAACAGGCTTGCCCAGGGGACCAGAGTCCTCGCGTGGCTGCGCCCAGATCAAGCGTTTCGCACTTGAATCCAGTAACGTCCCGCCGAACAGTGCTCGTGTAAAGCTCTCGGGCATCCGTCCGGTCATGCCCTGCGAGGCCTCGGACGGGTAGGTCAGCGGGTCCGCCCTCACGATTTGGCCCGTGGCCAAGGCCATCCACGTGTCTTTCCTAATCGGGTCGAGTCGGGGATCCGGCATGCGACCACCTCAGCAATCTGCAATAGCATGTCGCCCGTAAGCCGATTGGGCGCTACATCCTGGCATTCATTGGAACAGTACGCGCCGCCGCCTCTCGGCGGCGGCGCGACGCCTCAGCTACTGGCAAGACATGTTCGGGGTCACGGACACGAGGCAGGCCTGGGTCGTTCCGGTCAGGGTCAACTTGATTCTGATCCAACCAGCGTCGATGCCGGTGCACGACAACTCTGCCGGCCCGAAGGCCGTCACGTTGACGTTTCCCACGGACTTCGGAGTGACGGTGTTGTCGTAGCTCGATTCCGCGGCGACATTCAGCGTCGCCGCCGAGGTGATGTTGATCACGAAGATGCCGACCACGAACTTATTCCCCTGGACCCGCATCCAGGGGAGCGTGACTACGCTGCCGTAGCCCGTCGCGGTTGAAAGGGCCACGGTTTGTGTCGATCCGGAACTCGCCCCGCAGGACATGCGCCACCTCCTTTCTCCTTGCGCCTCCGCCTCTCCTCGCTCACACGCGAGGAGAAGGTCTCGAGGCTAAGACCATTGCGTGTCGCTCTCTCTTGAAGCGATCCAGAATCACGTTCCCTCAGAACCTGGCTTGGAGAAACTCGATCACGTCTGCCAGCGAGCCCTGGCCCGCCTTGATTCGCGCGAGCGCTGTCGCGCCAGGCTCTGGCAGTTCGACGGGTCGGATGATCTCCTGCGCTCCCGCATCAGCGCGCGCATACGTGCCATCGCGCATCCGTGCCCCCACCACGGCCGGGTCGATCCCCGCATCCTCGATCCGCTCGATCGCGCGCTTCCCGTCGTCGGAGTCGACGAGGAGCGTTGGGAACGCACGAATTGCGCGATCGACCTCGTCGACTCGATCCGCGCCTGCGTATCGAATGCCGGCATCCCAGCACACATCCACGACGCGAGGATTCAGCCCGGCAGCCTTGACCCGATCCGCCAGCGCGTGCTGCGGCCGATTCGCTCCATCGATCAGCAACGTCAGCTTCGCCACGCCTTGGTCTCCTGCGAAATCGTCAGACGCGTACGTATTGGTTCAGCCCCGCGCCGCCGTCGCCGCCGGCGCCCGATGTTCCGCCTCCTGCCGCTCCCCCGGTTCCGCCGGCAGCCGATGCCGTGCCGTTCAACACGAACCCACGCGCAGCACGGTACAGCACTCCTCCTGCTCCGCCGCCGCCGCCGCCCCGGCCGGCACCTGCTCCGGCGGTACCGTTCGCGCCCTTGGCCGTGACCGACGTCCCGGATCCTTCGACCACGACCGCCGCCCCGATGATGATCCCGCCGCCTCCCGCTCCGCCGTTTCCGCCGGCGGATCCGCTCCCACCGCCGCCGCCGCCCCCGGCGCCATGCGTCCACATCATGCCCATGGAATTCTGGAAGGGGAACGCGCTGCTGAGGCTCCCGGTTGTGCCGGCGGTTCCGGCAGCGCCGATGGCACCACCAGCCGCCGTGGTTCCGGTCCCGTGCGTCGGCGCGAGCGCCCGAATGCCCCCACTGCCGCCAGCCCCCGTGGAGCCGCCCCCTCCTCCGCCCCCTCCTCCTCCCATGCCGCTCATGCTGCCGCTGGAACCTGCACCGGTTCCCCCCGCGCCGGCGGGGCGGCCGAGCCCATCAAGGTTGATCGAGGCGGTGCCGAGAAGAACGAAGATGCCTTGGGAGCGGAGCAGCAAGATCCCGGATGCCGCGGCGGAGGCCACGATGCTTGCGGTGCCGCGGACCACAATCGCCGCGTAGCGTTTCATCCCGCTCATGGACGTGGCACCCGTATCCAGATCCAAGAAGCCATCGTCCGCCGTGCCGAAATTCTGCACTCGCCACCAGGGAGTCGCCCCGACCGGCTCGCAGACGGTCTGGGTGTTCTGACTCCCCGAGTCGGCCCGGGTGTAGCCGATAAAGACCCGGTTCACCGCAACCCAGGCGGTTCCGCTATAGCGCTTCATCTCGGCGGTTGTGAGATCGAACCAGTGCTGGTCGGTTGCCGGAGCGGTCGGGGCGATCCAGGTATAGTAGCAGGGGAGTGCCGATCTCCCCAGTGTTTCGGTGTCGTCGATGTACCAGAAGTTGTGCGCGTTGTCCGTCGCGGTCGCTTGCTGGTTGGCGGTCAACATGAACCGGCGTCCGCCGATGTCGTAAATGAAGGGCTCCGTGCTCGACGCCGACAAGGTCAACGTCAAGCTGGACGCTGAGAGAAAACTGGTGCTCGAGCTCGAATAGGCCGCGGCAATGATGGAGTCGGTGAACGGCCCACCGAGGCTCACGATCCGGCTCACGCCCCCTCCGCGCTACGTCGAATGCGACTGAATCCACCATTCGCTGCCGTCGCACACCAAAGTCACCGCCTCGAATTGGCGGCGGAGAACCAAGTTCGCCAAGTCGTCGATCGTGTCGGACCCGTTGCCGTCGAGGGTCACCACGTTGGTCGACGAGTCGATTTTCTTGATCGTCATCAACTTGCCGGTCCCGGCATCGGACGCGCTGGGCAAGGTCACGGTGAACGAAGCACTCGTTGCGTCCGCCTTGATGAAGCCGTCGCTGGCCCGTGCGGCGTAGGC
>Ga0082335_1009282_pt1 | contig 10679 bp, 9 predicted proteins | sample Subgrocontami58m_FD_72375 | JGI IMG/M metagenome (GOLD analysis project Ga0082335, IMG submission 72375) | Subsurface groundwater microbial communities from S. Glens Falls, New York, USA - GMW37 contaminated, 5.8 m (SPADES assembly) (version 2) ... | reverse complement strand
ACGAAATCGTAGGTCTCGGAATTATTGAGCATTACCAAACTGCGTGACCATTCGAGCGCCGGTTGATGAACTCGTAGGGTGGATGGAGGCGGAGCTGTTCCCGCCGGAATCCACCGGAACCCGATCCGGTAGATTGTGCCTCGCTCCATCCACCCTGCGTTGGAAAATTGTCACGGACATACGTAATTCGCAATAAGAGCGCCTAACATAATGAAACACGTGTGCGTTGCATCCTCATTGCCGGTCAGTATCTATTTGCCGACGTATTCCTGAACCGTTTCCCAAGCGACCGCCTGCAGGAAATTAGCAGTTTGGGCATCGATACCGCCCGTATAAGGGTTGCCGACCGGCGACTTCCGATATATTGACGCGTAAGTCGTGCAGGCTGCCAGGTAAGTGCCAATCAGGCTCGGGTGCCGCTTGTCGGGTTGATAAAACTCCAGATCAGGCTTCTTGCCGATCGCTTTGGCAAACGCGAGCCCGGCGGGAATGACCAGCGCATCGTTGTCGTTTCCCGCGATGGTGTACTCCTCCGCCAGTTGCGCCGTCATCTCCGGCTTGTCCTTGTAGGCCCACGTCATCAGAAATATCGGCGTGGCGCCGTGTTTGCGTACGATGTCGCTCTGCTTCTTCGCGTACTCGTGAAACACGGCCTTCAGTTGCGGGTGGACCGGACACTGGCTGCAGTCAATCATGATGACGGCATCGAACAGCTTGTCGAGCTTGTTGAACCTGACCTCGTTGTCGCCAACGAAGGAATATTTCCCGATGGCGTTTGGCCGGAAGTAGGATTCCATATCGTGCCAGTCCAGGCCGGAGCCACTGAGGGTCGCCGACGTGGAGCGGTGCCCCATTTTGGGGTCGGCGGCCCTGACCAGCCTGCCGACGTAATTGTGCATGCTGTTGTTGTAATAAAAGAAACTGTTCCCGACCCAAAGAATGGACCGGGGCGGCTCTCCGCCAACATCCGTGCGCTTGGGTTTGGTTTGCGCCAGGACAACATCAGACAGCGAGACCAGGAAAAACAGCGATAAAAGTGCTGCAGCTTTCTTGGAGTCCGGAAATATCGCAGACATGAAAGTTCCTCTTTAGTGAATGACTCCGGATGCGAAAGTCAGGAGTTTGATTTTCCGAGCTTGATGTTACCAGAGACCGGGTTGACGTCGCCGGGTTGCTGGAGCAGGCACCGCGGCGCTACCGGCGCACATGAGCGGGCTGGATGCCTTACGCGCGGCGCTATGCGCTTTCCGGCGCGCCCTGCCACAGCATGTCGTAGCCGAGTTCCTTGGTCTCGGAGCACATTTTCGCCAGTACCTCGAATTTGGAATTGAAGATCTTGTCGGCGTGCGATTTCTCGTGCTCTTCAAATGAGCGCCAGTACGTGACGATGGCGTAATGCTCATCCGCGCGGGCGGTTTCCCCGAGCGAGCCCTCGTCGGAAACGAAACCTGAGAACTTGAACACCTGGCCGGCGATGAACCCGCCCTTGTCGCCGCCGTAGGTTTCCTTGACGGCGTTGCACATCTCGCCGACAGCCATTTCCACGTCCTCGAAAGTGACGCCGGGCTTGAGCTTGACGGTATTGAACAGCATTTTGGCGCCGAATGGCAGCGTGATGGGGTCGAACATGCGATTTCCTCCCGGGGGGTACTTGCTAATCAACCGTCGCGATCGAGCACCTTCTGGATCGACTCCGCCGGCACCTTGATTTCCACGCCTGCGCGTTCTTTCTGCAGCATCAGGAACGAGCGCGAATCGAGATTGCCCCAGCCGCGGTTGAGGGCTTCGGTCATTTCCGCATGGGTGAGCGCGGCAATCTTCATCGGCACGCCGATTTCGCGCGCGAGTTCGGTCGCCAGCGTCACGTCCTTGTGCGCGAGTCTGAGCGCGAAATCGGGCGGATCGAACCGGTGTTGCATGAACTGATTGCCCATGCGGTCGAAAGTCCGCTGCCGTCCCAGCGAGCACTGGCGGATGGCCGCCCATAATTCCACCGGATCGACGCCCGCTTTTACCCCCATCGTCATCAGCTCCGCAATCGCGGCCTGCACCGCGTAGCCCGCGCAGTTGTGCACGAGCTTCGCCACGGTGCCCGCGCCGATGGCGCCGATGTATAAAACCTGGTCGCCGATGGCATCGAGCACCTTGCGGTATTTGTCGAACACCGCGCGCTCGCCGCCGACCAGCAGCGCCATCTTGCCCGACTTGGCACCCTTGGGGCCGCCGCTCACCGGTGCATCGAGCATGGGCAAATTCTTCTTCGCGAATTCGGCGTGCAGCGCGCGTACCACGCTCACAGAGTTGGTGGAAAGATCGAACCACACCGAACCCGGTTTCATGGTGTTCAGGAGTCCGTCCGCACGCAGCGCCACGTCCCGCACTTCTTTCGGGCCGGGTAGCGAAGTCATGATGACTTCGGATTCCTGCGCGATCTGCTTCACGCTGTCCGCCCATTTCGCACCCGCGGCGATATGCCGGTCCGCGAGCTTGCGGTTCAGATCGTTGACGGTGACTTCAAAGCCCGCTTTGCACAAATTGAAGGCCATGTGGCCGCCCATGGTGCCGATGCCGATAAAGCCGATTTTCATGATGAGTTGCCTTTCCAAAAATAACCGATAACAATGTTCACAATAGAGCAGTTTACCGTCAAAACCATGGAGGCATTGTGATCCCACCGACTGACAAGACAGGCAGCCTGCGCTCGGAGCGCCGCCGCGACAACCAGCAATGGATGCTCGACTGGATGGTCAAGACCACCGGACGCACCCATAACTTCGCTTACGATCATCGCGAGATCCCGCCCGAGGTCAAGACCTATCGCCAGATCCCGCGCGTGATGGAAAAAGCCGGCCGCCATCAGGAGACGATTGCGCGCGCGGCCGAAGCAGCCGGGCACCGGCAGTCCGCCTGCGAGCTTTATTACAAGGCCTGCGAGAATTACCGCATCGCGCAGCATGCGATCTTCGTCGACGATCACCCCGACAAGATCTACCTGCATGGCAAACTGATCGAATCGTTCTCCGGCTGCATGCGCACCGCCGACTATCCGATCGAGCGGGTCGAGATCGACTGGGAGGGAGTCCAGATCCAATGCAACTTCCACAAGGTCCCCGGCGGCAGCAAGCTGCCGACGATCCTGTCGATCCCCGGCATGGATCAGACCAAGGAGGCAGTGCCCGATCCGAGCAACAATCTTTTCATCAAGCGCGGCATGAACGTGCTGGCCGTTGACGGGCCTGGCCAGGGCATGAGCAATCTGCGCAAGATCCGCGTCACGGCGGACAACCACGAGCGCGCCACCAGCGCGTGCGTCGACTGGCTCACCCGGCAGCCCGAGGTGGATCCCGCCAGGATCGGAGTCATGGGAATATCGATGGGCTCATACTGGAGCAACCGGCTGGCAGCGCACGATCCGCGCGTGAAGGCGATTGCCAGCTCGGCCGCGAACTACGGCACCAAGAAGGCGATTTTCGAGGAAGCCTCGCCGCGCTTCAAGCAGATCTTCATGTATATGGCCGGAATTCACGATGAGGCCGAGTTCGACAAGATGGCGGAGCAGATGCACCTTTTCGGCTACGGCCCGAAGGTGAAGTGCTACTCGCTGATGGTGCTGGGCGAATACGATCCGCTCTGCCATCTGGAGGAAGGCCTTGCGTACTTCGATGAGGTCGCCGAGCCCAAAGAAATCTGGGTCCTGGAGAACGAAAATCACGTGCCGCGGCCCAGCCGTAATTTCGGCGGCATGATGGCCGATTCACTGGTCGCCGACTGGTTGAAGGACGCCCTGCTGGACAAGAAGCCGCGCGATTTGAACAAGGTTCTCTTCATCCACGACCGCACCGGCACCGGACCGTACAGCCCGCCGATCAGCAGCACGCAGGACGTCTACCTCGGGAAGCGCATCGAGATCTGAAATTTACCCGTCGGCGTTGATCCGCGCGATCAGCTTTAGCAGCGTGGCCTCGGCCAGGTCGTTGGCGACCTGGCAGGTTCCCGCGGCGACGTGTCCGCCGCCGCCGTATTCCAGCATCAGCTCGCCGACGTTGGTCCTGCTGCTGCGGTCGAGGATGGACTTGCCGGTGGCCAGCACGGTGTTCTGCTTCTGCAGGCCCCAAATCACGTGGATCGAGATGTTGGCCTGCGGGAACAGCGCGTAGATCAGGAAGCGGTTGGCAGCCCAGATCGTGTCCTCCTTGCGCAGATCCAGCACGACGAGGTTGCCGTGCACGGTGGCGCAGCGCTGGATCTGCGCTTTGGCCCGTTCGGCGTGCTCGAAGTAAACCTTGACCCGCTCCTGCACGTCGGGCAGCGCAAGGATCTGGCCGATGTCGTGGTCGCGGCAGTACTTGATCAGGTCCATCATCAGCGCGTAGTTGCTGATGCGGAAATCGTGGAAGCGGCCGAGCCCGGTGCGCGCGTCCATCAGGTAGTTCAGCAGCACCCAGCCGCCCGGGTTGAGGATCTCCTCGCGGGAGTATTGCGCCGAGTCGGCCTTGTCGACGGCCAGCATTATTTCGTCGGTGATGCGCGGAAAAGCCGCCTTCGCGCCGTAATGGTTGTAGACCACGCGCGCGGCCGAGGGCGCCCCGGCGTCGATGATGTGATTGCTGCGCTTGTCGGTGCCGCGGAGGGTTTCTGAAAGGTGATGGTCGAAGGCGAGGTGCACGCCGGGCACATAGGGCAGGTTCGTCGTGATGTCGCGGCTGGTCACCTCGATCTTTCCGTCCTGCATGTCTTTCGGGTGCACGAACCTGATTTCGTCGATCAGGTCCATCTCGTTGAGCAGTACGGCGCAGACCAGGCCGTCGAAATCGCTGCGGGTGATGAGGCGATACTTTTGTGTGCTCATGGATGGCATCTTTCGAAAGTGATTATTTGGGGATGACGATCTTCGCCTCTTTGACTACCTTCTTCCATTTTGCCGTGTCGCTTCTGATCCGGTCGAAAAACTCCTCGGGCGGGCCGCCGGCGAGTTCCAGTCCTTCCCGCGCCAGCCAACTCTTCATCGTGTCGGTGTTCAGCACCCTTGCAACTTCGCGGTTCCAGCGCATGACGATTTCCCTGGGTATGCCCTTGGGACCCCACATGCCGTACCAGTGAGTGACATCGAAACCGGGGACGGTCTCGCCGATGGTGGGCACGTCCGGCAGCGCGCGCGAGCGCTTGGGGGTGGTCACGGCGATGGCGCGCAGCCGCCCCGCCTTCACGTGCGGGATGCCCGGCACCAGGCTGGTGAAGCTCGAATCGACTTCCCCGCTGAGCAGCGCGGTCATGACCGGAGCGCTGCCTTTGTACGGGATTATGGTGAATTCCACCCCGGTTTCCAGCTTGAACAGCGCGGCCGCGAGCTGATCGAGACCGCCGACGCCGGCCGAGCCGAAGTTGAGCTTGTTGGGGTTCGCCTTCGCATGAGCGATGAGTTCCTTGACGGACCTGATCGGGACCGCGGGGTGTACCGAAACGAGCAACGGTGTCGTTCCGATCAGGATGATCGGCGTGATACCGGTGACCGTATCGTACGGCAGATCGTGGAGCGCGCCGTTGGCCCCATAGCTGCCGGAGACCAGGATCAGCGTGTAGCCGTCGGGGTCGGAGCGCGCTGCGATCCCGGCGCCCAGCGTGCCGCCGGCGCCGGGCCGGTTGTCCACGACGACCTGCTGCCCGAACACCGCGGACACCTGCGGTCCGATCATGCGCGCGAGAATGTCCGAGCCGCCACCGGCAGCGAAGGGGGTGAGCAGCCGGATCGGCTTGGTCGGATACTTCCCCTGGGCATGCGCGCCTGCCACGGTGAGCGACAGCGCGATTGCAGCAACAGCACAGTTGACGAGTTTGCTCATGATGATCTCCTCAAAAACCATAAAGAACTTCCGGATTCGCGACGAGTATGCGATTGCGGGTCGCTTCCTCCGGAGCCCACGCGGCGAGCAGGCCGAACAGCATCGCATCGTCCGGCTTGACCGGGGGGCTCGGGTGCGGCCAGTCGCTTCCCCACACCAGGCGCTCAGGCGCCGCCTTGACGTAGGCTTGCGCGATCGCCGTCGCGTCCGCGTAGGTCGGCGGACCGATTCTGGTGTTCAGATAGGCGCCCGAAATCTTGACCCACGCCCGGCCCCGGTCGACGAGCGAGCGGATGACTCCATAGGCGGGGTGCGCGAGTCCCATGGGCAGCGGAAACTGGCCCATGTGATCGAAAACGATTTGCGCCGGCAGGCGCCGCAGCAGGTCCGCGTTTTCGACGATCCTGTCGGCCGGCATGTTGAGCTGCACGTGCCACCCGAAGGCGACGATGCGCTGCGCCAGCGGTTCTATCATGTCGATCGACACGACGGCGGTCTGCGGATTCGCCACCGTAAAGCGGATGCCGCGGATGCCGCCGTCATCGAGGTTTTTCAATTCTGCATCCGTCACCGTGGGGCGGATCACAGCGACCCCGCGCGCATTTGCGGCGCCCAGCTGCCTGATCGCATCGAGCGTGACGGTGTTGTCGGTCCCGTAATTTCGCGGCGTCACGATGACAACCCGGGTTACGCCGATGCGTTTCTGCAGCAGCCGATAATCCTCAACCGTGGCGTTTGGCAAGGCGGGGGAGGACGACTGGAAGCGCGAATCGTAAATATGGATATGACAGTCCGCCGCATTCGCAGGCGCTTTGAGCCTCATACGAATTACTCCCGTTGTGCTGACGCAAGGCATGAGTTTACTCCTGAAATAACTTGCCTCACTCCGGCGGTTGGAATAGATTGCCCGGTAACTTTTGCATCCCTCCACTTTTCAGGACAAATCGCATGAAAATCAAAGCGGCGAATGGCGTTGCGCGGATACTCAAGGCCGAAGGCATTCCCTGGGTGAGCTGCTATCCCACTAACCACGTGAACAATGCGCTCGGGGAAGAGGGCGTGCGTATCCTGATGATGGGCGAGGAGCGCTTCGCAGTGGCCGTTGCCGACGGGTTTTCACGGGTGACCTGCGGCAGCCGGATCGGCGTGTGCACGGTGATGTCGAACCTGAATGCCGCCGGCATCCAGATGGCTTTTGGCGCGATCGCGCAGGCGTGGGAGGACTCGTCGCCGCTGCTGGTCATCACGGAAGGCGTGGGTCAGGGCGCGAGCCAGCACACGCACTTCGACATCGCGCAGGCATTCAGGCCGGTCACCAAGTGGGTCGGTAAGATCGATCGCGCCGAACTGGTGCCCGACTACATGCGCCGCGCGTTCACGCACCTGCGCTCGGGCCGGCCTGGCCCCGTGCTGCTGATCGTGCCGCGCGATCTCGGCGAATACGACGAGGACGCGCATCCCTACGTGCCGGTGAAGGGCTGGCGATCCGGCCCCGATCCCGATGACGTCAAAGCGGCGATCAAGGCGCTGCGCGCCGCGAAGGCGCCGCTGCTTTACGTCGGCGAGGGCGTCTACTATTCCCGCGCCACCGCCGAGCTGCTGCAGTTTGCCGAGGCCGCCCAGATGCCGGTGCTCACCACGCTCAAGGGCAAGGGAAGTTTTCCCGAAAATCACCCGCTCTCGGTGGGCGTACGCGGGTCGCATTCCGCGCATTTCCTGAACAAGTGCGATCTGCTGTTTTCCATCGGCTCGAGCCTCTTCCCCAACCGCTTCAGCCACGCGGTGCCGAATCCGGAGAAGAAGACGATCGTGCAGTGCACGGTGGACATGCTCGACATCAACCGCAGCTACGAAACCCGCATTGCGGTGATCGGTGATGCGCGGCTCACGCTGCAGGCGCTCAGCGATGAGCTCGCGAAGCAGGGCGGCGTGAGGAAGAATTCAGAACTCGTCGAAGAAATCCGCGCCGTCAAACAGACATTTCTGGAGAAATTCCGTCCCATGATGGAGTCGAACGAAACGCCGATCAATCCGTACCGGGTGATTGGCGATCTCATGAAGGTGCTCGACCCCAAAGCGTCATTCGTCACCGGCGACTCGGGAAATACGCGCGACCAGACCAGCACCGTCTACGAAGCACATATTCCGCGCGGCCACCTCGGCTGGGGCAACGTCTCCACGCTCGGCTTCAGCCTCGCGGGCGCGATCGCCGCCAAGCTTGCGTATCCGGACCGGCAGTGCGTGAACATCACCGGCGACGCGGGCGTGTGCTACATGATGGGCAACTTCGAGGCCTGCGCGCGCTACGGCATCGGGATTACCACGCTGCACATCAACAACGGCGGTTACTCCGGGTACGGGCCGGGCGCCTGGGGCCCGGGGCATGATCCGTATACGTGGAAGGTTTCCGACCACTCCTCGGCTTGCATGTCGGCGATGGCGCGGGCCGTCGGCTGGCACGGCGAGGATGTGAGCGAGCCGTCGCAGGTGATTCCCGCATTGAAGCGCGCGCTCGACGCCAACGCGCAAGGCCGGCCGGCCTTCGTCGAGTTCATCTGCTCGCACAATCCGGTCCACGGCGGCTGGGTCGGCCGCTGAGTCGACGTTCGTAGGATGGGTTGAGGCTGTCAAAGCCGATACCCATCTCGACGCAAGCCTGATGGGTATCGCTGTGCTCAACCCATCCTACGTTACTGCTTTAGCGTCAGCTGAATGAGCTTGTCGGCGCGGTCGCTCCGCTCGAGGTCGCGGCACGTCGCGATGATGGATTCGAACTGCGCCGCCGGAATCGGCAGGCCTGGAATGACTTCGCGAATGCGGCGCGTTTCTTCGGTAAAGTCCCAGATGAACTCGCGCCCGGTGGACTGTCTGGTGTAACTCCTGCCGTCTTTCGTGAATATCGTGATGCGCGGACCGAAGAGCGTCATCGTGTGTGACGGGATGATCGTCACCCGTTTCATGAGTTCCAGCACCTCGGGCGGGGTGTCGGCGCCTGCTGGGTCGGCACCCAGGCCGCGCAGTGCGGGAAAGCCGCGTTTGACGACACCGTACGCGGCGTAATACGCCGTGCCGCCGGGGCGCGCCGGTCCGTCTTCCCTCCGGCTCGGAAACGCGGGGCTCGGGTACTGAGTCTCCATCCAGTTCACCACGGCTTCGATCCGATCCACGTTTTCGTATCGGAGGTCGTGCTCCGCGCAGAGCTGCGCCGTCACATCGATGTGAGCGAGGTTGTAGCCCGCGCACGAATAAATCCGGTACAGCGTCTCGAGGAACATCCATTCCTTGCCAAGATTGGCGGTGATCCTGTCGAGGCTGGTCCTGGTCGCGCCGACAAAGCTGTAGCTGAGCAGGCCCTTGTTGTTGCCGGTGTAGGAGTGATAGAAGCCGGCGTCGCCTTCGAGCACGGTCTCGCCGCCGACGTGCCCTTCGCGCGCGAGCGCAACCGCGAGCATCGCGTTGCGGGTCGCGGCGCCTTCGCGCAGCGCGCGGCCGCCGCTGCGGATGCCTTCGATGTTGGTGCCCGCGAGGCTTGCGCACAGCGCGATCGTGCTGTTCACCTGGTCCTCGGTGAGGCGCAGGATTTTTGCGGCAGCAACGGCGGCGCCAAAGATGCTGAACACCGGACCGGGGTGGAAGCCGCGCGACATCACCTGCGGAATGAAGTCCGACGCCATCCGCTCCATGACCTCGTAGCCTGCCGCGAGACCCGTGATGAAATCCTTGCCGGAGGCGCCGGTGGTTTCAGCCGCGACGAGCGCGCCCGGGATGATGGCCGTATTGGGATGCGTCAGCATGCGGAAGGTGTCGTACTTGCCGCCGGCCAATGCCATTTCAGAGTTAGCGAAAGCGGCTCCGCCTTTCGTCACTTTGCCGCCGCTCACCATGATGGTGGCGCCGTTGCGCACACCGGCTTCCTCTTCGGTGACGAGCTTTACGGCCTGCCCGCCGTCCCGCGTTTGCGAGCCGATCAGCACGGATGCAAGCGTGTGGAGGGTGACACCCTTGGCGCGATCGACTACCGCGGGCGGGAGATCTTCATGGCGCAGACCCACGACCCACTGCGCGAACTGCCGGCTGAGAGATGCCATAATTGCTCCTTGTGCGTTGACATTTGCAACATGCCGTATAGTTACGGCACTCTCATGATAAATCAACCGGGAGGTTTGAATTATGCCCGCCGCGAACTATTTGCCCGAGATTCTTGAGACCACCGAGGCCGAGCGCCTCGCAACCGGTTTCGTTTTTACCGAAGGCCCGCTGTGGCATCCCGATGGCTACTACTACTTCGTCGACCTGCGCAGCAACAAGCTCTATAAGCTGACACCCGGCCAGGCACCGGTACTGGTCAGGGAAACCGCCGGGGGCAACGGCACGACTTTCGACCTTGAGGGGCGTTTGCTCCATTGTGAAGGAACGGGCCGGCGCGTCGTGCGCACCGGACACGATGGCAAGGTCGAGGTTCTGGTCGACCGTTACAAGGGCGGGCGCTTCAACCGCCCCAACGACGTGGTATGCCGCTCGGACGGCAGCATCTACTTCACGGATCCGGACAAGCGCGTGCCTTATACCCAGCGGGAAATACCGCCTCCCGCCGGCGTTGAAAATCTGTGGGACGGCGCCTGTGTCTATCGGGTGGCGCCCGACGGCGCTGTCAGCGTGCTGGCGCATTGCGAATATCCCAACGGTCTGGCGTTCTCGCCGGATGAGCGCACGCTCTATGTCGCGAACACCCGCTCTTCGAAATACATCCACGCGCTCGAAGTCGATGCGGCCGGCAAGCTGGTGAGCCGGCGCATTTTCGCCGATATGAACGCGGGTGATGAACCCGGCATACCTGAT
>Ga0082335_1009276_pt1 | contig 10684 bp, 6 predicted proteins | sample Subgrocontami58m_FD_72375 | JGI IMG/M metagenome (GOLD analysis project Ga0082335, IMG submission 72375) | Subsurface groundwater microbial communities from S. Glens Falls, New York, USA - GMW37 contaminated, 5.8 m (SPADES assembly) (version 2) ... | reverse complement strand
AGAGTCATATACATTTGGTGCCGGTGTCCGGCAGCGATTTATCGGAAACGTTTCTATAAAAATTGATTATTCTTACGGAAATTTCGGAAGATTAAATAATGTTCAAAGATTTTCTGTTGGAATAACTTTCTAAACAAAGCGGAGAAACATTTTTCCTCATATGGTGCCTCCATATGATTCTAATATGGAAAAGCTCGGGGGTGAGTTGAATTACTCACCCTTTGAGTTTATAGTAAGTTGTTTTGCAAAATTTAACTTGACTGTAATTATCAAATAAAAATACAGCGACCAAAACTGTTAAAAAAATAGTCCTCTTTAACGGGTCTAATTAATTTGAAAACAAAAATTATCATAACATCTATCTTCTTTTTTTATCTTCAAATATTTTCTGTTGCTCAGGTAGTTCTAAAGGGCGCTGAATATAGAACCAAAGATTCTTTTAAGTACGGAAGATTCGAAGCAAGCATCAAGGCACCGGGTAAAGAAGGAATGCTTACTTCTTTGTTTACATATTTTGACGGATTGCCCGGTGATACTTGGGCATCTTCCAAGTGGAATGAGATTGATTTTGAAATTATGGGACGCTACTTCAATGATGTACAATTCAACACGATCACTCCTAATCAGGCAAATCACGTCCGTCATCAATATGTAAATTTTGATCCGGCATTGGATTATCACACTTACGCTTTTGAATGGACACCGGAATACGTTGCGTGGTTTATTGATGGAGTTGAAGTTTATAAGCAAACAGAAGATCACATAAAAACTTTAACAAGAGCACAAAAATTTATGATGAACATCTGGAGTCCGATGTATCCAAATTGGGCTGGCGTATGGAATGATGCAGTTCTTCCGGCATTTGGATATTATGATTGGGCTGCTTATTACAAATATACTCCCGGTAACGGCAATTACGGAACCGGAAATAATTTTACTCTTGTCTGGAAAGACGAATTCAATACATTTGACGAGACAAGATGGGAAAAGGCAAGTCATGGATTCACCGGAAATCGAAGCAGCTTTGTACCTGAAAATATTGCTTTTGTTGATAGTAAATTGATTCTCTGTCTTACGGATAAAAACATATTAGGTTATACAGATAATTCTGCACCAAAGATAATTTCTGCACGTGCTGTTACGGAAAATGAATTAAGAGTATTTTTCTCCGAGCAAATTGAAAAAACAAGTGCAGAAACAAATAGTAATTTTATTTTAACCGGTTCAGTAATTACGAAAGCAACTTTGTTAAGTGACAAAAGAACGGTTGATATTATTGTTGATAAGATAGATCTAAATTCAAATCCTATTTTGATTGTGAAAAATGTAAAAGATGTATGGCTGCCCGCAAATGCTATGAACCTGGTTGCAAAATCCATTGTAGTAACGCCAAAAATTAAATTTCCGTTTAAGGTTAATGTTGGTGGAAATGCTTATGGAGATTTTTATGCTGATAAAGAGTTTGTAACCGATACTTCTAATTATGGATTTATGGAAGGCGTAAAAGGTCTAACATATACTGACCCAATAGCCAACACGAACGATGATACTATTTATCAATCCGAAATCAATGGATTGGCAAAATATGTTGTGCGTGTTCCGAATGGTAAATACAAAATTAAACTTATGTTCGCGGAAAATTATTACAACACAATTGGTAAAAGAGTTTTTGATATTTATCTCCAGGGCAATCTTGTTATCAAAGGATTAGATATTATTAAGGAAGTAGGCAGAAAGACTGCATTGGAAAAAGTGATTGATAATGTTGAAGTGAAAGACTATCTGCTCGATATTCATTTTGCAGCGCAGATTGAAAGACCGCTTCTCAACGGAATCGTTATTGAATCACTCACTTCAACCGATGTTAAAACTGGAATAAATGTTCCCAGGGAATTCAAACTCGAACAGAATTTCCCTAACCCGTTCAATCCGGGAACAGTTATCAATTATCAGTTATCGGTTGCAAGTTTTGTTACTCTGAAGGTCTATGATGTATTGGGGGACGAAGTTGCAATACTAGTAAATAAATATCAACAAGCGGGTAACCATAATTCTAAATTTTCAATTAGCAATTATCAATTGAGTTCCGGAGTTTACTTCTACACTTTACAGATGGATAGTTACGCACAGACAAAAAAAATGTTGCTGCTAAAATAATTTTGGATATAATCAATAAGGAGAAATAAATGACTTCTTCTACACCGACTACATCGAATGCAAAAGCTGTTAACGGCGGGCAAAATTATAACTTCGCACTAACAGTTCTTACATCGTTATTTTTTATGTGGGGATTTATTACTTGCCTGAACGATATTTTGATTCCTCATCTCAAAGCAGTTTTCACCTTAAACTATACGCAAGTGATGCTGATTCAATTCAGCTTTTTTACTGCTTATGCAATTGTTTCTCTGCCGGCAGGAATCCTTGTAGAAAAAATTGGGTATAAAAGTGGAATTGTTATTGGTCTGATTACGGCAGGTATTGGCTGTTTATTATTTTATCCTGCAGCAAGTATTCAATCCTACGGAATGTTTTTAGGTGCATTGTTCGTGCTGGCAGCAGGTATTACAATTTTACAGGTAGCTGCTAATCCATACGTTGCAATACTTGGCAAACCCGAAACTGCATCAAGCAGATTAAATCTTACTCAAGCTTTCAACTCGCTTGGAACTACAATTGCACCATACTTTGGCGCACTGATAATTCTTTCTATTGCGGTGAAGACTGTTGAAGATTTTAAGACCATGAGTGCCGATCAAATTTCTGCGTATAAATTAGCTGAGTCCGGCGCAGTTCAAGTTCCATATCTTGGATTAGCCGCAGCATTATTTGTTATTGCTGCAATCTTTGCGGTTATCAAGTTACCAAAAATTGAAGCGGCAAATATTATGGCAAGCGGCGATGACGCTGTGAATTATCATGATATCCATAAAAGTGCTTGGGGTTATAAACATTTAGTTCTCGGGGCAATAGCAATTTTTGTTTATGTGGGCGGTGAAGTTTCAATTGGAAGTTTTCTTGTGAATTATTTAGGTCAACCTTTCATAGCAGGCTTAAAAGAGTCCGATGCAGGAAAATATGTTTCTTTGTATTGGGGCGGCGCAATGATCGGAAGATTTTTCGGCGCTGTCACTTTGTCTGGAATGACAAATAATAAAAAGAAAAATATTTTTGTCGGGCTTATATTCTTACTTGCACTTATTCTCTCTTCTGTTGTTACAAAAGAATATCAAAACTTTGGAAGTTTCTCGATTGATAATTTCAGTAAAACTTTAACATTCCTTCTTTTTGTCGTTTTGAACTTTGCTGCATTTAATGTTGGAAAACAAAAACCCGGCAAAACACTTGCAATACTTGCATTTGTTGCAGCCACGTTAGTAGTAATATCCATGTTAACTTTTGGAGCTGTTGCAATGTGGACAATACTTGCTGTTGGATTGTTCAATTCGATTATGTTCCCGACAATATTCACGCTTGCCATTGACGGACTTGGTAAGCACACCGGTCAGGCATCTGGAATTCTTTGTACGGCAATTGTCGGTGGTGCAATCCTTCCGGTAGTTCAAGGTTTCTTTGCTGACAATATAGGAATTCATCATGCGTTTTTTATTCCTGTGTTATGCTACATCTACATTGCTTATTACGGAATTAAGGGACATAAACCATCATACCTTACCGCAAAGGGATAGTCATGAAGAAAAAAGTTGCAATAGGAATAGATGTAGGCGGTACCAATACTGTTTTTGGATTTGTTGATGAAGCCGGTCTGTGCATTTATGAATCATCAATCCTAACTTATGCAGATCAAGATGCCGATCAATTGTTTAGCAGATTGTTTAAAAAGGTCAATGATGATTTCACAAAATATTCTGCTGATTTTGAATTGATAGGAATCGGTATCGGTGCACCAAATGCAAATTATTATAAAGGGACGGTTGAACTTCCGCCAAATTTGAATTGGGGCATTGTAAATGTTCTCGAGATAGTAAAAAAATATTCTCCTCTGCCATCTGCAATTACAAACGATGCAAACGCAGCTGCAATTGGAGAAATGATTTTCGGCGCAGCAAAAGGGATGAAAGATTTTATTGTGATAACGCTTGGAACGGGTCTCGGCAGCGGTATAGTTGTTAATGGCGAATTAGTTTACGGCGCTGATGGTTTTGCCGGAGAGATTGGTCACACTATTGTAGATCCTAATGGGCGTGAGTGCGGTTGCGGAAGAAAAGGATGTCTGGAGACTTATGCCTCCGCTTCAGGTATTAAGCGCACTGTTTTTGAATTGATTGGAACAACCAACATTCCAAGTGAATTAAGAAATGTGAGTTATAATCAACTTACGGCTAAAGATATTGCAGATGCGGCAAACAACGGCGATAAACTTGCAATCGCAGCATTTGATTTCACTGCCAAAATTCTCGGCCTCAAACTTGCGGATTCTGTTGCGCATTTAAGTCCCGAGGCGATAATTCTGTTTGGTGGTCTTGCTCTTGCCGGTGATTTAATTTTTGTACCTGCCAAGCGATACATGGAAGAATACATGCTTAACATTTTCAAGAATAAAGTAAATCTACTTCCATCGGCATTACCGGGTGCACATGCCGCGGTTCTTGGTGCCAGTGCTCTGATCTGGAAGGAATTGAAAAAAACAAAATGATTAACTGTTGTTGGAAAGACCTTATGACCGTATCGTTGTATTAATCTTTTAAGGACAAAAATGAAAAAAAATATTCTTCTTCTAATAATATTTCTTTTAGCTGGAATATTTACAACTAATGCGCAAAAAACTCTAGATAAAAAAGTTGATGCTCTTCTTTCCCAGATGACGCTCGATGAAAAAATTGGTCAGATGACGCAAGTTGATTATGATGCGATTAAAAAAAATGTTAGCGACATCGTCAAATATTCTATCGGTTCAATTTTATGCGGCGGGAATTCTGAACCTGAAGATATTACTGCAAATGGCTGGGCTGATCTTTATGATAAATATCAAAACATCGCCCTTCAAACACGTTTAAGAATACCCATCCTTTGGGGAATTGATGCCGTGCATGGACATAACAATGTTGATGGCGCAACGATCTTTCCACACAATGTTGGACTTGGTGCAACACGTAATCCAAAACTTATTGAACAAGTTGCCGCTGTTACAGCAGCAGAAATTAGAGGAACAGGAATGCAGTGGGATTTTGCCCCGTGTGTTGCTGTTGCACGTGATGAAAGATGGGGAAGAACTTACGAGAGTTATGGCGAGAATCCGGATTTGGTTAAAATGTTAGGAGCAGCTTACGTAAAAGGTATGCAAGGAAAGAATCTTGCCGATAAAACTTCCGTGCTCGCTTGTGTTAAACATTTTGTTGGTGATGGCGGAACGACTAGTGGAAAAGATCAAGGCAATACAGAAGTTGATGAAGAAACACTTCGTAAAGTTCATATGCAAGGATACGTTGAAGCAATTAAAGCCGGTGCTAAATCAATTATGGTTTCATACAATAGCTGGAACGGTGAAAAATTACACGGACACAAATATTTATTGAATGATGTTTTGAAAGGTGAACTCGGATTCAAAGGATTTTTGGTTTCCGATTGGCAGGGCATTGATCAACTAGGAAAAGATTACAAGAGTGATATTGAAAAATCAATTAACGCCGGACTCGATATGATCATGATTCCAAACGCACCCGGTCAAGAGAACAACTACGTTGATTTCATTACAAAGTTGAAAGAACTTGTAAGCGAAAACAAAGTACCGTTAAGTAGAATTGATGATGCCGTTCAAAGAATATTAAAAGTAAAATTTGAGTTAGGGCTTTTCGAAAATCCTATGACCGATAAAAATCTAACTGCACAAGTCGGCTCAAAAGAACATAGAGAAGTTGCACGCGATGCGGTTCGCCAGTCTCTCGTAATATTGAAGAACGACAATAAAGTATTACCAATATCAAAAAATTTAAAACGCATTCACGTTACCGGAAAGAGTGCTGATGATATCGGCAATCAATGCGGCGGCTGGACGATCATCTGGCAAAGCAAAAGCGGAAACGTGATCAGCGGCGGTACAACAATTTTGCAAGCAATTAAGAATACGGTTTCAAAAAGTACTGAAGTAACAACATCAACGGATGGTTCCGGTGCTGAGGGAGCGGATGTTTGTGTGGTTGTTGTGGGAGAGACTCCGTATGCAGAAATGCTAGGAGACCGCGAAGATTTAAGTCTGGCAGAAGAAGATGTTGCTGCAATCGAAAAAGCAAGAGCACCCGGAGTTCCGGTAGTTGTTCTTCTTATTTCAGGAAGACCAATGTTGATTGAACCAAGTTTGAATATTAGTAACGCATTCGTTGCAGCGTGGTTGCCGGGAACAGAAGGACAGGGAGTTGCAGATGTTTTATTCGGCGATTTTAAGCCTGTAGGAAAACTGCCTCATTCATGGCCAAAAAATATGCAGCAGATTCCGATCAATGTTGGAGATGCGAATTATGATCCGTTGTTCCCATACGGATTTGGATTAACATATTAAAATATTTTTGTTTTCCACCATGGTTTTTTGCGGATTCAAAGAATCTTTGTCAAAATAAAATTACCAAAGCGGCACTGAGAATTCACCGATATTCACGGAGAAAATCTTTTTTGTTCAATACAGAGGGCTAACATGAAAAAATTTATTCTTTTCTTTTTGGTATGCTCAATTTCTTTTTCACAGAAAAAAACAATCGAGCAGCGCGTTGATTCCGTTCTTGCGTTAATGAATCTTGAAGAAAAAGTTGGGCAGCTTGTTCAATACAGCGGTGGATGGGATACAGGAACTCAGACTGCAAAACCAAGTGAAGCACATGAAAAGTTAATTAACAAAGGAAAAGTTGGTTCATTTCTAAACGTATTTGGTGCAGAATCAACAAAGCGTTTACAAAAAATTGCAGTCGAAGAATCACGCTTAAAAATTCCTCTAATATTTGGTCTGGATGTAATTCATGGATTTAGGGCAATCTTTCCGGTTCCTCTTGCGGAGGCATGTACATGGGAACCCGAATTAATTCAATTGTCTGCACGCTGGCAAGCAACAGAAGCAGCATCAACCGGATTGCATTGGACATTCAATCCAATGGTTGATATTGCAAGAGACCCTCGATGGGGTAGAATTGTTGAGGGAAGCGGTGAGGATCCATACCTGGGTTCTTTAATGGCTGCTGCAAGAGTAAAAGGATACCAGGGAAATGATCTCTCTGCAAACAATACAATAGTTGCATGTGCAAAACATTTTGCCGGTTATGGCGGTGCTGAAGGCGGACGTGATTATAATACTGTTGATATGTCTGAACGAACTTTTAGAGACGTCTACCTTAGACCTTTTCATGCTGCTGTTGAAGCTGGTGTTGGTACATTAATGAGTTCGTTTAATGAAATCGGAGGAGTTCCACAATCGGGAAGTCATTTCTTGCTGACCGATATATTACGCAAAGAGTGGGGGTTTGATGGGTTTGTAGTAAGTGATTGGAATTCTGTTGGTGAATTAATTCCCCATGGCATAGCAAAAGATCTAAATCACGCAGCTCTGATTGGTATAAATGCCGGCGTTGATATGGATATGGAAGCAAGTGCATATTTTAATTATTTGGCTGATTTAGTAAAAGAAAGAAAAGTTAGTAATAAAATTTTAGATGAAAGTGTAAAACGAGTTTTAAGAATTAAATTCCGTCTCGGATTATTTGATGATCCTTTTAAATATTGTAACTCTGTTAACGAAAAGAAAACAATTCTTAATAAAGAAATTGTTAACGCTACAAGAGAAGTTGCAAAAAGGTCTATCGTATTACTTAAGAATAAAAACAATCTTCTTCCTTTGAAAAAAAGTCTTTCAAGAATTGCAGTATTAGGACCATTGGCAAATTCAAAAGATGATCCGTTAGGTCCTTGGTCGGCTCAAGGCAAACCCGAAGATGTTGTTACTGTAGTAGAAGGATTGAAAAACAAATTGGGAAGCAAAGTTGAAATTATTTTTGAAGAGGGTTGTAAAATAGATGGCAGTTCAAAAGATGGTTTTGGTAAAGCAATTGAAGCTGCACAGAAATCGGAAGTTGTAATTCTATGCATCGGTGAATCTCGTAATATGAGTGCAGAAGCAAGATCACGAGCATATCTTGACCTTCCAGGAGTTCAGGAAACTTTTGTCAAAGAGATTTACAAAACCGGTAAACCGATAGTTGTTGTTTTAATGAATGGCAGGCCATTAACAATTAATTGGATTTCAGAAAACATTCCTTCGATTCTTGAGACATGGTATTTGGGTATTCAATCGGGTAATGCTGTTGCTGATGTTCTTTTCGGCGATTACAATCCAAGCGGGAAACTTCCAGTGACTTTTCCGCGGTATGTTGGACAAATTCCTATCTATTATAATCACAAGAACACAGGGCGTCCATATGATCCAAAAAATCATTATACATCTTATTACCTGGATTTAGAGAACACACCTCTTTATCCTTTCGGTTTTGGTTTGAGCTACACAACTTTCGATTATTCGAATCTTTCTTTGAATAAAAATAAAATCAAAAAAGACGAATCATTGAAAGTAAGTGTTGATGTTAAAAATTCAGGTTCAATGGATGGTGAGGAAGTTGTTCAGCTTTACATTCGTGATCTGGTTGGCAGCGTTACACGTCCCGTGAAAGAGTTGAAAGATTTTACAAAAATATTTTTGAAAGCAGGTGAATCGAAGAGAGTTAAATTCACAATTACACCGGAGAAACTGAAATTCTATGATATAAATATGAACTTTGTTGTTGAACCGGGCGATTTCAAAGTTTTTGTCGGCACTAATTCAGTAGATGTGAAAGAAGCATCATTTTCAGTTGTTGATTAGGGAATTAATAAAGTGAAAAGAATATTTCTGATACTCGTTACCGGATACTTGATGTTGATTGCTGGTCGTTCTTCAAATGTTGTTACGGAAAATAATATCAAGAGGCAGGAAGAAAAAAGTTTGAAGACAAATTATGAACAGCAAGTGAGTATCAATTATTTGTTCTATCTGCCTAAGGATTATAACGGAAAAGATAAGTTTCCAGTAATGATGTTCTTACATGGAAGCGGCGAACGCGGTAACAATCTTGAACTTGTGAAAAAACACGGACCGCCGAAACTGATAGATCAAGGAAAAGATTTTCCATTCATAGTTGTTTCTCCGCAATGCCCGTTAGGAATCCGCTGGAGAACAAATGTGCTGGTTGCATTGCTTGATGATATTATTAAGAACTACAATGTTGATGAGAACAGAATTTATATCACCGGTTTAAGCATGGGAGGATATGGAACTTGGAAATTAGCGAATGAAATTCCAGAACGCCTGGCGGCAATAATTCCAATTTGCGGCTGGGGTGATACATGGACGATTTGCGAGATTGGTGATCTTCCAGTGTGGGCATTTCATGGTGCGAAAGATAATGTAGTTGAACCAAGGAAATCTCAAGAGCTTGTGGATGCACTTAAAGCATGTAATGGATATGCTAAGCTTACACTCTATCCGGAAGCTAATCATGACTCGTGGACACAAACATACGATAATCCGGAAGTATATGAGTGGCTGTTGAAGCAAACAAAAGATCAAAGAAAGAAATTGAACTCGAATTGGTTCTAAATATTTAAGGGGAGTTGATGAAAAAGATTTTTGTTATTGGTTACTGGTTACTGATAATTGGAGTTAGTGTCTCTGCTCAGTCCAAGGGATTTGTCCGTTGCGAAGAGAAAAATTTTATTGATACAAACGGCAAAATATTTATACCGAAAGGAATAAATCTTGGTAACTGGCTGAACCCCGAAGGATATATGTTTCACTTCGAAAACGTAAGTTCATTCCGGTTGATTGATAATGCTTTCAAAGAACTTCTCGGCGCCGATGAAACAAGAAAATTTTGGAAAGCATTTCGGGATAATTACATAACGAAAGAAGATATTCATTTTATAAAAAGCATAGGCTTAAATCATATCCGTATACCGTTCAATTTTAAACTTTTTCTTGTTGAAGATCATCCTGAAATATATTTAGAAGAGGGATTCAAACGGTTAGATGATGTAATTAAATGGTGCCGCGAAGAAAATCTTTATGTTCTGTTAGATTTACATGCCGCACCGGGCGGACAGACGGGTGATAATATTGACGACAGCTGGAGCTACCCATTTTTGTATGAAAGCGAAGAAGCGCAGCAAACAACAATTTCACTATGGAAAAAACTTGCCGCAAGATATAAGAACGAAAAGATAGTGATCGGTTATGATTTACTTAACGAGCCGATTCCTCATTTCTATGAGAACAAAGAAGATCTGAACAAATTACTTGAACCGTTCTACAAGAAACTTACATCGGCAATTCGAAATATTGATAAGAATCATATCATCTTTCTCGGTGGTGCGCAGTGGAATACAAATTTCAAAGTCTTCGGCGATCCGTTCGATAACAATCTTGCTTACACATTTCATAAATATTGGATGCCCACCGAACAAAAAGAAATTCAAGAGTATGTTGACTTCTGCAATAAATATCAGGTACCCGTATATATGGGTGAATCCGGTGAGAATGATGATGTGTGGATTGATTCATTTAGAAAGCTATTAGATAACAATGAAATTGGCTGGTGCTTCTGGCCTTACAAGAAAATGGATTCTACGCGTGGAATTGTTTCCTTTGCACAAA
>Ga0082335_1009275_pt1 | contig 10685 bp, 9 predicted proteins | sample Subgrocontami58m_FD_72375 | JGI IMG/M metagenome (GOLD analysis project Ga0082335, IMG submission 72375) | Subsurface groundwater microbial communities from S. Glens Falls, New York, USA - GMW37 contaminated, 5.8 m (SPADES assembly) (version 2) ... | reverse complement strand
CTGCCGCCAGGACAGGACTGGCGGAGCCCGCTAGCAAATCGGGCTGACCGGGCTGGGATGCACCCAGCAGAGCTACCAGAATAACCGGTCCAAGATAAGTGAGAGCCCGGAGCGTCTTCCTTGCCATCTCCTATACTCTAAAGTAGCGCTCGGAATGCCACAACTGAGCCCGCGGTTGGCTGGCACCCTACGCCAGCATACCACAATATTTGGAACTGTAAACAGCAGACTATTGACAGGGTGGCCGTCAACATTTCGCGCAAGTTGGCGGCAACGTTGCGGGGAGCAAGACCGACTCGGTTTTGAAAACCGAGTCGGTCTTTACACTCAGAGCAGCGCGAAACTCTGACGCCCACCCCTATTGACAAAAGGCTAACATGTGTGATACATTATTTGCATGATACAGCTATCCTTCTGGGAGGGCTCTGTGGCCGGGTTGGAAGATTTTGTTGACGCCGTTGACCGTCTGTCCAGGCGGCTGATGCGCAACGTGGAGTGCTGCGATCGAGTGCTTACGGCCGGCTACGGGCTCACCGCCACCCAAGCGTACTCGCTTTTGGCTTTACACGAGCGTGGCGAGGTGACCATGAACGAGCTGGCCTCGGAGATGCGCCTGCACGGCACGACCATGACCCGCATGGTGGACTCCCTGGTGGAAAAGGGCCTGGCGGAGCGCAGGCAGGACCCGGAAGACCGCCGGGTCGTTCGCGTCGGCCTGAGCGCCACGGGCCGGGAGACCGTCCAGGAGCTGCAAGAGTGTAAGCGCGAGTTTCTGTCAGCCGCCTTCGCCGAGCTATCGGACAGCGAGCGCGACACGATCCTGAGGGCCATCCAGCGCCTGGTATCCACCGTAGAGGAACTGGGGTCCCGATGCTGCACAGGTTGAAAGGGCCGGAGGCTGTATTTTGGCTATGTGATTGTAAAATACACATAATGTACAGTGCATCAAGACTCTTGGCGTCCGGGACCTGAAAGGTGCGCCAGGTCCGCGAGATTGGAGATAGCCCCGGGCAGAGCAGGTCTGGGGGCAAGTGAGCACAATTTTGTAGGAGGAGAACGAAATGACCACACTCTCGTCAGTTGGAAGGTCCAAAGGGCGAGGCGATGAGATCAAGAAGGCCGTGCAGGAGAGGTATGCCAGGGCTGCAACTCAGACGATGGGGGGATGCTGCGGTCCCTCTTGCGGGTGCGGTCCGGCCGCGGTCCGGCCTGACCTCTTGGAGCCCAGCCGCTATACGCCCGAAGAGCTGTCCGGCCTGCCTGCCGATGCCGTGGAGCACGCGCTCGGGTGCGGCAACCCGCTGTCCTTCGCCGGGGTGAAAGAGGGAGATGCGGTGCTGGATATCGGATCGGGGGCTGGAATCGACGTGCTGCTGGCTTCCAGGATCGTGGGCCCTGCCGGCAAGGTTATTGGCCTGGACTTCACGCCGGAGATGATCCAGAAGGCCCGGCAAAATGCTGCTAAGGCCGGCGTCTCTAACGTGGAGTTCCGGTACGGCGATGCGGAGCAGATGCCTCTGGAAGACAGCAGCGTGGACTGGGTGATCTCCAATTGCGTCATCAACCTGGCCCCGGACAAGCGGAAGGTTTTCTCCGAGGTGTTCAGGGTCCTGAAGCCCGGAGGCCGCGTCTCCATCTCCGACATTGTTACCGGCAACCTGCCGGAAGCGATCAAGGACCAGATGGGACTCTGGACAAGATGTATTGCCGGCGCAATCGAAGAGGGGGAGTATCTGCGGACCATGCGCGAGGCCGGGCTGGTCGATGTTGCGGTTATCGCTCGGCAGCGCTATGACCAGGCCTCGGTGCTCTCGCTCCTGGAAGAGATCCTTCCCGACGAGGCAGACCAGGAGATCGCCAGGGGGCTTCTACGCCAGGGCGAAAGCCTGGTGGGTAACATCTGGAGCGCCAAGGTCGCCGGGAGAAAGCCTGCCTGAGGAAATCGCCGCGCCGCCCGGTCAGGCCAAGCTTCCCCGGCCCGGCGGCGCGGAATAAGTTACTCGTCTTTAGTTAGCAGTCAGCCCGTGGAATACTCTGATGCCCTGCCCTTCAGCATTCTCATGATCTCAGGCATGAATGCGGGCAGGTCCATGGGGTGCCGGGAGGTGACCAGGTTCCCGTCTACCACGACCTCCTGGTCCTCATAATAGGCTCCTGCTTCCTTCATCTCACCAGGCACACCATCTCCCCAGTAGCAGGTGGCGTGCCTTCCCTTGAGCAGTCCGGCCGAGATCAGTGTGTACGGGCCGTGACAGATAGCTGCAACCGGCTTGTTCTTAGCGAAGAATAATCTGGATAACATCCACTTCCATACCGTCCTCAAGGAACCGGAACAGCGGGAAGAGCCCCAGTTCGGAGAGGATGGGCGTCAGAATTTCGCGCTAGGGGAGAGCAGGCGTGGTGCCAGCCCCAGCAAGGGATCATGTTTCCAAACCTGATAGCTATAGCGGGTCCTACCACGCGTAACCGTGACATGCTGTTGCTCAAGATGCTATAGCGTGTTGAGGTACGGCGTGGTGATCGCGCGGCAATTCAGCGTCCATTAGTCGTCTTCGCGTAACCATATGTGGTAGTACAGACCCGCTGACGGAAGCCGATCACGGTTTGACGCGGACAAGTCCCCTGCACTACATTGCCAGCTCACTCGTTCAAAGAGCGAGCGTTGACAGAGCCGGAGGGATTGGAATAGAATGCCCCTGTCTTTAGCGATATGCGCAAGAAAGGGGGCCAGATGACCGTAAGAATACTAGGCGTGTCCGGAAGCCCGATCAAAGGGGGTAATGCTGATGTCTTCCTCCAGGAGGCTCTCAAAGCGGCGGAGGCGGTGGGTGATGTGGAGACGGAGTTCATTAGCCTGGCGGGGATGGATATCAAGGACTGCATCCATGTGAACTGGTGCCTCAAGAACCAAACGGACACCCAGTTCTGTCACCAGGAAGATGACATGCGCTTCCTCTACCCCAAGGTGGTGGAGGCCGACGCTTTGTTTCTGTGCACTCCCGTCTACATCGGCCGGATGACAGGGCCTATGGCCAACTTTCTGGACCGGCTGCGGGTCCTCGTCCACGGTAACAAGCACGGGGGCAAGCTTCGGGGCAAGGTGGGAGCGGGTTTCGCCGTAATCTGGTATCGCCACGGCGGTATGGAGACGGCATTGCTGTCCCTCCTGGAGGCATTCATGATTTTTGAGATGCTACCTGTCGGCGCTGGAATGCCGTCTCTCTTCGGTGGCGCAGGGGTTGCCAGCCAGCACGGCACGGGCAAGTTCGACCCCAACGACTATCACGAGGTGCTCAAGGACGCTTACGGAGTGCGCACAGCCCGCAACACGGCCCAGAAGGCGGCTGAGCTCTGCCATGTCCTAAAGGCCGGCCACTCCGTCTGGCACCCCTCGGCCAGGGAAGGGGCGGGCCATCACTAGGAACGCCTTACGGTTACCGCAGAGACGCTGAGGGCGCCAAGATCCGGGGGCTTGTTAACGCTGAGAGCGCGGAGAGGCTCCGACCACACTGAACCGTGGTCGGCCCCGGCGGGGCTGGAAAGCCCCGCGTATCGGGATTGAGAGCCTTCGTGTTGCTCGATACCATCTGGCGAAAAACAGCTACCTCAGTCTCCTGTTGCTCCGAATCTGCCCCTTTAGCGGGCTTTGCTATTGTAGCCCATGGCTTTAGCCCGGGGCGGGACGCGCCTGCGTCGGGCTCTTTCTGCCAACCGCCTGCACTGCTGAGAGCTAGCTGCCAACTGGCAAAGGGCATAGCCGCGTCATGCGCAAACAATTAGGACGCCACATCTAACGCTAGACGGGTCGGGGCGCTGGAACCGGCAGGCCGGCCATGGCCATCTTGACATAACGGACGACAACGCGGCCTAGAGCCTTGCATTCCCCCATGGCCTGAGCGTCCTGGCGGACTGCTCCCCGTTCTTCCCCATATCCGAAAACGCCTCCCGCTGCCACCATGCGCTGCAGGTTGAAGAAATTATTGATAACGGAGAAGGCCTGTGTCGCCCCTGCCCGCCGTGTAGCGATGACTCCTGCCCCGACCTTGCCCCGCAAGTGGCGGCTGGTATGGTAACAGTAGGTGCGGTCTATGAGGGTCTTGCACTGCCCGCTGACGGTCCAGAAATAGACCGGAGTGCCCAGGACGATGGCATCGGCCGCCTCGAGCTCAGGGTAGATCTCCTGCATGTCATCCCGGATATGGCACACGCCCGTCTTGTGGCAGGTGCGGCAGCCGTCGCAGGGTTGTATGATCTTGTCCCGCAGCAACAAGAGCTCCATTTCGGCCCCGGCCTCCTGGGCGCTGCCCAGGACCTCCGAGACCAGGGTTTCGGTATTGCCACCCTTGCGAGAGCTTGAGACGATGCCGAGTACCTTCATAGAAACCTCCTTCACACCTGCCGGACTATCCTTCCAAGGACCTCCACGCTGTCCGTTTCCAAAACCAGGGAATCGCCGTTAGCCGCTACAACCCGCAGTTTTTCGTCCTGACTGTAAAGGTGCCGGCTTAGCAAATCGTTGCCCAGCCGTACGATGTAGAGCTCTCCGTCTCTAATCTCGGCTGTGAACTCCACTATTACCACGTCTCCTGGCTTGATCCCGTGCTCCACCAGGGACGTGTCATTTACCTCAAAGCCGTAGAAGCCCCCGCCGGCCTGCCCCCCTCCTCCCATCTTTCCCATAGATCCAGTCTCCTCCCTCGGCTGAAGTTAAGTGGCCGTCCATTTCCGCCCCAGGTACCGGCCAATCTTGGTGAATATACCAGATTCTCTGACCTGACTCAAATTCCAACAGGCAGGGAGAAGAAGAAGGTCGTCCCCTGGCCTTCCTGGCTTTCAAACCACATGGTTCCCCCGTGGCGCTCTACTATCACTCTGCTTATGTGCAGCCCCAGGCCTGCGCCGGATGTTTTGGCTTTGGCGGCGTTGGCAGACCGAAAGAACGGCTCGAAGACTTTTGCCTGGTGCTCCTTCGGTATGCCTATCCCCTGGTCCTTAACCGAGATTCTGGCCTCGTGGTCGAGCTTTTCCACCCAGACCTCCACCCCTCCGCCGTTAGGCGAATACTTGAAGGCGTTGCTGAGCAGGTTCATCAGCACCTGTTCCAGCCTCAACGAGTCCCACTTGCCCTCCAGATCTCCTTCGGCCACGAAGACTTTCAGCCTTTCCTGATCGTTTGGCGCCAACTGTGCCTGGAAGCGGCGGACCGCGTCCAGAACGAAGTCGGACAGGCTCAAGCTCTCCATATTTAGCTCCAACTTGCCGGCCCTGATTCTGGCGACATCCAGCAACTCGTCGGCGAGGGATGACAGCCGGATCGACTGTTTCTTGATCATATCGAGGGCGAGGCGCAACTGCTTGCGGTCGGACTGCAGCGACTTCATGGCGAGCTCAGCGTAGACCATCAGCACCGTAACTGGGGTCTTTAGCTCATGGGTGGCGATAGATATGAACTCATCGCGGGTCTTGAGGGCTTCGTGGAGCTCCCTGAGCAGATTGTAGTTCTCTATGAAAGTTGCCAGCCTCTGGGCGATCAGCATTCCAAATGCGAAGTCCTCCGGCGTGAACCTTTGTGGCTGGCTGGCCAGGGATAGAAAGACGCCGTAGACCTTCTCTGGAGACTTGACCGGCAGCGCCATGGCCGCTGTGAACTTGCGCTCCCGCATCTGGTGGGCTTTGAAGGTTACCGAGGAGGCGGGGGTTGCTTCTACATCGGCTACGAAGATGGGCCAGCCTCTCTTGACTACCTGGTCTTGAATGATGTCCCAGGACACCTCGACCAGGCCGGCGGCGGCCTGGGCACGCGTTGGGTCACGGTGAACGACTATTTCTCGGCTTAAGTTGCCGTCGGGCGAAATGAGGTATGCCCCGCAGGCATCACCCAGCAGCTCGGTGGCCCTGCTCAGGACGTGATCCAGGGGAAGCTCAAGCCAGTCGGGGCCGCTGGGCAGGAGGGCGGTCAACTCCACCAGGAATTCCAACTGTCGGGTCGATCGCTCTGCCTCTTCCATCTTGCGACGGAGATGGAGGTCCGTTTCGGTATACAGCCGGGCGTTCTCAATGGCCACGGCGGCGAAAGCCGCCAAGCCGACAATCAGGTCTTCGTCCTCCTGGCTGAACTCTTCCGCCGCCACCTTGTCTGTCAGGTAGAAGTTCCCCAGAATCTCGCCCTTTGATACAATGGGCACGCCCAGGAAGCTGGTCATACGAGGATGTCCGGGAGGAAAGCCTATGGAGCGGGGATCATCGCGGATATGGCGCAGCCTGAGCGGTTTTGGCTCCTGCAACAATGCTCCCAGCAGTCCCAGCCCACGAGGCCAGTACCCTATCTCGCCGATTTCCTGGTCCGTTATCCCCGAAACGACGAAGCGGGAGAGGCCCTTGCGGTCTTCCCGCGCTACCCCAAGGGCGGCGTACCTGGCCCCCGCCAGGTCTTTGGCAACGTCAACGATCTTCGTCAAGACCGCATCCAGAGAAAGCTCGGAGGTAATGGTCAGCGCCGCCTGCAGCAACGCCTGGTCCTTATTTGCTCTCCCGTCCATTCGATTAGCCCCTTCTCCTTCCGGGCCACGTAGAAGGCACCGATAGAGGCCACGTGTGACCCGGTGGTAGATAAGCGAAGGCCATCCCGAAAGCCAAAAATAACCCCTAGTACACCAGCTTTTGGAGATATATAACTAACAGCCTTTCACTGAATTCTAGCGTGTACCTGCCTTTACTGCAAGTAAGCCTTTAGAGAAAGGGCAAGATCTGAGGGTTGCCTACCGGGCGGTCCCGTCCAGGCGCCTGGATAGCTCCATCAAGTGCTCCCACCCGTGCTCGAGCATACGGCGCAGCGCCCTGCGAGCAGTCCAGGTCACCTGTCCGTGCCCGACCGCCTGCTCAAGTTCCTTTTCGGTCATGACTTCCAGGCGCGTGCCGGCAATCTGCCACACGCGGGTCAGGGCGGTAGGTAGACCCTCTGGGCCTTGCTCGACATCTCGGAGGGCCGCGGAGAGGCCGTCCACCTTGCCCACGGTGTACCGCAGGTAAACGCCGTGAGCACCGGCGACGTGCTCTAGAATGCGATAGATCGAGCGGCCTGTGCCTTCCGGCTCGACTACCAGCAGTTCTCGCGGTACATCGCGGATCAGTTGCAACAGGTCGGACTGTAGCCACGCCAGGCGCCGGAGACAAATGTTCAGGTCTTTAGCACTCAGTGGCTGAAAGTCGGGACCGAAGCCGGGGGTTGGGTCGCCGTAGCCCAACCAGACGCCTTCCGTGACGTGCTCGGCAACCACGGTGGTAAAGGTGCCCTCCGGCTCGACCGCTTCGCCATGTCGCCGCAAGAAGCGCAGGTAGGAGCGGATCGCCTCCGGCGTAGCCTCCAGCGCCGCTTCCGTGGTTGGCCCCTGAGCGATACAACCCAGCAATTCCAGCACGTGGACCATGGTCTTGCGCCGGCGCGGGCCGGACTCGAGGTACAGGGGATATTCCGTCATGGCGCGGGCCTCGCTAATAAGTCAGGTGGTCCACGGTTCTGCCTGTCTCGATGGCAGGCAAAGAAAGCGGGAGAAGATGGTCGGGGTGCCCGGATTCGAACCGGGGGCCTCGTGGTCCCAAACCACGCGCGCTAGCCGCTGCGCTACACCCCGAACCTCCTAAAGTATAAGGAATGGCGGGAGGCCGGTCAAGGAGCCACTCAAGTAGGTGTATTCACTTGCTCATAGCCTTGAGCTTCTGATAGGCCGGGCGTGGGTTGCCCTTCTCATCGGTGATGGACCAGTAGTACTGCTCGTCGTTGGGAGTCCAGTAGGGCGCCGCGATATAGATGAGTGACATTACTCCTACCCAGGGACGCCAGTTCTTCTGGGCATACTGGTAGGCCCGCACGATGTAGTCAGCCTTCTGCTCCTCAGTGACAGCATGCCAAGCGTAGGGTGAACCGGGGCGATTGTCGCTGGTCCAGCCGAACTCGAGTATGGCCACGCGCTTTTCTTTATCGCCGGCCTCTTCCATGACCTTGCGGTAGTCTTCCACGTGGCGGAAGGAGTAGGTGCGCTTGAGGTCCTCTGGGCTGGGGTCGTTATTGGTAAGGGCCTTGTCCTTGGCTACTTCGCCCGGGTCGGCCTCCGGGGGAGCCTTGTAACCGGCGGCATGGACCCCCAGCATATCGAAGTAATCCCCGGCTCCGGCCGCGTACATCTGGCGCAGGTACTCTATGTCCGGGATGGCGACGGGAGGCGGGGCGGTGGTCGGCGAGAGGCCCGCGCTGATGACGATGGTCTCCGGATCAGCGGCCTTGATGGCCTGGTAGGCCCCTTTAAGGAGGGCCACATACTCTTTGGCGTTGGGCGCCTTGCCATCCCACTCGCGGGCCAGGTTCGGCTCGTTCCATATCTGGTAGGCGGCGATCTTGCCTTTATAGCGGCGAGCTACGGCCCCTACAAACTCGACATAGTCCTCGTACTTCGCCGGAGGACCATTCACTTTCAGGTCGGCGCCCGGCACTCTGGCCCACTTGGGGACAAAATCAACCCGGGCCAGCAGCTTCAGGCCGAGGTCGGAGGTGAGCTTGACCAGGCGGTCGGGCTCGTTCCATTCGAACTGGTTCTTGCCCTTGCCCTCGATATAGTCCCATTGGAACATCAGCTTGACCCACCGGAGGCCCGCATCCTTGACCAAACGCAGGTCCCGTTCCGTGGTATCATATTGTCCCCAGAGGACGGCCTGCGCCGCGTAGTCCGGGCTGGACATCTTGTCCAAAGATGGTCTGACCTGGGGGCCTCCCGCGCAGGACAAGAGAAACGGGGCCAGCACGGCGATCAGTGCTAGCATGGCCAGGATATAACGCCCGGGGTATAAACGGGTGGATGCTCTAAGCAAGTCTCCTCCTCTGAATCCTTCTATGTTCGACATGGAGCCCGGTGCTGTATGGCCTGTTAGTTGAAATCTATCCCTTCGTTCTTCCAGATGCGTTCAAGCTCACGCCTCAGGGCCAGGTGGTGGGACGCTGTCAGAGAAGGGTCCTCGGCCAGCAGGCCCTGGGCTTCACGCCGGGCCGTTTCAACCAGGGCGAGGTCCGATAGGCGGCCGATACGCAGGCCGGGTAGTCCGCTCTGGCGGGTCCCCAGGAACTCGCCTGGTCCCCGCATGTCCAGGTCGGCTTGGGCCAGGGCGAAGCCGTCGTGCGTCTTCTCGATTACCTTCAACCGCTCCTGGCCTTCCTCGCTGGGGTTGCCTTCCAGGAGAAGACAGTAGCTGGGGTGTTCTCCTCTTCCGACCCTTCCCCGAAACTGGTGAAGCTGGGCCAGGCCGAACCGCTCTGCCCCTTCCACCAGCATTACCGTGGCGTTGGGCACGTCTATTCCCACTTCTACCACCGCGGTGGAGACCAGTATATCTAGCTCCCCTGCCCGGAACTTGGCCATGACCTTCTCTTTCTCCTGGCTCTTCATGCGCCCATGGAGAAGGCCCAATCTCAGGTCTGGGAAGACATCCCGGGAGAGGCGGCGGTACTCCTCCTGGGCGGCCCGTGCCTCGATATTCTCCGATTCTTCTATGAGGGGGCAGATGATAAAGGCCTGCCGTCCCCGCTGGACCTGGCCGCGCATGAAGTCGTAGGCTTTCTCCCTTTGGGCTGGCAGCAGGCACTTGGTCCGTACCCTCTGGCGACCGGGCGGCAGCTCGCCAATGATGGAGACGTCCAGGTCGCCGTAGACGGTGAGCGCCAGGGTGCGGGGAATGGGTGTGGCGGTCATGGCCAGGACGTGAGGGCAGTCCCCTTGGGCCTTCTGACGGAGGGCCAGCCGCTGGGCTACCCCGAAGCGGTGCTGCTCATCTATGACGGCCAGGCCCAGCCTGGCGAACGATACTTCATCCTGGATGGCGGCATGGGTACCAACCAGCAGTTGTATCTGCCCGCCGGCCACACCAGCCAGAGTCTTGGCTCTCTCGGTCCTACCGGTACCGCCGGTAAGCAGCCTCACCGACAGCGCCACGGGGGAGAGAGGAGATGGAGCCTCTCCTGCCGCCATGCCGGCCCGAGCCAGAAGGGACGTGATGGTGCGGAAGTGCTGCTCCGCGAGGACCTCCGTGGGCGCCATGAGGGCGCCCTGGTATCCGGAGAAGAGCGCGACCAGCAGGGCCATCAAGGCTACTACCGTCTTGCCGCTTCCGACCTCACCTTGCAAGAGGCGTATCATGGGCTTGCCGCTGGCCAGGTCGGCCAGCACCTGTGCCAGGGCTTCTTCCTGGCCCTTGGTCAGTGAGAAGGGCAGAGAGGCCCGGAACGCTTCCAGCAGGTTGGGGAAAGGCTCCATGCTCACCCCTGGGTGGGATTCCTTCCAGCGGAGTTTCTCCATCTGCAGCCCCACCTGAAGCAGCAGTAGCTCGTCAAAGGCCAGCCTGCGCCGGGCTTCTGCCAGGAGCGGCTGGCTGGCCGGGAAGTGGACCTGGCGGATAGCTTGTGGCAGATCGAGAAGCTTCTGCCGGTCCCGCAGCTCCTGCGGCAGGAACTCCCCCAGGGCCGCCGCCCAGTGGTCCACGGCCGCCTTTACCACGCGGCGCACGGACTTAGGGAAGAGACCCTCTGTCAGGGGATAGGCGGGCACGATCCGTCCCGTGTGTATCAGCTCGTCGGTCTTTTCCGCCAGCTCGTATTCCGGGTTCTGCATTTCCAGGTAGCCGCGAAAGGTCGATACCCGCCC
>Ga0082335_1009274_pt1 | contig 10686 bp, 10 predicted proteins | sample Subgrocontami58m_FD_72375 | JGI IMG/M metagenome (GOLD analysis project Ga0082335, IMG submission 72375) | Subsurface groundwater microbial communities from S. Glens Falls, New York, USA - GMW37 contaminated, 5.8 m (SPADES assembly) (version 2) ... | reverse complement strand
CATACTCGGCCCTCATAGTTCTTGATGCCGGCGATGCGGGCCTTTTCCTCCGCAATCTGGACCATCTTCGCAGCGATATCAGAACCGATAACCTTTCCGTTCTTCACCTTCCCAGCGGCGGTAAGCCCTGGCTGGCCGGTGCCTGTCGCAGCATCCAACACAACAGAGTCCTCCCTCAGCTGAGCCAAATCTACGAGCTTGTCACCCACTGGTTGGAGCCATTGGGTGACGAAAGTGTCGCGCTTTTTCCACCCGGCGGAGAACTTATCCCATGTTTCCCGTTGCTGTCCTCGTACCTCGTCGGCTGTGGGTGCCATGTTTGCCTCCTCTTCTACTTTTCCTGTTGAACCATGCTCTCCAAAAATCACCGGGCAGCCCCGGCTTGTACACGACCGCACGCACTAATGTGGCCTTCGCATCATCGCCCAGACTCGGGCCCCGCTCTTTGGAATTTGCCCCTCCACAACTATTTGCGTTTGACCAAGATCATACGCGGACACAATCGATGCAGCAACCGCCCGTGGAGTCGCCGCGGCAAGCGGCATGCCGGTCGCCACCGTAAATCGAGAAACCCTGAAGGGTTTGCCTCGTCAAGCCCGGATGGTCTGTTTATCGGCGGCAACAATTTTACCGCTAATAAGGCGAGGTCCTGCTGATCGCTTGCCTGCTGAATGGTAGCTTGCCTCCAGCAACAGACCTAAGGCCTCCTGCCGTTGTTGAACGGGATGCTATCAAAGCAAAGGTAAAGGAGTTCCAAGGCCTTTTGGACACCCACTAAAATTAGTTGCTAGCTACATGCCGAGCGACTGGCGCTCGGCGTTTGCTTTCGCCGGAGGAATCAATCCCCTAGCGAAGACTGAACTGCCACCATCACACGATCGTAAGCGGCTCATCATCCGGAGGAGCGATGATAAGCCGTAACACGAAAGGAAACCCGCTTACTTCTCTAGCCAAACGTTCAACATCTTTTTGTTGTTGTAGGTGCTCCGGTGCGGATAGTATCCCTGCACCGTTTTCCAGGTAAGCTGCCGCCCCCTTCCATACCCGACGATGAATTTCGAGTTGCTCTGCAGGGCCTTACGTTCTAAATCAAACACGAGTTGAGCTCGCTGGCCGGCGTCAAGTGTTGACGACTGCTTAAGAAACAAAGCCTCCATCTCAGGGTCACAATAGCCGGCGTAGTTACGAAGCGAATCACAGGCCCACAACTCCGCATAAAATGCATCCGGGTCGCCGAAGCTGAGGCCAACACCCGCGGCGAGAATGTTGAAGTTCCGCGTATTGGCAATGTCGTAGAACGGAGCGCTGGCTATGGCGGACAGCTCTGCCGTTATACCAACCTTGGTCAGGTAGTCCTTGGCAAAGACAGCCATGTCTTGCCAGCTGCTGACGTCGTTGCGAGTTATCATCGTCGTAGCAAGCCCGTTTGGATATCCCGCTTCGGAGAGCAGCTGTTTTGCCTTTGCAATATCCCCTGCCGCATCATTGCCATAGCCGGGAAACTTTGCCAACTCCTCTTGAGACAGACTCCACGGCGGCGCAAAGACTCCCCCAATCTGATAATTAAGGAGTTTTGCCGCCGCTGTACGGTTAAGCGCATAACTAATCGCCTGACGGACTTTCATGTTATCGAAGGGCGGGCGGTTGACGTTAACACTAAGAAACTGGGGACCGAAGCCTACAACCGGGTCCGTCAAACGGACTTTTTCCCCCATCTCCTGCGCTATCCGCTCCACCTGATTTGCATTGATTTTTTCGCCCATGAGCAACTGGCCTGAGCGGAATGCTGCAATTGTGGTCCCCGGGTCTGGGATGATGTAATACTTTATGCCATCCAGGTAAGGCCGCCCTTTCACCCAGTAGTCCTCATTCTTTGCTAGCTCAAAACTGACGCCCCGTATGTACTCCTTTAACTTAAACGGACCTGTGCCCATGACCTCCTTTTTGGGAATGTCTTGGCCCCTTTGCTCGACAAACTCCCTATCGTAGATGGGCATATAACCGCCTGCGACAAAGGAGAGCATGGCTGGATACGGCCGCTTCACGGTCACTTTCACCGTGGAGTCGTCCACCACCACTACATCGGTGACTGGCTCGAATAACCCCTGACGAGGGCTCAGTACGCCCTTGGGAGGAGTGCGGAGACGATCCATGCTGAACTTCACATCGTCTGCCGTGAAGGGGCTCCCGTTGTGAAATTTTACGCCCTTCTGCAAGAAGAATGTCAATGACTTCCCATCAGGACTCCACTCCCAGCGCGCCGCCAGGTCCGGGACTAGCTTGGCGTCATCCTGGTCGTCGAACTGGAGCAGCCGGTCGTAGGCTGGTGAGCTCGTGAACACAGTTTCAGTCGTCGCCTCCTGCTGGGCGTCGAAGCTAGGCGGGTCGCTTGTAAGGGAGCTGAGGAGCATTCCACCGTATTTAGGGGTTATGGTGCTTGACGCCACCTCTGTTTGGGTTGGCTTCGGAGCTGCAGACGCGCATGCGAGAGATCCCAAGATGACTAGAAGCAACCCTATCACCCCAAGAGGTTTCAATGTGGAATAACCCATTTCGACTCCCCTTTCTGTTGCTAAATGTTTGGCCTCTTGTTTGGGTAAGTTCGGCATTGGAATTTACTAATAGATCACCTTTTCCTTTACCAGACGATTAAATTCGCTATCTTCCACGCCGAGGAGTTCCTTGCAGACATACTCGCTGTGCTCTCCGATAAGCGGTGCCGGCTCATACCGGGCATTGTCATCGGGCAGTAGTTTCCAGGGGTGTCCGGCATACAGCTTCGGCCCCAGCTCCGGGTGGTCGATTTCTACAAACGCTCCGCGCGCTCGCATGTGAAGGTCTTCAACGACATCGCGGGCGTCCTGCACCGGCCCCGCGGGTACTCCCTCGCTCTGTAGCAGCTCCGTGGTCTCAAGGCGGTCTCGGCCTTTCGTCCACTCCCGAACGTGCTCATCGAGCGTTTGTCGGTTCTGCCATCTGGACGAAACGCTGCCATACCTGGGATCGTTCGCCCAGGTGGGGTTGCCGAGCGCTCGACACAGCCCCATCCACTCATCCTCTGTCCCCACTGCTATCGCAATCCAGCGGTCGTCTCCACTGCAGGGATAAACATTATGAGGGGCCTTGATGTCGTCTTCATTTCCCTGAGGGCCCCTATCCCTGTGGTTCACCAGATAATCGAGGATAGCCTCGGGAAGATGGAAAGCAGTCGCTTCCACCATCGAGAGGTCGATATGTTGCCCCTGGCCGGTGACTCGGTGATGATAGAGGGCAGCCAGTAGACCAAGGATTTCAGTCGTGCCGGTCAGTGGGTCCGAATACCCTCCGCCGATCCCCCGAGAAGGTTCATCGCGATACCCCGTCACGTGATTGATCCCAGAATACGCTTGAATTGCCGAGCCGTAGGCGACATAGTTCGCCAGGGGACCGGATTGACCGAATCCAGAGGAAGAGACCAGGATGATATCAGACTTTATCAGTTTCAGGTCCTCGTAGCCCAAGCCCATACGCTCCATAGCGCCGACGCCAAAATTTTCCACGACGATATCGCTGATGGCCACGATTCTCTTCGCAAGTTCGATGGCTTCCGGCCTGCCAAGATTCAGACTGACACTTTTCTTTGAGTAATTTATCAAGTTGAAGTTGGGGGTTTGATTCCAGAGAGGTTCGCCATTCTCGTCTTTCCCGCTACCCACACGCCACTGGTCCGGCCGTTGTTTGCTCTCGATCCTGATAACCTCTGCCCCCATCGAAGCCATATAACGGGTGCACAACGGCCCCGCCCAAACCCAGCTGAAGTCGGCAACTCTAACACCAGACAATGCCATGAGCGTCATGTATGGGCTCCTCGCTTAGTAACTAGTGTAGTGCGTCAAGCAGATGATACTTTATCCAAGACCGGTCTCGGGCGTGCTTACCGCCACGAAGTAGCCGGTTAGCCAGGTTGGGTAAGGTATGGAATGTCGGACGCACTACACTAGCTAATGACGCCTGCTGCTCGCAGCGCAGAGATGTCGTTGTCCTCATATCCCAGTCGTTCTCTCAAGACGAGGTCGTTATGCTCGCCCAGCAAGGGAGCGGGCCGGATGATGGAGAGAGGAGTTCCCGAAAAAAGCAGCGGGTTCCTGGGGACAACAACCTCGCCCATAACGGGATGTTCAACCGTTATGAAGAATTCTCTTGACGCGAGCTGAGGCGACTCAACTACATCTGCAATTGAGTTTATAGGCAGGCAAGGAATACGTTTCGCCTGACAGATGGCCACAAACTCATCCATCTTAAAACGCCTAGTCTCTTCAAACATCAAGGGTTCCAGCGCGTCCCAATTTTCGGCCCGTGCAAAGCGATCACTAAATACTTCCCACCTGGCCCAATCCGGATTTCCGAGGACTTCAATCAGTCGCTCCCATTGTTCATCTGCCATCGCCACAAAGAATACTGTGCCATCTGAGCACGGAAGATTCGCCGTGATCGCCAGTGCGGAGCGCTTGCCACCCTTGTGGCGCACCGGAGTCTGACCTGCAAAGGAATACGTACCTAAATTTGAAATGTTGAAGGAAATTAGCGACTCCTGTCTCGAAACATCTACCACTTGACCGCGTCCAGTTTGGAGGGAGGTGAACATACCATGCATGGAGCCGATTGCGGCAGTAAGTCCGGCCGAGTAGTCAGCCTGCCGCCCTCCTGCCTTGAGGGGCGGCTCGCGCGCGGGGTCATCGACCGTGCCAGGGGTTGCATGGCCGTATCCGCTCATGTGAAAGCTTATCAGCTCTGACGTCTTGTAGTCCTTATGGGGGCCGGATAATCCGAAGGGCGTAATGTGAGTGAAGATTAGGTTGGGATGCGCTCGGAGGACATCCTCGTGTTCTAGATGACGGTTGGTCAACTGTGAGACGGGATGGTCGGTGACCAAAATACTGGCCCGGTCCAGCAGACGATGAAAAATCCGCTGCCCATCGGCTGTTCCCATGTCAAGGGTCACGCCGAGCTTGTTGTTATTCAGGTACAGAAAAAGCGCGCTGGCTTCAGGATCGGGCTTATCATCCCGGTAGGGACCCATCTGCCTTATTGGATCGCCGGCCGGGGGCTCAACCTTAATGACCTCGGCGCCTAGGTCGGCTAACAGTTTGCCACAGAACGTGCCGGGAACGTCGCCCGCCCACTCCACTACGCTCAGGGATGCCAAAGGACCTGTGTTCATACAACCCCTGCTTAGTTCCGGAATTTCCCATTTGGGCTGCCCTCACGCCTTCAGCGGGGCCCAAATCGACTGGTGTCAGCATATACGCCCCATTGGTTGTGGGTCAAACCCCCGTTGCCCCCACACAAGACACGATTCCAGCCATTCACACCCACCCTGAACACGGCGGTCGTTCTATTGGCCGGCCCGGAAACCACTCAGCCGATGTTCCCGGGGGAAGCCGCGCCCAGAAATCGCCACTCTGCATTTCTGGCGAGGCTACCCGTCGCTAGCCTGGTGCGGGATGCAATTTGGCGACGCGGTCCTGCGCGCCTCGAAACAGATCGCGCAGCACGGTTACTTCGGCCAACTGGCACACCTGCCGCCGAGCACTTCCCCGAAACAGCAGCGTTACGACCAGAACGGATACCGCGAGCCTCGAAAGGACGATCATGACTCGTAGACACACAACCCACGATGACGCAATGGTGCTGGGTTTTCCTTCTCTTAGGAACATCGACGGTATGCCACAATAAGGCATCGACATCATCCATATGTAAATGTTATATTCAGGCAGGTTCTGAGTATAACGTTGCATAGATCTTCAGACGTGGCCACTTTCCCTTCTCTGTAGAAAACTACGTCAAAGGCCGGCTGAACCGCTGGACTGTGAAGGCGATGTGGGTGCCATCAGGCGACCACGCCGGTGCGTAGTCGTTGGTTCTGCTGTAGGTAAGACGGGTGCGGCCAGTGCCATCAGCGTTCATGACGTAAATCTCCGAGTCACAATGGTCTACAAGAAAGGCGAGCTGCTTACCGTCCGGGGACCACACCGGTTCGCGCCCCTGCTCGAACTGCTCCCGCCGAGTGCCATCGGAATTCACGATAGTGATCCGCCCATCGGAGGAGGTGTAGGCGATCCTCCGGCCGTCCGGGGACCAGGGACTACGCGACATGGTGCCTACCCCTTCTGCTATAGTGCGTGTGGTCCCCGTTTCCGGCTCCAAGATGGCGAGTCGGAACTCTTGATAGTGGCCGGGGCCGGATCGCTCAGCAGACCGGCTCATCAGAGCGATGTTCCGACGGTCCGGAGACCAAGAGTTGGGATCTCCGGGCACCGACTTGAAGGAAGCGATTTTGCGAACCTCACCCGTTTCAACCTCCGCCCGCGTGACGCTGATGTTCGAGAATGCCAATATGGCGCTGCCATCAGGGGCCCACGTCCATCGGTTCCCTGCACTGCCAAGTTCACGCATCTCGTTCCCCGCTGCGTTCATCAGCACCACCTGGCCGCGCCTACGGAAGGCAATGGTCGCGCCGGCGGGTGACCATGCCGGACCCCATCCCTCTGGCACTAGGCGGCTGGATTGCGTGCCATCCGCGTTCACTACGCCAATGCCCGGGTTAGGGATCCCGGGCGCCCGCCACTCAAATGCCAGTTTCTGGCCATCGGATGACCACCGTGGATCAGAGCCCGCGGTTCCGAGGCGCCGCGGATTACTCCCATCGGAGTCGATGATATAGAGCTCTGACTCGTTCTCGTTCTCGAGCGCGTAGGAGGATTCGGATTGTCCCTGGAATGCGCGACACCACTGCTCATCCAAGGCCTTAAGAGATGCCATGGGCGCATTGACGACGGTTGCCACTGCAGCGACGAGGCCTGTCGCTACCGACAGCCCAATGAATAAGAGCAGCAGTATCAGAATGTGCCTACGCATGAACTCGGCTCAGGCAATTTCATGATTGCCTCCAATTCCCTTCTACAGTCAAGAGATAGCTACCTTGCAAGATCATCTCAGCTCCCAGCGGAAACAAGCGAGGAAAGCAGCCAACGGGGTGCAACAAGCTCCTCCCGTTCGCGGACACTGGAGGGGAGAGGCAGGTCGTTAATTGGGTCCGGGTTCCGCGGGCGTTGCCACAGCCTTGCGACGAGTTCGCTTCGGAGGACCGGGCAGCAGGTCTGGAACAGGAACTGCAATCTGAGCCGCGGCGGTCTCAGCCTCATAGACGAAAGGCTTCGGCCGCGGAACAAGCCTGGCCGCCAGCGGAGCGGGACCTCGTCGTTCACGTAGTTTCCTGGCTTTCAAACGATGTTTCTTCTGAGCGACTTGTTTTCCTTTGTGCATTGCCCTCTCCAATTTCCGCAACGCCGTTCACTGACCGAGGAATACCGTGGAGGCTGTCCACGACAAGCCTCGTTTATCAGCCTAACATTTGAGCGTGTTTGGAACCAGCACCATGTCCCCATCGTGTGCCTTAGGAGTCATCTGGCTCCTCTTTGCTGTCACGGCTTTGCTCGAGCACTTCCCGCACGCACCTGCCCAACAGCCAGCCCACGGGCGTGGCCGGTCCAGCGTACCGCACCCGTTGACCATGCCTAGTACAGGCGATGGCCACCGCATCGGTGGAGGTTCCTGTTGCCCAGTGACCATCGGTGGCGGTCAATGAGCGCTCCAGCAGCCATAGCGTCTTTGCTTCTGTTATCAGCGTCAACGCGTTTACGAGAGCAGAGGGCGTCAAAGCCGCGTCCAAAAGAACGATGAGGTTGATGGTGCCAGGCCGCCGGCTGGCGGGGATCGTAAATCCGGGCGATGCGAGGTTGTCCAACCCCACTGTGGCCAGCACAGCTGCGGTTATCCCATCATTTGTCTTGGTTACCAAGTGCGTCCGATCCATCGGAACTGCAGTCATGAGTCCAATGAACGGCCTAGGAATGCCGCTGTCCCGAGCAAACGCCACTAGGTCAACTTGTGGGTGGATCGAATCGTAGGTCCGGGGCACGTGGTAGTTTACGATGTGGTGAGTCCGGCGAAATCCACCACCCACGACAGCCGAGGACAGGACTGACAAAGGCGAACTGCTTTCGACGACGAGGGCTCGGTCCGTGAGGGTTGCAGTCACCCCGGGCAACAAAGGCCAGGTGATTCCAGCCGAGTGTTGTGGAGCTAGCCTCATGTCTTTTAGCGTAGGGTAGGTGACATCAAGTGACGCCTCTAGGTCAACAATCTGGTTCGAGTGCCTATCCCGAGGGAATGTTCAGTTGGTATTCTACGCCGCTTCTGGGGTAGTCGCTAGGGCTTGCCGGTCCAGACAGTCGAGCCATCGATGGCAGAAAGCCCGCAAGATAAACCGTTTCAAGGCACAGGTAGTCTCCCGCGGGCTCTACGCCTCGGCGGTACGCTTGGCCATGTACGCTTCGGCCTGCGCCCAGCGCTGGGCGTACTCCGAAACTAGACACATCACAACTCTAGTAGTTCACCGCTATATGGCGCAATCGTAATCGGGATCAAGTGGAGAAGTGACGCTTCACACTGAAGGAGTGAAGTGTAATGGATCACCTGAACGAGTACACTTCATTTACTAACCTGATCATAAAAGTTACAATGCCCTGGGCAGTTTGGGCTTACTCCGGCCTGACTCCGGCCTGACTCGGAATGCCAACATCACACGAATAATTGCAGTAATAACAAGGGCCAATGAGTAAGAATGACACCGGAGCGCAACTCGGGAACCTCATGGCTCCTCTTGGCGTGGAGTTGGACACGACGCATCTGCTGGGGCTGTGCGTGGACAACGCCACGCGCCTCTTGGGGGCGGAGCGCAGCACGCTGTTTCTGCTGGACGAGACCACGCAAGAGCTCTGGTCCAAGATAGCCCAAGGCTTGACCATCACTGAGATCCGCATGCCCCGAGCAGCCGGAATAGCTGGCCATGTGGCCACTACCGGCGAAGCCTTGAACCTGCCGGACGCGTACGAGTGTCCCCATTTCAACCCTGAGTGGGACCAACATACTGGCTATCTGACCAGATCCGTCCTATGCATGCCGCTGCATGATCCGAGGGGCACCATTGTGGGGGTGATTGAGGTACTGAACAAGCGGAGCGGCCCGTTTAGTGCAGAAGACGAGCGCGTGTTGGCGGGACTTTGTTCCCAAGCCGCGATCCTCGTAGGTGCCCTCAAGGTGGAACAAAGATAGCATGACGGAGGCAGGACTGGAGCGTCTCCTCTCAAGAGCGCAGGCCTTCGAGCCTAGTGCTCATTACGATGAGGCCCTGCAAGACCTAGAGACCGTCCTGCGCGACGCCCGCCGTGCCGGCTTGGCCGCGTTTGAAGCGGCTGCGCTCTTGCACCGAGGCCGGCTCCTTCGTATCAAAGGAGAGTTGGACACGGCAGAGGAGAGCGCTCGGGCGGGGGCGAGCGTGTTCGCATCCTTGGGGGATAAGGGCGGCCAAGCCCGCGCCCTCCTGGTGGTGGCGGAGGTCTTGTCCGATCGGGCGAGCATGGTCGAATTCGAGCAGGTCAGCCGGGAGGCCATGGTGCTCAGCCAGCAAATCCGAGACCCGTCGGCGGAGGCAAGGTCGCTCACTCTGCTGGCGGTTGCGTACCTTTATCAGGGACGGTTAGATCAGTCCGCTCTGGCTACCCAGCAAGCGCTGGAGATCTACTCAGCCATTCAAGACAGCAGAGGCATCGCTACCACTCAGCTCATGCTCGGCCGGGTTGAACAGACTCGAGGCAACGTCGGAGCCGCTCTCCGGTCGCTCCAAGCCGCGTCAGAGGTTTTTGGTAAGCTGGGCGAGCAGCGCGCCCTGTCCTCCGTTTTTCTTAACGTGGGCCAGATCTATTTGGAGCAACGAGACATAGAAGCGGCTCGGGTCTTCGCCGAACGAGGCGTGGGCTTGACCGGCGGATCTGGAGATAGCGCGATGTATTCTCGCAGCCTGCTCCTCCGGGCCCAAGTCGACCTCGAACTAGGGGTTTTCGAGAGCGCTATAGCCGAGCTTCGTCAGGCGGAGATCATCTGCCGTGAGCACGGGCTTACAAGCGTCGCTCCCGAGGTCTACCGGACATTGGCTCAAGCGCTGCTGGGCGTTGGGCAAGTCGAGGAGGCGAGGGAAACTGCCGAGCGGGCGGTAGAAAACGCGTCATCAGATGACCCGTACTCCTTGGGCACGACCAACTTGGTGCGTGCGCTGGTCAACGAGCGCATCGGGGACGCGGGGGAGGCTGAGCGTTCCTTCCGAACAGCCTTGGGTTACCTCCAGAAGGCGAACGAGACCTTCGAGTTGGGCTGGGGCCACAGCACCTTCGGTAGTTTCCTTCTTTCCCGTGGTCTGCGGCAAGAGGGACTTGGTGAGCTCCTCTTGGCGCGTGGGGCGTTCGTCCACCTCCAGGCTTACGCTCGGGTCCTGGCGATCGACGCAGAGATCGCCAACGCTTAGCACACGTTCGTTCCGTTAGAGGTGCGTACCCCCGGGGCATTAACCTAAACCGTGGACGATCGCTGAGCCCTTTGCTGAGAGGAAGCCTCAGCACCTTGTAGCCATGCTGCCTCCCGGCGGTTATCCTCACGGAATGCGACAGCCGGCCTGGATTGCAGGTGATACTATGTGGGGATAGTGAATGGTCGACTCTCCTCCATTTTACCTCACCCCCACGCGTGTGGGGACAACATGATGTTTCGCACCGCTTCCGTTTGTAGGTCCGGTTCACCCCCACGCGTGTG
>Ga0082335_1009273_pt1 | contig 10687 bp, 10 predicted proteins | sample Subgrocontami58m_FD_72375 | JGI IMG/M metagenome (GOLD analysis project Ga0082335, IMG submission 72375) | Subsurface groundwater microbial communities from S. Glens Falls, New York, USA - GMW37 contaminated, 5.8 m (SPADES assembly) (version 2) ... | reverse complement strand
GTGGAGCTGGTCAAGAAGGGGGACATCAAATATATCGGCTTCGACCATCTGGCGGAGCTGACCCTGGCCATCTTCCAGCGGGTCAAGACCAAGGACCCTACCAAGGGCTATATCCCGGACATCATACCCTGGACCAGGGCCGTTCTCCCTACCTGCGTGGAGAAGGGGATCACCATCATCACCAACGCCGGAGCGGCCAATCCCGAGTCCGGTGGCGACGAGGTGGTCAAGCTTGCCCGAGAGATGGGCCACCAGGGAATGAAGGTGGCAGTCGTCGTGGGCGACGACATCTTCCCCCGGCTGGATGAGATCCGGGCCAAGGGCGTCAAGCTGGTGAACCTGGATACCGGTGAAGAGGACATTGACCGGGTCAAGGACCGCATCGTGGCGGCCAACGCCTATATTGGCTGCGATTCAATCTTGGAAGGACTGGCCGAGGGGGCCCGGGTGATCGTCACGGGCCGGGCTACGGACAATGCCCTGTACGTTGGCCCGATTATGCATGAGTTCGGCTGGACCTTCAAAGACATCGACCTCGTAGGTGCAGCCGTCACCATTGGCCATATCATCGAGTGCGCCGGGTGCGTCACGGGCGGCATGTCCAACATGTGGAAGATCTCGCCCGAGAACTGGCGCATTGGCTTCCCCATTGCGGAGGTCTACGAAGACGGCACAGCCATTATCACCAAGTCCCCCGATACCGGCGGCGTGGTAAACCAGTGGACGGTGAAGGAGCATCTGGTGTACGAAGTCCACGACCCGTCCAGATACCTCATGGCCGACGGCATCGGCGACTTCACCGGCATCAAGATAGAGGAGATAGGAGAGAACCGGGTGCGGGTAACGGGGATGAAGGGCAAGCCCCGGCCCGATACCTTGAAGATCTGCATCGGCTACCAGGACGGCTGGATAGGCGAGGGCGAGATCACCCTGGTCTGGCCCGATGCCCTGGAGAAGGCCCGGAAGGCGGAGGAGATCCTGCGGGAGCGGTTCAAGATCGTGAATCTCGATGCCGAGGACCTGCGGATAGACTTCATTGGCATCAACTCCATCCACGGGCCGCTATCCAAGATGCCCGTCGTGGACGAGCCCAATGAGGTGCGCATCCGCGTGGCCGCCAAGGTCAAGACCAGAGAGGAGGCCGATAAGGTCCGGCGGGAGATCACCCACCTCTGGACCATCGGCCCTGTGGGCGTCACCGGCGTCACTGCTCCTCCACCTCCCAGGCCGGTGGTCTCACTCTGGCCCACCCTGGTGCCCAGGGAGTTGATACCAACTAGGTGCATCGTTAAGACGGTGGAGTAACGGCGTTTTTTGGGGGTGGTCCGGCGATAGCCGGCCACCCCAAAGGAACATCACATGCTGTTCATGACGGGACACGCCATTAGGGCAGACGTACTTCCTGGCCGCTGGTTCCCGGTGAACGATTTAGGCGGAACTTATACGGGACGGGATGACGGTAAGAAGGAGGCTCCGTGCCCGGTGCGGTTCTTCTAAGAACGCATTACGTCTGCAGATACGATCGAGTCCGAGCACAGACCCCCGCCTCCCAGGAGGTCGAAAAATCCATGCATAACACGGCAGATCAGCACGAGGATCCGCAAGGACAATTCACCGGGATAAGGATCCCTAAAGAAGAAGTGATCGAGATGGTGCGCCAGTTTCCGGATGAGATCGACATCGAGGAGCTCATCTACCGTCTGTACCTGCGCGAGAAACTCGAATTGGCCGAGGCCGATATTGCCGCTGGTCGGACTTTCTCCTCCGAAGAGTTTCGGGCACAGGCGGCTGAGTGGGGGCGGTAAGATGGACACAAGGGTGGTGTACCGTTGTGAAAACGACGCGGTATGGATCGCAGCCGTGGCTCACGGAGGGAGGCCTCTAAATGGCAGCCGGTTTGTCTGACGGGTTAACCACATGAACCTCCTAGAAGTATCTTTCATAGTCCTGATCGTGAATCTCCCCTTCGGGTACTGGCGGGCCAACGTGAGAAGGCTCTCGCTGAAGTGGTTTCTGGCTATTCACATACCGGTGGGCTTGGTGATCTTAATACGTATACTATCAGGTTTAGGCTGGCAGCTTAGCACGGTTCCGGTGCTGGTGACAGCCTTTTTTGTCGGCCAGCTCTTGGGAACAAGGCTGCACGGCTGGTGGAGCAAGCGCGCCGGGGCGCCGGTTACGTCCTGCCTGGTGATGGACGTGGTGAGAGTCTTGCGGACAAGGTATTAGTGCTAGCCAGTGGGGAACGAGCCCCCGCAATTCCGGAACGTTGATGCGACCAAGAAAGGCGGCGTCCAGAGGAGCCGGTGGGGGAGGCTCATGAGCCTCCCCTACGGCCGGGGCTAAAGGAAACCGCTCAATCAATGGTGCGATTTCTGGTGGGTCTCCTGAACCATCTCTGGAGGGTTTGGGGGCACATCTTGTGGCAAGTTTGGTACGAATGCATAAAGCTCGGAAGGTGAGGACTTAAGTGCGAGAAGCGGTTATTGTGTCAGCGACGAGGACGCCCGTAGGACGGTGGGCGGGGGCGTTGAAGGATGTGCCGGTAGATGAGCTGGCCGCCCTGGTAATGAAGGAGGCGGTGCGCCGGGCGGGGGTGGACCCCAACGAGATCGACGATGTGCTGATGGGCTGCGCCCTGGGCACAGGACGGATGAACAATATTGCTCGCGTGGCCCTTCTCAAGGCCGGCCTGCCGGAGAGCGTGCCGGGGGCCACAATCAACCGGCTATGCTCCTCAGGCCTGGAGGCCATCACCTATGGAGCGCTACGGGTAGCGGCGGGCGATGCGGAGGTCATCCTGGCCGGCGGGGTCGAAAGCATGACCCGAGCCCCCCTGATTATGGACAAGATGCCCAACCCCTACCAGCGGGGGCCCTTCACCGTGTGGGATTCCTTCGGGACCCCGGCCTCGTCCAGCCCCGCGTCCATGTACGGCCCTTTGACCATGGGCTTGACCGCGGAGAACGTGGCTGAGAAGTATGGGGTATCCCGATTGGACCAGGACGAGTTCTCTTACGGCAGCCAGATGAAGGCGTGCCGGGCCATAAAGGAAGGGAAGTTCAAGGAAGAGATCATCCCGGTGCAGATACCCCAGCGAAAGGGGAATCCTATCGTGGTCGACACCGATGAGCACCCCCGACCAGAGACCACCCTGGAGGGGCTGGCCAAGCTGTCCCCTGCTTTCAAGGAGGGAGGCTCGGTGACGGCGGGTAACGCTTCCGGAATCAATGACGGGGCGGCGGCCGTAATAATCATGAGCCGCGAGCGGGCTAAGAGTCTGGGGCTGGAGCCCCTGGGTACCTGGATAGCCACTGCCGCGGCTGGGGTAGACCCCCGGATCATGGGGATCGGCCCGGCCTATGCGGTGCCCAAGGTGCTGAAGAAAGCCGGAGCCGGCATAAAGGACATTGGCCTGTATGAGATAAACGAGGCCTTCGCCTCCCAAGCGGTAGCCTCGGTGCGCGAGCTGGGACTGGACGAGGCGAAGGTGAACGTCAACGGCGGGGCCATCGCCCTGGGCCATCCGCTGGGTTGCAGCGGCGCCAGGCTGACAGTGACTCTGCTGTACGAGATGAAGCGGACGGGGACCGAGATGGGCATCGTTACCATGTGCGTGGGCGGAGGCCAGGGGCTGGCCAGTATCTTCCGGCGCGGTTAGGCCTCTGCCGTGAACCTGCCGGAACGGGTCATTATTTGCGAACAGGGGGCGCGAGACGGTATCCAGACCGTGCCGGCTTTCATCCCTACCGAGAGAAAGATCGAGCTCATCGATGCCCTCTCGGACACGGGGGTGCCCTTGATCGAGGCGGCCTCTTTCGTTAGCGCCAGGGCTTTACCCCAACTCCGGGATGCCGAAGAGGTCATGGCCCGCATCAAGCGGCGCCCGGGCACGCGCTATACGGTTATCGTCCCCAACGCCACCGGGGCCTATCGCGCCCTGGCGGCCGGGGCTGACGAAATGGGCGTCTTTCTCTCCGCCAGCGATACCCATAACCAGCACAATGTGAACATGTCCACCAGGGACTCGATTACGGCCCTGGCGGAGGTCATGGACATAGCCAAAGACGCCGGAATCCCGGTCTACGGCGCCGCCGGCACCATCTTTGGCTGTCCCTACGAAGGTGACATGCCGCCGGAGCGGGTAGCCTGGGTGATGGAGGAGGTGCTGAATCTTGGCTGCTATCGCGTGGTGCTGGGGGACACCACCGGCATGGCCAATCCCCGCCAGGTAGAACAGCTTATGTCTTACCTGGTCGACCGCTTTCCGGAGACCCCCATCAGCCTCCATTTTCACGACAACCGGGGCATGGGCCTGGCCAATATCCTGGCGGCTATGCAGGTCGGTATCAGCCGATTCGATTCTTCGGTTGGGGGCCTCGGGGGCAGCCCGACACCAGGGGCCATGGGCAACGTTTGCAGCGAGGACCTGGTGCATATGCTCCACGAGCTAGGGGTGGAGACGGGGATTGACCTGGACAAGCTTATCGCCTGCGCCCGACTGGCCGGGGAGCTCACGGGCAAGAGCCTGCCCGGCCACGTGGTCAAGGCCGGCAAGCGCAGCGAGCTGGCCTGCGCCAATTAACGACCACTCTGCAGGCTGCCAAAGTGGAGGCTGCGCATCGCATTGTGATTCTGGCGCGCCAGGAGGAAGACCTGGTGCGCCGGGTAGCCCCGCCCTAGGCTAAAGCCATGGGCTGAGAGACCGAAGCCCACTAAAGGGGCTGGAGATGGTGATTGGGTGATCGGCCATTGGGCAGTTGGTCATTAGGTATTAGATTGTTGGGCGGGTGGGGATTAGCCCCTTTCAGTGGGCTTTGGCTTTGTAGCCCATGGCTTTAGCCCGGGGCGGTGCCGCGACATGACCCGGCGCGGCTCCTTTTAGCCCTCCGTGCCGCGATCAGTAGGAGTGCAGATGAAGAAGATACGAATGGGAGTGGGGTCCGGATACTGGGGAGGCCTCATCGAGCCGGCCATCGAGGTCGTGGAAAAGGGGGATATCCAATACCTGGGGCTGGAGTACCTGGCGGAGGTAACTCTAATCATCCTTCACAAGGCCCGGGCCAAGGACCCCTCCAAAGGCTACATCCTGGAAGCAGTGGACTACCTGCGCAAGGTGTTGCCGACCTGCGCCCAGAAGGGGATCAAGATCATCACCAACATGGGCGGGGCGAACCCCATGGCCGCCGCCGACGAGGTTATCCGGGTAGCCCGGGAGTTGGGCCTTAAAGGCATGAAGGTCGGAGTCGTTCTGGGAGACGACCTCCTGGACCGCCTGGACGACTTCATGGAGCGGGGCATCAAGTTTCCAAACATGGATACCGGCGAGGAGGACATCGGCCGGGTAAGGGAGCGGCTGGTGGCCGCCAACGCCTACATCGGAGCCGATTCCATGGTGGATGCCTTGCGGGCCGGCGCGGACATTATCATCACCGGGCGCAGTACGGACAACGCTCTTTACGTGGCCCCACCTATTTACGAGTTTGGCTGGGACTGGCCCAATGGGGACTGGGACCGGGTGGGGGCGGCTATCACCGTCGGCCATATCGTAGAGTGCGCCGAACCTGTAACGGGGGGCATGTCCTGCCTCTGGAAAGAGGTCCCGGAGCCCTGGCGCATCGGGCACCCCATCGCTGAGATGTATGAGGACGGGACGGCCATCATCACCAAGACCCCCGGATCCGGGGGCATGGTGAACACCTGGACGGTGAAGCACCACCTGGTCTACGAGTCCCATGACCCCAAGAACTACCTGATGCCCGACGGCATCGCCGATTTTACCAGCCTGAAGCTGGAGGACATCGGCCCGGACATGGTGCGGGTGACCGGGATGAAGGGCAAGCCCCGGCCGGCCACCCTCAAGGTCTGTATGGGATACGAGGATGGCTACATCGGGGAAGCGGAGTGTACCGTAACCTGGCCCGATGCCCTGGAGAAGGCCCAGTGGGTAGAGAAGTTCCTGCGGGAGAGGTTCAAGATCATCGGTCTGCCGGCCGAGGAGATGCGCTTTGACTACATCGGAGTGAACTCCATCCATGGGCCTAGAGCCACGCCGCCACAGGAGGAGCTCAACGAGGTAAGGGTGCGGGTTGCCGTCCGGACCCGGACACGGGCCGAGGCGCTCAAGGTCAGGAGGGAGATACCCATCCTTATGGGCGCCGGCCCCGCAGGCACCACCGGCGTTTACGATCCACCCCAGCCCAGGGCGGTGTGGTCCCTCTGGCCCACACTGATCCCCCGGGAAGAGGTGCCGACACGGTTGATCATGAAAGAGGTCGGCTGAGCGGTTGTGCTTGATTGTGCCTGGTTGTGCTTGATCGTCTTCGATCGAGCTTCCAGACAATAAAGCACAACAAAGCACAAAGCACAATGAAGCACTACCAAGCACCATATTACGGAGGGACGGATAGAAATGGGAAGAAGAGTACAACTAAGAGAGATCTGCTATGCCCGCTCCGGGGACAAGGGAGACGTGTGCAATGTGGGCCTCATGGCCAAGGATGAGAAGGCCTACAAGATCATCAAGGAGCAGGTAACGGCTGAGGCGGTCAAGAAGCATTTCGAGGGGATAGTGAAGGGCAATGTGGAGAGATACGACCTGGACAACCTCCAGGCCCTGAACTTCGTCCTCCGCAACGCCCTGGGCGGTGGAGCCACCCGCACCCTGATGATGGACCAGACGGGTAAGGCCTTCGGCAACAACCTCCTCCGCATGGAGGTCGAGCTGCCGGATTAGGGCGAGGGTCCAATCCGCAGATTTCGCAGATTACCTATCCGAAGATGACACAGATTGCACAGATTACTTCTGTCATTCCTATGAAAATGCCGTCTCACGCTATCGCGCCGGGAGCCGGCCGGCAGGCATTTTCATGCTTTGTGGTGCCCTATGCTGGGGCATGGACGATTGTGAGCGTACAGATCTCTAAGTCATTCTTAGAGGCACTGTCCCAGGTCATTCTGAGCAACTTTTCCCAGGTCATTCTGAGCGATAGTGAAGAATCTCGGTCCGGCCATGAGGGTCGTTATCTTAAGGAGCGCCGAGATTCTTCGCCTCTGCTCTGCTGTACCGCCAAGTAAGGTTCATTTTGACCCCATGACCCCGCTCCGGCTCAGAATGCCAGTGGAGAAGGCCGCTCCGGTAGATAAAGCGAAAAGAAAACCTGTGAAATCTGCGGAATCTGTGGATGGCCCGCGTTGACGGTGGTCTAGCAGGGAGGTCCAGATGAATCTACCCAAGCGTGTAACTATTTGCGAAGTGGGGGCCAGGGATGGCCTCCAGAATATCTCCCAGTTCATTCCCACGGAGAAGAAGATCACTCTGATAAATGCCCTCTCCGCGGCGAGAGTGCCGCAGATGGAGGTGGCCTCCTTCGTGCACCCCAAGCTGGTGCCGCAGATGGCTGATGCCGCGGAAGTGGTCTCCGGTATCAAGCGTTTGCCGGGGACCAAGTACTTGGCCCTGGTGCCCAATGCCAAAGGAGCGCAACGGGCCGTGGAATTTGGACTGGATGGCTGGGGGGTCTTCGTTTCATCAACGGAGACCCATAACCGGCGGAACGTCAACGCCTCCATCGCCGAGACCATCCAGGGCTTTGCCGAGGTGGTCCGGATGGCCCGGGAGGCGCACGTGCTGGTCTACTGTGCCATAAGCATGTCCTTCGGCTGTCCTTACGAGGGCGATGTGCCTGCGGAGAGGGTGGTCTCGATTGCGGGTCAGCTCCTGGACGCGGGTATCCAGCGGATCATATTGGGGGACACCACCGGCATGGGCAACCCCCGCCAGGTGGAAGACTTGACGGGGAAGCTCCTGGCGGCCTATCCCGGCATGAGCCTGGGGCTTCACTTCCACGATACCCGCGGGGCGGGCCTGGCTAACGTCCTGGCGGGCCTTCAGGCCGGGGCTACCTGGTTCGAGGGCTCGGTCGCTGGCCTGGGGGGCTGCCCCTTCGCGCACGGGGCCACGGGCAATACCTCCAGCGAGGATATGGTGCACATGCTGCACGAGATGGGGGTAGAGACCGGCGTCGACCTGGACCAGCTCCTGTCCTGCGCTCGCCTGGCCCAGGAGATAGTAGGAGGCGAGCTTCCCAGCCATCTCCTCAAGGCGGGGAAGCGGAGCGAGCTAATAGGCAAGTAGGGGCTGGCCGGAGGGTTGGCGAGTTTCTGGGCGAATCGCTGATACTTGAGCGTCGCGAGGTCCCTATTGGGAGCGGCAGATTGGATCTCCTCTTTAGGGCCGGACCTGCACAGTTCCTCGGCGTGGAGGTTAAGTGCGGGCCAATAGACCGTCAAGACGTGGGCCAGGTCATGGACTATCTAATACCGCTGGAGAAGGAGTACCGAGGCACAGTGATGCGTCTAATGCTGGTTGCTCCGCACATATCGCCGCATCGCAAGGCCGCGCTAAAGCGGGCACGTATAGAGTGTCGTCAGATTGCAGAAGAACGTTTCGTTCAAGTCGGACGGGAACATGGGTACTTCCGGAGCCCAGGGAGCCGGCAGTTTCGGGGCCGTTCGTGGATCGTGCAGCCGTTGCAATCAGTCGCCGTAGGTTGACAACATCGCGCGATGGTGTCATGCTCTTCTTAGAACCAGGATGGAGGTGACGAGCATGTTCAAAGAAGCTGGTGCCTTGCCTCAAAGGCCGCGGGTATGCGTGGACGTGAACCCAGACCTGCGTCGCCGGCTCCGTGTGGCGGCGGCTCGGGCCGATATCTCGCTTGGAGAATATCTGTTGCGGGCTATCTCCGAGAAACTGGATCGGGAACTTAGGGAAAGAGAGGGCCTGCTGGCCCTTTCTGCCGAGTCCGACCCGGTTCTTGCCGAGTTGTGGGATAACGAGAAGGACGCTGCCTATGACCGCATTTAGGCGCGGAGATGTGGTGCTTATCAACTTCGTCTTTCCCGATGAAAGTGGGGCTAAGCGCCGTCCGGCCCTGGTTCTCAGTTCTGAAACCTATCATAGGGGTCGACGAGAGGCGATTCTAGCTGCAATCACGTCCAACACCGAAAGGACGTACCCGGGCGACCACCTGGTCGCCGACTGGCGAGGGGCCGGCCTATTAGAGCCTTCTGTGGTCACATGCATCCTTCGCACTGTTAAACAGGCCATGATTCAGCGGAAGCTGGGAACGTTGCCATCTCCCGACATGTGGAGATATGGCGATACTCTGCGGGAAGCTCTAGGATTAGTGTGAACGATGGCAAGACTTCTAACCTGGCGTGACGAATACAAACAGAAGCTGGTGAGCCCGGCCGCGGCGGTCAAGGCCGTTCGTTCAGGCCAGCGGGTCCTGTTGGGGTCCTGCTGCTCCGAGCCCCAGACCCTGGTGGAAGCCCTCCTGGCGGACAGGGACCGGCTGGAGCGGGTCGAGCTGATCACTACTATCCTCGGCTCCAAGGCGGAGTATGCCTCGCCGGAGATGGAGGGCCACTTCCGGGTGGTGACCTTCCGCCCCGATATATCTGTCCGGGAGGCGACGCGGGCCGGACGCATAGATTACCTCCCGTGTCTTCTCTCTGAAGCGCCCCGTCTCTTCACGGAGGGCCCTCTTCCGGTGGATGTGGCCCTGGTTCAGCTATCTCCGCCTGACGACCGGGGCTATTGCTCCTTTGGACTGTCCATCGACTATACCAAGCCGGCCGCCGAAAAGGCCAGGGTCATCGTGGCGGAGATCAACCGCCAGACCCCTCGCACCCTGGGCGATACCTTTATCCACGTTTCCCGCCTGGACTGCATCGTGGAGTCGGACCGGGGCCTCCTCCAGGTGCCGCCGGTCCCCATTGGGCTGGCCGAGCGGGCCATCGGCGAGCTGGTGGCCAGCCTCATTCCTGATGGAGCCACCCTTCAGGTGGGGGTGGGGGCCATCCCTGACGCGGTCCTGGCCGCCCTCTCTAACCGCCGCGACCTGGGAGTCCATTCAGGAATGCTGTCCGACGGAATGGTGGAGCTGGCGGAGTCCGGTGTCATTAACGGGCGGCGCAAGAGCCTCAATACCGGCGTTATGGTGGCGGCTGTCGTTTTGGGGAGCGACCGCCTCCACCGGTTCGTCCATGACAATCCCCAGGTGGAGCTCTACCCGGCCAGCTACACCCACGATATTCTCACTCTCGGCCAGATGGACAACCTGGTAGCGATCAATTCAGCACTACAGATTGATCTCTGGGGCCAGGTTAACGCCGAAATGGTCGGAGGACTGCAGATCGGCAGCGTGGGCGGGCAGGTGGACTTCGTGCGAGGGGCCTCCCGGGCGCCGGGAGGAAAGTCCGTCATGGCCCTGCTCTCCACGGCGGGGAATGGCAAATACTCCCGCATCGTGCCCCGTCTTGAACCGGGTGCGCCCGTCACGACCAGCCGGAACGAGGTTCACTACGTGGTGACGGAATATGGAGTAGCGGACTTGCGTGGCAAGACCCTGAGCCAGCGGGCCCAGGCCCTGGCCGCCATCGCCCATCCTGATTTCCGGCAGGAGCTGGAGCGGGCCGCCGGGGCCTCTCGCTAATGCAGTGCCACGAAAGACCTACCACAAGGTTTCCCGGGGGCTCTCACCGCAGAGTCGCAGAGTGCGCAGAGAACTAATGTATAGGTCCTCTGCGTTCTCCGCGCCTCTGCGGTGAGACGAATAACGCCGCTGATGCGCTGTAGCTAAGCCGAGATGCCGGTCCATCGAACCCTCCGAGAGACCCA
>Ga0082335_1009268_pt1 | contig 10694 bp, 8 predicted proteins | sample Subgrocontami58m_FD_72375 | JGI IMG/M metagenome (GOLD analysis project Ga0082335, IMG submission 72375) | Subsurface groundwater microbial communities from S. Glens Falls, New York, USA - GMW37 contaminated, 5.8 m (SPADES assembly) (version 2) ... | reverse complement strand
ATTGATCGGCGTGTCGCCCTCGCGGAGCTCAATCTCACCATGTTGGCGGCGCTCGAGCGAGCGCCGACCGTCTTCTCGCCGATCCCCGCATATCCGGATGCGAAGCGTGACATCGCGTTTTCTGTAGCGGAGCGTACAACGGCGGAGGGACTTGAGAAAGCGGTGCGGAAGGCATCGGTCTTATTGGTCGGATATGACTTATTCGACGTATACCGCGGTAAGGGCGTAGAGGAAGGACATAAGTCCATGGCTGTACACCTGACGTTCCGATCTTTGGAGAAGACGCTTGCGGCGCACGAGGTCGATGCAGAGACGAACAAGATTCGTCACGTGCTCGAAAAAGAATTTGGTGCTACAATGAGGTTGTAAAGAATAAAACGTATGGCTCGAAAAAAGTTTTGGGAGATTTTTACAGAGAACCAGAACGGTTCTCTCACACCCGTTCACACAATCGATGTGAATGGGGTTGCGTTCACTCCTCAAACGAGCTTTGGTCCCGGGATTACCTTTGGCGGGGTCGATTTTCATTATTATAAGAATCTCGATATTGCCGTTGAAGAGAAGGAGGGCAAGTGGATTTTTAAGGGTTTTTACAAGTAAGTAGATATGGAGGAAAATCAACTACCAGCTCTAGACAACATTACTACTTCTATTGAAACTATTTCTCGCGAAGTTATCGCTTTGAAACAGGAATTGCAACATCAGCGCGGTGAGAATAAAAATATCATCTTGGCTGTCGTCGTTGCTGCGTTGCTTGTCTTCATAACCATCGGAGTCGAGATTGTGATTTTTCATACGAGATAACTTATGTTTACACCCCTTGAAATTTTGTACGTTGTTCTTGCCTTCTGTGTGCTCTGGATTTCAGCCGTCGTATTCTGGTTGCTCTGGCAGGTCGCGAGTATTCTCAAGCGCGCCAACGATACCGTCTCGCTCGTGCAGGAAACACTCGCCAAGATGGAAGCGGCACTCGATGGAATTCGCAAGAAGTTTGACTCAACCGGCGCGGCACTCGGCGCGGTCGTGCACACAACCGGGAAGGCAGTCGAATATTTGATCGACAAACAAATGAAGAAGAGCGAAGGCTCTCAAAAGAAGTCCATGAAGAAGAAAAAGGTCGTCACGGACGATGAAACGTAAGACAAAAGCGGGGCGCAGGCTCCGCTTTTAGATTCGAGCGCGAGATGGTAAGCTCTGGGCAGCACTATGATGACCCCGCGAGAGGCACAAAAGATCCAGGATAGGAGATTTGACTCGATGTCTGTTGGGGAGCGTTTTGATCTCGTTAAAGGTCTTTGGGATCTCGCCGTGGCGTTAGCCCCAGATAAATTTCCGTATGCTGCACAAGAATCCGGTCGACATGCTCATAAGCATGACACAGACCTTGGAACGACTTAAGATTCCCTACATCATCACTGGGGGGATGGCAGTCGTGATCTGGGGTCGACCTCGTTTTACCGCAGATGTTGATATTGTTATCGAACTTACCGTGGAGAGCCTCCCACGGCTCGCGGATGCTCTCGAGAATTTTTGTGAGAAGGGAATGATCGATCGCGAAGTCATGAAGAATGTACTCGCTCATGGGGGCGAATTCAACTATATCGATGGTGACTCTGATGTGAAGGTTGATTTTTGGGTGGCAAAGAAAACACCGTTGAACCAGGAACAGATGGTTCGAGCAGTTCGTCGAGAGGCGTACGGCCAGACGATGAGTTTTATCAGTCCAGAAGACCTTCTTCTTTCAAAACTTCTTTGGATTCAAAAAGGATCTTATCGAAGCATGGACGACGCCGTTTCTGTTCTTCAGGCACAAAAAGAGTCGCTCGACTTGGGCTATATTTCATCTCGGGCGATATCCATGGGAGTTGAGCAAGAATTAAAAACAGCAAGGGGGATTAAGCAGACGCTTCGTTGACGTCGCCTATGTCCCGCTTCGTTCACCTCCACACTCACTCGCACTACTCGCTTCTTGAGGCTCTTCCAAAAGTGAAGGAGCTTTTGAAACACGTGGGAGCATTGGAACAAAAAGCGGTGGCGCTCACTGACAACGGCACGCTCTACGGAGCGATTGAGTTTTACCAGAAAGCAATCGACGCTGGCATCAAGCCTATTATCGGCGTCGATTTTTATGTGGCGCAGGAAGGGAGGCATCTGAAGCGCGCGCGCATTGACACGCGACCCAACCGTCTGGTGTGCCTGGCGCAGAACAATGAGGGCTACAAGAATCTGATCCAGCTTTCGAGTCTGGGATTCCTCGAGGGGTTCTACTACAAGCCCCGCATCGACAAAGAGCTCATCCAGAAATTTCACAACGGCCTGATCGCGCTCTCGGGCGGATACATGGGGGAGATCGACGAGCTTCTTAAGCTTGAGAAAGTCGCGGAGGCAAAAGAAATGATCCGGTGGTACGTGAACGTTTTTGGAGAAGGGAATTACTACCTCGAGCTCGTTGACCGGCCGGAGATCGCGCAACAAGAAGCGGCGAACACGCAACTTATGGCGCTTGGAAAAGAACTCGGTGTCCCGGTGGTCGCGACGAAGAATACCTTTTATCTCAAGCCGCAGGACACGGAGGCGTGGAAGATTTTGAACTGCATCAAGGGCGGCAAGACGCTCGAGCAATTTGAGCGCATGAACCAGTACGAGTACGACGCCTCGATGGTCTCGGGAGAGTACATGGAAGAGCGATTTCGTGATTGTCCTGAAGCGATTGAGAACACACGACTCATCGCCGACCTCTGCCATGTCGAGCTTGAACTTGGGAAATGGAATTTTCCGAAGTTTGAGATCGAAGAAGGGAAGACGTTTGTGCAAGTGCTCACGGATGGAGCATTTGCAAAACTCAAAGAGCGGCGCGGTCGTGAACTTGACGAGATCGAGGTTAAACGCCTCACCTACGAACTCGACATCATCGACAAAAAAGGATTTTGTCCGTACTTGCTCATCGTGTCTGATTTCCTCACCTGGGCGAACGAGCATGGGATTGTCACGACCACGCGAGGATCGGCGGCTGGTTCGCTCGTGAGCTATTCCATCGGGATTTCATCGATCGACCCGCTGCTCTATCAGTTGCCATTCGAACGGTTTTTGAATCCTGAACGACCCAGTGCGCCAGATATCGACGCCGACTTTGCCGATAACCGCCGTGACGAAGTGCTCGACTATGTGCGCGGCAAGTACGGGCACGAGAAGGTCGCGCAGATTTGTACGTTTGGAACGATGTTGGCGCGTGGGAGTGTGCGCGACGTGGGTCGTGCGCTTGGCTTTGCGTACGGCATGATCGACGAGGTGGCAAAGCTTGTGCCGATGGGATCACAGGGGTTCCCCATGACGCTCGCACGCGCGCTCAAGGAGGCGCCGGACTTGAGAAAGAAATACGACACGGACGCAAACATACGTCGCGTGATCGACTTGGCTCAGCGCATCGAAGGCTGTGCGCGTCACGTGTCCATCCACGCGGCTGGAGCCGTGATCTCGCCCACCGACCTCACGGACTTCACCCCGCTCCAGATTGATACGCGCGAGGGTAAGATCATCACGCAGTACGAGATGCACGCAGTCGAGGCCGCGGGACTGGTGAAGATAGACTTTCTGGGAATTCGCAACCTTTCCATCTTGGGAGATGCGGTGGCCTTGGTGCGCGCGGTGAAGGGAATCGAGGTGGTGACGCAGGACATCCCCGTTGACGATAAAAAGACGTTTGAGCTTCTCGCGGCCGGTCATACCATGGGCGTGTTCCAGCTCAATGGCGACGGCATGACCAAGTACCTCATGGACCTGCGACCCGAGCGCGTGGAGGACATCATGGCGATGGTCGCGTTGTATCGTCCTGGACCGATTGAAGTGATCCCTGAATACATCCGTCGCAAGCATGATGCGAGCCTCGTGAAGTTCATGGATCCTCGTATGGAAGGGTTTTTGCAGAAGTCCTATGGTCTCTTGGTCTATCAAGACGATGTCATGTTGACGGCTATTCACTTGGCGGGTTACACATGGCTGGAAGCCGACAAGTTACGCAAGGCAATGGGAAAGAAGATTCCCGAGGAGATGGCATTGCAGAAAGTGAAGCTCGTCGACGGGTTCGTCGAGCACGGCATGATCAAGGCCCAGGCGACGGAGCTTTGGAAACTCATCGAACCGTTTGCGGCGTATGGGTTCAATAAGTGTTTGGCGGGCGAGACTCGCGTGATGGATCCATCGGACGGGTCGTATCGGACTCTCCTGGAGATGTTTGATGATCAGAGTTTCGGAAACGTTGTCGCGCTTGGATCGGAATATCGGTTGAATGGGGAGGTGAGGAATCGCGTCGTTCAAAATGGCGTGAAGAGCGTATTCGATTTGGTCACGCGATCTGGACGAAAGATTCGAGCGACGGGGAATCATCCGTTTTTGAAGGTCGGGGGATGGACACAGCTCGACGCTCTGTCCGTCGGTGACCGAATCGCGACACCACGACGTTTGCCGTGCGGTCCGGGGATGGGAACGGATCTTCGAAAGTGGCGGACGCTCGGCTGTCTGATCGCGGAGGGAAATCTGTGCCATCCACATGGTATCTATTTCTATTCAAAGAACGAGATGGAGATCGAGGACTTCGTTGAGGCCGTCCAAGCGTTTGAGAACGTAAAGGTGACGATCGACCGATCGAAACCGGCCGCGTCGGTTTATGTCGGCCAGGCCGATCCGCGGAAGGGGAACGCACTTATAGCATGGCTTCGTAACCTTGGTCTTCTTGGGAAAAAGGCGACGGAAAAACAGTTGCCGGACTGTGCGTACAAGCTCGACCAACAAGAGCTTTCCGAGCTGGTTGCCGCATTGTGGCAGGGCGACGGTTGTATTCATTCAGCGAAGGATTGGCAGATTTACTATGCGACGAGCTCAACCATTCTGTCGCGACAGGTGCAACATCTGCTACTTCGTCTCGGCGTTCATTCGACGATTCATGAAAAACAGTTTCGATATCGCGGGAACCTGCGTCGTGGATTCACGATCAATGTTTCCGGTGTTGAAAATATTGTTCGATTTGCTGCGACGGTTGGTGTGCGTCTGCTTGAAGATAAGAGAAAGATTCTTTTGGAAATCGTCGATAGATTGTCCGTCGTCTACGCGGGAACCGGCGGCATTATCGCGCGAGGGACTAAGGACGTTGTTCCTGCTGAGATGTACGATATTCTCCAAAAGGAGATGGAAACCGTCGGGGTTGGATCAGCATCTATGCACGAACAAACGCATCTTGCGTCGCGTCTGTTTCAATTCGACGCCCGCCGAATCGGGTATTCACGACCAGTCGTTTGTCGGATGGCGGAGGTTCTCGGTTCCGGTTTTCTTGAAGGACTTGGCAACGGCGACGTTTATTGGGACGAGGTCGTATCGATCACCCCGGCAGGCCGCGAAATGACGTACGATCTTGAGGTTCCCGGCAGTCACAATTTCGTCGCCAATGATTTCTTCGTTCATAATTCTCACGCGGCTTCCTACGGTATGGTGGCCTATCAGACGGCGTACATGAAGGCCAACTTCCCGGCCGAGTACATGACCGCGCTCATGACCGCGGAGTCGGGTGACCTTGAGAAGATCGCGGAGGCGGTGAAGGAATGCTCGCGCATGGGGATCGCGGTTCTCTCGCCAGACATCAACGAGAGCCGCAAAGACTTTACGTTCATGAGCGACACACAGATTCGTTTTGGGTTGTTGGTCATCAAGAACCTAGGTTCGGAGGTGGTTGAGTCCATTATCGCGGAGCGCAAAGCCCGCGGACCGTTTGTAGATCTCTCCGACATGGCGGGCCGCATTTCGCACAGGGCATTCAACAAGAAGTCACTCGAGGCGCTCATCAAAGCTGGCGCGCTCGACCGGTTTGGCGAGCGCAAGCAGTTGCTCGAAAACATCGACCGCATTCTCTTGCACAACAGGGCGATCCAGCGTGAGAAGGCGAGCAATCAGCAGAGTTTGTTTGCAGGGGCATCGACGGTCATGAGCCAAGGAATTGTTCTACGAGACTCGCCTCCGGCTACGACGCGAGAGCTGTTGGCGTGGGAGAAAGAACTCTTGGGGCTCTATGTAAGTGCCCATCCGTATGATCCCTTTGCTGTGGCGTTTAATGGTCAATTGCTTGATTGCTCGCAGGTCGTGAATCGGAAGGACGGGTCGTTTGTCCTCGTCGGTGGGATCATTACGACCGTGAAGGAGATCATCACCAAGAAAGGGGAGCCGATGGCGTTTGTTGGACTTGAGGATCTCACCGGGTCGACAGAGGTGATTGTGTTTCCTCGAACGTACATGGAGGCGAAGGGGATGCTCATGCCCGATCACATCGTACTCGTCTCCGCGAAAGTCTCTGCTCGCGATGGGGAAGAGAAGAAACTTCTCGCCAACAGTTTTATCGCGGTAGACGAGGTGACCATGGAGGGAGTGGCGCAGATGCTCAAGGACGGACAATGGGTGACACAGACGATGCGCGAGGAGATGGCTTCGGAGCAAGAAGATCCCCCAGCTCGCGAGCGTGGGGAAGAGTCGCCGCCTACGATTCTCCACCGAGGGTCTCTCTCGATCGCGCTCAAGGGAAAACCCACGCAAGAGATGGTGGCGAGCCTGCGAGAAATTTTGACTTCGACTCCAGGTCCCAAGCCTGTGTGTCTTATGATCGAGTCCGGTGGAGCGATGCGTCGTATCCAAACGGACTACTCCGTCGCCGCGACCGAAAGTGTGGTGAGCGCGATCGCCGCGCTCGTGGGGAGACAGAATGTGAGCGTGGAATGAGTCGTGACAAAGGCTGATCCATTTGGTATCGTCTAGGTATATGCAGTGTACAGCCGTTTATCAAAAACATGGGGATTGGTATCTTGGTTGGGTCGAGGAAGTTCCAGGTGTGAATACTCAGGGGAAGACTCTCAAGGAGACAAAGGATAACTTGAAAGAAGCACTCGAGATGGTACTTGAGGTCAATAAGATGTTGGTGGAAAAAGACCGGCCTCGAGGGAAAGTGATTCGCCAGAGACTTACCGTTTAGAGATGTGAAGCGGATCGATCTTATTCGCCATCTTCGTAAACAAGGATGCGTGTTTGTCCGCGAAGGCGGAAACCACAGCATTTTTTTTAATCCCGCGATGGGTCGGGTTTCGTCCGTGCCAAGACACAATGAGATCAACGACTTTCTCGCGAAGAAAATTTGTAAGGACCTGGGGGTGGCAACTCCATAGCTATGAGCGTCTTTAATCCAGAGTTGAAAGAAGAACGAGAGTCATTTTTTGAGGCGAAGCATTTTTCGCCGGATTTTGAAAAACGGCTCTTGAAAGCGCTTGATCAAAAGAAGGAGACATTTCCAGACATTATCTTGTGTCCCAACAAGTCGTGCGGGTGTCCGCTTAAGATTCAGTTTTTCGAGGACGCCGTCCGCGCGTGGTGTCCGTCATGTGGGTGGGAGCAGACATTGACTCGAGATCCCTCCTCGGCTTACGACGATCGTCGGGATGACACAGATTGAGAAAAGATCGTCACTGAGTGACGATCTTTTGGCTAAACGCAGTGAATGATTTATAATAGACGCATATGCCCACCAAGAAAGTTGTTCCAAAGAAGCGGGTGGCCGTCAGAAAGGGAGGAGCCAAGAAGATCACTGTGACTGACATCGAGGATCTTGAGATCACCCAACCTGCGGCCGTACCACTTATTATGTATCGACGCATTGCCCTCACGTTTATCGTGCTTGTGGCAGCGGTGCTGTTGGCCGTGTTGTATCTGTCGACTGTTCAGGCTGTGATCCACGTCGATTCCACGGAGGAACCAATCACGACGGAGTTCGTCGCCAACGTCTATAAGGTGCCAACGCGTACGACCGATGTGCGCGGCGCAGTTGTTTCTGGAACGCTTGGTCGTGCCCAGACGTTTGAGCCAACGGGCGAGTCGGCAAAGACCGTTGAGGACATTGCTCGTGGAACGGTGACGATCTACAACAACTTGACGTTCGCCCAATCGCTGGTCGCCACGACGCGCTTCTTGACGGAGTCCGGGGTCTTGTTCCGACTCGAGTCAGCCGCCACGGTACCGGCCGGTGGTTCTGTCGATGCACACGTATACGCCGACGTGGAAGGGGAGAGTGGGAACATTGAGCCGACTCGATTCTCGATCCCAGGTCTGTCCGCGATCAGACAAGCGTCTGTGTATGCAACCAGTGCCGAAGCGTTTACTGGCGGTATCTATTCCGTCGCGGTTGTTTCGCAAGCCGAACTCGACGCTGCTGCCGCAGAGCTCGAGTCGAATCTGCTCGAAGATGCGAAGGCCATGCTCGTTGCAGAAGTCGGTGAGACGTTCTCGGGACAGTCCTACGACGTGGAGACAGTCGAGAAGATCTTTTCCATCGAACCAGAGACCGAGGCCAAGAGTTTTGACGTGACGCTCACCCTCAAGGTGACGGCTGTGCATTTCGATCAGGAGGCTCTGGGCAAGATTGCGGTCGGGAAGCTCTACGAGGGTCTTGGGCAAGGACAGGAATTTGTAAACATCGGCGCGAGTAACATGGTCGTGACGGTCGAGGCCGTTGACGAAGAAGCGGGACAGGCGAACATCCTCGTTTCACTCGCGGTGCCAGCGATTACGTCACGTACCAGCGAAGCGCTCCAGGTGGGCCGATTCGTGGGGATGTCGCAGGACGAGGTGCGCGAGCTGTTAGTCAGCGAGGGCGTCGCCACAGACGTCACCGTGGAGTTCTTTCCCTTCTGGGTGAGCACCGTCCCCAGACTCAAGGACCACATCTATATTGATATCCGATAGATTTTATCGTACAGTGAGGCGGTCATAATCGACCGCTTTTTTGTCTTACGAAATTCAAGATACACACCCAGTGACGATCTTAACGCTAGGTTGAGCAATTATTATGAGCGACGATAAACTACACGCCATGCGGCACACCGCCGCGCACGTCCTGGCTGCCGCAGCGCAGCGCCTGTACCCGGGGATTAAGCTCGGAGTTGGCCCAGTTATCGAGAACGGATTTTTCTACGACATCCTCTTTACGACGCCGATTGTCGAGGACGACCTCGTAAAGCTCGAGGATGAGATGCACAAGATCATGGCAGAGGGTCATGACATGATCCGCGAGGAGATTTCGATCGATCAGGCCATTGGGAAGTTCGGAGAGATGGGTCAGGACTTCAAGGTCGAGTTGTTGCACGACCTAAAGGAGAAGGGAACGACCCGCCTTCGCCAAGGCTTCGGCGGGCAAGCGAAGGTCAATCCAGAGGAAGCTCAAGATATCGACGTCGCCCATCCAGATGTGGCCTCGCTCTATCACACGGGAGAATTCGTCGACCTCTGCCGTGGTCCTCACGTTGGCAACGTAAAAGACGTGGGAGCGTTCAAGCTTTGGAAACTCGCTGGCGCCTACTGGCGCGGTGACGAGAAGAATCCACAGATGCAACGCGTCTACGGGCTCGCATTTGAGACGCAACAGGAACTCGACCAGTACCTCACCATGCTCGAGGAAGCCAAGAAGCGAGATCATCGCAAACTCGGTGCCGAGCTCGGACTTTTTGCCTTCTCGCCCCTCGTGGGCTCTGGACTTCCGCTCTTCACGCCAAAAGGCACAACGATCCGTCGACTCTTGGAAGAGTTCGTCTGGTCGCTCATGAAACCGTATGGCTATGAGAGGGTCTGGATCCCACACTTGGCGAAGAGCGATCTCTACAAGACGAGCGGCCACTGGGACAAGTTCGCCGACGATATCTTCCACGTCTCAAGCAAATCCAGCCTAAAGGCCGGATCCAACTCTGGCGAAAAGTCAGAGGAAGAATTCGTGCTCAAGCCCATGAATTGTCCGCACCACACGCAGATCTATGCAAGCGAGCCTCGCTCGTACCGCGATTTGCCGCTACGCCTCTCGGAAGTCACAACCGTCTATCGCGATGAGAACACTGGCCAGCTCGCTGGTCTTACTCGTGTCCGTTCGATCACCCAGGACGACGCTCACATCTTCTGCCGCATGGATCAGGTCAAGGACGAGGCACTGGCGATCTACGAGATCATCACGAAGTTCTACAAGGCCTTTGACATGCCTCTCTCGATCCGGCTCTCCGTGAACGATCCAGACGCTCCCGAGAAATACCTCGGTGGTGCGGACGTTTGGGAGAGCGCGGTTGCGACTCTCAAAGGGTTGCTTGAGGATCTCGGGAAAGACTATGAACTGGGTGTAGGAGAAGCGGCATTCTATGGTCCCAAGATCGACTTCATGGCTCACGACGCGATCGGACGCATCTGGCAGCTCGCCACCATCCAGCTTGATTTCAACCAGCCAGAGCGGTTTGGTCTCGAGTACGCAGATTCCGACGGCACGAAGAAGCGTCCGGTCATGGTGCACCGTGCGATCTCTGGGTCACTTGAGCGATTCATGGCCGTTCTCATCGAACATTATGCTGGCGCGTTCCCATTCTGGCTTGCCCCGGTGCAGCTGCGCCTGGCGACTGTGAGTGACGAGTTCATCCCGTTTGCCAAGACGCTCCAAGCCAAGCTCGTCGACGCCGACATCCGAGTGGACCTCGACGACTCCAACGAGAAAGTCGGGAAGAAGATCCGCAACTCGGCCATGCAGAAGATTCCCTGGACCATCGTCGTAGGTGCCAAGGAGGCGCAGGGAGGGGACTACAAGGTGAATGTCTTTGGGCAAGAGGAGGATCTCATGATCCCCGCCGCCGAGCTTATCGACC
>Ga0082335_1009267_pt1 | contig 10696 bp, 14 predicted proteins | sample Subgrocontami58m_FD_72375 | JGI IMG/M metagenome (GOLD analysis project Ga0082335, IMG submission 72375) | Subsurface groundwater microbial communities from S. Glens Falls, New York, USA - GMW37 contaminated, 5.8 m (SPADES assembly) (version 2) ... | reverse complement strand
GATGATGAAGCCCGGGATGTTTAATACCGCCACCACCAGCGCCGCCATCACCTGCGCCAACGGATCGCGCGAGCGTGAGCGCATATCGCGGAACGTCCAGATGGTCAGCGCCAGCCACAGCGCGGCGATGAACGCGCCGAGTAGCGCGATGCCGACTCTTACGTAGAATAGGACAGAGGAAAGATCGAAGGGCATAATGGGGAAAGGAAAAAAAGGGAAATAAAGGAACTAAAGGAAATGGGGTTGCAAGTTCAAGACCATTTACTAATTACCAATTACTCATTACCGCGATTATAATCTCAAACATGAACGAAGACGAACCGACCTTCACCCCACGTATCAGCGATATGGCAAACGAAGACCGTCCGCGCGAACGGCTGGCGCAGGCGGGCGCGGAGGCCTTGAACAACGCCGAACTGTTGGCGATCCTTCTGCGCGTGGGCATCGAAGGTGAGAACGTGATTCGCTTGAGCGAAAAATTGTTGGCGCAGAATGACGGGCTGATCGGTTTGCTCAAAATGTCTTACGCCGATTTATGCAAAGTCAAAGGGATTGGACCGGCAAAGGCGGCGCAACTTAAATCGGCGGTGGAACTGGGGAGGCGGTTGGCAGCCGCCACGCCCAATGAACGTCCCCTTATCACCTCGCCCGCCGACGCGGCGAATCTATTTATGTATGAAATGCGCGCCCTCGATCAAGAGGAAGTTCGTATCGCCTTGCTTGATGTTCGCAATCGCTTAATCGGCACGCACACGGTGTATCGCGGATCGCTCAACACATCCATGATTCGTGTTGGCGAAATTTTCCGCGAGGCGATCAAACAAAATGCGGCGAGCGTCATCGTCGTGCATAACCATCCGAGCGGCGACCCCTCACCGTCGCCCGTTATATGGAGAAAAAATGTCAAGAGGACAAGGCGGTATGCCCTAGCAAATTGAAGTCTGGGTTGAGCATCTGATGTGAGGCGATGCTCAACCCAGATCAGGTTTGTATGATTGGACTGGTATGACTGTTTGCCCGATCTCCGTTGATGAAAATCTCGTTCACTGGAATGAAGTCATCGCGCGCGCCAGCTTCGAGTCGGCGAATCTGAGATGCAACAACCTCAGCCTTAACTTGCAGTCCAAGAAATGTAAACCGTTCGTGCATCTCTTGGAACTTCGGCAAATCAGTAATAGATGTAACGAAGCGATCACACAGCAGACACTTGATATCAGACTCGCAATGCAGTTTTGGGTTGCGTCGGCAATAGCCGTGCGGCAACCGGATCCAACTTACCGCGTCGCTCTCGGCAAACAAGGTGTATTCCTCAATAGCGAAGAAGCTAGGGACCCAACTGACGGGATCCCGGTGCATTTGCTCAACCGCGGAATGGAAGGCTTGTTCGACGGTGTGGTCCAAGATGCGGGCGTACTCCAAAGTCATGTTGAGCGTGGTGTGCCCCATCACTTTTTGCAAGGCGGACTCTCTCATACCGTAGTTGAGCAAGGCAACGGCGAACGTGTGTCGGAAGCGGTGCGGGGTCAGGTTTTCAACCCCAAGTTTGATGCCGAGTTCGCGGATGATGCTGCTAACGGTGGTGCCCTGCCAGTGGCGGCCATAGCGCGTGAAGAGGTAATCATTCGCTTGTTCCCAGCTTTCTTGCTGCCAGTGGCGCAATGTCTCCAAGCACAAGGGTGTCAAAGGGATCAGACGATCTTTCAATCCTTTCCCTTCATGGATGTGAAGTTTCCACTTGTTTTGAACTTGAACAATATCGGTGACTTTCAGCTCAGCCAGTTCCGCTGCCCGAATGCCCGTGTGAAACAGGGTGATGACCAGAGTTCGTTCTTTCACTGAGGCGTTATGTGTGCAGTAGTCCAGCACCTGACGAATCTCTTGGTCGGTGAGATAGCGAGGGATAGGGTCTGCTTTCCTTGGCATATCCCCCAGAGCAAACGGGTTGCGATTGGGAGAAGTCTTCCATGCTTCTCGAATGACAAATTCGTAGAAGAGACGAACGCTGCGGTACATGTCGTTGGAGTAAATGATCGAGTATTTACCTTGTTCGCGCAGAGTCTTCAGATAATGGGCGTAAGCCAAAGCCATGGGCCGGGTCACGGCATCCAAACGGTTGTGGAAAGGTTGTTGCTCTTGAAACCACAAGAAGAAGTTCAGCAGGCCTGCCCGTCGGCTATTAATGGTCGACGGTTGATACTTGGCCTCGCCCCATTGCAAGAAATTCACAATGGCCTCTCGGATTGGACCAGGTTGCAATTTGGCGAAGTGCTCTTCATGACGAAAAACGATCTTCCGGGGAGGCAGGACACCCCAATGCACCAAGTAGAACTCCAAGCGAGTCAGGCGGGGATCGCCGGCATGACGTTTACGTCCCTGTGTTCGATACCACTTTTGGTAGTCATCTCGGAAGGCGTCGAAATCAAGCCGGGTCAACTCGCTCAAGGGCTTGTGAACTGTCGCGAGCAAGATGATGAGCAAGTTCAACTCACTCCCGACCCGGGCTTTGAAATAACCCAGTTTTCGCTGAGTTTCCTCGAGCTTTTCGCGGATGATCCGCAGTGCATGTCGATGGTAGCGGGTGAGCCCCAGCGGAAATCTTTTACAGAAGATGAGGGTTGTGCAATGGTAGCCACGAAAGATCAGGAAAGCCACAAAGGCACTGTAGCCATAGCGGACAGTCTTGGAGCGGTTCTTGTACAAGGAGAAAATATCTTCATCGTTCCACTGGAGGATCGGTTTTCCAATACGACGCTTCAGGATCTGGGGAACTTCTTTCAGACGGTCGAGGATGATCTGGGTTTCTACATCGTTGGATTGTTCAAGAAAGCGATGATACTCAGCGCTGATGGCGTTGTCAGTGTGGGCAGTTCCGCGACCAAGGATCATTTCGCACCTCCAGGAGGTAGGAGATGGAGTCGGCCAGCGTAATTGAGACTGGTTTGAGCTTGCTCGAACTCCGTGGCGACAAAGTCATCACCCAGATGGAGATAGGGAAGCAGAGACTCTGGGCGACGATGCCCGACCAATTTGCGAATAGCGGGTTCAGGCATTTTCTGCTGAACGAGTTGAGTAATGCCCGTGTGTCGGAATAGATGAGGATGAAGATGTGGCAAGTCGCACTCTTGCGCATAGTAATTGACCATTTTCTGCACCGAGTTGACAGTCAGCGGACGGCCGCGCGCCTTACCTTTGAAGGCGACGAAGATTTCTTGGACATTGGGAAAAAGGTTTTTGCGCTCCTCATCCAAGTAGCGATTGAGGGTGGTGAATGTGTATCGATCCATGAACACCATCCTGGGGTTGTTGCCCTTCGTCGTCGAGATACGGATGCGGCGACGGCCACAGTCAATGTCATCGAAACTTATCGCAACGGCTTCGCTGACGCGAAGGCAACTGATCCACATCAGCAGGATCAATGTGCGATCGCGCCAGGTCGGCAAGGATTCAAAGAACAGTTTCAGGCTGGTTTCGGGAATAACATCCGGCAAACGCTTGGCATGGCGGCGATACAGGCTCTGGCTTCTCTGGCGATGACCTTGTTTACTCCGACCAGGGTGAACCGGGTTTTGAATATCACGGGTGTTACTCAGAAGCTGCATCTCGTTAAACAATGCAGAAACCGCTGCCATGCGGCGGTTGATCGTAGCGTCCGACTTTCCCTGACGCTGTTGGTGTCGCATGAATGCCAAGCAGTCATGGCGATCAACGGCCTCGGGTGACTTGCGGATGACTTCAAAGAAGATTTTTAGGTCATAGGCGTAGTTCAACCATGTGTTGTAGGCCCGGCTCAGATTGAGCATGTCCAAAAAGTGATTGATCACTGGCGAGGTAGTAGTGCAGTCGATGATCTTGTTTTGCTTGCGGACGAAGGTGAAGCGAACGGGTTTAGAGGGTTGAGGTTTCTTGGACATTGTCTATTTCCTGAAAATAAACGGAAGGAGTATCTCGTTGTGCAATTCAATAAACGCATACCCAATCAACATTTGACGACAGTGCCGGTTGACAGCTGCAGAGAACAGGCTTACATTGCTTTTGCCCAAAGGAAGCGGGAGAAGCGGTGGCCGCATGTGCTGCTGTCTTCTCTCGTTTTCATTTTGTATTGGGCATCAGCTGCTTGCTGGGAAGTATTAGCAGGCATTCTAACCCCCCAACCAATTCTCCATATAAATATAGACGATGCAGCGCTCACCCGAATGGCGGTGGAAGCGGGCAAGTTGATGGACATTTCCCTGCACGACCATTTGGTGGTTGGACGGAATCGATTCGTCTCGATGAAAGAACGCAACTTAGGCTTTTAGCCAATGCTGAATGCGGAATGATGAATGCGGAATGAAGAACTTGATTCATCATTCCGCATTCTCACTTCATCATTCCCGAAAGGAGAGATCACTATGACTCAAACTCAAGTAACAACCGTTCAAACTGGACCGGCGTATGTGTGTCCCGGTTGCGGTAAGCCGATTGACTTTACTCAATGGAGCAACGGCGTGTATATGCAACCCAACTGGAATAACGCTGTCTCTCGCGAGTGGGAGCAATATGTTTACTACATGCATCACGCAGATCACGGCGAAGAGGGAACGTGCAAACCCCTGCGCTTTGTGCGCTTGGGCGATTGCATTACGCCGGTCGTGCTCACCTCTGAAACAGAGATGCCCAACTACGCTGAGCGCATCAACCAAAACGTGCGCGAGATTCGCGCCGCGCTCGACGAGATCGCCAAAGCCGTGCGCCCCGAAGACCGCGAGAACGACGCGGCTTCAAAGGTCGTCTACGGCTTGATGGCTGGCACGATGACCCCCGACGCCGCGCTCTCAATGCTGCGCGACAATGTGCAGCACGTCAAAGCGCTGCTGATCACCGGCGACGTGAAGATCGCTTTGCCCGATGACTTGGCGAATGAAGTCAAAGCCCGCGCGAAGTTGGAAGGGCAAACGCCCGAAGCGGCGGTGATCACGGCTTTGCGTTTGTGGGTTACAGCATGGACAGCGCACGTTGACCCGGATTGGCTCGAAAAAGAAATGAGTTCGCGCCATGAAGCCTAAACAACTTCAATCACGTTACGGACAGATTGACGGTTATGGCGTTGACACACAAGCCGACAAAGATCAATTTCTGCGCGATGGGCGCGCCTATCTCAAATCGGTAGGCGAACATCTCGCGGCGCTGATCCCCGGCTTGCAAGTGGAGTTGCGGGTGAACAAAGCGGGCGTTGCCGTGAGTGGTGAAGTGTTCGCTTACTTCACTGCGCCCGGCGGCTTTCGCTTGTTTGTCGAAGTGGGCACGTCGGCTTTGAAGATTCTGAGTGGACGCGCTGATTCCGCTATCGTGTTAGCGCAGTTACGCTCACCGCGCGCGATTAAGAGTCGTCGCGGCTTGCGTGGACAAATCAAACCCGAAGTGGGTTACAGCCTCGGTATGAACGATTGGCGCAATCCCAATCTGCCGAGCGACGAACTGGCGTATCAACTTTTCGAGCGATACGGCGATACGCTGAAAAGCGTGTCGCCAGTGGTCGCAGCGAAAGATGAGGAGGATGCCCGCGCGCGCATGGCGAAAGCCTTGAACGGCGTAGTGTCCATGCCCCCGTTGCAGATGGAGCAAGAGAGCATCTATGCCTGAGTTGAACGCAGAATAAAGAAGTAATCACTGGCGCACACGCGAGATGTAGGGCGTGGTCTCTCCGATCAATCGGGGAGCGCCACTTTGAAACGCGCTTTTATGAGAGTCGCGTTTTCTCTTAACGCAGACCGATCTTAGATCGCTCTGCGTTTTTGTTTCGCTCTCGCCAAAGCGACACAACAAAATTTTGGCGAATAGAGAGATGAAGGCTTATGAACTCTGACCAATGAATTTCATTGCTCACGGCTCATGGCTCATCGCTCAAAAGGAGAGATCCCTATGAGGTATGAAGAATGGTTCGATAAATTCAAGCCAATCATGGCTGCGCCACAAAAGGAAATGCAGACGACGGACGATGTCCTCTATGACCCGGATTACCACTGGAACGTAGATGACGGTTTTCTCAAGGCGCAAAAAGAGAAACACATCTGGACGTTGCTGGACGATGACACTCTCGTGCCGGGCTATGCGCTTGTCAATCGCGCCGCATGTTTCATCTGTCGTGTCCCCTGGACAAAGGCAAATAAGGATTTGCGAATCGAGATGAGCATTGAGCGGTGAGTGGTGAGCATCAAAGGTTTTGCTCACGGCTCAAGTCTCATGGCTCATCGCTCAAACGAAAGGAGAAAACACTATGAACGAAGATACAAAACCGAAATTCAAGATTCTCAAAGAGTACACCGTGCGCTTTCGCGCGACGGATGGCGATCTAATTTCTATCTCCATCGTTGGCGCAAAGAGCGGCGATCAGGCGGCTGAGCTTGCCAAGCAGTATGCGCGCGAGTTGTACGGTCAACGTGGCGCAAGTGAACTGACGTTGGTGCGCGTGATGCAACCGGATGACGTGGTGCTGTATTTGCCGGCAGTCGCCGAGAGTGCAGCGGACACGCACATTTCCAAAGAAGGTGCAGCATGAATCAAAAACTGCATCGTCCCATCCCATCCTGGCAATTGTGCAAGAAAAAGGGGTGGAAGCGTGGGGATTGGTTGCGCGGAACCGAATACTGTAAAGGCGCACCGCTTACTACCACGATTCTCATCACCGCCGTTGGCGATACAGGTGTGTTAGCGCGTCCTCTCGTGGATGCGGCTGGAAGACCTGCGTTCTTAGGTTACGAATCTATGTGGAGCTTAGCGGAACGTCGCTGGCGAAAAGTGTCGCCGCCGCGTGCGCTCGCCAAGAGTCCAACGCCATGATCGCCGAGATCACCATCAGGAAAGTGTGCATGGGCTGGATGATTGAAACTGAAACCAATCAGGTTCACGTGATCTGGCGCAATAGGAAGTTTTGGGCGTTTACGCATGACAAGCGTCCGAACCTACTTCTCAAAGGCACTTCATTTCTTGAATGTGCGAGATTAGTGCGCTTGCCGCGATCTGCGGTGGCGTAGAACAAAGTATGAATTAAGAAGGATGAAGGATGAAGTAAAGATCAAAATTCAAAAACCCAAACTCCAAAATCCCTAGTTTGAATTTTGAAGTTTGGACGCTTCGCGTGATCTTTGATCTTCATCTTTCATAATTCTGCCTTCATCCTTTGTAGAAGGAGAAATCACTATGGATGACAAAACCCCTCGTGTGGTGCGCGTCACCACGCTCAAAGATTTTCAAAAGGAAGTGCCTTCGGGCGTAGTGCGCTTGCTGTCAAGCAAGTGGCAACTGCCGCCCTACACAGGCTTGCCTATCGTGCGCTTCTCGCTTTCTCTGCAAGGTATTAACCCGCAGGGTGAGATCGTGTGGCTGAACGAGATCCACGATGTGATAACGGACTACGACGGCGCGGGAGTTGATCCCCAAAACGTCTCGATCATCAATGGCATGCTTCGCCTCGCCGACATTGTGCGCGACACCCTGGTCGCGCAAGGGTACGACGTGCGCGACGGCGATTACGGCGTGCCCATTAACATCGAACCCCTCCAGGCGCATTTCGAGTGCGCGCGATGGGTGAAACTGAACGAGCGCGAGCGGGAAGTGAAACCCGCTAACGAAGCGAACTAAGAAGAAGATGAGGGAGAAAAGGAATTAATAATTAGTTCCTTTTCTTCCTTTTCTTACTTATCGAAAGGAGAGATCACACATGAAAGATAAAACAATTCAAGAAGCCCATCTGTGGTACATCGGCGGCGGGAGCGACAAGGTCTACCACATCTTCTTACTGAAAGAGAAGACTGATTATGTCGTGAACGTGAAATATGGTCGTCGCGGCGGCAGGATGACGGATGCCACGAAGACCGATACGCCAGTGAGTAAAGATGAAGCCAAGAAAATCTTCCAGCGAACCTACAACAAACAATTCAGAGAAGGCTATCGCCCCCTTGACGGCGACACAACGCAACCGACGACACTGGTCGCAAAAGAGCAAACGGGCATCTTGCCGCAACTGCTCAATATGATTGACGATGACGAACTGGCGAAAGTGTTGCGCGATCTTGTCCATTGGATGCAAGAGAAGATGGACGGTGTGCGGCTGATCATTGAATGGACGCCTGAGCGTGTGCGCGGCATCAATCGTAATGGAGAAGAAGTCGCGTTACTTCCCGAAGTCGTTGAAGAGATCAATTATCTCGTGAAGGTTGCTCACACCGACTCTCACCCTGCGACTGAGGTCATCTTTGACGGCGAATTGGTGGGAGATGTCTACCATATATTCGATCTGCTCAAGTGCTGTCGTGGCGATCTTCGTCAAAAGCCTTTCGGTCCGCGATACGTAGAGCTTAAGACGCTCTTACATTGCGCGCCTAACTTGGCGCACGTCAAAGTCGTTGACTGTCATGTCGGCCCGGAAGAAAAGCAAGCGTTCTTCGCGCAGTTAAAAGCGCGCGGCGCGGAGGGCGCGGTGTTCAAACGCGCCGCCAGTTTGTATGTGCCGGGTCGCCCCAACAGTGGCGGCGATCAGATCAAGTACAAATTTTGGGCAAGCGGCGACTTCGTGGTGACGCAAGTCAATCAAAAGCGAAGCGTAGCCGTTCACGCTTTCGACGCGCAAGGGAACGACGTTGCGCTCGGCAATGTGACCGTGCCGCGAAATTACGTCATGCCGAAAGCGGGCGACGTGGTGCAGGTGCGCTACCTGTACGCTTACCGCGAAGGGTCATTGTATCAACCGCAGTTTGAAGGCACGCGCGATGACAAAAAAATCGCCGAGTGCCTGATGACGCAGTTGAAGTACAAAGGCGAAGGCGCGGAAGACGAATCCTAATTTACTGGCGCACACGCGAGTTGTTGGGCGTGGTCTCTCCGATCAATCGGAGAGCGCCACTTGAAACGCGCTCTTTGAGAGTCGCGTTTTTTTCTTAACGCAGACCGATCTTAGATTGCTCTGCGTTTTTGTTTCGCTCTCGCCAAGCGAAGCAATGAAAATTTTTGGCGACTAAAAGGAGAGATCACTATGGACAAACCCGTTTTTACTTTTCTCAAACTTGCTTTTGAGAATGGACTTCGCTTTATGGCATTGCCCAACACTTATTTGGGCACAGCGCAAATGATGTCGCCGTGGCAAGTAGAAGTTCGTCTTGTCACGACGCGCGACGAACTGCTGTTGGCGTTGGACGCTTACCGTTCACTAGCTACGAGTTTGAAGTTCGCTAATCGCATCGCCTACGAATTTAACGAAATGGAACGTACGCAGCTCGTCGAGGCGCACACGCCCATCTTCCATCTGCTGAACTTGGCGGGTTGGGTGTGGGTCGAAGCGAATGATGAGACCGGTAATCGCTGGCAGAGAGGGGATAACGCGGACGAGTGCGTGCCGGGCGAAAAGCACCATGTTGCCATTGCGGTGTTCGAGACTCTTGTGCAAGAAGTCGTAGAGATAGAAGAAACGCATTGAAATAAATGCTGAATGAAGAATGAAGAATGATGAATCGCACAAACATTCCACATTACGACTTCATCATTCCAAGAAAAGGAGAGATCACTATGGACACGAAAAAGAAATCGAAATCGAAGATTGTCATTACCGATCCGCAAGTGTGGCAATCGCTCGAAGCCTTGAAGCAAGAAATCTTGGCGAGCGATACGCACAGCAAAGCGTCTGCCCGTTTGTGGCTGCGCTATCTCAACGTGTCGGACGCGATGAAACCGTATCGCCCGCCGCGAGTGAAGATAGACGTATGAAGCGCCCGAAAGAACTGATCCACTTGGATATGTTCTGTGGCGCGGGTGGGGCAACGCTCGGCGTGCATCGGGCAATGGCACGATTGAAGCGATCACTTAAGTTGCGCGATGTGCAGCTGCAAACGATTGCGATCAACCACTGGACGCTCGCGGTCGAGACACACTCCGCAAACTTCCCGAAGTCTATGCACATCTGCAATCGCGTGGAGGCGGTCTCGCCGCGCGAAGCGGTGCCGGGCGGGGTCGTGCATCTGCTGACAGCCGGGCCCGAGTGCACTCACCACTCAAAGGCTCGTGGCGGCAAGCCCAAGAACGATCAGAGTCGTGCAAGCGCATGGCATATCGTCCACTGGTGCGAGTCGCTCGATGTGAGATCGCTCATCGTCGAGAACGTCGAAGACTTTGTGACGTGGGGACCGTTGAACGTAGACGGTCATCCGATAGAAGGAACAAAAGGCAAGACCTTTCTGGCGTGGCTCAACGCGCTTGAGAGTCTTGGCTATCGTTACGAGTGGCGCATCCTCAACTCGGCAAACTTCGGCGATCCGCAAACGAGAGAGAGATTCTTTCTCGTCGCGCGCAAAGACGGTTTGCCGATTCAGTTTCCCGATCCCACTTACAGCGAGTCGGGTGAGAGAACGCTGTTTGGGCAAATGAAAAAGTGGCGAGCAGTCGGAGAGATCGTCGAGTGGGACGTGCCAGGCACATCCATCTTCGGGCGCAAGAGACCGTTGGTGGTGAACACGCTTAAGCGCATCACTCACGGCTTGCGTCGCTTTGGTGGAATTGCCTTTGCCTTGCCGAATGAAGGTTTTCATCGTGGCAATGCCCCGCGTGCGTTGAGCAAACCGCTTAACACCGTGACTGCCGGGCGCGGCGCGGGAAGTTTGGTCGCGCCGTTCATCGTGTCCTTCAAAGGCACCGACGAGAGTCAACTTAAGTCATCACACCGGGCGAT
>Ga0082335_1009263_pt1 | contig 10702 bp, 12 predicted proteins | sample Subgrocontami58m_FD_72375 | JGI IMG/M metagenome (GOLD analysis project Ga0082335, IMG submission 72375) | Subsurface groundwater microbial communities from S. Glens Falls, New York, USA - GMW37 contaminated, 5.8 m (SPADES assembly) (version 2) ... | reverse complement strand
TCATGGTCGAGGTCCACCCCGATCCCGAGCATGCGCTCTCGGACGGGCCGCAGTCGGTCACCCCGGCGCAGTTCGCGACGCTCATGGAGCGGGTCCGCGCGGTGAGCGCGGCGGTCCGGGGATGACCCGTCGAGTCCCGCCGGTCCACGGATGACCCGTCGAGTCCCGCCCGTCGCGTGACGTCCAGGGTGACCCGTCGAGCTCCGCCGGCCACGTGATCCGAGCACGGGCGCCGCTCGCCTGGCTCTCCGCCGACGGCAAGAAGCTCCTCGTCACACGCGTCCTTCGCACGTTCGCCTACGGCTACCTCGCGGTGGTCCTCGCGATCTACCTCCAGGAGCTCGGCCTCGACGAGGTCCGCATCGGCGTCGTGCTCACCGCGGCGATCGCGGGCTCCGCCGTGATGACCACCGCCTGGGCGCTCGTGGCGGACCGCTACGGCCGCCGCCGGACCGTGCAGACGATGGCCGTCCTCATGGTCGTGGGAGGCCTCCTCTTCGCCTTCGCCGGCGACTTCTGGCTGCTCCTCCTCGGCGCGTTCACCGGCACGATCAGCGCGACGTCATCCGAGGTCGGCGCGTTCCTCACGGTCGAGCAGGCCGTGCTGCCGCAGACCGCGCCGCCCCAAAAGCGCACCTGGCTCTTCTCGATCTACGCGATGGTGGCGAGCTTCGCCCAAGCCGCCGGTGCGCTCTTCGCCGGCGCGGTGAGTGCCTTCGGCGCGCTCGGGCTCCACGGCGCCGACGCCTACCGGCCGCTCTTCCTGCTCTACGCGCTCGTCGGTCTCGCGAACCTCGCCGTCTTCCTCACGCTCTCGGACCGGGTGGAGCTCGCCCACGTCGATGGCGTGCAGCGCTTTCTCGGGATCCACCGCTCGCGGGGGATGGTCGCGCGGCTCTCCGCGCTGTTCGCCCTTGATTCGTTCGCCGGCGCGCTCGTCGTCCAGTCGCTCGTCGCCTACTGGTTCCACATCCGCTGGGGCCTCGACCCGGCGGCGCTCGCCGCGCTCTTCTTTGGCGTGAACGTGCTCTCCGGGCTGTCGCTCCTCGCCGCCGGCTGGCTCGGCTCCCGCTTCGGCCTCATCAACACGATGGTCTTCACCCACCTGCCCTCGAACGTCCTGCTCATGGCCGTGCCGCTCATGCCCTCGGCCGAGCTCGCGGTCGCGCTCTTCCTGGCGAGGATGTCGATCTCGCAGATGGACGTGCCGACCCGGCAGTCGTACACGATGGCGGTCGTCGATCCGGACGAGCGGACCGCGACCGCCGGGATCACGAACGTGGCGCGAAGCGCCGCCGCCGCGGTCTCGCCCGTGCTCACCGGCTTCGCCTTCAGCGTGGCCGCGCTCGGCCTGCCCTTCTTCGTCGCGGGCGGGCTCAAGGTCGCTTACGACCTTCTGGTCTACCGAACGTTCGCGACGGTCCGGACGCCGGAGGAGGAGGCACGCCGTGGCGGCCGCCACGGCCCCCGCTAGAGCGCGTCGGCCCGCGAGGGCGGCGTTCCAGGTGGAAGGAGGCCGCACGCGCCGTACTCTGGTGAGGATGCTTCCCGCCGATCTCGCCGCGGCGCGCGACCGCTACCACCTCCTCGACGTGCGCGAGCGGGACGAGTGGGACGCCGGCCACATCGACGGGGCCCGGCATATCCCGCTCCGCGAGCTCGCGGCTCGCCTCGACGAGGTCCCGCGCGACAAGGTCGTCGTATGCGTCTGCCGGAGCGGCCACCGCAGCGAGGCGGCGCGGCAGGGCCTGGACCGGATGGGCATCGCGGCCGAGAACCTCGAAGGCGGCATGGCCGCCTGGGCGCGGGCAGGGCTCGCGCACGTCTCGTCAGGCGGCGCAGCGGGCCGCGTGATCTGAGCGCGGGCGTCCCCCGCCCGGCCCCGCCGTGGTCAGGTCCCTGTGTGGACGGCCTTGGTCGGCAGGGACCCGGCGGGTGCGACCGTCTTCGATCCCTGGAGCGTCGCGCCCCACGCGCCGAGCGAATCGATGATCGGATGGAGCGCGCGGCCCTGTTCGGTCAGCGCGTATTCGACCCGAGGCGGGACCTCGGCGTGGACGGTGCGGGTGACGAGACCGGCGACCTCCATCTCGCGGAGGCGCTCGCTGAGGACCTTCGGGCTCGCACCCGCGAGGGCGCGCTCGAGCTCGCTGAAGCGCCGCGTGCGCTCCATCAGCTCGTGGAGGATGAGGAGCGTCCACTTCGCGCCGACGAGCGAGAGCGCCCGTTGGACCGGGCAGCCGCCGCGCTCACCGTTGCTGTGCTCGCCGAGCTCGCTCACCGCTCGCCCCCTTGGTTACTTTTCGGAAACCACTTCCCTTTGGGAAGTATTGCCGATACGTTGGGGTTACGTCAAGAGCAAGACCCGACCCGACGGAACGGGCGGGCATCCTCGAAGGGACCCCCACATGATCTGGAAGATCGACCCCTCGCACAGCACGATCGGGTTCTCGGCCCGCCACATGGTGTTCACCAAGGTGCACGGAACATTCGCGACGTTCTCGGGCGAGGTCGCGCTCGACCCGGCCGCTCCCGAAAAGGGTAGCGCACGGTTCGCGATCGAGACCGCCAGCGTGACGACCCGCGACGAGAAGCGCGACGGCCACCTCCGCTCCGCCGACTTCTTCGACGTGGAGAAGCACCCCCGCATCACCTTCGCGAGCACGGGGGTCACGCCGAAGGGCGGCGCCCGCTACGCCGTCCGCGGCGACCTCACGATCCGCGGCACGACCAAGCCGGTGGTCCTCGACGTCGAGCTCGCCGGCGTGCAGAAGAGCCCCTGGGGCACGAACGTGGCCGGCCTGACCGCGACGACGTCGATCGACCGCCGCGACTGGGGTCTGGTCTGGAACGTTCCGCTCGAGGCCGGTGGGCTCCTCGTGAGCGAGAAGATCGACCTCGACATCGAGCTCGAGCTCGTCGAGGAGACCGCGGTCGCCAGCGCCGCCGCCTGAGCCTCACGCCTCACGGGCCGGAACGGCGCCGCGCCGCGCGACCGGCCTCCCCCTAGCATCGACCTGACATGGGGATGCCGACCGCGCTCCGCGTCGCCGCGGTGGCCCTCGCGCTCGTCGTGAGCGCGGTGGGCCTCTCGGGGATCTGGCACGCCGCGGCGGTCCCGGACGCCCGGGCCACCGTCCCGGCGGTGCCAGACGCCCAGGCCCCCGGAACCGCACTCCCGAACGAGGCGCCCGCCGGTCCCGACGTCGCCGAGCTGGTGATGGCGATCGCCGGCGCGCCGCAGGCGGCCGACCCGCGCGATCCCCCCGGCGCGATCCGGCTGCCCAAGCCGACCGCGCTCCCCTTGAACGGACCGCGGAAGGTCGCGATCCAGGCGGGTCACTGGATGACCCGCGAGGCGCCGCCGGAGCTCGGGCGCATCCTCCAGCAGACCGGGACCTCGTGGGACGGCATCACCGAGGTCGAGGTGAACGTCGACATCGCGCAGCGCGTCGCGGCGCTCCTGGCGGCGCAGGGCATCCAGGTCGAGGTCCTTCCGACGACGATCCCGCCCGGCTACCTCGCCGACGCGTTCGTCGCGCTCCACGCCGACGGCGACGGCGTCGGCGCGAGGAGCGGCTTCAAGGCCGCGCGCTCGACGCGCCGCACCCCGTTCGAGGGCCGCTTCATGGAGCTCGTGATCGACGAGTACGCGCGAGCGACCGAGCTCGACTACGACGGCAACGGGATCACGCGCCAGATGACCGGCTACTACGCGATGGCCTGGAGCCGGATCCGCTACTCGACCTCGCCGTTCACGCCGTCCTTGATCCTGGAGATGGGCTACCTCTCGCACGACTGGGACCGCCGGCTCATGGTGGACCAGCCCGACCTCGTCGCCGGCGCGATCGCGGCGGGGATCCTGAGGTTCCTCGACGAGAGCCCGCGGTCGAAGCTCTTCGGCGAGGATCTCGTCCTGCCGCCCGCGCCGCGGCAGCAGTTCCGCCCGTTCCCATCGCCCCCGGGGGGCTGAGCGCGCCCGCGACGGCGCGGAGAGAGGAGCGCACGGTCATGGCGGTGAAGACCGGCTGGCAGGGTCGTTTCTTCGAGGACTTCGAGGTCGGTGACCTCTACCGCGCCCGCATCGGCCGGACGGTCACGCAGGCCGACAACATCTGGCTCACCCTCCTCACGAACAACACGAACCAGATCCACTTCAACGAGCACTACGCCGAGCTCACCGAGTTCAAGCGGCCGCTCGTGAACAGCCTCATCACGATCGGGATCGTCGCCGGCCTCGGCGTGTCCGATACGTCGGAGAACGGCTTCGCGCTCGGCTGGGACGAGATCAGGCTCCCCAATCCGCTCTTCGAGGGCGACACGCTCTACTCCGAGAGCGAGGTCCTCGAGAAGCGCGAGTCGGCCTCCAACCCGACCCGCGGGATCGTGAAGTTCCGCAGCCGCGGCATCAAGCAGGACGGCACGATCGTCATGGAGTACGTCCGGAGCGTGATGGTCTGGAAGCGCGCCCACGCGCCGCAGCGCGACCACTTCCCCGAGCCGAAGTACCCGAAGAAGTAGTGCACGCGCTCGACGGCATCCGCGTCCTCGCCTTCGAGCAGGCCGCCGCCGCGCCCTTCGGCACCCACCTCCTCGCGGACATGGGCGCCGAGGTCGTCAAGGTGGAGCGGCCGGGCGCGGGCGACGTCATCCGCGGCTGGGACGCCGCGGTGAAGGGCCTCTCCTCGGGCTACGTCTGGCTCAACCGCCGCAAGCGCTCGGTCACGATCGACGCGCGGAAGCCGGGCGGGCGCGACGCGCTCCAACGGCTCGCCGATCGCTCCGACGTGTTCATCACGAACTTCGCGCCGGGCGTCGCCGACCGCCTGGGCCTCGGCTACGAGGAGCTGTCGGAGCGGAACGGCCGGCTCGTGTACTGCTCGCTCACCGGCTACGGGCTCGACGGCCCGTACCGCGACGCGAAGGCCTACGACCTCCTGATCCAGGGTGAGGCGGGCGTCCTGGCCTCCACCGGCAGTCCCGATCGGCCGGCGAAGGTGAGCGTGCCGATCTCGGACATCGCCGCGGGCATGTACGCCGCGCTCGGGATCGTGCTCGCGCTCTTCCAGCGCGAGAAGACCGGTGCCGGCCAGCTCGTCGACATCGCGATGTTCGACTCGATGCTCTCCTGGCTCGGCTACTTCCCGCACCACTACTGGCACGCGGGCGAGGAGCCCGAGCGGGTGGGGATGCGCCACCACTACATCGTGCCGTACGGCCCGTACCTCGCGAAGGACGGGAAGTTCGTGAACGTGGTCGTGGCCAGTCCCGCCGACTGGGAGCGCTTCTGCCGCGAGGTCGTGCGGCGTCCCGACCTCTTCGCCGATCCGGCCTTCAGCGACGCGCCCGCGCGCCGCGCTCACCGCGCGACGCTCGAGCAGATCATCGAGGACCTGTTCCTCACCGAGGACAGCGAGGAGTGGTTCGCGCGTCTGGCGAAGGCCGATCTTCCGTACGGCCGGCTGCGTGGCATCGGCGAGGTGCTCGCGCACCCGCAGGTCGCCGCGCGGAAGCTCGTCCGCGAGATCGACTCCGAGGTCGGGCGCCTACCGACGATCGAGAGCGCGCTCCGTCTCTCGGACAGCCCCGTCGCGACCGGTCCGCTGCCGAAGCTCGGCGCCGACACGGAGGCGGTGCTCCGCGAGGCGGGCTACACCGACCGCGAGCTGGAGGGCCTGCGCACCGAGAAGGCGATCTAGCACGGCCGTCGCGAGGAAGACGACGTATTCTCACGACGCCCACGCTCGCGCTACTACGAGGAGGCACTTCGTGTCGGTGTTCATGCGCTCGCTCATGTTCGTGCCGGGGCACCGGCAGCGGATGATCGACCGCGCGCTCGGACTGGGGGAGTTCCGGCCCGGCGCGCTCGACGTCGCGATGCTCGACCTCGAGGACGGCGTGCCGACGGCGGAGAAGGAGGGCGCGCGGGCCGTGGTCGCGGCGTCGCTCGGCCGTCCGTCCAACGGGGCCGGGCCGCAGCGCTGGGTGCGGATGAACGCGATCGGCTCCGACCGCCGCGACGCCGACCTCCGGGCGGTCGTGCGCCCGGGCCTCGAAGGCCTGGTCGCGCCGAAGGTGGACGCGCCCGAGGACGTCGTCGCGCTCGCCGGGATCCTCGACGACCTCGAGCGGACGGTCGGCCTCCCGCAGGGCACCGTCCGGATCATCGCCGCGATCGAGAGCGGACTCGGCCTCCTCAACGCGTACCGGACCGCGTCGGCCTCGCCGCGGGTGGTCGGGCTCATGTTCGGCGGCGAGGACTACGCGCTCGACCTGGGACTTCCCGCGCTCCGCGAGGGTGAGGCCGCGGAGCTCCTCTTCGCGCGCTCCTCGATCGTGAACGCCTGCGCCGCGGCGCGGAAGCTCTCCTTTGACGGCGTGTGGCCCGACATCAAGGACCTGGACGGCCTCCGGGTGGACGCGCTGCAGTCGCGCCGGCTCGGCTTCAGCGGGAAGTCGATGATCCACCCCGGCCACACCGAGATCATCAACGAGCTGTTCAGCCCGTCGGCCGCCGACGTGGACTACGCGGCGCGCGTCATGCGTGCCTTCGACGAAGCGCAGGCGCGCGGCGACGGCGCCGTCGCCTTCGGTGGCCAGCTCCTCGACCTGCCGATCGTGGAGCGCGCGCGCCGCACGCTCGAGATGGCGAGAGCGCTCGGCGGCTGATGGCGGAGAGCAAGGTCCGCACGATCGAGGAGGCGGCCGCGCTCGTCCGCGACGGCGACCACCTCGCGCTGTCCGGCTTCGCCTGCGCCCGGAACGCTACCGCCTTCTCTCACGCGCTCATCCGGCGCGGCGCCCGGGAGCTCGTGCTCTCGCAGTGCGTCCTCGGGCTCGACGCCGATCTGCTGGTCGGCGCCGGCGCGGTGCGGCGCGTCATCTACGGTGGCGGCTCGCTCGACCGGTTCGGCCAGCTCCAGCGGGTGAACGAGGCGATCGAGCAGGGGAGCATCGAGTTCGAGTACCTCTCGAGCCTCGCGGTCGCCTTCCGCTACCTGGCGGGCGCGCTCGGCCTTCCGTTCATGCCGATCAAGAGCATGCTCGGGAGCGATCTGCTCGCCCGCCAGCGCGAGATCGCGCCGGAGACCGTCCGCGAGCTCGACGACCCGTTCACCGGCGAGCGGCTGCTCCTCCTCCGCGCGCTGGAGCCGGACGTTGCGGTGGTCCAGGCGCAGGTCGCCGACGGCGAGGGGAACGCGCGCGTGTTCGGCCCGCGCTGGGAGAACAGCGAGGCGGCCGGGGCGGCGAAGCGGGTCATCGTCGTCTGCGAGGAGCTCGTGCCGACGGAGACGCTCCGCGAGATGCCGGAGCTCACGGTCATCCCGGGGATCAGGGTGGACGCGGTGGTCCCGCTGCGCTGGGGCGCGCACCCGACCTCGCTCTACCGACGCTACGACCATGATGCCGAGCACCTGCGCCTCTACGTCGCGAAGGACCGCACCCAGCGGGGCTTCGACGAGTACCTGCGCGAGTACGTGCTCGACACCGGGACGCACGAAGGCTACCTCGCCAGCGTGGGCGGCGTGGAGCGCCTCGCCGGACTCACCGCCGACCCGGTGAAGGGGTACTAGTGGGCACCGTCGTCATGGCGCACTCGACGTCGGAGCTCATGGTCTGCGCCGGCGCGCGCGAGCTGCGCGACGGCATGCTCGCGGTGGTCGGCCTGGGGATCCCCCAGGTCGCGGCGGCGCTCGCCGCGCTCACCCACGCACCGGGGCTCCGCGTCCTCAACGAGATCGGCGTCGTGGACCCGCGGCCGGTCGAGTTCGGCGTCGGGAACGCCGATCCGCGCCACTGGTACCGGGCCCAGGCGTTCTCGTCGTTCGTGGGCATCATGGGCACGGTGCTGCACCGTGGCCTCGTGGACATCGGCTTCCTCGGCGCGCTCGAGGTGGATCCGTATGGCAACGCGAACGCGACCGAGGTCCGGGCGGAAGGCCGCCGGGGCATCCGGCGCTTCGGCGGCGGCGGCGGCGCGAACGACGTCGCGTCGCTCGCGAAGCGGACCATCATCATCGTGCGCCACGAGCCCCGGAGGCTCGTCGAGAAGGTCCGGCACATCACGAACCCCGGGTTCCTGAGCGGCGGCCGCTCCCGCGAGGCGGCCGGACTCCGCGGCGGCGGCCCGCTCCGCGTCCTCACCGACAAGTGCGTGTTCGGCTTCGAGGAGACGACCCGCCGCCTCCGGCTCGTCTCGATCCACCCCGGCGTCACCGACGGGGAGCTGCGCGCGGCGACCGGCTTCGACCTGCGGATCCCCGCCGGCACTCCGCGCACGCCGGCACCGACCGAGCGGGAGCTCCAGCTCATCCGGAGCGTCGTCGATCCCGAGCGCCGTTACACCACGGCGTTCTAGCCGCGAAGGAGGACCTGCATGTGTGACCTACCGAGCGCCGCCGGACCGGGCGCGCAGAACGACACCCTCGTCGGGCGCATCCTCACCGTGGAGCGCGTCCGCGAGCTCAACGCGAAGGACTACTTCTACCAGATGCTGAAGGACAATCCAGAGATCCTGAAGATCCATCCGGGCGTCGAGGACGAGCTCCTCGAGGGCGCGATCGACAACCACGTCCACGCCTTCCCCGACTTCGTGGACCGCGCCCAGGACTTCATCGACGTCGCGATCGACGCCTCGAAGGCCAAGATGCGCGCGCTCGCGTTCAAGGATCACTGGAACGTGTCGGCGAACGCCGCGTACCTCGCGCAGCGCCACCTCGACCATCTCGTCGCGACGGGGGTCCTCACGCACCGCGTGGAGATCTACGGCGGCGCGGGGCTCTGCCACGGCGCGAGCGCCGAGTACGTGCGCGTCGCGCTCCAGTACCCGAACGTGCGGATGATCTGGTTCCCGTCGTTCACCTCATACGGCTTCTGGCGCTCCGCCGGCCGGCCCGAGCACGAGGGCGTTCGCCTCGTCGACGGGTCCACCGGCAGGGTGCTCCCCGAGGTGCGGAAGATCATGGAGCTCTGCGCGGACAAGCAGGTCGGCATCGGTCTCGGCCACACCGACTTCCTCGAGCTCCTGCCGCTCGCGAAGCTCGCGAAGGAGATCGGCAACCGCTGCGTCCTCGACCACCCGCTCCTCGAGCTGAACAAGCTGCTCCTGGACGAGATGAAGCGGCTCGTCGAGCTCGGCGTGTACGTCGGCACGTACTGCCAGCCGATGATCCCGTCTATCTACCAACCGGTCGCCGATCCCTTCGAGACCGTCCGCGTCATGCAGGAGATCGGGCCGGAGCGCTGCGTCATCGCGAGCGACTTCGGTCAGGTGCTCCACGTGAGCTCGATCGACGGCTACCGCATCTTCGTCCGCGCGCTGCTCGGGTTCGGGATCAAGCCGGCGGCGATCCGCACGATGATCCAAGACAACCCGGCGCGGCTCATGTACCTGGACGAGCGCGCGCCGCACGTGCGCGAGGCGAGGTACGCGGGACGGTGACCGCGTCGCGACCTACGATCGAAGGCATGCTGGACCCTGACGTCGAGCTCGCGGGCCTCCGCCGCGTCGCCGAACGGGTCGGCGCGTCCGAGAGCGCGGCGGTCCCGCCGATCCGGCGGACGGTCACCGGCGGCGACGTCCCGCTGAACCTCGTCGACTGGGGCGCGCCGCGGCCGGATGCGCGGACGGTGCTCTTCGTCCACGGCGCGCGGCTCACCGCGCGCACGTGGGACGGGGTGTGCCTGCTGCTCCGCGACACGTACCGCTGCCTCGCGCTCGACCTGCGCGGCCACGGCGACAGCGGCTGGTCGGGCGAGCGCCGCTACGGGATCGAGGACCACCTCGGCGACCTCACCCGCGTCGCCCTCAGCCTCAGCGCTCGAGATCTCGCGCTCGTCGGCATGTCGATGGGCGGCTTCATCGCGACGGCGTGGGCGGAGACGCTGCCGCCGATGCTGACCGGGCTCGCGCTCGTGGACATCGGTCCCCACCCTCCGGGGTCCGTCCCGCGGCCGAGGTCGCGGAGCGCCTCGCTGGCGGAGCGCACCGCGAGCGCACGGACCTTCGAGGACTTCGTCGCGCACGCGCGGGCCTGGAGCCCGCAGCGCGACGTCGACAACCTCCGGAACAGCCTGCGCCACGCGCTGCGGATGCGGGCCGACGGCAGCCACGCCTGGAAGTGGGACCCCGCGCAGTTCAGCGGCGGCCCGCCTTTCCTCAGGGATGAGGTGTGGGCTCGGGCGGGTGAGATCGTCTGCCGGACGCTCGTCGTGCGCGGCGCCGAGAGCGACGTGCTCTCAGTGGAGGGTGCGGCGCAGCTCGTGGCCTCCCTCCGTTCGGGGACGCTCGTGACGATCGAAGGCGCCGGGCACACCGTGCAGAGCGACAAGCCGCGCGCGCTCGCCGTGGCGCTCCGCGAGTTCCTCGGCTCGCGCTAGGTCTGCCAGCCGCGGAGGAAGCCACGCGCCTCGTGCACGGGCTCGTCGGTGCAGGGGACCGGCGGGATGATCAGACGCGTCGCGCCGGCGTCGATCCACGGCCGGACGCGCTCGCGGACCTCGGCGGCGCTCGTCGCGGCGATCGTGGGCAGGCCATCGACCATCCCGTCGGTGACCTCGGCCATCGCCGCCTTGAAGCCACCCGCGGCGTAGGCGTCCCGGATGCGCTGCGACTCCGCGGCGAAGCCCATGCTCGCGACCAGATCCTTGTAGTGGTCGGCGAGGTTGTAGAAGGTGAGCACCTGCTTGAGCTTGCGCTTCG
>Ga0082335_1009262_pt1 | contig 10703 bp, 8 predicted proteins | sample Subgrocontami58m_FD_72375 | JGI IMG/M metagenome (GOLD analysis project Ga0082335, IMG submission 72375) | Subsurface groundwater microbial communities from S. Glens Falls, New York, USA - GMW37 contaminated, 5.8 m (SPADES assembly) (version 2) ... | reverse complement strand
CGCGGTGATGAGCCGCACCGCCTCGGTCGTCTCGCACAGGCGCCGGAGCGGCCGCGCCATCGGCACGTTGTGCCAGCCCTCGATGACGCGCTGCCCAGAGGTGCCGAGCCCGAGGATCGCGCGGCCGCCCGAGACCTCGTCGAGCGTGGCCGCGGCCATGCCGAGCACCGCCGCGCTCCGCGAGTAGACGTTCACGATCCCGGTGCCGAGCGCGATCCGCTCGGTGCGCGCGGCGAGCGCGCCCAGCGTGACGAAGGCGTCGCGCCCCCAGGCCTCCGGCATGAAGAGCGCCTCATAGCCGCACGCCTCCGCGAGGTGCGCGATCGCGAGCAGCTCCGCGAATGGCCGGTCGTGGACGGAACCGAGCGCGAGCGCGACGCGGGTCATCGGATGCTCCCCATGTCACGAGGGTCGTGCGGCGACCGTCTCGGCGTTGGTGACGAACGCTACGCCGCCGCCGCTCCGTCCGCGAGCGGAGGCGCGCGCTGAGGGCGGAGCGACCTCCGCCCTCAGCGCGGGAAGCCTACGGGCAGTACGGGAACTTCTTCGCCGCGGGGCTGTCGAGGGTGGCCACCGTGGCGAGCGCGATCGGCTCCTTGATGTCGATCCGCCAGATCGTCGACGCCGTCGCCGGCACCTTCTCCTTGCAGGTCGGTCCGTAGGAGATCTCGTTGAGCAGGCCGCCCATGTTCACGTTCTTGAGCGACTCGAACGCCTTGACCACTCCCTCGCGGGTCAGGTCGCCCTGCTCGACGGCCTTCTCGAGGATCTGGTGCACCACGCGCGCCTGCGTGTAGCCGAACGTGAAGTAGTAGTCCGGCGGCTGGTCGCCACCGAACTTCTTGTGGTTGTCGATGAGCTCCTTCATCCCCTCGCAGCCGGCCTTCGTGTCGCCCCAGGCGCACTGCGCGTCGGTGATGATCCAGAGCCGCTGCGTGATGTAGGGCAGGATCGGCGACGGCTTGTCGGCCGTGCCGGCGAGCGAACCGGCCCAGGCCGGGGAGAGGCCGATCCACTGCGGCGCGTAGGTGAGCGTCGCGGCGGTGCCCAGGATGCCGCCGGTCGCCGCCGGCGTCGAGGCGAGGAACACGTGGTCGACGCCCGCGGCGCGCATCGCCGTGACCGGCGCCGCGTACGCGGTGTCCGTCGCCTTGTAGGTCGCCCGCGCGAGGATCTGGAAGCCGAACTCCTTCGCCGCATACTCGAGACCCTTCACGCCGTCGAGGCCGTAGTCGTCATCCTGGTAGATGATCCCGACCTTCGGCGAGACGCCCTTGTCCTTGAGGTACTGCGCCGCGTTGATGAACTGGCCCGGGTACGGGCCGCCGGTGGCGACGACGTACTTCTGCTTCGGCCAGTCCGACGACAGCGTCGCGGCCACGGTGAGGATCTTGTCCTCGTTGATCTGCGGCAGGATCGCGTTCGTGTGCGCCGTGCCGAGCGACTGGGCGAGCATCAGGACCTTGCCCTTGATCGCGTTGTACTGCTGCACCTGCACGTCCGGCCGGTACTGCGAGTCGGTCGTCGCCAGCGCGATCTTGTAGCGCTCTTCCTTGGGCAGCTTCTGCCCGACGCCGCCCAGGACGTCGTTGACGTACTGGAAGTAGACCTCGTTCCCGCGCGTGAGCGGCTTGCCGATGACCGCCGCGGCGCCGGTGAGCGGGCTGATCACGCCGAGCGTGATCGTCCGTCCCTCGACCCCGACGGCCGTCTTGACCTGCGCGCGACACGCCGTCGCGACGAGGAGCACGACCGCAGTGAGCGCCAGCACGCGTAGACCGTTCCTCATGTCCTTCCTTCTTCCGCCCCAACCTCTCCGGATGGGCCGATTATGCGACCCGCATCAATACGAGAACGGCCAGGTCCGGAAGTACAGGCGCAGGCGCGCCCACATCCCGGCCAGGCCGAGCGGCTCCGCGACGAGGAAGCCGATGATCAGGAGCCCGTAGATGACCTGGTTCACGACGGCGAGCGTGAGCCCGCCGCCGACCGACGCCCCGCTCACCAGCGGCAGGTACGGGCTGAGCTGCTCGACGACGCGCGGCAGCAGGACGATGAAGAGGGCGCCGAAGATCGAGCCGTAGACCGTCCCCACGCCGCCGACGATGACCATCGCGACGAACTGGATCGACACGAAGAGGTCGAAGCTCGCGGGCGTGACGTGCCGGACGTACGAGCCGAGCAGCGCGCCGCAGACCGCCGCGTAGAAGGACGAGAGCGCGAAGGCCGCGACCTTGTAGCGGGCGAGCTCGACGCCGATGATCACCGCGGCGATCTCGCGGTCGCGGATCGCCTGGAAGGCACGGCCGGGCCGGCTGCGGACGATGTTCCGCGCCGCCACCGCGAGGACGAGGAGGATCGGGACCGCGAAGAGGAACCACGACTGCTCGCGGTCGAGCGGCAGGCCGAGCGCGCCGAGGTCGGCGAAGTTCAGGTCGCCGACGCGCGGCGAGACGACGGAGCGCCCCTGCGGCCCACCGGTGACGCTCCGCAGGTTGGAGAAGAGGTACTCGCCGAGGAACACCAGACCCAGCGTGACGATCGCGAGGTACAGGCCCCGCAGGCGGAGGGCGAAGGGTCCGATCAGGGTGCCCGCGAGCGCGCCGAGGAGGCCCGCCCCCGGCAGCCAGACGAGCACCGGCAGCCCGAGATCGCCGCCGAGGTATGCCGCCGCGTACGCGCCCAGCCCCAGGAAGAAGGCGTGGCCGAGGGAGACCTGGCCGGTGAACCCGGTGAGGAGGTTCAGCCCGATCGCGCCGATCGCGGCGATCGCGGTGAACGTGAGCACGGAGAGCCAGAAGTCCTCCAGCAGGAAGGGCGCGACGACGACGCCGGCGACGAGCAGCGCGACCCAGACCCGGTCGGCGCCGTGCCGCAGCAGCGCGAGCTCCGTCTCGTAGCGCGTGCGCAGACCCTCCGGCCGGCTCATACCCGCTCGACCTCACGCGTGCCGAAGAGGCCGTACGGCCGCACCATCAGCACGCCGATCATGAGCACGTACGCCGTCACGACGTGGACGTTGGTGCCGAGCCACGGCGCAAGCTGCGGCTGGTAGCCCTGGACGAGCATCTCGACCACGCCCACGGTGAGCCCGCCGACGACCGCGCCGCCCGGCGAGTCGAGACCCCCGAGGATCGCCGCGGGGAAGGCGCGGAACGCGGCGAAGCCGAGCGCGGGACTGAGCGAAGCGGGGAACGCCGCGAGGAAGATCCCCGCGACCGTCGCGGTCGCGCCCGCGATCATCCACGACCACGCGTGCACGCTGCGCACCGGGATCCCGAGGGCGAGCGCCGCTTCGTGGTCGAACGCCGCCGCGCGCATCGCGACCCCGGCCTTCGTGCCGCGGAAGAACGCGAAGAAGAGGGCGAGGAGCGCGCCGCTCGCGGCCACCGTGACCGCGGAGACGACGTTGAACTGCACACCGCCGAGCGCGAGGGCGGAGGAGCCCCAGGGGTCGCCGAGGAGCCGCTCCTCGAAGCCGAAGCGCGCGGCGATGGCCTGCCGGAGCACGATCGCCAGGCCGAGCGTGATCATGACCACCGAGAAGGTCGGCCGGCCGACCATGCGGCGCAGGAGCAGGCGCTCCACGCCCCAGCCGACGAAGGCCATGAGCGCCATCGCGAGCGGCACCGCGAGGAGGAACGGCAGCCCCGCCTCGACGTGCAGCCCGTAGACGAGGTACGCGCCCAGGAGCATGAGCTCGCCGTGGGCGAAGTTGATGACCGCGGTCGCCTTGTAGATGACCACGAAGCCGAGCGCGACGAGCGCATAGGCCGCGCCGAGCGCGACGCCTTGGACGAGGAGCTGGAGGAGGTCCGTCATCGCGCCGGCGCGTAGAGGGAGTCGACGAGGTCGCGGAGGCGATCCTGCATGGTCGCCCGCTTCACCTTCTGGGTCGCGGTCAGCTCGCCCTCCTCGTGATCGAGCTCTTTAGGGATGAGCCGGAACCGCTTCACCTGCTCCACCGCGGCGAGATCGTCGTTCACCGCGCGCACCTCGCCCGCCACCAGCTCGACCACCTCCGGCTTCTCGGCGAGGTCGCGGTAGGTGGTGAACGAGATGCCGCGGCGGGCGGCCCAGTCGGCCACGGCGTCGCGGTCGATGCCGATGAGCGCGGAGACGTAGGCCCGCCGATCGCCGATCACGATGGCCTCCTTGATGTACGGCGACGCCTTCAGCAGGTTCTCGATGAGGCTCGGCGCGATGTTCTTCCCGCCGGCGGTGATGATGAGGTCCTTCAGCCGGTCGGTGATGTGCACGTGACCGTGCTCGTCAATGAGGCCCACGTCGCCCGTGTGCAGCCAGCCGTCGGCGTCGAGCGCCGCGCGGGTGGCCTCGTCGCTCCGGTAGTAGCCGGCGAAGACGAGCGGTCCGCGCAGGAGGATCTCGCCGCCCTCGCCGACGCGCACCTCCATGGTGGGGAGGGGCACGCCGACCGAGCCGATGCGCACGTCCTCGCGCGGCGTGAGCGTCGCCGCGCCGACGCACTCGGTCTGGCCCCAGGCCTCGCGGATGTGGATGCCGATGGCGTGGTAGAAGCGCAGGATCGCCGGGGAGATCGGCGCCGCGCCGCTCACCGGGACGCGGCAGCGCGAGAGGCCGAGCGCGCGCTGGAGCGAGCGGTAGAGCATGAGCCAGCCGAGGCCGTAGACGAGGTTCCAGGGGAACGGGTAGCGGCCGCCGCTCGCGATCCAGACCTCGCCGAGGCGCCGCCCGACCCGGGTCCAGAGGCGGTAGCTCGCGCGCTTGAGCGGATCGGCGTCCTGCATGCGGATGTGGATCCCGGACGCCATCTTCTCCCAGATCCGCGGCACGCCCAGGAAGATCGTCGGCTCGACCTCGCGGAGGTTGGCGGTCACGGTGTCCACGCTTTCCGCGAAGTTCGCCGACGCGCCGGTCGCGAGCGGGATGAACACGGTGAAGATCTTCTCGGCCACGTGGCAGAGCGGGAGGTACGAGCAGACGCGATCGCGGTGGTCCGCGCCCCAGAGCGTTGCCGAGATGCGCACGATGGTGGCGAGATTGGCCTGGGTGAGCAGCGCGCCCTTCGGCGGGCCGGTCGTCCCGCTCGTGTAGACGATCGTCGCGGTCTCGCCGGGCGTCCGCGCGTCGATGCACCGCTCGAAGCGGCCCGGCTCGGCCGCCTGGAGCGCGCGCCCCTTCGCCTCGACCTCGTCGTAGCGCAGGAGGCGCGGATCGTGGTAGCCGCGCAGCCCCTTGGGGTCGATGACGACGATGCGCTCGAGCGCCGGGCAGCGGTCGGCGACCGCGAGCGCCTTGTCCACCTGCTCCTGGTCCTCGGCCACGAGCACGCGCGCGCCGGAGTGCGACAGGAGGTACTCCACCTCGGCCTTCGGGTTGGTCGAGTAGATCCCCACGGTGACCGCGCCCACGCAGATCGCGCCGAGGTCGGCGAAGAGCCACTCCGGGCGGTCCTCCGAGTGGATCGCCACCCGGTCCCCCTCGCCCACGCCGAGCGCGAGCAGCCCGAGGCCGAAGGCACGCGCGCGGTCGTAGTAGTCGGCCCAGGTGTGCTCGCGCCAGAGCCCGTCGCGCTTCTCGCGCAGCGCCACCCGGCGCGCGGAGTCCCGGCAGCGGCTGCGGAAGAGCGCGGAGAAGGTGTCGTCGCTCACGGACCGGCCACCGGCGACGTGGCCGCCACCGGGGACATGGCGACCTCGCCGAGGTAGGCGCGGATCACTTCCGGGTCGCGCTGGATCTCCCGCGGCGTCCCCTCGGCGATCTTCCGGCCGAAGTCCAGGACCATGACCCGGTCCGCGATGTCCATGACCATCCCCATGTCGTGATCGACCAGGAGCTGGGCGATGCCGAGCTCCTCCTTGATGTCCAGGATGAACCGCGCGATGTCCTCGGTCTCCTCGAGGTTCATCCCCGAGGCCGGCTCGTCCAGCAGGAGGAGCTTCGGCTCCATCGCCAGCGCGCGCCCGAGCTCGACACGCTTCTGCTTCCCGTAGGGCAGCGTGGCCACGACGTGGTCGCGGATCGCCTCGATCTCGAGGAAGTCCACGATCTGTTCGACGCGCGCGCGGTGCGCGACCTCCTCGGAGCGGGCCGGCCCGAAGTACAGCGCCGCGGCGATGAGCCCCGTCCGCATGAGGTGGTGCCGCCCGAGCATGAGGTTCTCGATCACGGTGAGGCGCGGGAAGAGCTCGACGTTCTGGAACGTGCGAGCGATCCCCGCCGCCGCGCGCTGGTGGCGCCGCAAGGACCGCAGGTCGCGCCCGTCGAAGCTGAGCCGCCCAGCCTGCGGCCGGTACACGCCGCAGAGGCAGTTGAAGATCGAGGTCTTGCCGGCGCCGTTGGGACCGATGACCGCGAAGATCTCGCCGGGGCGGACCTCGAACGACACGTCGTCGAGCGCGACGAGCCCGGCGAAGGCGAGCCGCAGCCCGGAGACCTCCAAGAGCGGCGCGGTCACGACAGCCACCGCTTGCGCCGCCGGTAGTGCCGGACCTCGCGGTAGGAGCGCTGCCGGCCTTCGGTGAAGCCGAGGTAGAACTCGCGCACGTCCGGGTCGCGCGCCAGCACCTCGGCCGGCTTGTCCATCACGACCTTCCCGGTCTCCAGGACGTAGCCGTGCGAGGCGATCGCGAGCGCCATCGCCGCATTCTGCTCGACGAGCAGCACCGCCGTCCCCTGGCGGTTGATGTCCACGATGACCTCGCGGATCTGCTGCACGAGGAGCGGCGCGAGCCCGAGCGACGGCTCGTCCAGCAGGAGCAGCCGCGGCTCGGCCATGAGCGCGCGTCCGATCGCGAGCATCTGCTGCTCGCCTCCGGACAGGTACCCGGCGGTGCCGCCGTGCCGCTGCTTGAGCACCGGGAAGAGCTCCAGCACGCGCTCGTAGGAGCGGCCGACCGCCGCGGCGCCGTCGCGGCGCGAGTAGGCGCCCGCGCGGAGGTTCTCGTCCACGGTCAGCTCGGCGAAGATGCGGCGGCCTTCCAGGACCTGGGCGATGCCGCGCCGGACGATCTCCGGCGCGTCGAGGTGGTCGATGCGCTCGCCGTGGTAGCTGACCGTGCCCTTGCTGATCCGCCCGCGGTGGACGTCGAGCAGGCCGGTGATCGCGCGGAGGCAGGTCGTCTTCCCCGCCCCGTTCGCGCCGAGGAGGGCCACGATCCCGCGCTCGGGTACCTCGAGCGAGAGGCCGCGCAAGCCCACGATCACGTCGCTGTAAACGACCTCGAGGTTCGCGACGCTCAGCACGGCGTGGCCGGCGGCGGTTCTCTCATCCCTCGAAGGCGGGAGCGTAGCAGCAGGCGCGCTGGGCGGCCCGGCAGCCCTCCGGGCGTCAGGCGCGCGGGCGAAGGAACGCGCGCACGAAGTTCCGCTTCGAGAACTGCCCGCCCGTCCAGACCCGCCAGATCAGGTCGCTCCACGGCAGCGCGCGGGCGATCGCGCTCTCGTCGAGCCCGCGGTCGCGCAGGCCGTCGATGCGCCCACCGAGCTCGACGAGGAAGTCGAGCTTGCGACGCAGCGCGGCGGTCGCGCCGTCGACGCGGCCGCGGTGCTGGCAGAAGAGCACTCGTGGCTCGAGCGCGACGACGCGCCGGAGCGAGTCGATCATCGCGTGCACGTCCTCGTCCGCGCGCAGGTACTTGAGGCGCGGGGCGAGGTAGAGGTCACCGCTGAAGAGCCAGCCGCGGTCCGGCTCGAAGAGCGCGACGTGGTCGGGGGAATGACCCGGCGTGTGGAGCACCTCGAAACGGTGGGCCGGCGTCCCGAGCCGCTCGCCGAGGGGGTCCGTCTCGGCGGCCTGCGGCGCGCCCCAGGTCAGCCGGCGGTACGGCTCGAGCGGCTCGGGAGCGGCGATGCGCGCCACGCCCAGGACGTGCGCGAGCGGCCGGATGCCCAGCCGCTCGGCGAGCAGGCGGTGGTTGCCGCTGTGGTCCTCATGGTGGTGGGTGGTGACGCACTGCCGCACCGGGAGCTCGCGGCACAGGCGCGCGACGTCGCGCGCAAGGTTCGGCGGGCCGGAGTCCACCAGCAGGCCGTCGACGAGGTAGACGCCGGTCCAGTACGCGGCGCGCCCGAAGACGGTGCGCGCCATCCGGAAGTACCGCACCTCGCCGTAGTCGAGCGAGACGATCACCCTGCCGCGGACGATACGCTTCGTGATCTCCGGCAGGGCCAGCCGGGTCGCCGTCCAGCGCCTGGCTGCAGCGGCTAGAGGATGGGCGTCAGAGCGGCAGGGACGCGTTCCTCTCGGCCGCGATCCGATCATAGAGAGCCTTCGTTCGCAGATAGAGCAGGCGGATCTCGAGCAAGCCATAGATCCGCCTTGCCACATCCACCAGCTCGAAGGGTTTGCTGACGAAGTCCCTAGCCCCAGCCTGCAGCGCGCGCTGCTTCTGATCCGGCTGAGCGGAGATCACGAGGACCGGCAGGTTGCCGTCCGGGTCGATCCCCTTGAGGCCCTTCATCACTTCGAATCCGTCCATGACGGGCATCAAGAGATCGAGCAAGACCAAGTCGTAGTGGTTCTGGCGGCACAGCTCGCTGACCTTGGTCGGATCCGTCGTGGACGTGACGGACGTATAGCCGGCACCGCGCAGCATCCACTCGAGCAGGACGATATTGGAGGCCTGATCGTCAACGATCAGGATCCCAGCATTGAGAATGTCGGGGTCACAGCCCGCCGTGTTCTCGTCCTGTTTCACTTGCTCTCAGCCCCCTTGTGTTCCGCGAACTCCAGCGCCACGCTCAGCGTGTCCATGAACTCGCTGACCTTGATCGGTTTGGTGAGATAACGGAAGAATCCTGCCTCCAGGCCCTTCTCGATGTCGTGCGGCATCGCATTGGCACTGAGAGCAACTATGGGGATGTGCGCTGTGGCCGGATCTTGGCGCAGGATGCGCAGAGCCTCGATGCCGCTGATCCCCGGCAGATTGATGTCCATGAGGATCAGGTCGGGCTGAGAAGCTCGCGCAAGCTCGATGGCCGCGGTCCCGTTCACCGCGGCGGACAGGCGTATGTCGGATCGCCGCGCGACGAGCTGCTCGACCAGCTTCAGGCTAGCCGGGTTGTCCTCGACATAGAGCAAGGTCCGCAGACGTTCGCCCGCGTGCACCTGCGCGTGGACCACAGTGGTGGATCCGGCCCCAGCCGGCGCATTCGATCCGGCGCTCTCGACCGCAAGTGTTGGTGCCGAGGTCCACGGTAGCTCGATCCAGAACACGCTTCCCTCGCCGACGCTGCTTTCGGCGCCGATGGCGCCGCCCATCAGTTCGACGAGGCGCCTGCTCACCACGAGGCCGATGCCGGTGCCTTCGGCGGCGCTCGACTCTCGCCCGAGACGATTGAATGCCTGGAACAGCTGCGCCAGTCTGTCCGGAGGCAACCCCGCACCGGTGTCTGCGACGCTGATGCGCATGCGTTCCGTGCCCGCGGCGGTGCAGTGCACCTCGACCGTTCCCTGCTCCCGGTTGTACTTGATGGCATTGGATAGCAGGTTGATGAGCACCTGCTTCGCCCGTGTCCGATCGGCCTTGACAAAGCATGGGAAGTCCGACGAGCCAAAGGTCATGGTGATGCCACGCTGTCGCGCCTGTGGTTCCATCATGCCGAGGCATTCGGAGATGAGCTCGGCCAACGACACCGGCTCCGGCGACAGCGACACCTTCCCGGATTCGACCAGCGCGAGATCGAGGACTTCGTTGATCAGCTTGAGCAGATGCCAGCCTGCCCCCAGGATCTGGCTGATGCCTTCCCCCTGCGAGGCTGTCGGCGAGGGGGAGCCCGACTCCAGCAATTGGGCGAAGCCGAGGATCGCATTGAGGGGACTGCGAAGCTCATGGCTCATGCTGGAGAGGAAGTCCGATTTCGCGAGGTTGGCCTTCTCCGCCACGGACTTGGCGTTCTCAAGTTCGATGTTCGTGACTTGAAGCGCCTCCTCGAACTGCTTGCGCTCCGTGACGTCGCGTGCGGCGGCGAACACGCCCTGCAGCTTCCGATCTCGGTCATAGAAGGTGGTCGCGTTGTAGGACACGACCGTCGTGTTGCCGTCCCTGGCCTGCGCGGTGAGCTCGTAGTTGGTGACCTTCTTCTCGCTCAGCACCAACCTGATGGCCGCTTCGGCCCGCTCGGGATCCGTGAAGTAGTTCTTGAACGGCGCTCCGATCAGCTCGTCGCGCGTGCAGCCCGTGAGCGCCTCCATCTGCTCGTTGACATCGGTGATGATGCCGAGCGGATCGGTGGTCATCAGCGCGTCGATATTCGATTCGATGAGCGAGCGCGTGTAGAACTGCTGATCGCGCAGGCGCTGATCGAGCTTCTGCCGCTCTGCTTCGACCAGCTTGCGCGCGCTGTTGTCGGTTCCGATCAGCAGATAGCCGATGATCCCGCCTTGCGCATCGCGTAGCGCCGTGACCGAGACGATCGCCGGAAAGCGGCTGCCGTCCTTGCGGATGTAGGTCAGCTCGTAGATGTCCTCGATCCCGCGCGAGGCTTTGAAGACCAGGGCCTCGAAGCCCGGCGTGATCGCGGTCCCGAGCTCGACGCTCAAGGCTTTCGCCCGCGCGATGACCTCCTGCGGGTCGGAGATCTCGGCGGGGGTGATCTTGTTCAGCACGTCGGCGGCCGCGTAGCCGAGCATCCGCTCGGCGCCGACGTTGAAGATCTGGATGACGCCCTTCTCGTCGGTGGCGATGCTCGAGAAGTTGGCGCTGTTGAAGATCGCGCTC
>Ga0082335_1009260_pt1 | contig 10707 bp, 11 predicted proteins | sample Subgrocontami58m_FD_72375 | JGI IMG/M metagenome (GOLD analysis project Ga0082335, IMG submission 72375) | Subsurface groundwater microbial communities from S. Glens Falls, New York, USA - GMW37 contaminated, 5.8 m (SPADES assembly) (version 2) ... | reverse complement strand
TGATGGGAATCAGGGTGGCGCGCAGGTTGCCGAGGAAGATGAAGACGACGATCGCCACCAGCACGAAGGCCTCGATCAGCGTGTGGATCACGCTCTCGATCGTGGCTTCCACGAACACGGTCGTGTCGTACATGACGTTGTAGGCGATATCGTCGGGAAAGCGCGGCTCCAGCGCCTTGATCGCGTCGCGCACGCCCTTGGCGGTGGCCAAAGCATTGGCGCCGGGCAGCTGGTAGATCTGGATGCCGGCGGCCGGCTTGCCGTTGTAGCGGCCGAGCTGATCGCTGGTCTTGGCGCCGAGTTCGACCCGGGCCACGTCCTTGACCCGGACCAGCGCGCCCTCGGACGTGGCGCGGACCACGATATTCTCGAATTCCTCGACCGTCGTCAGGCGGCCCTGGGTGGTGATGTTGAGCTGGAAGCCGACGTCGTCGAGCAGCGGCGCCGCGCCGACCAGGCCGACGGCGGCCTGGATGTTCTGCGCCTGGACGGCCTTGACCACGTCGTCGGGCGTGATGTCGAGGCTCGACATGCGGTCGAGGTTCAGCCAGACGCGCATCGAATAGTCGAGCGCGCCGAACAGCGTGGCGTCGCCGACGCCGGGTACGCGGCGCAGCGTATCGAGCAGTGTGATGGTCGCGAAGTTCGACAGGAACAGCGCGTCGCGGCTCTCCTTGGGCGAATAGACCGCGACCACCTGCAGCAACGCCGAGGACTGCTTCTTGGTCGTGACGCCCAGCCGCTGCACTTCGGGCGGCAGCAGCGCCACCGCCTGGTTGACGCGATTGTTGACGTTGACGGTGTTGAGATCGGGGTTGGAGCCGACCTCGAAGCTGACGATCAGCGAATAGCTGCCGTCGCCGCCCGACGTCGATTTCATGTAGAGCATGCGCTCGACGCCGTTCACCTGTGCCTCGATGACCTGCGCCACGCTTTCCTCGACCGCTTGTGCCGAGGCGCCGGGGTAGGTCGCGGTGACGCGGACCTGCGGCGGCACGATGTCGGGGAACTGCGCCACCGGCATCGCCGTCATGGCGATGATGCCGGCGATGGTGATGACGGTGGAGATGACGAACGCCAGCCGCGGCCGGCGAATGAACAGCGACGAGATCGTCATGACTTATTGCTTCTGCGTCGAGGCCGAGGGGGGCGCCAGGCTGGGATTGACCGTCATGCCCGGCCGGACGCGCTGCTGACCCTGGACGATCACCTTCTCGCCGGCCTTCAGCCCCTCGGTGATGGCGACCAGCCCGTCGCGCGCGACACCCGTCTTGACGCGCTTCTGCTCGGCCACGTTCTTGTCGTTGACGACGAACAGGTAGGGACCGCTCTGGTCCTGGGCGATCGCGGCCTGCGGCACGGCGACCACGGTCGGGATCTTCTCGCCTTCGACGATCACCCGCACCGTCTGGCCGTCGGTCAGCAGGCCATCCTTGTTGTCGAACACCGCCCGCACCACCTGGCCGTCGGTCTTGGCATCCGCGGTGACGTCGATGAAGTCGAGCTTGCCCTTCTCCTTGTACAGGCTGCCGTCGGCCAGCCGCAGGCGCACGACGAGGGCGTCGACCGTCGCGGTCGAGTCGCGGCGCGCATCGAGCAATTCACGCTGGGTGATCGAAAACAGCACCCGGATCGGGTTCTCGCTGACCACCGTGGCCAGCACGCCCGAGTCGGGGCTGACAATGTTGCCCGGCGATACCGAGGCGCGGCCGATGCGGCCGTCGATCGGCGATTTGATCTGGGTGTAGGAGAGCTGGATTTCGGCGTCGCGCAACTGGGCCGAGGCATCCTCGAGCTGCGCCTTGGCCTGGAGCTGTTCCGACAGCCGCTGGTCGTAGGTCACCTGGGTTCCCGTCTTGCTGCGCAACAGCTCCTCGGCGCGATGGAGCTGCACATCGGCGTTGGCCAATGCCGCCTTGGCAGCATCTCGCTGGGCCGTCTTCTGGTCGACCGCGGCCTGGTAGGGTTCGGGCTCGATCAGGAACAGGACCTGGCCTTCCTTCACCATGTCGCCGTCCTTGAACTTGCGCGGCCCGAGGAAGCCTTTGACCCGGGCGCGCAACTCGACCTTATCGACGGCGGCGGCCCGGCCAATGAATTCGGCCTGGTCGGCGATCGGCTTCAGTTCGGCTGGCTGGACCAGGACGGCCGGTGGCGGCGCACCCTGTTGGGCTCCTGCCGACCCGCCCAGAAGTGGCGCGATCAAACCTGCTGCGAGAAGCGCCAGTATCCGTAAACGCCGCTCTTGCATTGTCATTGTCCCCGCTCGTCCCTAACGTCCGGACACTGCCTTAATTCGACAAAACGGTCACTGTATTTTCAGGAGGCAGGAGGTTGCGATGGCGGTAATACGTTGGCTTGGTCTCGTTCTGTGGCTGGCCTATGCCTTCGCCGTAGCCGATGTTGCGGCCCAGACGCGGAAAGATTTCCAGATTCCGGCCGAGTACGACTCCTACATGGCCGCGCTCAACACCCGCGACGCCGCCAAGCGCGCAACGGCGATGGAAGTCTTCATCGCATGGTATCCCGCCAGCATGCTCAGGACCGAAGCCTTCGAACAGGCGATCGCAGCCTGGCAAGCGGCCAACCAGCCGGCCAAGGCCGATGTCGTCGCGGCGCGCCTGCTGCAGGTCGATCCCGACAATGTGCGTGCGCTGGCCAACCGCGCCTATGCCGGACGGACCAAGGCCGTCGCCGGCGACGTGGCCGCTCTGCCGCCCGCGGTCGCGGCGGCCGAGCGTGGATTGCTCGTGTTGCCCAAGTGGCAGAAGCCGGTGTCGCTCACCGACAGTGCCTTCGAGCGCGTCAAGGAGCAGATGGCGGGTGTCTTCAACGGCACGCTGGGTTTCGCCGCACTTCAGGCCAAGGATTACGACAACGCGCGACGCTACTACCGCCTCTCCGTCGCTGCCGAGCCGGATAATCTGCAGGACGTCTATCAGCTTGCCGTGGCACAGCTAGAAGGTACGCCGCTCGACGCCCTTGGCTTCTGGTACGCCGCGCGCGCGATCGCGATTGCGCGCGCCGCCAAGAACACGGCGGCCGCCACCGACATCGACCGCTACGTGCGGTCGCGTTACCGCATTTATCGCGGCAGCGAGGAAGGCTGGAACGAACTGATCGCCCGTGTCGTCGCCGGCGAACGCACACCGCCGGCCAATTTCGTGAAGTCGATTCCGCGCATGCTGACCCCGCCCGAGGCAGCGCTGCTGCTCGTCGAGGAGAACGATCCCGCCACGCTCACCTTCGCCGACTGGGCGCTGGTGCTGCGCCATCGTGACGCCACGCCCGCCAACAAGGCGGCGGCCGAGAAGGTCTGGCAGGCGATCGGAACGAAGCAGCAGGGCGGCGGCGCGCGTCTGAAGATTCCGGTGAAGGTGATCTCGGCCACGCCCGATCGCATCGAGGCCGCGATCACCGACGAGAGCCAGGCCGCCAATGTCGTCGATCTCGTCGTGGTCATGGCCCGGCCGCTCAGCCCGCTGCCCGCCGTCGGCGCCGGCATCGCCGTCGTCGGCATGCTGAGCGACTATCGCGCGCAGCCCTTCACCTTCCTCATGACGCGGGCCGAACTCGCGCCCGAATCTCTGCCCGTCGCCGGCGGCCCGTGCGCCGATCCCCGGCCGCAGATGTGCACCCGCGACTACCGTCCGGCCTGCGGCATCCGCCGCGATGGCAGCCGCAAGACCTATGGCAATGCCTGCAGCGCCTGCGCCGACCCCGACGTGGTGACGCAGGGCGCGGGCGCGTGTCCCTGATAAATTTAGTGCGCCATCAAGAGGGGCACCCGGCAGGACGAGATCACCTTGCCGGTGGCGCCGCCGAGACCCAGGAAGCTCATCACCTGGCCGCGGCCGTAGGCGCCCATGACCAGCAGGTCGGCGCCCTTGCCGTGGGTGTAGTCGAGCAGCGCGCGACCACGGGCACGGCCCGAGGCGATGCCGGGATCGATCGCGTCGATGGCGGTGGTGATGCCGTGCCGCCCGAGATTGCGCGCCAGGTATGACGCGCCGACATCGTCGGGCTTGCTGCCGGCCACCAGGATCGTGGTCCTGGCGGCCGCTTTCAGGAACGGCAGCGCATATTCGATGGCGCGTGCCGCCTGGAAGCTGCCATTCCACGCCACGATCACCGAACCGAACGTGCCTGTTCCGGCGGTGGGCGGCGCGATCATGACGGCGCGCGCGCATTCGTAGATGGCGGCCTCGACGGTGGCCGGCGCCACGTTCTCGGGATCGGCGCCCGGCCGGCCGAGCACCAGAATGTCGGAGCAGCGGCCCATCGCCACCAGCGTGTCGAGCGTCGCGGTCTTGGCGGCCGTATAGGTGGCATCCTTGATCGGCGATACGATTTCCTTGTAGGCGCGCTCGGATTCCTTGGCGCGCGCCTCCAGCCGCTCGTCGTCGATGTCGATCAGGAGCGGCATCGCCTCGCCGCTCATGGCGAGACCGCCGACGATGCCGCCCGCGGGACCGACCGGCAGATGAAGCGCGTCCACGGTGCCGTCGAACGCAGCTGCCACACGGGCGGCCAGGCCGAACGACATGGCGGCATCGGGGCCGCCTTCGGACACAGCCAGAATGGACTTGATCATCGCGGGGTCTCTCCTCGGGGCAACTGGACGCGCGATTAAGAAGCGGCGGCGCCCGGCGTGCAAGCCGAGACTTTCGTCAGGCGCGGGTGGCGTCAGGCGCGCGCGGCCCTCAGGCTTGTGCGGATCTGGCGAGCGCCACCATGGTCTCGCTGACGGGGTCGAGATTCTGGCCGGCCCGCGTGGCCGCCGCCAGCACCTCGTCCAGCGACCGGCCTGAAGCGATCGAGGCGGCTCCCCAAAGCAGGGCCGAGCGCATGCCGCTCTTGCAGAAGGCCACGACCCGTCCGGGCTGGCCGGCCAGCAGGTCGACGAAGGCGCGCACCTGGTCGGGCGTGGCGCGCGGGCCGGAGAAGGGCAGATCGAGGAAGACGAGACCGGCCATTTCGGCGGCCTTGCGGAGGTCGGCGGTGCGCGGTTGGCCGAACATGGCCTCGCCGTCGGGCCGGTTGTTCACCACGGCCGCGTAACCCGCGGCTGCGATCTCCACCATATCGCCGGGCTGGAGTTGGCTCGCGACGGCGACACGGCCATCGAGCGGGAGGAGCGAAGGGGACATCGGCAGCCTATTCCATGATGACGGTTTGCTGGGCAATCTCGCGCTTCCTGATCCAATGCACGACCGGCAGCGCCAGCAGCACCATCCACAATTTGCCGAGGATTTGGCCCGTGAGGAATTCGAGGCTGCCGAAGGCCAGCCACAGGAAGAGCACGCTGTCGACGACGAGGCCCACGACGCTGCTGGCCAGAACGGCCAGCACCAGGCCGCGCGACTGCAGCGGCGTGTAGACCGCGAAGTCGGCCAGCTCGGAGAGCAGGAAGGCCGAAGCCGAGGCCACGATCAGCTGCGGCGGCGCCACGGCGCCGGACAGGGCGGCCCCCGCCACGATGGCGACGAGCGCCACCGTGCGGCCGAGCCGCCGCTGCACCATGTCGCGCAGCACCAGGGCGAGGCCGATCATCAGCACCCCGGAAGGCGCCATCAGCGGATGGCCGCCGGGTCCCCAGGGTGCTACCGGCACCAGGCAGGGGCCATGCGGCACGCAAACGGTGCCGACATGGCCGATCATCCAATTGGCGGCGGGAATGCAGGCGATGAACGCCAGGAAATAGGCGAGAGCCTCGCCCCTTTTTCGAAAGCTGGTCATGCCCGGCGCTCCTAGCAGGTCTCTCGCCGATCGGGAACCCAGCCCGGCCTGGGGCGTTATATGAATGCACCTTTTGGAGATTCCAGCATGCTCATCGCCCGCCGTGCCGCTCTGAGGCTTGCCCTCACGGCCCTTCCTGCCGCTTATGTCTCGACCGTCATGGTCTCGACCGCCCATGCCGTCGATGCCCTGCCGGGTTCCCGGTTCGTCGGCTGGGCCCAGAACTTCAACGACTATGAAATCGCCGCGGGGCGCATGGCGCTCGCCAAGTCGGGGAACGAGATCATGCGCGGATACGCGACCCGCATGATCGCCGAGCACAGTGAATCGGCAGAGTTCCTGCAGAAGGCCCGCACCGAGGCGGGCGTCTCCTATGCGCCGGATCCCGCGAACCCGCCGAACACGACCGCCGTGCTGCAGCGTTTGAACGCGCTCCAAGGGCCGGAGTTCGACACCGCCTACGCCAATGCCGAGCTTGCCAGCCAAACCTATGCCGTCGACCAGCTCGGCGCCTATTCGCAGAACGGCGACAACGGCGCCCTGCGCCGCTACGCCCAGTTGCAGTTCCCCAAGGCTAAGGAGCAACTCGAAGCCGCCAAGCGCATGGCCGGCGGCCGGATGTAAGAGTTCACGCTCTCATGTTCATGCGGACCGCGAGCGTCCCGCTCGCTCGGGCTCATGAGCGAGCGGGACGCTCGCGGTCCAAAAGACAATGAAAAGAGCATCACTGCTGCCCTCTGCGGGGAGCCTCTACGCGACCTTCCGACCTTCGCGCCAGGCAACGTAGCCCCGCTTGCGCAAGGCGCAGGCGGGGCATTCGCCGCAGCCGTGGCCCCAGTCCTCGCGCGGTCCGCGTTCGCTTTGGTAGCAGGTGTGGGTGTGCTCGAGGACGATATCGACCAGTGCATCGCCGCCAAGCTCGCGCGCCAGAGCCCAGGTCTCGGCCTTGTCGAGCCACATCAGCGGCGTGTGCAGCACGAAGCTCCGGTCCATGCCGAGGTTCAGCGTCACCTGCAGCGCCTTGATGGTGTTGTCGCGGCAGTCGGGATATCCGGAAAAATCCGTCTCGCACATGCCGCCTATCAGATTGCGGATGCCGCGCCGCCACGCCACGGCCGCGGCGAAGGTGAAGAAGAGGATGTTGCGCCCCGGCACGAAGGTGTTGGGCAGGCCGTCCTTTTCCATCTCGAAGGCGACATTGCGCGTGAGCGACGTTTCGCTGATCTGACCGAGGACGCCCATGTCGATGAAATGGTCGTCGCCCAGGCGGGTTGCCCACCGGGGAAAACGCCGCCGGACTTCGTCCAACACCACAAGTCGTTGGTCCAGCTCGATCCGGTGCCGCTGGCGGTAGTCAAAAGCGACCGTCTCGACATGCGTAAATCGTTCTAGCGCCCAGGCCAGACAAGTGGTGGAATCCTGGCCACCGGAGAACAGGACGAGGGCCGCCGCCGAGTTGTTTGGGGCATCGTTCATGAGGGCTTTATGGCCCACCCCTTTTCTCCGCGCCACTGCGTAGCCGCGCTTGCCAGACCATTCACAAGAAGGAGGAGCAACCATGTTCGTCTCCGACATTCTTTCCCAGAAGGGCGGAAGTGTGTTCACGGTCACCCCGGGGACTTCGGTGGCCCAGGTGTCCCAGCAGTTGAGCGTCCGGCGCATCGGATCGGTGCTGGTGCTGGACGGGGAAGGCGGGGTCGTCGGCATCGTGTCCGAACGCGATCTCGTTCGCGCCCTGGCCAGCCACGGCGCCAAGGCGCTGGAACTGGAAGCCAGGCAAGTGATGACCCGTGACGTCGTCACCTGCGATCCGGACGATTCGATCGACCAGGTCATGGAGACAATGACCAGCGGTCGCTTCCGCCACCTGCCGGTGGTGCGTCGCGGCGAGCTGCTCGGACTGGTCTCGATCGGCGACGTCGTGAAGGCGCGCATCGAGGAAGCCACGCACGAGACCGAGGCGCTTAAAGCCTACATCGTCGCAGGCTAGAATAGACTCGCAGGACATGAGCCAGCTCGATGCTACCCGAGCGGAAAGACTCTACTTCGCCTCTTCGCTCTCCGGCGGCGCATCGAGCCATTTGCGCGCCGCCGTCGCCGTCTTGAAGATCTTCAGGGGCCGGTCGGCCGGTGCCAGTGCTGCGAACAGCATGGCCTGTGCCCGCAACGCACTCGACGGCGCGACGATGGCAAGGGGACCGAGGGGTCCCAGCCCTTTGTAGGCACTCATGCGGGCACCGAGCAGCATCATGTCGGCATCAGTCACGGTGGACGTGGCATGGGTCGTGTCGAAAAGCTTGCGATAGGGAAAAGCGCCCGAGACCATGAGGTCGTCGAAATAGCTCTCGATATCCTCCAGGCCGACATGTCCTGTGGCGATGGCTTCCACCGACCGGTCGGCGTGGGAGATCTTCCAATGGAGCGGCACGTCGACAGACCTCGCCTCGATGTCTGGGCGGCGGAATTTGCCTGCCAGTTTCATCCGAGTCAGCAGGTTTCTGCAGGCACCGCGCTTGCCCCATGGACCGCGGCCCCCCGATTGTTGTAGCGGAGATGCAGAAATGTGATCACGCACGGAAGGCGAGGCATGTCGGCTAACTGGGGTGCAAAGGGTTGGACCGGCGTCGTTCTGGCGGTGACGCTTGCCATCTGGCCTTTGATGGCAAGCGCGCAGGACGTACCGACGGTCAAGATCGGCCAGGTCACCAAGAAGTCGGTCGGCACCGTGACGGCCACGAACAGCGGCGACGTCGCCTGCTACCTCACGCTCAAGGACGATCAGGGTATCGTCTTCGAGGAGATGGCGGAGTTCGATATTTGCAGTCAGAAGCCGCCGATCAAGGGCAAGCGGGTGGCGCTCACCTATGCACCGCAAAAGGTGATGTCCGACGAGTGCCAGGGTGATCCGAACTGCAAGAAGGTGCGGACCGTCGTTCTCGTCAGCGCGGCCCGGGTCATCGAAGCCAGTAGCGGCAAAAGCGACAACAAGAGCGAGGCCAAGCCGGCCGCGCGACCCACCTCGTTCTGCACGCCGGCCGAGACGGTCATCTTCGCCTGTCGCACCGGCGCCAAGATGGCATCGGTCTGCGCTTCGAAGGACGCGGGCCCTGCCAAGGGCTATCTGCAGTATCGCTTCGGCAAACTCGACGGCAGCGAGCCGCTCGAACAAGTCCTGCCCGAGGGCCAGGTCGCGCCGGCCAAGGCAGCGACGGGGGAGAGCGTGCCGTTCTCCGGCGGTGGCGGCGCCTGGCTGAGGTTCCGAAAAGGCCAGTTCGCCTACACGGTCTATACCGGCATCGGAAACTGGGGCCCCAAGGGGGAGAAGCGCACCAAGGCGGGGCTGTATGTCGAGCATGCCGGCAAGCCTCTGGCCACCCTCAAGTGCCAGGAAGAACCCATCAGCCTGCTCGGCCCGGACTGGTTCGAGAAAGCCAACGTGAAGGGCAACAACGAAGTCTTCGACTTCCCGGATTGAGCCGTGCGCCCCTCGATCGCCCTGTTCGTCCTTCTGTTGCTCGTGTCATCGGTGTCCGCACAGACATCGGGGAGATGGTTGCGCAACGACGTGACCGGATGCAGCGTCTGGGACTCCGATCCCGAAGCCGGCAAGACATTCAACTGGGCCGGAAACTGCGCGAACAACGTCGCGGATGGCCCCGGGGTCCTGCAGTGGTATGTGAACGGCGCGCTGGGCGACCGCTATGTCGGTCAGTACGAGAATGGCCGCATGAGCGGTCGCGGCGTCTTGGAGTATCGCAATGGCGATCGCTACGATGGCGAATTCCGCGACGACAAGCCGAATGGCATCGGCACGCTCAGCCGCGCTAACGGGACCCGTTACGCCGGCACGTTCCGCGACGGTCGGCCGCTCGATCCCGAGGCACTTGCGGCCGACAACAAATACGATATCGAGCCGCGCGAGGGGGCTACGACTCGCGTCGAGGTGACCGATGCCGACGGCCGCCGCTACGCAGGCGAGATGCGCAACGACGAGCGGAACGGTCGGGGCATCCTCGAGTACCCCAATGGCGATCGTTATGAAGGAGACTTCCGGGACGGCTTGATGAGCGGCTGGGGTGTCTTCACGACCAAGGCCGGCGACCGCTACGAAGGCGAGTTCGGCGACGACAAGCCCAACGGGTTCGGCACCTACAAGGCGGCCGACGGCGCCATTTACGCCGGGCTCTGGACGAACGGCTGCTTCCGGCAGAGCAATCGGGTGGCCGCGGTCATGGCGACGGAGAAGCAATGCAGCTTCGGTGCTAGAGGTAGGTATTAGGAACTGTTCGAGGGAGTACGCAGGTGGGGACACAGGACGCTCTGCACGGCAAGGTCGCGCTCATCACAGGTGCCGGCAAGAACATCGGTCGCGGTATTGCGCTGGCCCTGGCCCGCGACGGTGCCGCCATCGTCGTGAACGGCCGCGCCGACAAGGCGGCGGTCGAGGCGGTCGTGCGTGAGATCGAGGCGGCGGGCGGCAGAGCCGTGGCCGCGATGGGTGACGTCTCCGATCCCGCCGTCCCGCCGCGGCTGGCGGCCGAAGCCGCGGCGAAATTCGGCGGCGTCGATATTCTGGTGAGCAATGCCGGGCTCCGGCGCCAGACGCCGTTCCTCGACATGTCGTTCGACGAATGGCGCGAGATCATGTCGGTGGCGCTCGATGGCGCGTTCCTGCTGGCCAAGGCGATCGTGCCGCAGATGGTGGCGCGCGGCGGCGGCGCCTTCGTGGCCCTGTCCGGCGTCTCGACCCATGTCGGCACGCCCAATCGCTGTCACGTCTCGGCTTCCAAATCGGGGCTGGAAGGTCTCATGCGCGCGCTGGCCGTCGAACTGGCTCCGTACAAGGTCACCTGCAATGCGCTGGCGCCCGGCGCCATCGACACGGCACGTGGCGCGGCGGCGGGCCCTCGTCCCGTGGGGGACCGGCCGATCCCGCTGAAGCGATTCGGCACGATCGACGAAATCGCC
>Ga0082335_1009259_pt1 | contig 10707 bp, 12 predicted proteins | sample Subgrocontami58m_FD_72375 | JGI IMG/M metagenome (GOLD analysis project Ga0082335, IMG submission 72375) | Subsurface groundwater microbial communities from S. Glens Falls, New York, USA - GMW37 contaminated, 5.8 m (SPADES assembly) (version 2) ... | reverse complement strand
CCCCGGCGCGCCGCCGCGGTGGCGGCGGCCGAAGTCGCGCAGGGCCTCGACGGCGACGTCGATGCCCACCTTGTTGCGGTACTTGAAACAGTCGGCCACGGTCTTGGCCGCCGAGTATACGGAGACATCGACCCCCTCGATCTCGTGCGTCTCAATGCCTTCGGTGAGGGCCGGTCCCGAGAAACGAGTGACTCTAAGCCGCGGGTAGTCGAGCCGTGGCTTGCGCGCCTTCTCGGGCAGGGCGATCCACACCTCGGCCGGAAGCTGGGTCGTCAGCTCGTGGAAGCGCAGTGCCGAAAGCAGGCAGATCACGCCACTCGGAACCCGCTTCGCGACCTGGGCGAGGGCGTGATCGGCGGTGTAAGAGTGGCTGCTGGCGACGTAGATCCCCCGCCCCCGACGCTCCACGTCTCCCTGGCGCAGGAGCCGATACAGCCACCGGCGGGGGATGCCCTGGGCCTCGATGTCGGCCGCCCGCACGACCCCGAGCCGGTGAATGACCTGGAGTGCCTGACGTTCGGTGCCGCTCACCATGACGGCCCAATGATACGAAACGTCGGGGGTTATGCACAAGCCCCGACGTTGTGCTCGCTATACCCAAGGTGGGCCGGCCAGACGCCACACAAAGTCGGCACTGCCGCGCAAGTGCCGACTTTGTGTTCCCGCGCCGTTACGCGCCCGGGTTGGCTCCAGAGAGATCAGCCTGGCTTCTCATAGGCTGCTCTGCTGGTGACCTTGAACCCGCCCGCCGCTACGCCGCCTCCAGGATGACCACGGGGATAGCGCGAGTGGTCCTGGTCTGGTACTCGTCGTAGGCGGGCCACTCCCCGGTCATCATGGGCCAGAGACGGGCTTTCTCCTCAGGCGAGGCGGTGCGCGCCCAAGCCGTGAACCGCGCGGCGCCAGCCTGCACCCGCACGCTGGGGTCCGCCACGAGGTTCAGGTACCAACGCGGGTGGCGGTCGGCCCCGCCCGTGGAAGCGACCACGACGTAGCGGTCGCCGTCGCGCCCGTAGATGAGGGCCGTACGGCGCAGCTTGCCCGAGCGGCGGCCCCGGGTCGTGAGGAGCAGGGTGGGCACGCCGCGCCAGAGGTGTCCATCCTCGCCGTCGGTCTCTATGTACCGGCGGATGTGGGCGGCGACCCAGTCCCTCGGGCTATCGAACACCTCTTCTTCTGTCACGGTGGTTCTCCTCGAAAAGAAGCTGATCGGCCCTCACCCAGCCCTCTCCCCCTGGGAGAGGGCTTCTTACGCCAGGCCCAGGAGCCGCTTCAGGTTGCCGCCCATGACCAGGCGGAGGTCGTCGACGGAGAGCTGGAGGTGAGCGTTGGCGTAGACGGCGATCTTGTCCAGCTCCATCTTCATGTGGTTGAAGGGGGTGTCCGAGCCGTACAGCACCCGGTCCGCTCCAGCGTAGGCGACTGTCTCACAAAAGTAGGGGATCCAGCCGACGCTGGAGCTGTCCATGAACAGGTTGGGCAGTTGCCTGGCGTGTTCCACCACCGGCCGCACGCCCTCGGTCAGCCCCGAGTGGCCAGCGATGACGCTCACCCGGGGGAAGTCGTGCGCCACCTGGGCGATACGGTCCGGGCTGGCGTTGTCCCACATGCCACAGTGGAAGATGACCACCAGGCCATGGTGCTCGGCCCGCTCCATCAGGGGGTACACGAGCTGGCGATCGTCCGCCGCGAAGTGCTCGATCTCGGGGTGGAACTTGAGACCCCTGAGGCCCAGGGCGACCCCTTCATCGAGCAGGTCCCGGTTGTGCTCCACGCCGTAGGTGGGATTGAGGCGCATGAAGCCAACCATGCGGCCGGGGTGGTCGCGCGCGGCCTGGGCGATGAGCCGGTTGGTCTCGGCGTAGTCGCTCCGGTCACCGGCGCCGATGGCGAAGGGGGTGACCCCGTCCACGTCGGACTCGTCCATGCGCGCGATCATCTCGTCCGGCATGAAGGCCATGATGCGGGGGATCTGGTGGATGGCCAGCTTCTGGCGCTGCCCCATGTGGGCGTGGGCGTCCCACACCTCGATCTGTTCGCCCTTGTACGTGATCACGCCAGCACCTCCATCTGCTCTCGGCGACCAGGCTGGCCGGTCTGGAGGTCAGCGAGCCGCCGGATTGCCCCGTGCTGCCGGCAAGCTTAACACGTCACTGTCGGGACGGAGGTTGAGGAGAATCTCCGGGGACCAGCTCAGGGATCGTGCCGCTGCACCCTCACCGGTTGGCCGGTGCGGGTGGATTCGACCCACGCGAGGTTGATCTCGCGCTCGCGCAGGCCATCCACCCCGGAGGGGAGGAACTCGCCGTTCCCGTGCACCGCCCGGTTGAAGATCTCCACCGTGTCGACGTACACGTTGCCCTGCCGGAACTCCGTCCGGCGCCTGCCCGCCGCGTTCACCAGCTCGAGGTCGCCATCCGTGTAGAGACGCAGCCCGCCCAGGCTGGCCAGGCGCCCCTGCGTCCCGTACACCACGACGTCGTTGTCGGCGTAGGGGTTGCGCTGGCTGGCTTCCATGGTGGCGACGATCCCGCCCTCGAAGCGCAGCAAGACCGTGGCCACCGTTTCCATGCCTCGTGGCGCCGTGGCCCCGTCCGAATAGGGCTGACCATAAAGTGGAGCCAGCGGTGGGACTCGAACCCACGGCCGGCGGTTTACGAAACCGCTGCTCTGCCGCTGAGCTACGCTGGCTCGCGTGTGAGGGTGTACTAGTGGCGGCGGTGGCGTGCCGAGGGCCGGAAGCTGTCGGCGAAACGCCGGGCCCACACGGGGTTGGCCATGACGTCTCAGTCCACGGCCATGGCCGCGCCCATGGGCGACGGCACGTCCTCGCAGAGGGACGCGAAGACGCCCAGGAGCCGGCGCCACCAATCCATCGCGTCCTCATCCTAGCACAAGGGCCGACGGGCGGGGTATGCTTCTCATTCCAATCCGCGCCGGGCCGGGACGCGGCTCCCGCTCCAGCCTGCTGTTGCGAGAGGAGGGAGAGAACAAGTGACTGCATCCGCGATCACCACCGGGCCGCTGGCCGGCCTCCGTGTCGTCGAGCTCGGCGGACCACTGGTCCAGTACGCCGGCAAGCTGCTGGTGGACCTGGGGGCCGAGGTGGTGCTGGTCGAGCCGGCGGGCGGCCACCCGTGGCGGCGCCAGGCCCCCTTCGCCACGGCGACCGAGCGGGGCCCCGCTGCCGAGCCGGTGAGCATCCCCTTCCTCTGGTGGAACGGCGGCAAGCGGTCGCTGACCCTGGACCTGCGGCACGACGGAGACCGGCGGCGCTTGCGCGATCTGCTGGCCGAGGCCGATGGCCTCCTCGATGGCACAACCCCCGGCCATCTGGACTCCCTGGGTCTCTCCCATGCTGAGCTGCACCGCGCGAATCCTGGGCTGGTCATCTCCTCGCTCACCCCCTTCGGCCTCAGCGGGCCCCGGCGGGATGCGCCGGCCACCGACCTGACGCTGCAGGCCGCCGGCGGGCTGGCCTACGTGTGCGGCCATCCCGAGTGGCCGCCGGCGGCCGGCCCCTGCTGGCAGGGCTACCTGCTGGCGGCGGGGAACGCCGCCGCTGGTCTGCTGCTCAGCCTCTACAACCGCCTGGCCAGCGGCCGGGGCGACCTGGTGGAGGTGTCGGCCCAGGAGGCCATCGCCGCCGAGCCGCTGCTGAACCAGGTGGTGAAGTACTCCCTCACCGGCGAGGTGCTGGGGCGGGACGGGCCCCGTTCGCGGCGCGGCGCCGCTCGCCTCTATCCAGCCGCCGACGGCTTCGTCTACATCGAGATCAACGATATCTGGCAGTGGGAGAAGTTCGTCGAATGGACGGGCGACTGCCCGCCCATCAACGAGGAGCGCTGGCGCGACCGCATCTACCGCCGCGACCACGCCGATGAGCTGGACGCCGCCATCGCGGACTTCACCCGCGGCCGCACGCGCGGGGAGCTGTACGAGGCGGGCCAGGCGAACCACCTGGCTGTGGGCGCCACCTGCGCGCCGGCCGAGTTCGTCGACAATGTGCAGGCCCGGGCACGCAGCTTCTTCATCGAGGTCGAGGACCCCGTCCTGGGCCGCTACCGCCAGCCCGGCGCGCCCTACCGGCTCAGCGCGACCCCGTGGACTCCTGGCGGCCGGCGAGGGCCCCGCCTGCCCGGTCTCGAACGCTCCTCAGACCCGGCGAGTCCTGCCTGGGCAGCAGATCTGCCGCGTTGGAACGCCGTGCGGGCGGCCTGCGACCTGTCCCGGCTGAGAGTGGCCGACTTCAGCTCTCGCGTGGCCGGGCCCTGCGTCACCAGATACCTGGCCGACCACGGGGCCGAGGTGATCAAGATCGAGAACCCCCACCGTCCCGTCGGGCGCGACGCCCGCGGCAACGGTGACCCGCGCCGCCGCCTGGACAGCGCGTTGATGTTCGACGAGGCCAACCGCAACAAGCTGAGCCTGGCCGTGGACATGGGACAGGCCGCAGGCCGCGACCTAGCGCGGCGCCTCGTGGCCGCCAGCGACCTGGTGGTCGAGAACTTCAGCCGGCGGGTTATGCGCCGCTGGGGCTTCGACTACGCCAGCCTGCGGCAGGTACGGCCGGACCTCGTCATGATGAGCATGCAGGGGCTGGGCCAGACGGGGCCCCACGCCGAGCATGTCAGCGTGGGCCTCGTCCTCTCCTCCCTCTGCGGCCTCTCCTGGCTCTGGCGGGGGAGGGGCTATCCGGGCCCCCTGGGCCCTGGGTACGCCTACCCCAACTACGCCGTGCCCCTGCACGGTCTGGTGGCCCTCTTCGCTGCCCTCCTGCACCGGGCGCGCACCGGCGAGGGGCAGTTCATCGACGTGGCCCAGATCGAGGCCACGGCCTGCCTCATCGGGCCGGCCTTCGTGGACTACTTCGTCAACGGCCGCGTTCTCCCGGTCGACGACTGGCAGGGCGGTGAGGGAGAGCCCGAGGGGGTCTTCCCCTGCGCCCGCGAGGGGGGGCGGGGCGACCGCTGGTGCGCCATCAGCGTGCGCGACGACGACGAGTGGGCTCGCCTTTGCGCCGCCATGGGCAGCCCGGACGGCGCCTCCGACCCGCGCCTGGCCACGCGGGAGGACCGGCGGCAAGGCCGCGCCCAGTTGACCGAGGTCATCGGCCGGTGGACGGCATCCCGGACGCGGGCCCAGGTCGTGGCTGCCTTGCAGGCGGCCGGTATCCCTGTTGCCCCCGTCATGGATTCCGGCGACCTGCATGCTGATCGCCACCTGCGCCAGCGGGGCTTTCTCCTGCCGCTGGAGCACCAGGATGCCGGCTTCGCCACCCACCTGGCGCCCGTCCTGCGCAGCGCCGCAGCTCCGCCAGCGGTGCGGCGCCTGCGGCCGGACCTGAGCGGCGACCGAGACTACGTGCTGGGGGACATCCTCGGCCTCGACGGGGGCAGCATTGCCCGCCTGCGGGAGGCCGGGGTCATCGGGTAGCCGGGGTTCCTGGTGCCGGGTTTGTGGTTCGCCTTGACGGCCTGCCCGCCTGACCCTAAGCTGACTGAGATACCGAGTGTGGATAGTGACGAATGCCTCGCGATGAGCTGTTCCGCGCCATCCAGTGGAGCGCTGTCTATCGCCCTGAGTGGGACGGCTTCCCGGAGCGCTACGCCCAGTATGGCCTGGTCAACTGGAACAAGAGCCGGCGCCTGGGGCTGGTCGAAGATCCGGCACGCGGTTTCAAGGCCTACCTGGGCCTGCAGCACTTCGACAACTCAACCTGGGGTGGCGATGACCGCAGCCGCTTCTTCGTGTCGCTCTGGCGCGCTGGGCGGTGCGAGCTGCTCCAGACCCACGGCACCATGGAGCGGTGTCTCGACCACCTCTGGCGGTTCTACGATTCGCTCAGGAGCGGTCCGCCGTCAGCCCTGAACACCGAGCTGTCGGCCGTGTCCTGAGCCCTGGCTCCGCCGCCTAATACGGCGCAACGAGGCGCACCAAGCCCAGGGTGATCTGGCCCTCCTCGATCACGATCTCGTGCAGCAAGTCCGGCAGGGACAGGCTCGAGAAGTCGGTCAGGTCCAGCGAGTTGGGCAAGGCTGGGCCGCCGCTGGCGTCGAGCAGCAGTCGCAAGACGTTGCTCGTCAGCGGCGCCGGCATGGGCATGCTGCCGAGGTGCAGCGTTTGCACACCTCCCACCAGCGCTCCCCCTTCCACTCGGAGACGCACGCTGGTGCTCACCCGGGCGCGCACAGGGCCCAGAGGCACGAGGCCCGAGATCTGGATCTCGTCCGGCAGCAACCGGATCTCGGGCTCCTCGAGGGCCACTCCATCGGGCCACTCATCCACGATCTCGCGCAGCTTGGAGGTGAGCTCCTCCTCGGTGAGGGTGAGGCGCACAGGCTCCACACCGCGCGAGCGGAGTACGGTTGTCTCGACCGAGCGCATCTTGCGGTCGAAGCTGGCCGCCGCTTGGCGCGTCGGAGCCACGGTCGGGACCTGGGTCTGGCCATCCATGACGGCGCCCAGGGCGCTGGTCATGCCTCCCACGGCCACGGCGAGGAGGAGCACGGCCAAGCCGGCCCCGACGGCCAGAGGAATGCGCATCAGGCGCTGCTCCTCATGGACCCGCCGGGATCTGGAGGACCTGGCCCACGGTGAGGTCGTTGGGGTTGGCCAAGCCGTTGGCTGCCACGATGGCCTCCACGCTCGTGCCGTAGCGCTGGGCGATACCCGACAGGGTGTCGCCGCTGCCCACGGTATGGGCGGTCTCCCGCCCGGGCACGCGGGTGGCCACCGGTTCGGGGGTCTCGACGCCCAGATCGATCAGCCGGCGGCGCTGGCTCTGGACCGTTGCTTCGAGCCGTGCGATGGCTGCCTCCTGGGCATCGAGAAGATCGTCCTGGGCCGAGATGGTGGCCTGCAGGGCGGCCGGGGACGGCCCGCTGCAGGCGAGGAGGAGTGCGCCCGCCACCGCCCCCAGGCTCACGAGACGGCGCCAAGCTCCCATGCTGCCTTCTCCTTGGCCCCTGGCCGCCCATGCTCCTGCCCCAGTATTGGCTCTCGGGCCGTTGCGGGTCAAGGGTGGGCCTGGGCGACGGGCGATGGACCTCACCGGTGGCGGCGCTCCCACCAGAAGAGGAGCGCGAAGCCACCCAGTGCCCCGAGACCGAGCAGGAGGTTGAGCTGGAGCATGAGCAGGGCGAAGGCTCCCCCGACCAGCCCCGCGACCACCCAGAGCAGAGCCTCGGCCGGCGAGAAGGCCCGCCGCCTGCCTGCGGTGCGGTGGGACGAGGCAGCGCGGGCCCGCTCGCGGCTGCCCGGCCGGCCGGGGCCCAGCTTGGACGTCGTGCCGGTGCGGCCCAGGCGGCTGGTCTTGCCTGCGAGCGGCGGGCTGCGTCGCGAGCCATCCCCTGGCATCGCCTGCCTAGGGGCCACCGGGCCACCGGGGCCGGACCCCGAGCCCCTCGGTGACCAGGGCGTGCCACCGCTGGCGAAAGACCTGCCGGTCGAAGCGTTGCGCCCGGCGTGCGATCTCGGCGGCGGAGAAATCGCCATCGTGGAAGGACCCTACTGCGGTGGCCAGGGCTTCGGCCGTTTGGGGGGCGAAGAGCAGGCCCGTCCGCCCGTGCTCGACCGTGTCCAGGGCGCCGCCGGCGGCGTAGGCGATGACGGGTCGCCCCGCCGCCTGGGCCTCCACCGGGGCGATACCGAAGTCCTCCTCGCCCGGCCAGATGAGGGCCCGGCAGCCGCCCATGAGCTCTGCCACCTCCGGGCCAGGGCGACGGCCCAGGAAACGCACGTTGGGGCCGGCCAGGGCCTGGAGCGCCGGCCGGTCCCGCCCTTCGCCCACCACCCAGAGAGGCAAGCCCAGCTCGTTGAAGGCGCGCACCGCCAGATCCACGCGCTTGTAGGGGATCAGACGGGAGACCATGAGAAAATAGTCGCTCGGGCGGCCGTTGGGCGAGAAGCCGCTCGTGTCCACCGGCGGGTAGATGAGCTCGGCTGGGCGACGGTACACCTTGGCGACGCGGGCGACCACGGCTCGGGAGATGCCCACGAACTGGTCCACTCGCGTGGCTGCGGCAGTATCCCATAGGCGGAGGGGATGTAGCAGCAACAGCAAGAGGCGTCGGGCCCAGGCGCCCACCCGCTCGCGCTCCAGGTAGGCGTGGCTACTCCAGAGAAACCGGGGCGGCGTGAGGCAGTAGTTGATGTGGTAGGTCTCGGGCGCGGTGATGACCAGGTGGCAGAAGCCGCTGCTGTTGCTTATCACCAGGTCGTAGCCGGCCAGGTCCAGCGACTCGAAGGCCAGAGGATAGAGGGGAAGCAGGGCGCGGGGCAGGCGCGTCGCCAGAGGCAGGCGTTGGAGGAAGGTGGTCCGGGGCGCCCAGCGCTGGTAGCTCGCGGGCAGGACGCGGGGGTCCCAGAGGGAGGTGTAGAGATGGGCCGCCGGGAAAAGATCGAGCAACTCCTCGAGGACCTTCTCGGCGCCGCCGAGCTGCGTCAGCCAGTCGTGGATGACGGCGACGCGGAGGTCGGCAGGCAGCGTCATGGCCTCACCCCAACCGGAGTCCGTCGTGGATTCCGCTGCCACCCGACGTGAGCTTAGCGCCACCCCGCAGGTCCGTCAAACTGTCCTTGAGGGCTCTACGCGGCGCACCCCGCTGATGCGGTCGAAGTCCCGGTCATAGCTGTAGAGCTCCTGGATGCCGTCGCGTTCCATGTAGGCCGCCAGGAGAACGTCTTCGAAGTCCAGCGAGGGGTAGGCGGCGTAGAGATCCAGGGCACGGAGGTAGAGCTGCTTGTTGGGGAGCCGCAGCCCCCTCATGGCCAGGACGGGGGCGAGGCGGGCGCGTATTTCGTCGGGCGGGAGACCGTAGTGGGCCCTGGAAGAGAGAGCATAGACGACCTCTGTGATGATGGCTTCGCAGGTCGTGACTTCCTCTTCCCCTCGGCTCACCCGCTCGAACAGGTCGAAACAGGCCGCGGCCTTGGCTTCGTCGTCCCTGGTCAGGTAGCGAATGATGATGTTCGTATCCAGGAACCTCATGACTGCTGCATCTTGCGGACCATGCGTTCAACATGCTCCTCCTTGGCTTTTCGCGTGATCTCCTTGAAGTCCTCTGGTCGTTGCAGGGGTTCGACTGAGCCGTAGGCTGTTTGCAGCGTGAAGCGCGCCGGGGCCAGGCGCACCTGGTCGCCCTCGATCTGGAAGGCCACCTTGTCGCGTGCTTTGGTCCCGAGAAGGCGCCTCACCTCTGCCGGAATGGTGACCTGACCTCGCTGGGTGACGGTGGCGATGATCTCTCTCATTGTGGATACTCCATTGCGCGATTGATCTTACAAGGCATGTTCCACCGATCATTGTAACACCTCGGTTGCCTTGAGCCTGTCGAGCCCGCCGCCCTTGACGGCCACCGGTCACTTGTTATACTGACGCGGTTTATCCGGCCCGCCAGCGGCGGGCCGATTTCGTGTGAGGGGTAACACATGCCGGTCGTGGCCGTCATCGGGGGCCACTGGGGGGACGAGGCGAAGGGGAAGGTGGTCGACCTGCTGGCCGAGCGGGCCCAGATGGTGGTCCGCTTCTCCGGCGGCAGCAACGCCGGCCACACGGTGGTGAACGACCTGGGGGAGTTCACCCTTCACCTGGTGCCAGCCGGCATCTTCAACCCGCGGGCCCGCTGCGTCATCGCCAACGGCGTGGCGGTGGACCCGGAGCAGCTTCTCGAGGAGATGGACCTGCTGGCCGGCCGCGGGGTCGATGTCAGCCGCCTGGCCCTCAGCGAGCGGGCTCACGTGATCATGCCCTACCATCGTCTCCTCGATCGTCTGGAGGAGGAGGCGCGGGGGAAGGGGGCGATCGGCACCACCGGCCAGGGCATCGGTCCCTGTTTCGCCGACAAGGCGGCGCGTCACGGCGTGCGCATCGTCGATCTGGTAGACCCTGCTGCTTTCCGCCAACGGCTGAGCCTCGTTCTGGAGGTGAAGAACGTCCTGCTGACTCGCGTGTACGGCCACGCACCGCTGGACCTGGAGGAGATCTGCCAGAGCTATCTCGAGTACGGCCGGCGGTTGGCGCCCTACGTGCAGGAGACCTTCGGCCTGCTGTCGGAGGCGATGAACCGGGGCGACCTGATCCTGCTGGAGGGCGCCCAGGGCAGCTTCCTCGATCCAGACTTTGGGACCTACCCCTACGTCACCTCCTCGCCGCCTACCGCCGCGGGGGCCTGCCTGGGCACGGGCATCTCGCCTCGGCGCCTCGACCACGTCCTGTGCGTCTTCAAGGCCTACACCACGCGGGTGGGCGCTGGGCCCCTGCCCACGGAGCTGGAGGGGGAGCTGGGCGCCTTCATCCGCGAGCGGGCCCACGAGTATGGCGCTACCACGGGCCGGGCTCGCCGCTGCGGGTGGTTCGACGGGGTGGCGGCCCGCTTTAGCTGCCAGTTCAACGGATGCGACTCCATCGCCCTCACCCGCCTCGACATTCTGGATGTTCTGCCCGCCATCCAGTTTTGCGTGGGCTACCGGGTGGACGGGCGGGTACTCGACTACCTCCCCAGCAGCACGGCCCAGTTGGAGCGGTGCGAGCCCGTCTACGAGGAGTGGCCAGGCTGGGAGTGCTCGGTCGAGGGGGCGCGCAGCTACGACCAGCTTCCGGCGGCGGCGCGCCGCTACCTGCGGCGGATCGAGGAGTTCACGGGCTGTCCCATCAGCATCGTCTCGGTGGGCCCGGCCCGCGAGCAGACCATCGTCGTCCGCGAG
>Ga0082335_1009256_pt1 | contig 10716 bp, 13 predicted proteins | sample Subgrocontami58m_FD_72375 | JGI IMG/M metagenome (GOLD analysis project Ga0082335, IMG submission 72375) | Subsurface groundwater microbial communities from S. Glens Falls, New York, USA - GMW37 contaminated, 5.8 m (SPADES assembly) (version 2) ... | reverse complement strand
CTTCCGTTAGAACTGCCGGCTCAAAGAAAAATCCGTTTTTAAGTTCCTGGCTATCGGGGATTTTTCCTCCGCAAACCAACTTTGCCCCTTCTTTTCTGGCTTTTTCAATGAAACCTAAAACTTTATCCCTTTGTTCTTTAGAAATTAACGGGCCCATCTGGGTTTCATAATCAATTCCGGCACCTAATTTTATTTTTTTTGCCTTTGATACAAATTCATTGACGAATTTATCGTAAATATCATCCTCAACAAATATGCGCGACATGGCTGTGCACATCTGTCCCTGGTTTAAAAATATGGAACACAAAGAACCGTTAACCGCGACTTCCAAATCAGCATCTTTTAGAATAATACTGGCTGACTTCCCGCCTAATTCCATAATTAATTTCTTGGCATATTTTGTGGAATAACCGATAATCTGCTTTCCGACTGCATTTGAGCCGGTAAAAGAAATCATATCCACGCGCTTATCACTGCAAAGCGCTTCCCCTATTGTTGAGCCGCCTCCATTAATGATATTCACAACTCCTTTAGGAATTCCGGCGGCATTAATAATCTTAGCTAATTCTAAAACTGTTAGCGGCGTAAGGCTTGAAGGTTTAAGTATCACTGTGTTGCCCGCGGCTAAAGCCTGGGCTAACTTCCAACAGGCGATTAATAAAGGATAATTCCAGGGGACGATTAAAACTACGACGCCTAATGGCTCGCGCAAAAGCTTGGCATCGGCGTTATTGATTGAAAGGTCAACTTGCTCTGATTTTAAGAAAGCCTCAAGGTTATTGGCGAAATATTCGAAAGTCTTGGCGCTCGACGGAATATCCATAAAAGTTGCTTCTTTGATCGGCTTGCCGTTATTTAAAGTTTCCAGTTTTGCCAATTCCCCGGCATTATCCAAAATCCCTTCGGATATTTTAAGAAGTATTTTCTTACGCTCATCTAAAGAGAGATTAGGCCACGGCCCGTTATCAAAAGCCTTGCGCGCAGCATCAATAGCTAAATCCGTATCTTTTAGCGATGCCATTGCCGCTTCCGCAATAACTTCCCCTGTCGCAGGGTTAATTATCTTCTGCTTTTCGGCCGTGTCTCGAAATTCACCGTTAATGTATAGCTTATATTGTGTAATCATATTTATTTAGCGGGTGGCTTGGCTTAGTTCGAGCACGCACCAACTGGAGCGCGCGCAGAACGGGCCAAGACAGGACCCGCGAAATTATTTAATTTTAACCTGTTTAAACAATTCAAACAACCGACTAAAGGGAACATACCAGCGGGATAGTTGACCAAGCTGGCCCTTAAGTTTCATTTTACCTTGCGTAACCGCCACAAACGGATCAAGCTTGCCTAAGAACACCTGTTCCCAAACTTGCTTACCAGCCGAAATTATATACGGCGCATTATCATCCATATCCAATTTCAAGATTTTACCTTTATCAAAATTAAATTTATAAACTGCATTATTGTCGTCGAGTTTAATGGCTAACTGCAATGTCAAATTAAGTTCTTCGCCTTTTTTAGCAATGAATTCATCTTTATTTACCAAATCTACAATTGCCTGAATGTGCTCTTTAGAAAACATCTCATAAGCCTGTCGGCCTTCGGTTAAAGTATCTTTTAAAGGTTTATCCAAATCATCTAAAATATCCTTTTGGAACAGGCGCGCCACAGCCGTGGTCCTGACTGCTTCTTCCAATGCTTCAATGAGGCTTAAGGTATCGCCAAATTTATCCCCGACACAAACTGCTCCATGGTTCTTTAAAATTACCAGGTTATTGGACTTTAGCGCACTGATCACTTCTTCGGGCTTGGTTACTGTCGGAGTCTCCTGTTTTACTACCGGTATTTCTCCTAAATAAAACTTAGTTTCAAAGGTCAATGCCTTCAAAGAATCCGCTACCGCGAAATATCCATTAATCAACGGCGGATGACAATGTATGACTAATTTATGGCTAAAATTCTTATAAATCAAGCTATGTAGGGGCAATTCCGAACTCGGTTTTTTCTGGCCCACAACCGCATTATCTTTAAGGTTTACTTTAACAATATCACTGTATTTTAAATCCCCTAAAAATGTGCCGGTTGCGGTAATAAGGATATTTTCATTATCCAGGCGCGCGCTTAAATTCCCTGACTTAGCGACCGCCAGGCCCGACTTATAAAGACGCTTGCCCAGATTGATAATCTCTTTTTTTAATGCTCTTTCTTTGCATGCGAATATCATCTTCCTATCTCCAGATGTATGTGTTCAGTGATTAAACTATTCGGCGTAATATCAAATGCCGGGTAATATGCCTTTACGCCCTTAGGCGCAATAGATATCCCGCAGTATTCTAAAAGCTCTTTTTCCGGACGGACCTCTATTTTAATATCGCTTCCGCTTTTAGCACTTGATGCCGGAGGGCATAAAACATAAAACGGTATATTAAAATGCTTAGCTAAAATCGCGATCTGGTATGTTCCGATCTTATTGGCAATATCCCCATTTTGCGCTAAGTGATCGGCGCCAACCATAACCTTGTTTATTCTTTTTTCGTGCATCACCTGAGCTGCCATATTATCGGAAATTATGGTTACATCAAATCCGGCATCCTTTAATTCCCAGGCAGTTAAACGGCTTCCTTGTAAATAAGGCCTGGTTTCTGTAACATAAAAACTTATTTTCTTACCTTCTTTAAGGCAGAATTGCGCGATCAAAGGCATTAACCCTGAAACATTACAATGTGTAAGAACCACATCCCCGTCATTAAACAGATGGCTGGCTTTTTCTGCCTGCTTTATGCGGGCGTTTTTAAGATTCTCTAAGAATCCGGTAATACATTTTTCTAAAGGTGCGCTACTTTGTGCCCAGCCCAGGACCATATCCGTCAGGAATTTAAACGGCAGGGTCGGCCGGGTAGAGTTTATCTCATCCGACACTTTTTTTAACATCTCAGGCAAATTCTTATTATTCTGTTTTAAAACCTGCAGGAAAATATAGAATACCAGGATCACCTGCCCGACAGCGCGGGTCTTCATCTGGCGGATCACATCCGCTGCCTGCTTATAATTCTTGGCTTTAAGATAAACTAACTTTTGCGGCAAGCGGGTTTCATCAAGAATATAGATGGTATTGCCTTTTAATTCAACCGGCCAGAAAAGCGGTGATAATTTCATTATTTTCCTTCCAGTCTTTTTACAGTTTCCAGGGCAATTTCAATAAGTTTGGTTTCCGCCATATAATACATCGGATTCATAAAACCCATCTCTCCGGTAATAACATTATCGCTTACTGCCAGAATGGATCCGGCTTTAATATTATAAGTCTGGGCAATTGTTAAAAGCGTCGAAGATACCATATCCACTGCCATGGCGCCTTCTTTTCTTTTGGCTTCAACGATCTCTCTTGTCTCGCGTAAAAGCGCATCCGTGGTCCAGGTTTTGCCGCGATGCACGGTAATACCCATACCTTTGGCTACTTCACAAAGAGTATCGGTGATTTTTTTATCCGCCACCGTCTTAAAATCTTTACCTACATAATAAGGAGTTACGCCATCGCCGCGAATAACTTCGTCTACCACCACTAAATCCCCGACCTTGATATTTTCATCCAATGCGCCGCAGGTGCCGATGCGGATGATATTCTCGATTTTCGCGTTACACATAACTTCAGTAGTGATTGAAGTATCGGTTGAGAATCTTCCGCCGTTTATAGCGCTCACCTTAATCCCCTGAAAAGTTCCGGTATACATGGTATATTCCATAAAAGAAAAATTACGCACCGGATTTTCAATTTTCTTCATCAATACATCCAGCCGGTCGCGCGGCCCGGGGACGATCGCATATTTACCCACATCCTGCGGACGAAGCTGCACCATCTCTGTCAAATCTTTCCCTGTTAAGTGTACGTCTTTTTGCATCTGCATTTAAGCCCCCCAAATTTTGATTTAGCGAAACCCGCCAATGTTCCAGTGGCGGGCAACCCTTTAACCTGCCCTATACATTATTACATTGGCCTTTTCCAAAGTAATCAGGCCTTCTTTAACCATCTCATCTAAATACGGAATAAATTCATTTATTTTTTCTTCGCTATCCACTATCTCGATTATAATAGGAAGGTCTTGAGAAAGCCGTAGTATTTTTGTAGTATGCATATGGCTTTTACAGCCAAAACCCATAAACCCTTTTATAGCAGTTGCCCCGGCCATGCCGTTTTTCTTGGCCAAAAGGATTATCTCCTCATAAAGAGGCTTACCCTGCCACTTATCCGCTTCACCGATAAAAATCCTCAAAAGCTTACCATCTGCAGGAATTTTCACTAGATTACCTCCCCTAATAAAACTCCAATTCTAAACACTACAAAACCTATTATTACACTAAACAACACATTAATAAAAGCACGGAAAGACTGCCCGTCCCTTATCAAGCTTGAAGTCTCCAATATAAAAGTTGAGAAGGTGGTAAATGCTCCGCAAAAACCTATCATTAAAAGCATCTTGGCATTAGTCCCCAGCAAGAATTTATTTTCGGATAGAGAAAATAAAAACCCGATTATAAAACATCCGATAAGATTTACCGCCAATGTACCGTATGGAAAAGATGCTCCGCAAATCCTGCACACAAGCCCGTCTAACGCATATCTAGCTACTGTGCCTGCGGCTCCCCCGATTACTAAATTAAATATTTTCATCATATCAAAACTTCTCCCAATGTATCAAATCCTTAAGCGCCCTTTTCTCTTTTAAGTTAAACTCTTTCTCGGATTTGGGATAACCCAAAGAAACCAAACTTACCAATTTATAACTTTCCGGTACATGCAGTAATTTTGCGATATCGCAGCAATACGGCTTCTTGTCTCCTGCCACCCAGCAAGAGCCGATACCTAATGCCCTGGCAGCTAGCATGATATTTTCTGTTGCCGCGCACCCATCTTCTAAATAATATTTTGTATCAATAGAAAAAATCGCGATGCAGGCTTTGGCATCTTTAATAAATTTACCGTTTTCCGTTAAATCCGCTATTTTCTCCAGATTGCTTTGCGCAGTTACAACTATAAATTCCCACGGCTGCACATTACGGGCAGTAGCAGCAAACCTCCCGGAATCTACTATGTTTTCCAATGCATCTTTAGGGATAGCCTTATCTGTATACTCTCGCATACTTCTGCGCGTATTTATAATCTTTAGGAAATCCGGGTTATCTGCCATCTTTTCTCCACTCCTTTAGCTCATCTGACTTGAGCAAACCATCAACAACCTTTACTTCATTACCAGTAGTATCAACATATGACATAATCTTCTGTTCTAACCGATCAACTTCCTTATTTTTATCACGCGGATCATAAAAAATAACTTTTATGCCGTAACTCTTAAACATTTCTAGGCCCTTTATATAGCCTGAGAGCAACTGCACCGTAAGATTAGCCGGCTTTCCGCTTTCCTGTAGGACAAAAGGCTTATTCTTATCGAGAGGATTTTCATATTCAACTTTATAAAACACTTCTTTATCCAAGCCTTTTATTACTTCAATGACCAAATTATATTTTGCCCCTTCTTTGGAGACATTGAATCCGCCAAGAAGAGCCTTAAAATACCGGCCGCGAGACGGTAACGGCTCGGCAATATTCGAATATTTCGTCCTGATACCGGAGGCGAATAATTCTTCGGCATAAGAATTTATAACTACCGCAAAAAATAATAGCAGGCATAAAATCAAATTCTTCATTTTAATAGCCCGGATAAATTTAACCCAAAGATACACTCTTTATCGGAATTATTAATATCTAAATCCTTTACTGTCTGGATAGAGCCGGAAATATCTTTTTTAGCCGGCCAGTCGCTTCCCCATAATATATGCTTAGGCCCCAAAAATTCCAAAGCCAGCAAAAAATTAGATTTTACTTTATCGCCTCCGGTATCCACATAAATATTCTTTAAGTAATCCGTAGGATTTGCCCCCAAGTCTTTAACAAAGTCTATTCCCCTGAGCATTTGATAAGTAGCGTCAAACCGGTGTTGTAAAAACGGCAGTGCCCCGCCGAAATTAGCAAAAATAAAATTCAAATCCGAGAATTCTTTTAATAACCCTGCCATTAAAAGCTTGCCTATGCACATAGTCATATCAAAAACATATTCAACCACCGGGGTAAGCAGGGGATCCTGCACTCTTTCATAGCCTATGGGGTTGACAATCTGTGAATGTACGAATATCGGGATACCTTCTTCCTGCGCCTTCTTATATACAGGAAGAAATCTTTTATCGTCAAGGTAGGTACCGTTGTAACTAGAGGCAAGAGAAATAGCCTTAAACCCTAACTCTTCTTTAGCGCGCTTTAATTCACCAACCATATCCGTTGAGTTATCTACGGGCAAGACAGCCGCGCCGATGAATTTATCGGGATAGCGTTTTAAAATCTGCGCAACATTATCATTATAGATATGCGCGACCATACTCAGGCTGCCGAATTTTAAATGCGCATCAGTTGTAGGATAACTTAAAACCGCCTTATCAATTCCGGCCTCATCCATTTTCTTAATTTGGGATTCGATATCTCCCCAGGCCTTAGAGAAAAAATGGGCATTGCTTATTATTTCTTCCGGGAGCCAATGGCTGTGCGCGTCTATAATACTCATTTTAAACCTTTCAGGAATTCTGTTACCTTATCTGCCCAGGTTTTTTGTGATTCCCAAAAACAGCTATTATGCCCTCCGTGCAGTTGGGCAAATTCCTTGGGCTCTGAGGCATTATTGAAAAGCCTACGGCCCAATTCATAAGGGATGATCTCGTCTTCTACGCTATGCATAAAAAGCTTAGGGCAAACAACAAACTTCACCTTGTTCATAGAATCAAGGTTGACCGAAAAAATCCAGGAAGGCAAAAACGGGTAAATTAATTTTGCCATGTCTTTACCGCTGGTAAAAGAACTATCCACGATTAACCCTGATAATTTATGCTTATACGCTAAAGCAACTGCTACTACACCACCCAAGGATTCACCATAACTGACAATATCTTTCTCGGCTATGCCCTTAGACAACAGATAATTTAAAGCGCTCTCGGCATCATAATAAAGCCCTTTTTCCGAGGACTTACCCTTACTTTTACCGTAACTTTTATAGTCAAAGATAAAAACATTAAAGCCAGCATCATGCATTACTTTAATTTTCTCAAGGCGGTGGCTGATATTCCCGGCATTACCGTGGCAGAATACCACGGTTTTTGTGGCATTCGCATACGGGATAAACCAGCCGTTCAAAACAATATTATGATCAGTCTTAAAATAAACATCCTCGAAATCAAGCCCGATATCTTTAGGCAAAGCTTCAATATCGCTTGAAGGCCTGAAAAGATTACGGCTTTCAATATACCTTATATAAACAAGAAGCAGTCCTAAGATTAAAGCTATTCTTAAGCCGATAAAAATAATCCTGGGGCAAAACACTACTTATGCTCCGTATTTTTGATGATCCTATGTATCATTTCTTCCTCATAAAGAGATTTAATTTCTTTGAGTTCTTCCTTCCCAAGCTCCTTGATTATCGCCTTTTCAATAGCTTCCAATTTGACATCCAGGAAAATAAATTCCGGGTTGGTCTTTTTATTTTTATACTTAAGCTTTACGCAAGCCGAATCTTTTTCCGCTATATAATTACGAAAGTCATTAACAAATTTCTCCAAATCTTTTTTCTCGCTGGGCATAAATGAGTCTTTTAATTCTTTCTCTATCTCTTTAAGCAGAAACTCATCTATATCCAACTGGGTAAACTTACGCTCATAACGGTCAAATGCTTCTTTGGTAGTTTTGTAGAGCCAAATTAAGTAACGCCTTTTTAAATTAACTAGGTCCTGCTTGTCCATTTGAGCACCTCAATTTTTTATCTAGCGAAACTTCGCCGAAGGCGAAGCTAGAACTCCTTTAATTACATAACTCTACCTACACCTTTTATTTTCCCGGATGCGCCTGCTTATACGGAATTACCGGAGCAGTCCAAGGTGTCTGTTGATTTATCACTGCTATTTCCAAAGGGCACACATTCGCTGGCACTGTTAAAGCAAATTTAACCGCGTTCTCAATAGCCTCAGTAGTCATTAATTTAGATGTATCCGTAGTAATATCTTTTAGCTTGCCGGTTAAATCAGTATCTGTAACTCCCGGCAAAATAGAAGTGACTTTAATGCCGTGATCTCGCAATTCCCAGAATAAACCTTTAGAAAATGCGCGTAAACCAACCTTTAAAGAACTATAAACAATGAAATTCCTCGGTAACGGGTCACAAAGAGTTGACCCGGAAACCATATTGATTATTGCACCAGACTTACGCTCGATCATATCATTAATTACCAGGCGGATAAGTCGGACATAGCCCAAGTAATTAGTATGTGCCAACTTCTCGAAATCTTCTATCGGCTGTTTTTCAAACGGATACTGGCTGGAGACTCCGGCGTTATTAATAAGGATATCGACTTTGCCGAATTTCGCCTTGGCTTTATTTACCAGGTTTTCCAAATCCTCCAGTTTTGTGACGTCGCAAGGAACCGGCAGAACCTCTACTTTATATTTCTTCGCGATCTCATCTGCAGTTTCTTTTAACGGGCCTTCCTGGCGGGCGCCGATAACTAAATTTATTCCTAAACTTGCCGCCGTAGAAGCCAATGCCTTGCCGATTCCGCGGCTGGCGCCTGTCACAATCGCTACCTTACCTTTTAAATCACTCACGTTTCCTCCTATGTTTTACTTTGCAATCACTAATTTTCTAGACAAAAACGCCAATAGAATTAAAGACGCGCCAAAAACAAAAAACCCGAGGTTAATATTCTGCTGCATCAATACTCCGCCTAAGGCAGTGCCTAAGCCTCCGGACAAAAACCGGATACTACTATTTAAACTCGCGGCTTCATTTAAAAGTTCTTTGGGTAAATCCGTAAGCATTGTGGATATTCCGGCGTGGTTAAAAGTCCAGCCTAAGCCCCAAACCAGCATGATTATTACTAAAATAAAAATATACTGGTTCCAGATCAAAGCAAACACCGACAATACCATTAAGATTAACCCCCACTCCATAATTTTAAACCTGCCCAGCTTATCAGAACATATTCCCCCAATCACCTCTCCGAATATGCCGCTTAAACTGGTTAAAGTAATCAACATACTGATTAAGAATTGTTCAAACCCGAACTTTCTGGAAAAATAAACACTCAACCACGGCTGCACGCCATGATAAATAAGGCTAATGATAAATATATACACATACATATGTACAGCCGCTTTATTCTTAAAAGCAGCAATGTAATTAATTTTTATACTGCGGGATTCCTGTTTAAAGCTGGGCATATGTAAATACATATAAACCCACAAAAATAAACCGCACACTGCCGGAATAATATAAATCATGCGCCAGGAAAGAACACCGCTTAAAAACAAACCTAAAAGTGAAGCAATAAACGTAATACTAAAAAAAGTGCCTACATATTTGCCACGGTTATTTCCTTCGGTTAAGCGAGAAATAAGGATTAAGACAAGCGGCGTAACAGAAGCGCCAAACACACCCATAAAAAATCTTCCCGCAAAAAGCATATTAATATCTTTTGCCAGACCCACTAATAAATTACTCAAAGAAAATAAGAATAAACAAACGAGCTCGATTTTCTTTATGTCAAAGATCCTGGATAACGGGCCATATAATAAAGCCGCTAACCCATAAGGAAGCATATACAGCCAGACAGCTTTGCCGGCGGCAAAGGGAGCAACCGAAAAAGAGTTGGCTATCGAAGGTATAAGGGCTGAGGTCGCCGCAAGGTTAAACGACAATACCGCACCTTCTAAACATAAAATTACAAAAGTCCAACGTTTCATTTTTTAGCTTCTTTTTCGATTAATTCTTTAAAGATCTTTAGGTTATCTTTAGAATGCTTATTAATAAAACCTTCGACCTGTTCATCATTGAATTTGGCTTTTTCATCCATCTTAAAATGCTGCACCCAGGTCATCTCAACGCCTTCGGGTTTAAGGTTATAAAGCCAGATAAGTTTCATATATTGAAAAGGGAATTTTGGCTCTTCTCTTTCAGCATATGTAAAATATTTATCCTTAAATAATAGTTTCCAGGATTGCCACGACTTATCTTCATCATCAGTCAGGCGAAAGGTAATTTTATTGCCTTCTTTTTTTACGACTTCGGCTATTTTATATTCTGTGCCGAATAATTCTGTCCAGCGGGGGATCTCGTTAGAAATATCAAAAACTAAATCATAAGGCGCATTAATTACGATAGAATTACAGGTATGGCCCATTATTTTCTCCTTTCAGTCGAAAAAGTTTACAGTTTACTGTTTACAGTGAACAGCGCTAAATGTGATACTGTAAACTGTACACTGTTAACTGTACACTTATAATATTGCGACTACCCGTGCCCAGGCAGCACCGGTTTGTTTGATGCGTACCGGAAAACAGATAATCTTAAATCCGTAATTGGGAAGTTTATCGAGATTGCTTAACCGTTCTATATGGATAAACTCTCTTTTTCTGCCGTAAAAATGCGCCGGATAAAATTTATTCGGGTCTTTTGTTTTTAAGAATTCAGCGAGCATGAACCTGTATGGCCGGTCAATGCCCATCGTATCCACGCCAAAGATTTTTATTCCTCTATCCAGAAAATAGCCTATAGCCGAAGGGTCTATGCCCGGATAATCACTAAAATATTTCGGGGTACCAAACAATTTATCCGCCCCGGTAAACAAAAGCAC
>Ga0082335_1009255_pt1 | contig 10716 bp, 9 predicted proteins | sample Subgrocontami58m_FD_72375 | JGI IMG/M metagenome (GOLD analysis project Ga0082335, IMG submission 72375) | Subsurface groundwater microbial communities from S. Glens Falls, New York, USA - GMW37 contaminated, 5.8 m (SPADES assembly) (version 2) ... | reverse complement strand
CAAACCCGCGCAAACTTCCCATCGTGAGACTCCCGGCCGTCAGCGATGCCACATTCGTCAGCGCCGGATCCCAGTTGTTTTTCACTCCGACTAACTGCACTCCTCCAATCGCCGCGCCGGTCAGGCCTCCTTCGAGGAATCCTTCCCCGCGCAAGCCACCCCCCAGGGCGCTCGTCACTGCAGCCGCAATTTTATCCCCCTCTCCCTTGAAGGGAGAGGGCTGGGGTGAGGGTGAAAATATCGGATACGCCTCCGCCAGAGGCGGACAGGCAGACGCAATCTGCTGAAAGAAAAATGCGCCGGCGACGGCCAGCGCGGTAATTTTAATTTGGATTCGTTTGGTTAGTTTTTTCATGCCTGATCACGAAAATCAGAACCGTCCCTATTTTTTACATCTTCTATACGTGAATTTTAGAAATCACAACACGTTTAGTAATCACTCCATAAGTTAAAATTGTCAAACCATAACCAATGGATACCAATAAAATTTTCAGCCACAGCCATACCGACGATTGGGAAATACCGGGGAATACTTTGATTAGTGTGAATGCGATGATTACAAGAAACCCTGCAATGAGCCAAAAACAACACCCAATACGCCAAAATAGGGACCATCCAATGAAATGGTTGATCTTTTGGTTAAATCTATGGTGGACTAAAGTTTTTGCGGAACGATCGAGTAAGAAGATCATCGCAGGCATACCTACAGAGTAGGAAAGTATTGTTGTTAAGTTTCCTACTGCCTCACGATTCCGTGCAAAAGATGGGGCCGCTAACTCCAACAAAAATCCCAAGATAAAAATCAGCAAGTAAAGGCCCACCGCCGCCACAAGCCAGCTCCGCACCCACATGTACCAACCGATAGATAAATTCTCACGACTTAAGAGAGGCATTTAGCGACCGTAGCGAAGATTCTTAATCAATTGGACTGGATCGGTTTCGCCCGTGAAGTATTTGCCGCGGATGTAGGCGAAGATGACTTTCTGGTCGTTGTGAATGTCATTTTCAAAGGGACTCCCCCAATCGGTCATCTTCTGATAGAAGTGTTCCATCCCCTTCTGGGCGATCTCTTTTAAGTCCTGACGCCCGGATAAATAGCTGGCTACGACATACATCAGGTGCGCGCTATCTTCGGCCCACTTTAATCCCTTGGGAGGCAAGATAATTTTGTCCACTAAGAGGAGCCGTTGGTATTCCTTAATTGCCCGTTCAAAATCCCCTAACTCAACGTAACAGGCCAGGAGAAGACCGACATCCCATCCTTTTTCTTTGTTGTCATGAAAGAGTGTCGCATAATCCATCATCTTTTGATACCAAGGCATCGCTTCACGTAACAATTGCTCATTACGTTCCTTGGTCAGAATCCAGTTGGCTAGAAATAAATAGCGCAATTGGAGGTATTTTGCATAATTCTCTTGACCTAGTTTCTTGAAGCCGTGATAGTCTTCGATACGAATGGCCTCTCTAGTGAAAATTTCTAACTTTCGGAAGTAATCCATGGCGATTTCATCCTGGTCAATCATCAGCATCTTAAACCCATCTGGGAAAAAGGTAACCAGCGCGGCTCCAAAGATAGCTCCTTCCTTGCGCATGTATTCGAGGTCAGAGTTTTGAGGATCACTTTCTATTTCATGTGTCCTCCAAATCTTTGGTTCCCACCATTTCCAGTAGGCCTCACGCCCTTTCGGGGGACGATTTGAGGTAGTCATATTGTTCATAGAATCTGTCTCTGCCGGTCTAGCTCTAAGACTGTTTGTACGACGTCCCACAACAAAGCGACATCGAGAAGTCTACTCACGCCGATTTTGGCTATTTTCCCCACTGTTCTGAAAAACTCCCCATCCACTATCTTAGTCACATCCAGGAATTTAATTCCACGTTTGCCAAGGGTCGCTCCTTCTCGAGCGACACCTCCAGCATTGGCAACGACTCGCTCAACGGCTTCCTTTTTAATTGATTGAAGAGCTGCTTTTTGTTGCGCTACGGTCAATCTATCCGTTGTCTTTACCTGTTCTTCAATTTCCTTCATCGTATTCGTCCAATTCTTATTCAGCGCGGAGCTATCGGATATTGTAACCGGCTTGGTTCTCGCCTTATTGTCAAACGCAGTCAGTTTATTCGTCTGCGGGTCAAACGTTAAAATATCATACGCTCCGGAATTTGACAATTTACCTAGGCTAGGGCCATCAATGATAATATGACTCGAGCGCCGCAGGAATGTTTCCAGTAACCGTTCTCCCTCTGCTCCCAACTCAAGATGTTGGTGCAACGTCAAAATCAGGGCTGGAATCCCTAACTCTGCACCCAGAGCCGGATTGGCATCATAGAGTGTTTGAATATGGTCGGCGATACTCTCGCCATCCTGGAGAATGACTGCTGGTGGTGTCCCAACTGCTGTGGGATCTTTTTCATTGATGATCTTATTGGCGACTGCTTCGCTTACTTGTTGGATTTGCTGATCCGTGAGGTCTTTGAAATCCTCCGGCAGAATGGGTTGAAGTTCTTCCGCCATTTCTTTACTTCTATCAATAAACTGCCTGTCTCCTCTGACAGCAGCGAGCCGATTCTCCTCTATATAAAAACTCACCCCTAGTTCTTCATCAAGCGCATCCTCATCCAGCTCTAACGAAATTGAATAATCTGAGAGATCCGTCCACACTCCATCCCGAATGCTTCCATCAGCGTTCATTAAGATTCGATCTTTCCCCTTCGGTGGAGTCACTAAGAAAATCGTCTTCCCATCTTGCACCCCTTCGATAAAGGTTAAGTCTCCGTCCACAACAGTCATTCTCGCCTGACTGCCATCCGAAAACGTCTGACGAACCTCTCCATTGACTAGCTTCAATTCCCCATTTTCATCTAATACGTATCCTGTCCTTCCGGGAACTTTACTGGCAATCTCCAGACGATCTCCAATCTGGCGAGCTATCAATTCCTCCGTATCAGGATCAAGGTAGAGTGTTGTCCCAGCATCTGCTCGGATTTCTTTTGCCGCACGACCGTTAGGCAGGGTAATTTGAGGCGCTTGTGTTTTACTTCTTTGGAACCATTGTGCGATGGTTTGACCACTTCTAAAGACAGCTTCCAGTGAATCTCTCTGGAAGATCGCCGTCGCGTGCTGGTCAATAGCATTCTCAATTCCTTGTTCTCTGGCAATTTGTCCGAATTCAATTAACTCCGCCTGCTGACGGACGAATCCCTGGCTGTCATCAAAACTAATCGCGTTCAATGTGGATTGCCCCAATGCAGTCGCGATCCCGCTGAAGATATTCTGTCCGTTTAATCCTGCTTCAATCGCTCCAGTCACTGCCCGCCCAGTCACCGCAGTCCCAAGATCATTGCCATCACCGCCTAACGCCTGCGTTAATACTAAACTCGTCACTCCCTTCGCCAGTCCCGCACTGACCGCCTGGCTGATTTGCGCCGCGCTGTTGCCGCGTGCGGTGCCTCCGACGCTGATTGACAGCGGCAGGGCGGCTAAATTCGCCTGCTGGGGAGTGAGTCCCAACTGCACCCCCAGCTTCTGCACTCCGATGAATGTTAAGTTCTGCGCTAAATCCGGCAGGACGATCTGGCTAATCCCTTCCTCGAATGAAATCGGTCCGTACCCAATGATGTTTCCGTTCGCATCTTTGATATTTCCCTCAAACCCGCGCAAACTCCCCATCGTTAACTGTCCGGCGGTGAGCGACGCCACGTTCGTTAACCCCGGATCCCAATTATTTTTCACTCCGACTAACTGCACTCCTCCGATCGCCGCGCCAGTCAGGCCTCCTTCCAAGAACCCTTCTCCGCGCAATCCTCCCCCGAGCGCCGATGTCACCGCCGCCGAAATTTTATCCCCCTCTCCCTCGATGGGAGAGGGAAGGGGTGAGGGTGAAAGAATTGCAGGATTCGCCCACGTCACTTGTTGAAATAAAAACGCGCCGGTAATCGCAAGTGCGGTCAGTTTTTTGATGAGTTCTCGTTCGGCTTTGTTCATGATTGCTCTATTTTTCGCTCTCTCCCGTGTTCAAGTATACTGTACCCCATTACCTACTCTCCGTTTTCTTCTACCGCCAGCGTAATACTCTCTATGTAGCTTTTTGCAAGTCTGTTTTCTTTACTGCACTGCATGTCAAGCCAATACTTTCGCTAAAACCTCCTGCAGTTTTTCCATCAGAAAGGGTTTGGTGAGGTAGCCGACGGCTCCAAGCGCCTTCGTCTGTTTTTCCAGTTCATCATCCACATTCCCTGTCACCATGATTATTTTTAACTGAGGATACACCGCGCGGATTTTTTCGAGTCCAAAATGTCTGTCCGCGTCCGGCAGATTCACATCCAGCATCACTAAATCTATCGGCCCCTGTTTCAGCTTCTCAAGGGCCTCTTGGATACTCCCCGCCTGCGCCACCTCATAACCAAACATCTCCACCGTACTCGCCAACATCTCCCGTAATGGGGGATCGTCATCCACAGTCAAAATCTTTGCCATCGTTCTTTATGCTCCTTTATCTTCATCGGGGCGGACGGTGAAGTCCGTGGATCATCTTCTCCTCAAACAGCGGCAATTCCACCCAGAATAACGCCCCTTTTCCTTCTTCGCTCTCACAGCCGATCCTCCCCTTATGCGCCTCCACCACCAGCTTGCTCAAATATAACCCCACCCCAGTCCCGCTCTCTCCACCCGTTGGAAAATTCACTTTAAATAACTCCGGCAACTTCTCCGATGAAACCCCGGGACCGCTATCTTTAACCTCCACGTGAATAAAACCATTCCGTCGTTCACTCTCAAGCGCTAGCTTCCCTTTCCCCCGCATCGCTTCCCACCCATTCTGAATCAGTGTTTTCATTACCTGCCTGAACATGCTCTTAGGCATCCAAATTTGACCTTGCGCCTTCAGCTCTTTGGCCACTTCGATCTCAGAAAAATTCACTTCCTTCTGGTACGCTTCCAGTGTCTCCTCGATCGCCCCATCCACCTCCGTCCCAATAGCGGTTTCCCCTTTGACTCCCATCACATAGCGGTTCATCTCTTGTAAGATCGCCCCCACCTTTGTCCCCGCCGCTTCGATATACCCTAACTGCTTCTTTTCACTCTCCGTTAAATGCTCCTTGATGTTATTGTTTCTCGCCAACATCTGAGCATACCCTTTCACCAATGCCATCGGATTATTGATGTCATGCAATAACACCTGCATCATCTGGTACATCATCTCCAGTTGCTGCCGCATCCCGCGCAAAAGATGGTATTCTTCCACTTCATCCAGGGCCTGGATTTTTTCATACCCATCCAGCGCCTTATCCGTTAAAGCCCACAACTCCTCGATTTCTTCTTCCTCCAGGTTTCGTCCCCCGACAGGACTCCCCAGTGCCAAAAATCCGACTAACCCCTCCTCACTGGCGATCGGAAATACGACATGCGCCTCTAACAATTCCATCTCTTTAGCGACGGGATCGGTTTTCTCTAACCGCTCCCGCTCTAATAAATCGCCGCCTCCTTTAACCCCGTCTCCATTGGACACATTCCAATGCTGTGCTAAAAGAGAATCTCCTCTCCACTGCCTCGGAGAGTGATTGGGTTTGTTATTGGCGCTATGCCAGCTCTGACAGAGATAATTCTGTCCAGCCCGATCATAAAAATAAACCGCCCCATGCTCCAGTCCAAGAATTTTCACCACCGACCCCACCATCGTCTCTGACAACGTTTCGATTCGCCGCTGACGACTCATCTGCCGAATCGCTTTGCGTAATTCTTTAACTTTCTGATCCACTTCCCTCCTCCGCTTCTGCTCCGCCAAAGGATACAGCTTAAACCAAATCCACAAGCTCACTCCCGCTACCAAAATCGCCGCTAACACCACCAACCACCAGATTCTCAAAAAGAATTCAACGTGATGATTCCTGAGATATCCTCCCGCTCCAAACACCGCCCCAAGAGTTAAACTGAAAATTACCAGAAAAATTAATCCGCGTTTGCTGGCAACCACAATGTCGAGTAAGTGGTGTTGAATGATCGCGTAGGCGACGGTCACCACGTAGATCAAAATAAAAGGATTTAAAAATGGAGGGATTGCAATCCGATACCAAGAAAAATAATTCGTCGAACCGCAAATATAACCGATAGAAGTCCCTACCAAAACATACAACAGTTGATTCTTTCTAGTCCCTTTTGACTTCTTCAATTCGACGACCATCAAGCTATGTGAATAGATCACATTAATAAAAAAATGAAATAAATGGATTGCGAAAAGAGGGCCCGCGGTACACCAATAAGGAAAAACCAAATACTTGCCGGCAGGACCAGCATAGAGGGATGTGTAAACAGTGACTGCTATCCCAGCACTGATTCCATAATTGAACCATAACAATGGGCGTTTTACGGATCGTTCCACTAAGGATAAGACGAAATGGGTGAACAATGACGGCATAAAAATAACGCCGATCATACAGGTACGCAAATAAAATTCTGCAAGAGCAGGGTTTGTTTCTCGAAGCCAAACAAAATAAAACCACGACCAAAAAGCTACCGCAAAACAGAACAAGCTAAAAACTTGATTGGTGACTGCTTTTGGATTCCTAACAAGAACAAATATGGCGAGAGGAAAACTTGTGAGGAAATTCAATAACCCTGAAGCCGCATAGTAGATTAACGGAACTTCAATCATCGGCTAACGTTTGGTGGCTTTCACAAAGAAAATGACACCCGTGGGTTCTCGTTCCACTCTTAAATTCTCCTTAGGAATGCCTGCTCCCTGAAATAGTTTCAGAAATTCATTCTCGTTACGAGGATTAAAATTCCAGTCGCAAAACCATGCCGGCGGCAAAGGACGATAGTGGTCTCTGTCTTTGTGAGCCAAAACCAATGTCCCGCCTAATTCTAAATGCGCCCAACACCATTTGATGAACGCCTTCAACAAACGATCCGTGAAGTAATCCGCCAAACCTATACTGTAAATGATATCGAACAGCCCTATCTCCTCTTTTTTTTCTGTGGATCGAATTAACGCTAAGATGTCTGCCCCGATGAATTGAACTTTAAAGTCAGCCCGTGTCACCATCCGTTCCTTGGCAAAACTTAAGGCCTCTTCATCTTGATCCAAGCAGGAAAAAGCGAAACCAGATGAAACCGCATCTAAAACCGCCAACTCCCGAACTTCACGACAGGAACCACAAGCTAGATTTAAAACTTTCAAAGGATTCGCTGCTGGATTTCGAGAAAACTCTTGCAGGATATACCGCATATAATCTTTGCGATTTCTCACGGCTACTGCATAAGGATTGTCTAAAAAATAACGATCAAACCGAGCCCCCATCCCTTCTGAAAGAATATTCCCCTCATAAACCCATTCAATAATTAAGTAATCTCCTGGGTAACCACGAGGTTTTGAAAAACCGCGATGCATCATCTGACTTTCATAAATCCATCCCCCAATCATTCGACGAAATAACTCTTTGACATTTCTGGCAGCAAGGGGATGATCGAGCACCCCCAATAAAAATTCCCCTTCTTGCACAATCCAATTCGACAACTCAAAGATATTCTTCTGAATCGTCTCAACGGAAGGGACCCCTTTCTTTAAACTCTTCTCAAGAATGTCTAATTGCTGGATAAAATACTTAAGTTTGTCAGCAAAAAATTCCACATAAACCTGTTTTTGTGCCTTCTCGAGCGGGTGTTCTTGAAGCCATTTCTCATAGTGAAATTTCAAATAATCATCGAGCAGCGAGAGAAATTTTTTGAGTTCTCTTTCCTGTTCTAGAGATAAACCGTCAAATTGAAAACCAGCTTTCGAATACTTCTTTCCTTGCTTTGCCCAAGTGACCTTGGCTGGAATTTTGAGCCCTGTTCGCGCCTTCTGCAAATCCAACCACGCCGGCTGACCGCCATTAAGAACTAACGCATCCTCTAAAGCAGATCCCAAACCTCCTTCACTGATGTCTTTTGTTTGTCCATTGCCTCTTTTAGATCGCGCCTCTCCCAGATGAATTCCCATCGGCAAATTGATCTTAAAACGAGCGTCCTTTCTTTTTTCTTTTAGTCTCACTGGATTTTTTCTCATTTCTTCTCTCCAGATATGGCCGAGCGGATGGTTTTTAGAAAATCTTGCATGTCAAATGGCTTATAAATCACTTTGCCCAATTGTTGGGCGCGAATCGGTAAGTCTCCTTCGGCGTAACCAGTGATAAAAACAACAGGAATCGTTGGCTTGTTCTTTTGTTTTAATTCGGCTCTAATTTTTTCGGCCGTTTCCAAACCATCCATCCCCGGCATTCGTAAATCAGAGATGATCAGATCAAAAGCACTTTTTTCAATTAGGGTAACCGCCTGCTGTCCACTATTGGAAATCCCCACTTCATATCCTTCTCTTTTGAGCAAGCTGCCAATCGTTTTCGTGATTAAACCTTCATCATCGATGACCAATATTTTTTTCATGATCCCCTCTGTTGAGATGAACGAAGACTTTGAAGCCATGCTAAAGTCCATTGGGTTGCTGAATAAAAACGAATGTTCATTATATTACCAACTTGCTGTAGTTTATAAAGTTATGATACCTTAGAAGGCAGAAAAATGCAAAAAATGGCTATCTCCCTCAATGTTTCTATTTTTCCACTGCTCAAATAAAAACGCGCCGGCAATCGCCAGCGCGGTGAGTTTGTTCGCGGATTTCTTTGATGATTTATTCATCGTTCCTCATAAAATGTCTCGTGTCCAGACTTGACCCCCAGCTCCTCACGTGGCACACGAACCGGTTGTAAATGCTCAGTAATTAGGTAACTCTTTTGGTAATATAAAAACCAAAGGAGCTACCCATGAAATTCAATGAACAACTGGTCGTCAAGCGTTGGAAACCGATTTTAGAAGAGTATGAAAAGACCAAAGCCAAAGTTGAACCTCGCTCTTTCAAATTCGTAAAGAATCTTTGTCAAGCGCATCACATCAGCACTAAGGAACTACGGCGATATTACCGTAAATGGTTAGCTGCGAATCGTTCTGATGAGAGCTTGCTTCCCAGCCAACGAGGAGCTCGTCCCGGTTCCCGCAGAACTCCTAAACAGATCGAACGTAATATCATCAAGGCGTATCGGCGATTCGGCTCTAACCGATATGAATTGGTCCTGCTGTTTAAGCCGTATTATTTAGACAAGACTCCTTCTCCGGCAACGATGGATCGAATCAAAGCACGATATCCACTCAATGAGTCTGCTAAAAAGATCATCAAGCGTTACGAAAAACAAGCCCCCGGAGAACTGGCTCATATTGACTTAACACATATGCCTAAAGATCTTCAATATTCTTTTAAAGTTAAAGATGCCTATGTTGCTGCTCTTTGTGATGACTGCACGCGAATTACTTATGCTGAGGTTATCAAAGATAAAAAAGCATCTACGCTCACCTACTTCATGGCACGATCGTTATCCTGGTTCAAACAGATTTATCACTTTGAATTTGAGGCCGTCATGTCGGATAATGGGCCTGAATTCAGAGGTTCTCTTGATAGAGAACATCCCTTTGAAACTATGTGCCGGCAACTAGGGATTCGACATGTCTACACACGGCCCTATCGTCCCCAGACCAACGGCAAGATAGAAGCGTTCTGGAAGATATTAAAGAAAGAGTTTTTGTCTCCCAATGTATTCGAATCTGAGAAAGATCTGGTGATGAATCTTGGGAACTTTTTGTTTGAGTATAACCACCTGAGAAAACATGGCGGCCTCAATTATGAGACCCCTTTTGACAAACTCCAAAAAGTTACCGAATTATTGAGCTAGTACAACGGTCCCATTTATTCCTTTATTTCGTACATCCCTCTCCGCTCTTCTTCCATATCTGGACATTTTTGTCTTCCCCATTGATTAAATCACCAACGATCACATAATAAATCGATCTCGTCTCAGCGCCACTTAAGGGTGTTATCTCGGGAATTTCCTTCAAACAATGCGGACATCTCGGTTTGGCTGAAAATTTGAAACTACATCCACAGGGACAAGGATAGAGATTATCTTCAACGAATTTTTGCTCTTCCAACATTAATCCCCATGGTTGTTTTTCATTACATAACTTTGTGTAAAATTCGTCATATATGCTAAACACTAATATGTTTGGACACCTATTACAGTAAAGGTATCCTTGATCTGAGAATCCTGAATGATAAGGAAAAGGCTGTTTTATGATTATTGCTTTTTTACAATGTGAACAGATATAATTCATCACAACTCTCCTTGATTAGTATGGTCATCGCTCAAAAATTAGGATTATTTTCAACTCTATAATCACCAATCTTAATCTGTCCGTTTGTGACTGCCTGAGGTGCACCACCCTCTGTTTTTGGACCAGTAGGCGCTGGTCTAAACGGAATCTTCTCCCTTGGTATTAAAATTCTATTTTCAGCTCTGTCTTCTGGTATTTTTAGGAATTCAGAAACTTCTTTAGGTGTCATATCGCGTAATTTCTTGCCAGTTTTTGGATTAACTGCGTCAGCATCCGAAAAATGAATATTGTCCCTGATTTTGCCTTCTCTATTAATCCCTTCTTTCCCAGCATCATCCGTAAAGTGAATCACTTCTTCTGCCTTAGTGAGGAGTGGATCTGACTTACTATTTTTGACTCCGTTCCACCAATTCTTCACCCGATCCCAGAACCCTGGCGGCTGGTCATTGCCGCTGTCTTCATCATCCAACCGCACCTGCCCGCCGCTGGCCACTTTCGTCCCTTGCGCTGTCGGGGCACTGTAC
>Ga0082335_1009254_pt1 | contig 10717 bp, 6 predicted proteins | sample Subgrocontami58m_FD_72375 | JGI IMG/M metagenome (GOLD analysis project Ga0082335, IMG submission 72375) | Subsurface groundwater microbial communities from S. Glens Falls, New York, USA - GMW37 contaminated, 5.8 m (SPADES assembly) (version 2) ... | reverse complement strand
CCGCCTTGTCGCGCAGCCGCATCGCGGAGGCGCAGAAGAAGCACTGGAAATCGCAGCGCGCCGTGAGCTCGATCTTGACGCTCCTGGGCGCCGGGGGCGCCTCGCTGCGGTATTCGTCAGTAAGGAGGGTGATGCGGTCGATGCGTGAGGTGATGCTCGGCATTTTTTCCCAGTGCAAAAAAAGAAGGCGGGTCGCTGGATGATATTGCATTTCGTCCAGCGCCCGCCATTCACCAGGAGGACGTGCGAGGACATTGTGCTCATTCCACGACATGAGCGTTGTGATTCAAATCACGGAAAGGCCGTATCGGCGCATAGAGGGGAATGCTAGCCCCCGTGCGCCTCATCGATGTGGCGCGCGCGCTCCGCGAGCAACGCGTGCACGGTGTCGATCATTGGCGTGGCCACTCCCGCCTTGGCAGCCAGTTCCATCACCGATCCGACGATCGCCTCGATCTCCAGCGGCCGCCCGCGCCCGACGTCCTGGTGCATCGAGGTCTTCGCGTTGCCGATCAAGCGCGCGATGCCGATGCGCTCCTCGATGCTGACGCCGACGCGCACGCGGTAGGCCGAGGCGACCTGCATCGATTCGCGCATCATCGCGCCGATGAGATCGAGCAGCGCCGGATTGGCGTGGATATCGTCCATGCGCGCCAGGGTGAGCGCGGCGACCGGGTTGTAGGAAAGGTTGCCGATCAGCTTCATCCAGATTTCGTCGCGTATGCGCCCCGAGGTCTGCACCTCGAACCCGGCCGCCTGCATCGCGCCGGCGAGGCGCCGCAACCTTTCCGAATCCGAGCCGTCCGGCTCGCCGAGTACGAAGCGCCGGCCCGCCGTGTGCCTGACCACGCCGGGTTCCGCCACCTCGGCCGCGGCGTGCACCACGCAGCCGATCAGGCAGGCCGGGTCGAGCGCCGCGAACATCCGCCCCTCGGGATCGAGGCAGGCAATCGGCTTCCCGTCGAAGCGAGCGCCCTCGCGGTAAAAGTACCACCACGGCAGGCCGTTGATCGCAGGGACCACCACGGTGTGCGCGCCGACGAGCGGCCGGATGCGCTCGAGCATCGGCGCGATCGAGTACGCCTTGAGCGCGACCAGCACCAGGTCCTGCGCGCCGAACGCGGCAGGGTCGGCTGCGGCAGGCAGGCGGAACGTCTCGCGCCCGCCCTCGGACTCGAGCGTGAGTCCGCGCGAGCGCAGCGCCTCCAGGTGAGCCCCGCGCGCGACGAGCGACACCTCGTGTCCCGCGCGCGCGAACAGGGCGCCGGAGAAGCCGCCGATCGCGCCGGCGCCGACGATGCAGATCTTCATCAGTTTCTTATCACTCAAGTGCTGACACAATTGGCGAAGACTTCCGAGTTTCATACATGTCTCCCGATTTTGGGAAGTTGCAACTTCGCAACTTCCCAAAATCGGGAGAGTGTGGATGCGAAATCGAGCCGGCCTGCTTGCTTCCGGCCATGCCGGTTGAGGGCACCACGCGTTCCCGACCCTAGCCGAGCGTGAAGTGGAAGGTCGCGCCCTTGTCGACCTCGGCCTCGGCCCAGATGCGCCCGCCGTGGCGGTGCACGATGCGCTGGGCGGTGGCGAGGCCGATGCCGGTGCCTTCGAACTCCCGCGGGCTGTGCAGCCGCTGGAATGCCCCGAACAGCCGGTCCGAATAGCGCAGATCGAAGCCTGCGCCGTTGTCCCGCACGAAATAGACCACCGTGCCGTCCTCCTGGAAACGGCCGAACTCGATGCGCGCGAGGAGTTTGCGCGCGGTATATTTCCAGGCGTTTCCGATCAGGTTCTCGAGCAGATTGCCTATCAATTCGCGGTCCGCCAGCCCGACCACATCGTCTTCGATCGCGAACTCGACGCCACGTGCGGGATCGCCCTGCTGAAGGTCGCTCGCGATACCGCGCGCCAGCGCGCTCAAATCGACGCTCTCGCGGCGCATTTCCTGCCGGGTAAGGCGCGAGAGCACGAGCAGGCCGTCGATCAGCTCGCTCATGCGCAGGCCCGCGGCGGCGATGCGCTCGAGCAGGTGCCGCACGTCGCTGTCGACCCGCTCGGCGTACTCCTGGATGAGGATGGAGGAGAACCCCTGCATCGAGCGCAGCGGCGAGCGCAGGTCGTGCGATACCGAATAGCTGAACGACTCCAGCTCGCGGTTGGCCGCCACCAGCTCGGCGGTCCGCTCGCGCACGCGCTGCTCCAGCGTCTCGTTCAGCTTCCTCACCTCGTCCTGCGCCTGCTTGCGCGCGGTGACGTCAACGATCGAGGAAAGCAGCAGCCGCTCGCCCTCGAACTCGACGATCTCCGCCGAATACAGCGTGTCCAGCTCCTCGCCGCACTTGCGGCGGAAGCGGATCTCGAGCTCCCGCACCCGCTCGTCGCGCTCGAGCATGTCGATCACCCTTTCGCGGTCGCGCCACTCGGCCCAGATGCCGATGTCGGCCACGCTGCGTCCGGCCACTTCCTTGAGCGAATACCCGAACAGCCGCGACCAGGCGCCGTTCACGCTGATGTAGCGGCCGTCGGCGAAGGTGGTGAACGCCATCGCGGAGGGGCTCGAATGGAAGATCTTGGCGAAGCGCTCCTCGCTGCGGCGCAGCTCGACCTCGGCGCGCTTGCGCTCGGTGATGTCCTGGAGCACCGTGAGCACGCGCTGCCGGCCGTCGATGTCGATCAGGCCCACCGACGCGAGAAAGGACTTGTCGTCGCCCGCCCGGGTGCGGAACCGGTGCTCCAACTGGGTCGGACGGCCCTCCTCGAACAGCGCGCGGTAGGCGCGCGAACGCTGCTCGCGGCTCTCCCAGTAGCCTATTTCTGTGGCCGTGTGCCCGATCATCTCCTCGCGCGTGAACCCGGTCATCTGCAGGACGGACTCGTTCACGTCCAGGATGCGCCCGTCCTCGCGCTCCGAGATGACGATGCCGATCGGCGAGAGCTCGAATATCCGCTTCAGCCGCTCCTCGCTGTGGCGCAGCTCGAACTCGGCCTGCTTTTCCTGGCTGACGTCGGTCAGCGAACCCGCGACGCGCACGGTCCGGCCGTCGGCGCCGCGCGTTGCGGCGCCGCTCAGCCGGTACCAGCCGTAGCTCCCGTCCTTGCGCCGCGCGCGCAGCTCCAGTTGGAGCCGCGCGCCGTTCCTCACGGTTTCGCGCATGGCCAGGCGAAGCATGGTCCGGTCTTCCCGTGGAAGCTGATCCAGGAACACGCTGCTGCCACCGGCAAGCTCGCGCTCGCCGTATCCGAGGAGCTGCTCGAAATGGGAGGAGAGGTACAGGTCGTCGCGCACGACGTCCCAGTCCCAGATCCCGACCTCGGCGCCGCGCGCGGCGAGCTCGTAGCGCTCCTCGCTCTCCTGCAGGGCCGAGGCCGCCAGCCGCTCCTCGGTGACGTCCCGCGTGAGCAGGAACATGAGCTTCCTGCCCTGCACCTCGAAGGCCACGGCGGAGCACTCGCACAGGTGAATATGGCCGTCCTTGTGCCGGAACCGGTATTCGCGGTTCCTGATCTCGCCGCAGCGCAGGACCTCCTCGATCATGCTCGCCCGGTCGGCGAGGTCCACCCAGATATTGAGCTCGTCCGCGGAGCGCCCCAGCGCCTCTTCGCGCGTGTATCCGGTGAGCGCGGAATAGGCCTGGTTGAAATCGAGGTGGCCACCGTTCATGTCCATCACGGTGACCACGTGCGGCAACAGGCGGAAGATCTTCGAGAAGCGCTCCTCGGACTCGCGCAGCGCCTGCGACGCGGCACGCTGCTCGCCCACGTCTCGCGTCACCAGCATCAGCAGCTTCTTGCCGCCCACCTCGAACACCGTGGCCGAGCACTCGCCGATCAGGATGCTGCCGTCCTTGCGGCGGAACCGGACCTCGCGGTTGCGCACCTCGCCGTCGCGCTTGAGCGCCTCGACCAGCGCGTCGCGCTCCGCCTTGTCCGCCCAGATGCCGATCTCGAGCGCCGTCCTGCCGATTACCTCTTCGCGGCCGTAGCCGCTCAGCGTGGGAAACACATGGTTCACGTCGATGTAGCGGCCGGTCTCCAGGTCGGTGATCGTGATGACTTCCGGGAGCAGGTAGAAGACCTTGGAGAAGCGCTCTTCGGATTCGCGCAGCGCCTCCTGGGCCTTGTCGCGCTCGGTGACGTCGCGCATGATGGCGCAGTTGAACGCCTCGCCCTTGTAGACCATGAAACTGGAGTTGATCTCGACGGGCTGCACCGCGCCTTCGTGGTCGCGGTACTGGCTTCGCCGCGTGACCGTGCCGGTCTCCTTGAGCTTCTCGAAGTCCCGCCGGTAGCAATCGATCGAATAGCCGGGGAAGAGCTGCTCGACCCCCGTGCCCAGCAGCGCCTCGCGTGGGTAGCCGAAGCAGTTCATCGCCGCCGGGTTCGCGAACCGCAGCCGCCCCGAGGCGTCGAGCCACACCGCCATGTCGCTCGAGTGGTCCAGGGTGAACTTCGTCACGTTCAGCTCTTCGCCCTCCTGCTCGACACGGTCGATCTGCTTGAGAAGCAGCCGCAGCAGCATTCCCATGACCGCCAGGGGCAGGAGCGCGAACAGGGCCTGCCGCAACACGTCGGTGCGCCACGCGCCGTACCTCGGCTCCGTCGCGATGCCCACCATGACCGCGGCCGAGCCGTCGGGCAGGAACCGCGTCGCAACGATCCGCTCGTTGTCGTCGCCGATTCCCGGAACGAGGATGGTCCGGCCCGCGGACTGGCGCGCCTGCTCGACCAGCGCCTTGTATTCGGCTCCGGATCCGGTCTCGGTGGACGGGTAGCGGACCACTCCCATCCCGTCGGCGCGCACGACCAGGATCACCCCGTACGTCTCCAGGTTGAAGCCCTCGTACATGTCGGTGAAGCTTTCCGGGTCGATCGCCACGGCGAGCACGCCCATCAGTGCGCCGTCGGCGGCGGTCAGCCGGTGGGCAAGCGGGACGACCCAGCGCCCGCTTGTCCGCTCCTTCCCCGGCATGCCGATGTAGATCCCGGCCTTCGGGTCCGCGAGCAGCCGCGTCACGTAGTCCGGCGTGCGCGCGGGCTGGGGCGGGGGGGTCTGGGTCGAAGCCGCGTACAGGCGCCCGCCGTTGTCGTAGAGGAACAGCGCGCAGGCGAGCGGCCTCGAAGCCGCGCGCGCGCGGAGCATTTCGTGCAGTCCCTGCACACCGATGCGCGCAACGCCGCCCCGGGCGCGGATGTCGTCCTCGACCTCCAGCAGCAGCTGGTCCGACGCCTCGACCGTGCGCGCGACATGTCCCGCAAGGGCGCGCGCGAGGTTCTCGCCCTCGCGCCGCGCCCCGTCCATGCGCTCCGAGAGTCCCTGTGCCGCGTTCCACACGACCAGCGCGACGACCAGGGCCGCGGTCAGTGCCACGCCCGTCCAAAGCGCGCGCCGTACCGACGTGAGGGAAGCGCCCGGTATCGTCATATCGATCAAGTGTTCAGTCTTGCCGGTGGAACCGTGCAGCGGGACTCCGCGAGTTCGAGGACAGCTACCGCACCAGCAGCACGGGCACCGTGCAATGCGCGAGGACCTTGGTCGCCACGGACCCCAGCACCAGTCCGGCCAACGCGCCCTGGCCGTGCGATCCCATCAGCACCAGATCGAACTTGCCCTTTCGCGCGAAGCGCGCCACCTCCACCCCGGGATCGCCGATGAGCACCGTTTCCCGATGGCGGATCCCGCCGCGGTCGAGCATGCGCCGCGCCGCAGCGAGCGCTTTGTCGGCCTCGGTCCGGTAGTAGCGCTGCACGATATCCCGGCCGAGCGCGACGGCCGCCCGACCCGGAATCGGCACCCTGACGTGGATGAGGTGAATCTCGGGCCTCGGCCCGAACAGGCGTGGGTGCCGGGTGAGATAATTCACCGCATGCCTGGTAAACCTGGAGCCATCGACGGCCAGCAGAATCTTCACGTCCCCTCCATCAAACCGTTCCGTAATGCACGGACGGCGAACCGGCCGCAAACGGCCTTGCCGGTGCATTTCGGCCTCAGCCGCGATTGCGGGATTCAGACCGGCTACGCCGTCCGCGAGTTGCAGGACGGCCACTCCTCCTCAAGCTGCACATACTACTATTCGATCTGCCGCCGGGAGAAGGAATCGAAGTCACAATGCGTTGCACTAATATTGCAGCCGCTGCTGCACCGCAGTGCGCGCACCGGCCGTGCAATGCCGGCCCGAGCACGAACTCAAGCGCGACAATCGATGAATCTCCCTGATTCTTATGCCATTCGCCCTGGTGCCGGAAGGGGGAGTCGAACCCTCACGGTGTTGCCACCGGCGGATTTTGAGTCCGCTGCGTCTACCAGTTCCGCCATTCCGGCTTGCCGAACGAACGGGTACGGCGGACCGGATTATACAACTCCGTCCCGATGCGCCTGACGCTCGACGATTTCGACTACGCGCTCCCGCGCGAGCTGATCGCGCAGCACCCGGCGGAGAGCCGCGGCGCGAGCCGCCTGCTGCGCCTGTCGGGCGAGGCGGTTTCCGACCATGCGTTCTCCGAACTGCCGGACTTCGTCGATTCCGGCGACGTGCTGGTATTCAACGACACGCGCGTCATCAAGGCGCGCCTGTTCGGCGAAAAGTCGACCGGCGGGCGCGTCGAAGTGCTCGTCGAGCGCGTATTGGGACGCGACCTCGCGCTCGCGCACCTGCGCGCGAGCCACGCGCCGCACCCCGGCGCACGGCTGCGCCTGGCGGGGGCGTTCGAGGCGAGCGTGGTCGAGCGCCGGGGCGAGTTGTTCGTGCTGCGCTTCGACGCGGCGGAAACGGTATACGAGCTGCTCGAGCGCCACGGCACCCTGCCGCTGCCGCCGTACATCGCGCATGCGCCCGACGCGCTCGACGAGCAGCGCTACCAGACGGTCTACGCCCGGGCGCCCGGCGCCGTGGCGGCGCCCACGGCGGGACTGCACTTCGACCAAGCGCTGCTCGACGCCCTGCGCGCGAAGGGCGTCGAACGCGTGCATCTCACCCTGCACGTCGGCGCCGGCACTTTCCAGCCGGTGCGCACGCGGGAGCTTTCCCGCCATCGCATGCACGCCGAGCAGTTCGAGATTTCCGCTGCCGCAGCCGACGCGATCGCGCGGGCGCGCGCGCGCGGGAGCCGGATCCTCGCTGTCGGAACCACGTGCGTGCGCGCGCTCGAATCGGCTGCGCGCGATACCGGAGAAGTCGCGCCCTGCGCGGGCGAAACGCGGCTTTTCATCACCCCGGGATTCCGGTTCCGCGTCGTCGACCGGCTGCTGACCAACTTCCACCTGCCGAAATCGACCCTGCTCATGCTCGTCTCCGCCTTCGCCGGCGTGGAGCCGATCCGGCGCGCCTACGCCCACGCGATCGCGCAGCGCTACCGCTTCTTCAGCTACGGGGACGCGATGCTCATTGATAAGGGGTCTTGAACAAGGGGGCGCGGGGAAGGGGTGGGACCCTTCCCTTCCCACCATCCCCTTGTAGATCCCCCAAGCCAGGGGAAGCTTCGATCGGGCGCAACGCCCGATCGAGGCTTCCATAATATGATTCCCTCATGAAATTCGAGATCACCCGCCGCGACCGCCTCGCCCGACGCGGGCTTCTCACGCTGGCGCACGGCATGGTCGAGACGCCGGCGTTCATGCCGGTGGGCACCTACGGCACGGTGAAGGCAATGAGCCCCGCCGAGCTCGCCGAGCTCGGCACCGGCATCGTGCTCGGCAACACCTTCCACCTCTGGCTGCGTCCCGGGCTCGAGGCGATCGCCGCCCACGGCGGGCTGCACCGCTTCATGGGCTGGCACCGTCCCGTCCTCACCGACTCGGGCGGGTTCCAGGTGTTCAGCCTCGGCGCTCTGCGCAGGATCAGCGAGGAGGGCGTGCGTTTCGCCTCGCCGGTCAACGGCGACCGGCTGTTCCTCACGCCCGAGGAATCGATGCGCATCCAGCGCGTGCTCAATTCCGACATCGCGATGATATTCGACGAGTGCACGCCGTACCCCGCCACCGAGGAGCAGGCCGGCGAGTCGATGCGGCTGTCGCTGCGCTGGGCCGATCGCTCCAGGCGCACCCACGAAGGCAATCCGAACGCGCTGTTCGGAATCGTACAGGGCGGAATGTTCGAGCACCTGCGCGACGAGTCGCTCGCGGGCCTGGCCCGGATCGGTTTCGACGGCTATGCGATCGGCGGGCTGTCCGTGGGCGAGCCCAAGCGCGACATGCGCCGCATCCTGCGCCATACCGCCGCGGCGATGCCGGAAGACCGGCCGCGCTACCTCATGGGCGTGGGCACGCCCGAGGACATCGTCGAGGCCGTCGCGACCGGAATCGACATGTTCGACTGCGTGCTGCCGACCCGCAACGCCCGCAACGGGTGGCTGTTCACGCGCCACGGCGACGTCAAGATCCGCAATGCGGCGCACCGCGAGGACACCCGGCCGCTCGATTCGACCTGCGACTGCTACGCGTGCCGGAATTTCACGCGCGCCTACCTGCACCACCTGCAGAAGGTCAACGAGATCCTCGGCGCGCGGCTCAACACGCTGCACAACCTGCACTTCTACCAGACGCTCATGCGCGAGCTGCGCGAGGCGATCACCGACGGCGATCTCGCGGCCTACATGGAATCTTTCCGGGAACAGCGGCGCGGCGGCGCGTGACGGGGCCGGGCAGTGCTATAATTTTCCGTTTTTCGACGCCCCACTGGAGGCCAATGTGCTGATTTCCCCCGCCTTCGCCCAGGGTTTCGGCGGCTCCGGCGACGCCGGCTGGACCGGGTTGCTGCCGATCGTCCTGATGTTCGTCCTGCTCTACTTCATGCTCATCCGCCCGCAGATGAAGCGCGCGAAGGAACACAAGAGCATGACCGAGGCGCTGCAAAAGAACGACGAGGTCGTCACCACGGGCGGCGTACTGGGCAAGATCACCAAGGTGGGCGAAGCCTACATCAGCCTGGAGATCGCCTCCGGGGTCGAGATCAGCGTCCAGAAGGGCGCCGTCCAGACCCTGCTGCCCAAGGGAACGATCAAGAGCATCTGAACCCGTGAACCGCTATCCCCTCTGGACCTACATCATCGTCGCGCTGAGCGTCCTGGCGGGGCTCGTCTACACGCTGCCCAACCTCTACGGCGAGGCCCCCGCGGTCCAGGTCTCCAGCGCCAAGGCAACGCTGAAGATCGACGCCTCGGTCCTCGCCCGCGTGGAGGACTCACTGAAGGCCGCGGGTATCCAGCCCACCGGCGTGTACCAGGACGCATCCAGCGTCAAGGTGCGGCTGGCCGATCCCGACACGCAGTTGAAGGCGAAGGACGTCATCACCCAGAGCCTCAATCCCGACCTGAAGAATCCCTCCTATACCGTGGCGCTCAACCTGCTTTCGAGCTCCCCGCGCTGGCTCACGGCCATTGGCGCGCTGCCCATGTACCTGGGCCTGGACCTGCGCGGCGGGGTGCACTTTCTGCTGCAGGTCGACATGAAGGCCGCGCTCACCAAGCGGCTGGAGTCGCTCGGCGGCGACGTGCGCTCGCAGCTTCGCGACAAGAACATCCGCCACGCCGGCATTGCGCGCGAACCGAGCGGAATCGTGATCAGGTTCCGGGACGCCGAGACGCGGGACAAGGCGCGCAAGATCATCGAGGACCAGATGCCGGACCTCGCGCTCGCCGAATCCGCCGACGGCGGCGAGTTCCGGCTGACCGGCACCATCAAGCCCGAGGCGCAGAAGCGCACCCAGGAATTCGCGCTCAAGCAGAACATCCAGACGCTGCACAACCGCATCAACGAGCTCGGCGTCGCCGAGCCCGTCATCCAGCAGCAGGGCGCGGACCGCGTCGTCGTGCAGCTCCCCGGCGTGCAGGACACCGCGAAGGCAAAGGAGATCCTGGGCCGCACCGCCACCCTCGAGATCCGCATGGTGGACGAGGAGAACATGAACCCCACGGCGCTCGCCGCCGCGGCCCAGGGGCAGGTGCCCTTCGGCGACGAATTCTACGTGGAGCGCAACGGCCAGCCGCTGCTGGTGAAGAAACAGGTCGTGCTCACCGGCGACCGCCTCACAGACGCGCAGCCCGGATTCGACAACCAGACCCAGGAACCGGCGGTGCACCTGACGCTGGACGCCACCGGGGCGCGGATTTTCCGCGACGTGACGCGCGAGAGCGTCGGCAAGCGAATGGCGATACTGCTGTTCGAGAAGGGCAAGGGCGAAGTCGTCACCGCGCCGGTGATCCGCTCCGAAATCGGCGGCGGGCGGGTGCAGATCTCCGGGCGCATGAGCACGATGGAAGCGAACGACACGGCGCTGCTGCTTCGCGCCGGCTCGCTCGCGGCCCCCATGGAGATCGTCGAGGAGCGCACGGTCGGCCCCTCGCTCGGCGCCGAAAACATCAGGAAGGGCTTCGACTCCAACCTCTACGGATTCGCCGCGATCTCGGCCTTCATGATCGTGTACTACGCCGTCTTCGGCGGGTTCTCCGTGGTGGCGCTGTCGACGAACCTGCTGTTCCTGATCGCGATGCTCTCGCTGCTGCAGGCGACGCTCACCCTGCCGGGCATCGCCGCCATCGCCCTGACCCTGGGCATGGCGATCGACGCCAACGTGCTGATCAACGAGCGCATCCGCGAGGAGCTGCGCGCGGGCATGACGCCGCAGGCGGCGATCCACGCCGGGTACGAGCGCGCCTTCGGCACCATCATCGATTCGAACATCACCTCGCTGATCGCGGGCCTCGCGCTGCTCATCTTCGGCTC